>Ga0073906_1003648_pt1 | contig 16921 bp, 14 predicted proteins | sample Inofromicrocosms_FD_65485 | JGI IMG/M metagenome (GOLD analysis project Ga0073906, IMG submission 65485) | Mouse cecum microbial communities from Vienna, Austria - Inoculum for glucosamine and mucus D2O microcosms | ecosystem: Host-associated > Mammals > Digestive system > Large intestine >... | reverse complement strand
TTATCCCCATAAAACGTATGAAACAATCCCTCTTTCCATATGGATGTGAATAACTATCCAAAGCTTCAAGGAAAACTTTGAAAAATTGGCTGACAATGAATATATACGCAATTAGACAAAGCTAACTCAAAATCACCTTTTAAAGCTGCCATTTCCTAAACCCTCTTGCAAAATTAGCAGTGTTGGTTTATAATCATCTTAGAAGCCGGAGGATATGGCGTGTCCGACGGTTGTTCAATCGGAAACAATAATCAGTTTAAAAATCAAACGGATTACAAGGCTATCCTCTATTGCAGTAGAAGATAGCCTTTTCCGTTACTTGCGGTTGTGTTTATTGTCTATGTATGTCAAAGCTGCAAAAATCACCAGCACTAACGTAAGCACTTCTAACGTATTCATACCGACCTCCTTTCCGTTTCCAGAAAGGACAACCGCAGACTATCCCTACCTGCTCTAATCTGACTAAAAGAATTGTAGCACGTTATGTCGAATAATGCTATAAAAGATTTGCGTTAATCACTCCGCCGCTTCCAATGCCGTGCAGCAAGTGCACGACACCGTGTGAACAGTAACCCAATGCCACCTCTGCAAATTCCACATCGCTCATAGCTTCCAGTTTCCCCAAGACCTGTCCGGCAAGCTCCACCATGTCGCTGTCCTGTATGTAGGGGATTATATTCTTTATATCGGCAATCATGCCCGTTCTGTCGTAAGCGATGAATAACCTATCATTTTTACATTTTCTGAAATCTATGGGGTAATCTTGATTAAGAAGCAGCTTCTTATAAATGAACTAATGAATCCGAAGTGTATAAATCTATATTTCAAACGTGGGAAGGCTCCATCGGGCCTTAGTACTGTCAGAAAAATATCATCTTCTATCAGAGTTCCTTTTTCCGTTACTGCCCATCTGCAAGCACCTCCTTTGTCAGAGAATCGTAAGCTGACGCCACTTTCCCCTTCGGATCATGCTTGTAGATGCTGACACCCTCCGCTGAAATCTCCGCCGCCCGGACGGAAATGGGAATGCCGAGCATCGGAATTTATTCCTATGAGCTGTTCCAGTTTTATGATGTGGATACCATTATCCGCGCCGTATCCGTGAAAGACACATCCGCTGAGGAAATGGCGGAACTGATGGTCGGCAGAAAGCTGGACATGGACTATACAAGAAAGTCTACGGTTCAGAAAGAGTCGGCTATGGAAGTATCCGGATTGACGCTTTTATCCAAAGACCACAAGAAAAAGCTTCTGAATAATGTTACTTTTTCGCTCCGGCGCGGCGAGATCCTCTGCATTGCCGGAATTGACGGCAACGGCCAGAATGAACTGGTCGAGGCGCTTACCGGCCTGGTGCAGCCGGATGAAGGCGCGGTCAAAATACAGGGGATTGACGTTACCCAAAAATCTATCCAGTTCCGAAACACCCACGGGTTGACCTGCATCCCGGAAGACAGGCATAAATACGGGCTTGTTCTGGGGTACACTATGGAGCAGAATCTGCTGCTGAAAAAATACCGGAACGAACCGTTTTCCAAACATGGATTTATTAATTTTAAGGCGTGCTTTTGATCTCATTTGAACTGGATGAAGTATTCAAGATCAGCGACCGCACACTGGTCATATATGAAGGAGAAATCGTCGGTGAGTTTACTCCGTCTGAAACGACGGCAGAAGAATTGGGACTGTATATGTCCGGAGCCAAAAGAATGGAGGCAATGCTGTGAATGTAAAAAATATTCTGAAAAAATGTGCAATCGCATTGGCCCCGACCATAATCTGTATCGCATTAGGGCTTCTGGCCGGGTATCTGATCCTGCTTTTTTCCAATCCTGCACAGGCCGGAAATGGTTTCCGTGCGATCCTCTCCGGCGGCTTTATCGGTGGAAACCGCGGAATCGGAGATGTCTTTTATTATGCAACACCGCTTCTGATGGTTGGTTTAGGCGTTGCAGTCGGATTTAAGACCGGCGTATTTAATATCGGAGGGCCGGGGCAATTTGTGATCGGCGGTTATTTTGCAATGCTGACGGCGCATACGCTTCAGGTGCCAAGACCTTTGAGCTGGCTGATCCCTCTCGTGGCAGCAGCCGCTGCAGCAGCGCTGTTTCGTTGATTCGCATACCGCCCTTTTACACTTAAAGACGGAGGATACAGGTTCTCCCACAGTTGACGCAATGTCATTGTATAGCATGACTGGCGTTCCAATGGGCTGGATGCCGTTGCTGTGAACACCTAATTGACATTGTCTGACGCAGTGAATATATTTTTAAAACAGATCATCTTACGCGGAGGGATACCGTTTGATATGAAGTATCCAGAGTATAAGCCTGAGGTTATAGAAGCTATGCAAGAAGCAAAATGTATAAGCCGAGATCCTGATACCAAACGATACGGCAGTTTTTCTGAGGCATTAGAGGAATTGGATCTATGAAATACGAATTAATTCTGTCTGGAAAGTTTAAAAAAAGTCTGAAGATCATGCCCTGAAGGGGAAGCTGGCCGGATTTCGGGAATGCCATATCCAGCCAGACTGGCTGTGAATCTATTTGATAGAAGATGATATCTTAACACTGACATTGGTCGATACCGGCACACATGCAGATTTATTTAAAATGGAATCATTTCCGACTATGCGGATACACTCCAACGGCCTGAAGCCTTTTTTACAGCCACCATCCATCTCTACACCCCGATATACTTCGACGGCGCCACCCCATACTCTTTTTTAAAACACTTACTGAAATACAGCGGATCGGCGAACCCGGTCAGGCGGGCGACCTCCTGCAGGTTGGTGTACCCGTCATCCAGATATTTCTTCGCGGCCTCCATCTTCTTCTGCATCATGAACTTCACCAGGGGCAGGTTCATCTCCCGGCGGAACATGCGGCTCAGGTAGTTTTCGTTCATGTAGAGCTGGGAGCTGAGCCACTTTACGGAAAGCTCGGGGGAGGACAGGTTCTGCTCGATGAGCTCCATGCATTTTTCTGTGATCCGGCGGGACGGGGACACCTTGCTGCCCCGGATGTGTTCCAGAATCCGATGAAAATAATGCTCCAGGAATGCGGCGCAGCCCTCCGGCTCATTCAGCTCCATTACTTCGGACAGGGGCGTATAATGCCGGTCAAATATATCCTGCAGGGCCAGTTTATTTTCCCGGAGGAACATCAGGCCGGTCATCACAAAATCAATCCGCAGCATGTTGAAGGTGTCAAAGGAATGCCGGGCAAAGGGCGGTTCCAGCGTATCCCGCACGTGGGCGTCCAGGCCCCTTAAGTCGTCGGAACGAAGCAGGCGGAAGGTGGCGGAGCGGATGGAGTCCAGATCCATCTCCATGTCGAAGGCATTTTTCATATATTCCGCAAAGGAAATGATGCCCTTGTCCAGAACCGTCTGGTTATACCGGGACAAAAATTTTGTCTCATAATAGCAGCGGTAAATGTTGGACAGCCCCTTATACCGGCAGCTATAAAAAACGGCGGCGGAAAGGTTCAGGTCAAACAGCAGGTTGTCCCGCAGCAGCCTGCAGATCAGCGGGGTGCCCGGCCCCGGGCTGCCGGAATTTTTTTCATATCCCATGAGGATATTGCACTGGTAAAAGGAATCGGTGAACACCACGCAGTTGGGGTAATCGCTGAGCGTGTCCTCGATGGATTTGATGGCGGTCTGCAGCAGGTCGTCCATATTTTTCTCCATGGAAACCGGGAAATCCAGGGATTCGATGTGGACAGCAATGATCTGAAATTCCTCTCCGCATAAGGGAATCTGGTAAAATTCAAATTTTTCCTTCAGCTGTTGCTCGTCCAGCGTCTGACGGCCGGAAACCAGCCAGTTCAGGAATTTGTCCCGGATCATCCGCTCGTTGAGCAATGCCTTGGAGTACAGGGAGCTGATGTAGTTTTCCTTTTCCCGGGACGAGTCCAGCCGGGACAAAATTTTCTGAATCAGTTCCCGCAGTGATTCCGGCTCGATGGGCTTGAGCAGATAATGGGTAACACCGATGTTCAGAGCCTGCTGGGCGCAGCCGAAGCTGTCATTGACGGTCAGCAGGATGCACTGGACATCCGGATAATGTTCCTTTAAGATGGCGGCAAGCTCCAGCCCGTCCATGTTGGGCATGTTGATATCACAGATGATGATGTCCGGGACCGCCGATTTCAGCAAAGCCAGGGCAGAAATGCCGTCGCACGCGTCCGGAAGGACTGCAAAGTCCATTGACTGCCAGTCCAGAATCTGGTGAAGCCTCCGCAGAATCAGAGGATCGTCGTCTACAAACATGATCTTATACATATGCTGTTTATCCTTTCCTATACCTTGTAAAACGGCCGCATGGCCATGACGGGATGCCCTTGGGTATACCTTGTAAAACGGCCGCATGGCCATGATGGGATGCCCTTGGGTATCTATTTTGACAGGGTTTACAATGTCTTGGGAAAACGAACCTCAATCTGTGTTCCCTGCCCCTGTTCTGACTTTATGGAAATCCCGTATTTTTCCCCGTGCTTCAAACGAATCCTTTCCTGAATATTTTTCAGCCCGAAATGCTTGGGGATTGCCGTGGGAGCCGGCGCGAATATGGAGGAACGCGATCCCTCTGGAATGCCCTTTCCATTGTCGGAAATGAGGATGCAGACCGTCTGGTTTTCCAGGGTTCCTTCTATTTTAATCCGGCCGCTGTTTTTGAAGCCTGCGAAGCCGTGTATCACGGAATTTTCCACAATGGGCTGGAGAATCATTTTCAGGATCTTAAAATCCAGAATGTCCTCGTCCACCGTGATCTCATAGGTAAACAAATCCGGAATCCGGATCAGTTGGATCTCCAGGTAGGCCCGGATCAGTTCCAGTTCTTCCCGGATCGTAATGATATTGCGTCCCTTGCTCAGGATGGCCCGATAGTAGCGGCCCAGATGGGATACCATGGCGGTGGCGGTTTCGTTTTTCTGATCCGTGATCAGGCTGCTGATGTTGTCCAGACAGTTGTATAAAAAATGCGGATTGATCTGGGCCTGCAGCATTTTCAGCTCATATTCCTTTTTCTGGGTCTGCTCGTTGTAGATCCTGGTGGTCAGTTCTTTGATATTGTGATTCATGACCCCGAAGCGTTCCGCCAGAAAACCGATCTCATCCCCGGAATGGACGGGAACCGGAAGGTCGAAATTGCCCTTTCCGGCTTCGTCTGCGTAATCCGCCAGCCGGATCACCGGACCCACGATGCTCTGGGCCAGCCGCGAAGACAGAAGCACCCCTGCGGCCAGAACCAGGATGCCGATGATCAGAAGGAACAGCGCCAGGTTCAGGGCTTCTTTGTATATCCGGTAATAGCGCATCATGTAGACCACCAGGTAATCTCCGTTTTCCGTTTCGGAAGAAAGGAGCAGCATGTGTTCGGCCGTCGTTTCCTGCGGGATTTTTCCGCCTGATTTGTACTGCGTTTTCTGTTCCGGCTTCCCCATGCCCTCCAGCAGACCCAGGATTTCCGGGGACGCCGTTGTCTGCAGCTCGCCCCGGTTTTCGGAGGAAATGATGGTGCCTGCGCTGTCGATCAGCAGGAAGCATTCATTTTCTTCATCCGACACGGAATGATAGGAGTCATAAAAAAGGGATTCCTTGATGTCAAAGGTCAGAATCCCGAGGCAGCTCCCTGACCGGATATCAATCAGCGATTTGGACACGGTCAGGGCGGCGGCTCCGCTTTTGTCCGCCGGATATTCCAGGAGTATCCGCCCCTTCTCCGCCGCGATTTCCCGGTAGCGCGCGTCCATTTCCGCATCCGGTGTGCGGATCTCGTCTGTCTTGATATCGAATACGCGGCCGTCCCGGGTATGGATGTAGCCGCTGGAAATCAGGCTTTGGATCTCCATAATGTTGTGCACGGCATTGTGCATGGTGGAGGAAAACATATAGTTGCCGTAATTATTGTCCGGATACTCCGCACGGATCGCGTCCTGCAGCGCGGAGCTGGTGGAAAATGCCTTAATATTGTAGGTAATATTTGACAGGATCTGGTCTGTCTGGCCGGTTACAAGGGACAGCTTGTCCTTCGCGTTGTTCAGCGCCTCCGCCTTTCCGTTCCGGATGATCAGCGAGATGGATGAGACCAGGATCAGAAGGGTGGACAGCATGAGCAGGGGGAGAAAAACCGCAAGGATTTTTCTTTTCATATTCCAGTTGGTAAAAAAATAAGTTCTGCGCATTGTGTATCCTCCCATTGTTCCCATTCAGGCCATTCTGATTCCATATCCTGTGTATCAGAATGCGGCCTGCAGCAATCGTCTTTCGAGAATTATTATATAATATGCGGGGATGCTTGAATACAAGAAAGGGATCAATTTTCTGATTTTTCCATATAGCGTCCGAAAATTCCATTCCGTTTTCGGCTGGAAGTGTATAAGATATTCTCAACAGCAATACAACAACAGGGAGGAAAGAAGAATGAACAAATGGAAAAAATTGACGTCACTTGCACTGGTCGGAATCATGGCCGGTTCACTTGCGGCCTGCGGAGGGGCAGGCGGTTCCGGGGATTCCGGCAGTTCAGGTTCGGAAAGCTCCGGCGGTACGGAAAGCGGCGCTGAAAGCAGCTCCAAAGATTCCGGGGAAAAGGTAAAACTGAATATGCTTTTCAACGACACGGATGAAAACGTGCAGGCGGAAATGGCATATGTGATGGAACATCTTCCGGAGGTTCTGCCGGATGTAGAGGTTGAACTGGAAATGGTTCCCGGCGACGCGCAGACCTACGAAACCAAAGTGCGCACCATGATCTCCGCGGGAGGCGACGGCCTGGATGTATGGTGGGAGCGAGGCGGAAGCTGGGCAACCCCGATCCTGGAATCGGAAAGCGCGCTTCCTCTGGACGATTATCTGGAAGCAAGCGGCTACTGGGACAAGGTGATTCCGTCCGCAAAGCTGCCGGCAGAAGACGGGCATACTTATTCCGTACCATTTGAGGACATTTCCTATGAGATCGTCTTATATAATAAGAAGATTTTCGCAGACAACAACCTGGAAGTGCCGAAGACCGTTGCAGAGCTGAAAAGCGTGGTTGAGACGCTTGCCAAAACCGACATCGTGCCTATATCTGTAGGCGCCAAGGACGGCTGGTGCGCAGCCATGATGCTGGAAGGATTTGCCTATTCACTGGACCCGGAAATGACCGAAAAGATTGTGAACGGCGAGGCGAAGTTTTCCGATGAGCCTTATGCGGAAGCGGCAAATGTCATGAAAGAGCTTCTGGATATGGGCGCATTTTCCAAGAACGTGGCATTAACCGGGATCGACGAAGCGCTTCCGATGTTTGAGACCGGAAAGGCAGCCATGATGGCAAACGGCTCCTGGGCGGTAGCGTCCGGCGCGGAAAAAATGGGCGAAGATTTCGGATATTTCTATTATCCGGTCATCCGCGACGAGGATGTGGATGTCTATGGAAAAAATGTAGCCGGCGGTGTAAAACAGAACTCCGGAATGATGGTCTATGCGGGAACCGAGCATCCGGACGAAGCGGCTGCACTCTGCGAGGCGGTTGCGGAGCTCCGCTGCAAATACGTTTACGAGGAAAAGGGAAATCCGTTTACCGTATACAAAGCGGGCGACCTGGGATGGACCTATGACAGCGATTTTGCGGAGCCGGTGGCGCAGCTTGCCGAGGATATGCAGAATTTCGAGTATGTATACGGACTGGTTCAGGATGTAATGCCCACTGCGGCGGCTTCCTCCGGTATCATGCAGGCTACGAGCAAGTTTATGACAAATACACCGGATTACACGGTGGACAGCTATCTGGAAGATATGGATAAAGCGGCGTTGGAAGAATAGCTCCGGCGAGGCGGGCCGGCGGTACTGCATTTCGCGGATACTGCCGGCTTTTTGATACCATTGTATTTTGATACTATTGTATGCGGAGAAACGGCCGGCGGCAGGTTTTTCCCATTGAGGCAGTATGGCGCGGCAGACCGATACGGGCGTCTGCGTGTGCCGATTTCTAAAATTTGAGACAGGAGTTACGCTATGAAAAAAGTACTTGGAAATAAATGGTATATTTTTTTGCTGAGCGCCCCGGCGCTGATCTTGCTTGCGGCATTTGTCGTCTATCCGATCTTCAATATCGTGGTCATGTCGCTGCAGAAAACCAACGGTCTCACGCCGCCGGAATGGATTGGGCTGGAAAATTTTAAAACCCTTTTGCAGGATGAAGCATTTATCCGTGCAAATCTGGCATCCCTGGGGCTTTGCCTTCTGGCGGTGCTCTGCAATGCGGTGCTTGCTGTCATCGTGTCAATCCTGCTCTGCACACTGGGGCCCAGGACGCAGAAGATCCTGAGAACCGCATTTGTCATCCCCCTTGTCCTTTCTATTTCCGTAATCTCACAGCTCTGGCTGACTATTTATCATGCGGACTGGGGGCTGCTGAACTATTTCCTGAAAATGATCGGGCTGGGATTTCTGCAAAATGAATGGCTGATCAATCCGAAAACCGCCATGATCTGTATTGCCATTGTGGGAATGTGGTGGATGTTCGGCATGGACCTGCTGATGTCCTATTCCGGGATCAAGGCGATTCCTGAGAGCTATTTTGAGGCAGCCCAGCTGGATGGGGCCGGATTTTTCAATACGGTGCGTTATATCACGCTTCCGCTTCTGCGGGACGTGGCAAAGACCTGTGTGACGGTTTCCGCAATCGGCGGCCTGTTTACATTTCCCCAGGTATTCATCATGACCGGCGGCGGCCCCGGAGACCTGACTCAAACCGTCATGATGTACATGTACCGGCAGGCGTTTTCCAACCAACGGTACGGCATGGCTTCTGCTGTCGGAATCCTGGTGATCGCCGAGACCTGCGTGGTTCTGGGCGGCATCGGCTGGCTGTTCAGGCAGGGGAAATACAGGGAGGACTAAGGCGGCCGGGAGTACAGCGCCGGCCGCAGCCGCAAAGGGACAGATTTCCTCATGCGGCTGTGCGCATCTTATGATACTGAGCGGCAGGTTGATCTGACGGTCAGTATCCATCGGTTATAGATACAGGAGGACAAACATTATGAGAATCCGGCAAAAATGGATCAAAGGAATCCTGACGGTCATCTTCGGGATCTGCGCGGCCACTTCGGTGTACCCGCTGCTGTGGATGCTGATCAATTCATTTAAAGATACGTCAGAGATCATGACAGGAGAATCCTTCGGGCTTCCCCATGTCTGGAAATTTGCAAACTACACGGACGCAATTTTTAACCGGGATATTCTGAAATTTTTTGTAAACAGCATCATCGTAACCGGCTTTACCCTGCTGCTGACCGTGACAGCGGCGATCATGCTTTCCTACGCGCTGACGCGGATGCAGTGGAAGCTGTCCGTGCATGTGAGCAAAATGGTGACTCTGGGGATTCTGCTCCCCTCCCAGATCGTCATTGTCCCTATCTTTATGATGCTCCGGGAAATGCACCTGATCAACAATCCGCTGTCCCTGATCCTGACCATCTCGGCCTTCAATATTGCCATGGCCACATTGATGTGCAGCAGCTTCCTCTCCGGGATTCCCCTGGAAATGGAGGAGGCTGCGGTGATGGACGGGGCCGGGATCTTCACGATCCTGTTCCGGGTCATTGTGCCCATGATCAAGCCCGCCGTAGCTACCATGTGCATCAATACCTTTATCAACAGTTGGAATGAATTTATCTATGCGCTGGTGCTGATCAGCGGGGAGAAATACCGGACACTCCCCATCGCACTGATGAATTACTCCTCCGGAAAATACGGAACGGATTACGGCGGAATGTACGCGGCCATGGTGATCACGAGTATCTTGCCTGTGCTGCTGTTTGTGTTCTTTAGCAACCAGGTGGAAAAAACATTTTCGGCTGGGGCGATATTGAAGTAAATTTGACTCAGGCGGGGATGATTTTGGTGCGAATCGAATCCGGGCTGTTCTGGCGGAGCATGGATTTGATACAAGCGATTTTCAAGCGAATTGAATCCGGGCTGTGCTGGTGGAACGTGGATTCTGTATGAACGATTTTAAGAAAGCAGGTGGAAAAAATGACGGATGCGGTATATTATGACAAGGTTTACGGCGGATGGCTCGGGAAGTGTCTGGGCGGCGCGGCGGGGGCTCCGGTGGAGGGCATCAAAAAGCTCATTCCCTGTGAGGATTTCCGGGAAATGATCCGGCCGGACCTGCCCAATGATGACCTGGATCTACAGTTATTATGGCTGGAGGTTCTTCAAAAAAAAGGACGCCGTGTGACTGCGGCCGACCTGGCAGAAGCCTGGGACCGTCAGTGCTGGTATCCATTTAACGAATACGGGATTTTTCTGAAAAATTACGAACGAGGGATTCTGCCGCCCTACAGCGGGAGCTTCAATAATCCCCTGTTCTGCGAAGGGGAAGGCTGTCCGATCCGGTCTGAAATCTGGGGAATGGTATTTCCCGGAGACGGAGACACAGCGGCGGCTTACGCCGGAATGGACGGAAGCTTGGATCATGCGGGGGAAGCGGTTTGGATTGAGCAGTATTATGCGGCGGTTGAGTCGATAGCATTTGCAGATGGATATGGCGCAGCGGTTGAGCCGTTGGTTTTCGCAGATGGATATGGCGCGGCGGTTGAGCCGTTGGTTTTCGCAGATGGACATGGCGCGGAGGGAGCAAATATGGAAGCCCTGTTACTGGGAGAGCTTCACCGACTGCCGGAGGGTTCCCGCGCCAGAGCCTGTGTGAATCTGGTGATGAAGACATTTCATGAAGATCCCTGCGGCTGGAAAAAGGCCAGGGCCAGAATGCTTCGGAAATTCGGGCATTTTGATTTTACCAACGCGGTGACCAATCTTGGGATTACCGTGATCGCCCTGCTATACGGCGGGGAAGATCTGTGGAAGGTGATCAATATCGCGTTTCGCTGCGGTTATGATACGGACTGCACCTGTGCGACAGCGGCGGCGGTCTGGGGAATCCTGCATGGTGCCGAAAAAATTCAGGAAGATCTGAAAGCGCTTGTAAATGACCGGTTTGTGATCGGGATTGATCTGGAACGGACGGATAACTCTATACGGAAGCTAACGGAGGAAACCTGCGCATTGGGGCGGAAGCTGGCTCTGCAAAACCGCACATCAGATTGGAAATCGGAGGACGAAAGCTGCGCATTGAGACAGATGACGGCTCTGCAAAACCGCACATCAGAGCAGACGCCAGCGGACGAAAACATTTCAGCCGCCGAGAACGGATTTGGCTCAAGCGTAAATACTGAAGCGACATTGGCTGTAGATATACTATATATGAACCGTCCGGCAATCGGTTTCAACGACCATTGCGGCATCGGCATCCGCCTGAAAAATCATTTCCCGATTGAAAAAGAATGGAACATCCGAATTGCCGGGCTGCCTCTGGGGTGGCGCGCGGTTCCGGAGCACCAGACCCTGGTTTTGGAACCGGGGCAGGAAAAAACAGCGGAGGTTTTGATTGAGACAACAGACGACGTAAAAATACTGTATAGCAAAAACCTCCTGAAAGCCGTTGCCGGGGATGATCTGCAGGAATTTCGCCGCTGCTTTGGAATCGCCGGATCGTCAGAATGGACAGCGGCGGGGCCTTATTTTGAAAATCTGGAAAAAGACGATCCGCCGGGAATCCCCAGCGCCCACGGAGAGGGCTGTATCCTCCCCACACTGGAATGTATGGTCAACAATGCAGTATATCTGGAAAAAGAATACATGGATGAGCAGAATTTTGCTCAGGCATTTTCTGTGGAAGAAACCTGCCGGGTACATGGGTATGAGGACTTGCTGCCGCTGGATGAAGCGTTTCCTTTCCAGGGACAAGGGTGCATTTATCTCAGGCAGAAGCTGGTCTCGGATACAGAGCAGGACGTCTGGGCTGTGATTGGAAATAACGACGGCTTCAAACTCTGGGTAAACGGGGAGCTGTGTCTGGAGCAGGATGAGATCCGGCTGTGGACGCCTTATAATAATTATCAGACCGTGCATTTAAAAAAAGGTGTAAATGAGGTTGTTATCAAGGTATTGAAACGGACGGAAAGCATGAAGTTCAGCATTGCGTTCCGGAAGCACGAGGGGGAACATTTTCACCGGAAACGGTGGTGCGTGGATCTTGGGTGCGAGAATCCCTGATTCTGTTTCAAAGAGTAAATATAAAGTATTGTAAAAGACAGGGCACCCGGTTAATGTGTGAACTATCCGAAATTTACTGTTCATGCGGTGCCGCGCACTTGCTGCACGGCATCCGGCCAATACAGTGATGGGGCGTACATCCAGTCCCTCGCCGTCAGGCGACTTTTCAATGGGCTGGATGCGTTACAGTTTGCGGCTGGTTAGATAACAGGCCGTGAACTGTAACATATCAGCGCATGGGACGGGAATCAGTCACTTCACCCACATAAGCAAAAAATCAAGATGCGAAGCATCGGCAGACGGCTTTGCCGACTGTTTTTGCGCATGTGAGTGAAATGACTGTGAATCGTAACTATGAATTGGCTTTACCGCAGGAGTTATCTTTTTAGGGAAACAGGTCTAAAAGATGTCATTACCCGACAGCCCCCTGCCGCTTTTTGTCCGTCTCGCAAGTTCAATCAAAGGAATCCGGAGCCGGATATTTATGCGGACTCATACCATAACCTTTCTGATAATTGATCGTCATATACTGCGTTTCCTCTCCGCGCGTAAGCTTAACATAGCACACGCCGTCCTCAAATAGGTCCGTAATCTCCATTTTCTGATCATAATAATATACCCAGACCGTACCGTCATCCTTATATTCTACCTCGGGAGCATTCAAGGACTCATTCAATTGCTCCAGAATTTCCTCCTCTGTCAACGGACGTTCCGTTCCATCCGATTCGTATGCGATTCCGCCCCCTTCCCGCTCTCCCACTTCGCCGTTTTCCAGCGGATATGAGATATGATATGTCCCCTCTCCGTCATATTCAAACGTTGCCGTTGTCTGGTCTCCATGAACCCAAAGCTGAACCGTCCTCTGAATCCCTCCGATGTCTCCCGCATATGCAATGCCGCTGCCGCCTGCCAATACCGCACAGACCGCTGCCGCTGCCGCCGCCGTTCTCATTTTTGCTTTTTTATTCATAATAGCCATCCTTTCTATCTCCTGAGATATCTTGTCGGAGGACTGCAATACCGAAAATGCCTGCTTATATTTTTCTCTATTCGTCATCTTCCCATTCCTCCCGCAATTTTTCTTTGAGCATCACACGACCGCGCGACAGCCTCACCTTGACGTTGCTTTCTGTGATTCTCAGAATATCCGCAATCTCATGTACGGTGTAATCCTCATAGTAAAACAAATGGATCACGATCCGGTATTTCCGCGGAAGCTTCATTACCGTTTCGAACAATTCCCCGGATTCCAGTGTCTCAAAGGTCAGCGTCTCCATATAGTCCTCCAACGGCACCTTATTTCTTCTCCAAAATGTCCGGTTCGTATTTTTCGCTTTATTGATCGCCACACGGATCAGCCATGCCCGGATGTGCTGCTCATTATCAAATTCTTTCTTTAATAAATAATACTGAATGAATGTATCCTGAACAACGTCCTCCGCGTCTTCCGCGTTCCCGCAGACATTAAAGGCTGCCGCGTAAAGATTGTTCCGGTATTGTTCAAACAGCTCTTTTACTGATGGTTTCATGAGTACTCCCCTGATGTTGACGCGGAAAGCCTGCCGCCGACCGGCTTTCCCGCATACGTGGTATGAAAAGGCCCTTCACTAATAATACACCTCAAAAAGCAAAAAGGTTACATAATGCGTTGAAAAATATTGACAATCAAGTGATTATAGTATATAGCGCATATGCTGCAACGTTTTGTCCATTTCAGGTCATAGCAGGCACTGCCGTTCCCGGTGTAAATATTCTGTATGCGGATTTCCCTGTGCAGCCGCACGAATCATATGGTCAGATCATCATGGTCATATAAGCAGGAATGCTTCTCATATATTTTTCTCTACTCCGTCAGCGCCCCCTTAAAACGCGCCTCCTATGAAGCGTTTTAAATGGCAGCTTCCATCGCCATGATCACCCCAGCCATCCCAGCGGAAAGCCCCACCGGATCACCTTCAGCGCCGGCACATACTCCGCCAGATCCACGAATGCCGGGCAGACTGCCATCTGAACCAGCAGGATCGTCAAAGTCCATCCGGCAAAGGACGTACTGTTATGAAACAGACTGCCCACAGTCGGCACCCAGAAACTGCACACCAGGACGAACAAAACCATGCTGCTGATCTCTGCCCCGATCCCCCGGTGTCCCGGCGCTGACAAGATAAGGAGTATTCCCGCCGCAGCCGGGACAGTCGCCTCCGCCAGGCATCCCAGATACCGGAACCTCCGCCGCCGTCTCCAATCCAGGGCAGACAGCGCGCCGTTTCCGTTCCCGCCGAACTTCCTTCCCTGGGCCATCCACAGGATCGCAAAAAGAAACAGCCCTGTCATTCCCTGTACCGGCCGTACTTCTCCGGATGCGCCTGCTTCCCCCCGCGGCTGCGCGGTTTCTATGATATCCATGCAGAACATCTCACGGTCATACAGGTAATCATCTCTTTTTTCCAGAAGCGCCTCCGTCAGTTTTTCGCTGCTTCTTCCGTACATTTCTTCCTCACTGCCGATCAGTATTTTTTTACTGTAGCCTTCAAAAAATGCCGCATAAAATGTCTCCTGAGCTACCAGTCCTTTTGCGGAAAAGGGCGTGCAGATATAGGTTACGGAGTTCTTTAACCGATCCTCCCAAATCCGTTCCTGAAAATCCTCAGGAAAAAGAAATCCGCATTCGATCCTGCCCGATACCATATCCCGGCGCATGGTCTCTTCGTCCGAGTATTCGATAAATTCGAATATACTGTCTCTGTGCCGAAGGCTTTTCAAAACGTTGTCCGCATATTCATCCGCCGCGCCGCAGACACCAACTCTTGTATTGTCTGCGTCAGGCAAATGTATATGGGCGGTCAGAAGCACCAGCAGGATCATGCCCAGAACCTGCAGCCACGAGGTTTTCCGTTTGAGCCATGCCTTAAGCTGCAGCGCATACCATATTTTATATTGTGCCATGAAAAGACCGCCTCCTTAGAAAAACACTTCCGCACAGTATTGACGCAGAAAATTCAGCGGCAGATATTGTCCCACTCTCCTAACCGCTTCCGGCAGATACGCCAAGGGAATGACCACACCGGAGCACAAAACCATCACTGCATTGACCGAAAGCAGAAACACCGCCCCCTGCATCCCTTTTCCAAATACGGAATAGACCGCGTGGAAATAAAACGCCGCGCCGATGCTGACCGGGATAAGCAGAAGCAGCACCGACCCGTGGAACCAGATAAAGTCAAATTTTCCCCATCTGGAAAACAGGCATCCTGCCAGATACGAAGCCACTGCCAGAAGCCATGAGGCATTCGCCATGACCAGGATTTTGATGAACGAAGCCTTCACAGTCCCCAGCCCCATGACGCGCAGCTTCTGCTCTACTGCCCGGCTGTTCCCCTGATATAAAAAGCTGTAGTTCAGCCCGCTCATCAGCAGAAGGACCGAGACCGCCGCGGCAAAATAATACTGATACAGATCCATTTGCCCCAAAGGAGAATACACATATTCGTCAAACATGTTATCCCTGCCCAGCGCGCACTGAATATACTCGTAGGAAATAAAGTTCGCCGCCTCGTAGGGCTTCATTTTGGGAAATCCGGTCTCATCCCGCTCACCATACGCAATCGCGTCAGTTCCCGCCAGATCGCTGGCCGCAAGCACCCCCGCCTCTGCCGTTGTAAGCAATGACACCCCGTCTGCCAGCAGCTCCCGGAACACCTGCACACGAAAGGGCGGATCCTCCGGCAGATATACGGCAATTCTTCCCTTCTCTCCGGAATACATATCCTCATAAAGGCTTTCAGGCAGTACAATGACTGCCTGAACCTCTCCTTCATATAGCTTTTCCTTTGCCTCATTCTCCGGGAAATACCGGAAATTGCAGACGGATTCCGCGCTTTCCATAGCAGAGAGGAAACGCAGCACCGCCTTTGTCTCCTTTTCTCCCTCCGGCACGGCCACTCCCACATCAATCGCCTGAAACATCCGGGAACCGAAAAACACATGGCTTAACACAGCGGCGGCGCCCAACAGCAGCACCGCCGCCAAAAGCAGGCTGACCGTGGATTTGAGCAAAACCTTCGCGCTCTTTTTATATTCAAGAAATAAGTAGATGAAAAATGTTCTCATAGCAAATTCATTTCCAGGAGCAGCGCCTGAATATCTTCCACTGACGCCTGACCGATATCAAACTCTTCTCCGTCAAATTCCTGGAAGGAAGCGCCTTTTTCAATGGTCATGCCGAAGGTCAGATCCACAGGCTGCCCTTCCGTCATGACGCGGTCCATGGAGGCCTTGAAGCTGTCCTTGTCCAGAAATACATTTCCCGATATGGCCGTCCTGCCGGCATCGGCGCTGATATCCAGCGCTCCGGTCTTCCGGTTATATTCCAGGCTGACCGCCTCTTCTCCCTCCATGAATACCGTTTTTACTTCCGTGGAGTCTTCCTTTTCGCCCTCGATCCTCAGCATTTCCTCCCCATCGATCAGGAACTGCATATTCTGCATCCGGGTATCTCCGCCGAGAAACCGCAGCTCTGCTTCTTCGTCCTCAATCTCAATGCGGACACATGCAAGCTTCTTTTCGTAGATAAAAAATGTCAGATCTACATCTTCCATTTCCGAAATACTCTCTTCGATCTCGTCAAAATAGTATTCCGTATACATGTCATACCCGTAAACGCCATACCTATAGGCACTCTCCATGCTGTCCCGGACAGCGTCCTCAAATTCATCATATATCGTTTCCAGGCTTTCACGGGGTACCGTGGTCGAGATTCCTGTACATTTCCGCTTTTCCCGATCCACCTCAAATTCTTCTGAAGAAGCCT
>Ga0073906_1003644_pt1 | contig 16930 bp, 20 predicted proteins | sample Inofromicrocosms_FD_65485 | JGI IMG/M metagenome (GOLD analysis project Ga0073906, IMG submission 65485) | Mouse cecum microbial communities from Vienna, Austria - Inoculum for glucosamine and mucus D2O microcosms | ecosystem: Host-associated > Mammals > Digestive system > Large intestine >... | reverse complement strand
CTGTTCCGGTGTTTTCATTACAATACCTCCATGTAAGTCCTTATTTTTTCTTCAATTCCGAAGGCCTTTCCGTACTTCAGTAATTTACGGACATCCGGACGGTTTTTGAAATAATCCTTGATTGCCTGAACATACAGCTGCTTTTCGATTTGATTTCTGTCTTTAATCAGATCGCAAAGGCAGCGCTCTTTATCATACAGGCGAATAACCGCTCCCTGCGGGGACTGCGTTTCCGTAATTCCGAGATTGTAAAAGCCCTTCATAACATAATGAGCCTTTATTTTTTGATTATCTCGAAGCAGTCTTGAAATATTTTCTCCCTGTGGAACTGAGATATCGAATGTATGCGGGATAATGTCAGTCAATCCCCAAACATAAAGAGCTGTACCATATGAAAAAACAAGGCTGGAGCACTGAACCTGAAGCAATGCAAATTCATCAATGTCAGCATCAGACGGAACAAAAATACCTTTTCGGACCCGTTCCAGTAAGCCGCTGTCAACATATTTTTTTATGACGCTGCGGCTGATTCCAGCTGCTTCGATCTGCGAAGTCTTCACAAAGCCGTTGCTTTTAGCAGCTATCGACTCAATCTTATTATAAATTTCATCCATAGACACCGCCTCCTTGCATTGCGTTACATTCTTTCTTTATATTATACTCATTTAACGAATGAATGTAAACACCTTTTTGGCTTTAGTATGTCCGAATTCACAGAAAAAATACAAATTTTTTCTCCTGAACGACAAGGGGGATGCCGCAAAAGCGACATCCCCCTCGTTTCAAAAACTGTGATAATCAAATATCCTCTGAAATTTTGCGGAACGCATCCACTCCTGGAATGATGCCAAGACATCTTCCATTGTCAAACCTGCAATGGATTGTTGGGGCATCATCAACGGAATCTACGGTTCCTTTCGTCTGTTTCGGAACCGGATTCGGATCGTTTTTCATTTCAATTAACACAATCCGTGTTCCTTTCGGATATGTATCCTTATAGAATTGTCTATAAACCTCTGCGCTGTATTCAGCAATCAGGTCTTCATTGCTTATGATTTCATAGATAAACCCACATTCATTTCCAAACGGATAAAACACAGGTTTTCTGAATCTACGCTTGATGAGATGTCCGGGAATCAAGATATCGTCATCATTATAATAAACGCGCTTTACCTCCATACTCATTTTCTCCTTAACTCATTTTTTACGCAGTCTCCAAAGCCCTCTGTCCACATGTTGAAAATGCTCCGGATGGTACTGTAACGTCTGGCGGATTTTTTCTTTCCACCATTTATGGTTCTTAGCCCTCTGATGCGGTTCAATCTGCTCATATAAATAGGTAAGTGGAACCGCCTCGTCACACTGCTCCAGAACAGCCGCCACCACATCACGCCAGGTCGCTCCCGGAATATCGCGGATATCCACCTGCTTTTTCTCCGAAAACAGAACCGGGCAGAGAAGTGCGTTGTCTTTCCGGACAATCATCACATATTCGTGCAGAATCGGTATGAAAGAACCGCTGTATCTGGTTTTATCTGAAAAGCAATTGTGCTGTGCCTTGATAATGATGTTCTCCAGCGTTCCTGGTTTTATAATCTCAGCCAGCATACTGTAGAGCTGCCCTTTTTTCTTGATGTCACCCATCAGGACTGCCATACGCCCGCCCTTCTCCAGAGAAGTGTACTGCTTCATCATTGCATAGTTCATTGCTTCAACGAAACGATCCCAGTTCGGTATACGGGACAGGTCAAATTGCTTCGGGTCATATCCATACTGGCTCTGTACCTCCGATGCACTGTACATGACATCTGAATAGGTTACAATATCCCAGTACGGCGGATGCCAGAAGATAAATTCTGGCCGCTCCGGTATTTCGCAGTTCATAATATCAAATCCGCTGTGCAGATCGTACAGATGGCTGCTGATACCAAGCTTGTCTGCTGCGGCCTTCGTTGTCCCGCTCCCGCACATATAGTCGCAGATTTCCTGCGGACGGAAGAACCCAATCAGATCCTCGACCAGCTTCGGGGAACAATTCCCGCGATACCGGTTATTGCCGCCCTCCCCGCGTTCCGGGTAGGAGACAATACTGGTCAGCGGTCTTGGTTCGTTTTTTTCAGGCATAATACCACCTCCTCGTATTTTTTATTTTGACGGTTATACACATTTTTCCTGCAGGCTCGCAGATCTGGATTCGTAAAGCTCCACTGGAATCCATTTCCCATCCTGCAAGACACAGTCGCTTGCCACACAGTAGATGAGCGGCTCCACGCCCGGATCTTCCAAACATTCCAGCGTGATATACAGCCCAAGATGCTTCATATAGAAAGGCTCCAGGTCGGCAAGGATCTTCTCCCGCAGTGTCCCGGCAAGGGAATCAAATTCGTTTATATCCTGATGAGAAAAAGCCGCTTTAGAGAGTTGCTTTAAAATACCACAGCGCTCAATCGTCCCATTGATGATGGAGACTGCCTCATCAAGATAATCCTTGTGAATACGAATACCGCAGAGCGTTATATGCTTTGCATAATCCGATGCAGAGTGCCTGATGCCTTCACATAGCGTGTCATAGCCTTTTTTATACTTTGTTTTCAGTACGTCAATGGGAACCTTGTCCCGGTTATGCTTCAGGGTTGTTAAGAGTTTTGAAAGTTCCTCCCTGAGCCGGGCAGCTTCCTGATCCTGAATTTTATGCATGACCTGCTCTTATCCCCCATTCTCAACCGACTGATAATCTATATCAATCGGCTCATCTGTTAGAACCGGAATGTATTTTTGGAAAATACCTGCAACATCCGCTTCCGTCTTTAGCTGTTTCTGGCCTGTCTGGTTCCATGGATAATCCGGACAGAACAATAAATAGTCCTTTCCTTCCGAACTGTCACAAGCCTCAAGCCGGATGTTTTCCGCCTCCAGAATAACTTCTTTCAAAATAAAAGCCAATCCGAGTCTGAAATCCTGATCATAATCCATATAGTCATCATAGTCCGGATCAGAAATTCCACACTCATCCAGCCATTCCTGGATACTTTTTTGCAATACCGGCGCCATCGCCAGCAAGTTCTGGATACGCTCCACAGAAGGTTCTCTGATGTCGGAAACGCATATGCCATACCCATAGGTATGCCAAGATGTATAGCTCATACAATTATCCTCCTATTCCATGTCAGGCTGTAAATCAGCCCAAAGACAGCACTCCCTGCATTTTTCTGTGTTGTTTCCAACACAAAGAGGATAGGGATTATCTGTTTCCGGCGTGTAGCAGTCTGGTTTTTCCAAATACTCCTTTACCAATTCGTGTGCAACCTCTGACACCGTTTCCCAGTACGACTCCCAGTAATAGTCATTCTTGCCAAGTGCATTTTGAAGCCTTTCCGGGAAGCGCGGATCATGAACCATTCGTTCATACTGTTCATCCGTAAGCTGGGCTATTTCATCCCAGTCTGACACTTGAGAAGCAAAATCCTCAAGCTGACAGGATGCTTTATGAATCTCAGCAAGCTCCCTTACAAATCTATCAGACGCACAAAGCTTCTGAGCGACAATGGAAATCGAGTAGTGGTTTTCGCAATATTCGCCATTGAGATAACATTCATAGGAATCCGGCGTAGAATTTTCAATAAATTCCTCACGATAGTTCCAGTTTGGAATACAGCCATTTTCCATTTCTTCTTCCAGTTTTTGAACCAGCAATCTCTTGGCATCATTAAAGTCCGTGTAAATATCAGAAGAATTGCCATGTTCACCGTCTACTGCCCAATCTTCCATTAAGACATACACCATCGGGTGACGGCGGCATTCCTTTAAATCTTCAAGCGGACATATCATTTCCGGTGCCATAATAACCAAATCCAGAGCAATAGCGTCAATGGTCTTCGATTCCTGATACAATTCTGAGAATCTTTCCTCCAGTTCCTTTACCTCGCAGGGAAGTACCGGTGCTTCAAAGGAGCAATAAATATCCGGCGTTTCATTTTCAGTTTCCTGGTCTTTTCCGTCACGGATTTCGGTAATTGTTCCAAAAAGTCCTCTATACTCACTCTGTTCATTTCCAACGATCTGATCGCCGATTCGATACATAGTGCCTTCGTATTCAAATATTTCACCATTCTTGTTTATAATCATTTCGATCCCTCCTATATGTGATAATCCACGCCCACGAGAACATCTTCATCATCCAGATCATCAATGTACTCATCTATGCATTCAGGCCAGTCAACAGAAACGGCTCCGTTATCTGTCCATTCAAAATCATCTCTGCTAAACCAATTGTCTGCGTCAACGATATCGTGGACATATACCGGATATTTCCGATTATCAAGGATGTCATACCGTTTCAGATAATCCTCGACTGTCTCACCCTTGAAATATACCATTTCTCCATAATAGAGAACGCCTTGAGGGGTTATAGATCCTCTGAAATCTTCCTCATACTGCCCTGTGACAAATATCTTCTCTAATTTTGAGAAACGCTCTCTGGCTTTTTTCTCACGCCACTCGCGCATTACCTGCCACTCAATATCCTTTTTCTTAGCAGCACACACCCAGATATATCCTTCCGGTGCAACTAATTTCACATCTCCATTGCACCAGCTGCGTTCGCCAACCGAATAATCGGTACACGAATCCTTGATTAAAAACATTTCAGGCCATCTGCCGCCGATTTGATACCAATCCCACATAACATTAGGATTGCAAATATAGCCATAGCCTTTATGTTCCTCATCATATGAAAACCCGCGCTCGTTTTCTGCATAATCTTCAAAGCTGGCATACAGCTTTTTTCTGGGATAATCAGGCAAAGCCTTCATACGCTTAGCCTTTTTTGTCCGTTTTTCATGCTTCAACGGACCGGCCTCCCTCTGAAATACCTTTCCATTCCGGATCACAAAACGTCCCCATAAGGGATATCTGTTCGCTTCAACAATCTTTCCTTGCGGAAGCCTGATACAATCTGCCGTTGAATCATACTCTTTGCGCAGATACTCCGTGTAATCTTCAAAAGACAGATACTCCGGATTTACGGGATCTGCCGAATAAAAATCCATAATCTCAGCAATTTCATGATTGACTGCCCTTGCAAATGAAGAACGAAGATTGTTTAACTCCTCCATGTAAAAGCCTATCATGATATTATCTTTTTCTGCGTCTTTTCTTGCTTTTAGTTCTGCAAGTACAGCCGCAATCTCCAAATCCTTTGCTTTATCCCCCCTATAGTAATAGGAGAATGTACAGTCGCCAATGTTCTAAAATGCATCTCAATTTTCCTTTCTTAAAGACAGAGATGGGCAACTGTACTTTCAGCTGCCCATCCAAGTTATATAGTTTTGATGATGTTATACCCGTATATGACGCTTAACCACATTGGGCAGCTTCGTGGGCAGTTGGTTCAAATAAAGGAATCATCCCCTCATTCTATCATGCTGTAAGGTAGTGAATGTTCCTTTCTGCGGCACAGACGATAGATAAATACTCTGGTATCAATTTCTGCGCCTCTTCCTGTGCCGCATCTCCATAGTAATCGTTATAGCTCAGCGTAATGCTGTCTGCCGGAAGAACCGTTGCACCGCGCATAGGATCATAGATACACGCGGACGGCATGAATTCAGCAGTGACCAGGTTCCGGCCTTTCTCATCGTCCAGATATACGGTCTCCCTGTCTTCTTTATTGAACATATCCAAATGGCAGTTATTTGCTTTCATAACCGTACCATCATTAAAATGGAGCGTAATATTATAAGCCGTTTCTCTGGTATTGATAATATTAAGATCCTGGATCACCGTTTCAAATGATCCTCCCATACTGAGCTCAAATGCGATTGCTCTAAGGCAGTCAAAATTCAGTGCCACTTTCTTGGAGAACAAGATTACTTTCTGAATCTCACTGATATATTGCGTTCCAAGCTTATCCGTAAGATATTCCATAATTTCCTCTGAGGAAGGATATTCAAAACGGAAATGATAATGAAACCGTCCCGGACGGTTTACCAGATAATCATTCAGCTTTTGCAGGCTGTTACAGGTAATGATAAAAAGCTTTTTTCCCTATGACGTTCCATCAAACAGACTCAGAAGTCCAGATTGCGGATCGCCTTCATTATCTCCAGGCCTGATACTGCCGAAGGTTTTGTCAAACTCATCAAACAGAAAAACTGCCTCCTGTTCAATAGACTCAATGTATGAGGCAATGCCAGGAATAAACTGGTCAATAATGATAACTGGATATCCATACTCCACAGCCTTTGATGCCAGTATCCGGGCAAATAGGGACTTCCCAATCCCCTTATCACCACTCAAAATAACACCCAGGTTCCTTTCAAACTTTGTAAATGCCTTAAATACCTTGTCAGCCTTTTTCGGATGGATACCATAAACCTTTTCTTTTACCACAAGGTCTGTCCGTGTCTCCAGAAAAAAGCCGGACATTTTTTCAAAACGGACTGTATAGGTCTTTGCCGGCAGTTTATCATAAGCTTTGAGGGAGTCATCATAAATTTAATATCTTTTTCCAATACTGATTGCTTTCATATTATTCATTCCCTTTCTTCGTTTTTTCGTATGTTATACTTTGGACTTAGGCAGGGACAAACTGGTAACACCATCTTGTCCTGCCCTGTTTTATACCCGTATATGCCGCTTAACCACATTGGTCAGCTTCGTGGGCAGTTGATTCAAATCGGTGATATCCAAAAAGGAATCCCCGTAAATTCGTTCGATATTTTCCTTATCGCTTCCAATGGCAGCCGCAACAAACAGAATACCTTTTCGCTGGTACTCCTGCTTAATGCCCCGAAGATCTTCCTCTGCTGCAGAACCGCCGTATCCTGAGTCTGCCGGCTGTCCATCCGAAACCAGTATCAATATTTTCACTGCTTCCGGCCGTTTGGAGAGCTGTTCAGCCACAAAGCGCAGAGCCGCGCCATCTCGGTTACTTCCACGGGCACTGATGTCCATCATCCGATATTTATCGTCATGGTCAAAGCTCTCAAACTCTGCATAAGAATACAGCTCCACCGTACCATATCCCGTGGAATGGCCGTAAACCATCACCGGAATATCAAGGCTCTGGCAGAAATCATACAGAATAATCGCGGACGCTCTTGCATAGGTACTTCGGTCACTGGCACACATCGATCCTGATTCATCCAGCAGCAGTCCCACTGCCAGTTCCGGGATTTCATTCGGAAGGCTGTTCTTATAAAACACCTTGCCGTCATTCCGGCACAAGGCATGCGCATCCAGGCGCCGTCCCATAATTAAGCCGGTCTGCTTTCCTCCCCGGCGGTTTTCCTTGAGCTGTTTGACCAGGCTTTTCTGCAGCTGGCGTGAGATATTGATTAACGGTGCCGATATCATATCGTATTGCTCCATCAATTCCTCATCCACACTGGAAATGCGGTTGATCTGGATACTGACGCCGGCATGGATATTTCCATAGGAAATATTCTGCGCAACATCATTCAGTTCCTGGATGCGTTCATTTTCCAGCTGCTCGCAGGCCGCCCTTTCTGCCATTTTGTCCAGCATCCGTTCAATATCGGCAGCCGCCCGGTCATAATGCTTCCGCTCGTAAGACTCATTCCTTTCGGTTGTTCCTCCAAGCGGTTCGGAAAGGGACTCCGTCTGCTGATAAGGGATTCTGCCGCTTTCATTTTCTGTCGTCTCCTGTTTTTCGGACTTTGACCCGGAATCATGGAAGCTGCCTTCGGATTCCTCTGAAGGTTCGGAAGCAGCCTCTCCAGACTCAGATGAATTTTCATCATTTTCCGTCTCGGTCTGGGGAGAGTTTCCATCCTCCTCTTCCGGAGCTTCCTCATCCTTGTTTTCCTCTGCCTCTTCCTGTGTTTTTGCCCGCGCACCTGCCGTTGCCGAAGTTTCAGAACCTCCTGAAGCCTCCGGTACCGGCGTACTGCTTCCTTCGCCCATCTCAGAACCACCTGCAATTGACTTCAAAATCTCGGCCATTGTTTCACCAATGCCTGCCGAAGAGCCTGCTGCAGCGGCATCCTCCTGACGCTTCTTGCAAATTTCACAGAATTCTTCAATGTATTCCCAGCAGCGTACCAGGATCAGATTGACAATATTTAATCGATCTTTTCCGGATTTGTTCATCAGGGCGCTGTCAATATCAGGAATCAGTTTAAATACCGTCTGGATTCTTTCATCGCTGAGAGGCTCATCGCCATACTTGATCTCACCGAATTTGGCATAGGACAATAATACCTGCAGGATACTTTCAAAGATATGCCTGCTGCCGTCATCCTCCTGCTCAATTAACTGCGTCACTGTTGGAATCGATGCAAAATGCTGTTTCCGCAGTTCTTCCAGACCATATCCAATCGTTCCCGGAAAATTAGTCAGGATACGGTTTTCAATGTACCCGTCTTCAATGACATTTGATATCTGGTGGGCGATGAATTCTACGATCTCCAGATTTTTAGGATCCGTTTTGACATAATTCCAAAGCGCCCTTTCATTTCCGGCATCTGCAGATGTCTTCAGATCCGGCGGATAGGGATACCATTTGTATCTTTCGAGGTAATTAGTATGGGTTTGTGCAGCAAGGAAATCGGTATAAAGAACATGTCCCAGCTCATGCGCAAAAAGCCCGCACACAATCTGGTATCGGTTTTCCCGGCCCCTCACCTTCGTAACCATAGGATTCCCCGAATTGATACGGATGTACATATTGTCCGTAGCCGCCAGGAACGGATCCTTCGGTTTCCAATATAGGTTAACGCGGACACGGCGGTTATAGTGATACCGCCGTGTCTGCGCTGCCGCCAAATCTTCAAAATGTCCCGCTAAAATGCGGGACGAGAAGAACTGACGGTCTGTAATTTTGCTGCGCTTCTCATTGAGGCGCTGCTTAACGAGTTTGTGATTCACCCTTGCCATAATATAGGGTAGCCCTCCTTTCTGTGGGATTTATACTGCCGCCTTTTTTCTGGGCGGCGCAAAGATCGGTTCCAGTACGGTGCTGATCAATGCTTCACGGTCCATTTCATCTGCAGTAGCTTTGCTGATAATCGTGTAAAGCGCCGAGTGATAGACATCCCCCGTAATTTCTGTACTGATAATCCAGTCAATCAGGCTTCGCATTCCATAAGAACCGTCTGTAATGCTGTTCTTACGGCAATATTCCGCCATGTCATTGACTACCTGCACCATCTGCGATACCTGATATTCATCTGTGGCGCCGGTAACTGACATGGCACGCTGAACCATTACTTCCGGCTCAGGAAGCTCCACATCACGCACCAGACTCATTCTGTCGAGAACCGACTGGTTCATACCGCGGCAGCCTTCATAACTGATATTTGTTGTCACAACTACAACCGCATCGGGGTGGCGTTCGATAATCTCGCCTGTCGGCAGGGTAATCGTGCCGGACTGCTCCAGAAGGGAGTTCAGTCCAACAAGCACACCGGGCTGCACAATCGTGGAAGGCTCCTGAATTTCAATGACATAACCGTTTTTCAGCGCCTTAATGAAATCTGTTTCCACATAGCTGTAGGTTTGTCCGTTGCTTTTAGAAGCTTCATCCCTCTTAGAAAGCGCACGTACCTTTTCCGTCACCTTATCCAGAACAATCCGCATACAATCCTGTGAGGTTGCCGCAAGGTTCTCCGTTCCGGTCAAAGCCTGATAAACGCCCGACGGGTCATAGTCCATGTCATCCAGATCCGGAAGTCCCATCAGCTTAGACACATTGGCGTAATTCACGCCGCCCATGCTTTTTAAGATTTCCTTCTCCTTATCAAGCTGTTCATCACCGGTTGACGCCGAATCGGAATCCGGGAAAATCATGCCGACAAAATCGAATATTTCCGTACCGGCTGAGCAGGTGTATTTCATGTAGGGCAGATGAAGCCCGGAAGCAATCGCTTTGGCTCCCATTGTCTTACCGGTGCCTGCCGGCCCGCGTAACAGGAAATTTCGCATCTGCATAGACTTGCCGGTTGTTGCCTGCGCATGTCTGCAGATATCCACAACCTCCTGCGGAATGATGTACCATTCCGGAAGCTTAGGAACAAGGCTTTCCTCCACTGCATTTAACGCTCTTTTATGAAGCTCATACTTACCAACGAAGTTCTCATGCTCCACAAGGGAAACCGCCTTCTTTATCGTTGCCGGTCCGGTTTTTGCAAATATGGTAAACTCGCCTGCCGTTACACTGGTTGGTGCAAAAGCGCCGGAATCCAGCTGTGCCTGCGAAACGCGCATCAGATTACCTGATTTGTCCACACCCACTTTGATATGGGCAGAACACGCAGGATCCTTGATGCGGCGGTAAGCATTGTCGCACATCATGGCCATGCATTCCGTTGCCTTCGTCATATCCGGATAGCCGCTGTTAAACTGGTCATAATACTGTTCCAGATTCTCCTGAAACTCATCATCTGCCTGTAAAAATGGCATCAGAGCCATCATAACGGCTGCTCCGTCACGGCCAGAAGCATGCAGCACATAGCTTTCAAACACTTCCGTATTTTTATCGTAAACACTTGCCGTCACTGCTCCGGAAGCGCTGTCATAAACGACCAGATGATAGGCATCCGGTCCCATAGACGACTTGTATTCTGCCACCGACCGATGATCAATGATACCGACTGCGCCTTCACCGCTGCCATTCATACAACGGCAAACGGCATGTACCGCCTTGATAACCGTTGCACAAAGCGTGGAAGCCGTACTTCCATCTCCATATTTGGAAGAAACCTTAACTTTTTTGTTGCTAATCGTATCAAAAGGCTCCGGAAGAGGACGGCTGTAATTAAAAATATTGTTTATGGATACGCTCATAGTTCATTTCCTTTCTGCATTTCATTGCGTGAGATTAATTTTGATTCCTTCAGGTACGCATTGGACATCCTCCAGACCGGCCCTGCCAAGCTCATCACAGATATCTTCCCAGCTCTCTTTCGCAGGAAGTTCATCCGCATAGATCAGCAGCTCCGTCAGGTTCTGTCCGATTGCTTCGTTGCATCGTGTGTTCAGCTCAAATATGTGTGCCTCTGCCCATTCAAACGCAATAAGCTGATAGCTTTCTTTTTCGTTCTCTTCAGGCAGTTCTGTTTCTTCCGGTTCCGGCTCTGAATTGTCCGGAGCAGAAGCTGTCTCATATTCAATTCCCAGAACCTGAAGGTTTTGGATATTGACCTTTGCCCGGCGGTATCCGCCAGCACGGTTCAGCAGCACGAATAGATCTTCGCCTGCATCAAACAGGTCTTTCGCATTAGGCATCTCCCAGACCCATCTCGCCTCCGGATACTCAGATGCAATCAGCTCCGTAATCCGTCTGAGTATGACAGAATAAGCAAGTGCTTTCACATCCGTTTCGGTCGGGATAGGTTCTGGTTTCGGCTGGGCTATCGGCATAGGTTCTACCACTTCAACCTTTTTTGATGATAAAAACACCATACGGATCGCTGCAATCAGGATACCCAGTATGGCTAAAAGAAGAATTGGCCATAGCCTGCAGATAAAACACAGCAACACCAATACTCCCATAACCACGAGTGCCTCATGGACAAACCGAATCTGCTTCTCTTTGTTATTCATAATCTGCGGTTCCTTTCTGGAATCTGTTTTCCGGAATATAGATGTACAGCATCCGGGTTCCGTCCATATCTGCGGTATCACACAACATAACAGCCGCCGCTTCATCTACGCGAAATAGCTGACCCGGACAATCTGCCCTTCCGAGCAGTGCCTGGCCAAACACGGTTCGGCCGTTCCAGCTGTCAGTCAGTGTCAACCGACTGATAAACACCTCGCTGTCCTGGCAGATAATGATGCTGTATTGCTTATTTAGGGAAGCAGTTAATAAAATGTCCCGCATTTCTCCCTCCGTAAGACAGCCATTGGTCTTGGCATTCAGAACAGCTCTGAATTTCGTCTGCTTCTCATCCTCCGTAAGAAGCTTGAATGTTTCATTTGTCATAAGACACCTCCTTCCTGAACGCAAAAAAGCGCACATGAAATTACAGAAAGTAACTCATGTGCGCTTTCATACGCCCGATTCAATTTTGCTCCCGTCAGTTCTCGTCAAAGAATGACCCTCCGCCAAACGGTTCATAACCTGTAAAACCATTTGGCATCTGGCCCCCTGCAGACTGTGCTGCTGGCTGCGCCGGTGCTGCGGCTCCAGTATTAGGTGCCATACCGTTCTGCTGTTTGTTCGATTCCTGGCTCTCTTTCGGCTTACCGCCGGCATACTCAATGTCATCCAGAATAACGACCATTGCGCTTTTGGATTCACCTGTCTGCTGATCCGTCCAGATATCCTCGTCAAGCCTGCCACGGAAATTGATAAATGAGCCTTCCTTCAGCTGCATTTTCTTAATCCTCTCACAGACATCTCCAAAGGCCTTAACGGAAAGATTGATCCAGCGTGTGTTATTTTCGGCACGAGTATCATAGACCTTCTTGCCGATGCGGAATCTCACTGCATCTCCCTTCTCAGAAAATCTGAGGGCTGCTGCACCGTCATAACCTCTGGAAACAACGGCACTGGTTGCGATTACTTCTAACATAGAAATTCTCCTTTCTTGCAGGGGCTGCCTGCTATAAAAATATATTTATTTCAACCCGCTTTGCAGGCAGAAACCAAAGAAAACAAAAAAGTGCCAACCAGCACGCATGTGCTAATTGACACTGTGAAAACTCTGTTAACTGTGAATTTCCCTTGGGAAACCTTGAAACTGATGCATGTATTATAGCACAATCAGTTTCAATAGTCAATCCACCCGAAATGTTTCTGCAAGCAATTATGTCAGCTTCGTTTCATCAATTGTCCTGGCGATTTCTGTTTTTGCGAAATCCAAGGCGATCAATGCCCGTACAGGATCAAACCGGAATGTTCCGTCTTCCTGTTCATTCTCTTTTACCAATGTTCTGATTTCATCTAACAGAGCATATATTTTTTCACGTTCCGATGTTTCCATATGCTACACCTCTTTCCTGATCTCTAACGCATAATAGCTGCAAATCATATATCCGTTATCCTGCTCATACACAGGTGTCTTTTCAGATAAATATACAATGATAGTATCGCCCATGTTTAAGTTCCTTATTCTCTGGCGGACAGGCAGTTTTAATGTGTACGGCTCCGTATCTATGTAAATATTCTTGATCCGTTTGCGTATTCCAGCAGCCTCAACCTGCCTGCACACACCCCGCACGCTGATAAAATTGCCCTCGGTGCTATTATAGAGCAGCAGACCTCCATTTACAATCATCACCCCTCCAAATACCACGCAGGGGAGTGAAAAATAAATATCTCCCATGCAAAACTGCACAATCAGAAATAAAACGAAAAATCCGGCACCGATTGCAAGCCGAAGTACAATCTGTCTCTGCAACGCATCCGGAAGCTGCTTGAACTTATCCTTCAATCCCATCACCTCACAATATGACAATTTTCTTTTTCTTTAATAGGGACAGCATACTCTGGAGAACGCTGTCCCTGCATTCCGCAGCTGCCATTTTGTTTTCCAGAATATTATCCCTTATAGTATCAGCTGTATAGATCAGTTCCACCAGAGCCTGGCGATTATCTGAATGAAGCAGTTTCGGCTTTGCCTCCACTTTGTTCTCCACCAAATAGATCAGTTCCGCTGTAGAAAGCCTGAGCCCTGCATTTACCAGCCAGAATAGTATTGTTTTTTCTTCTGCTGACAAACCAAGGCTTCTTTTTGCTGCTTTCGCAGGGCAGCAAATGCACCTGGTCAAAATCCAATATTTTGCATCTTCGTTTTCTTCTGCTTCCGCTTCTGCCAGACCCATTCCGATTAAGTGATGCAAGGCACGCTCCTCATCAGGTGTCTGTATATACGAAAAGGAGAACCGGCCTTTCAGCCATAAATCCGCTTCGATATCTGAAAGATATATATTCTGGCTGCCCCTGATTATCTGTACCAGTTCTGTTGTCGAAGCCTTTCCTGCAATCCCTTTGGATATGTAAATCATCTCCGTCACCTCTTGTTCTTTTACTTACATTACACGATACACGGAGGATAATTACAACAAACGAATTACAGCAGATACATCAGCGCGACGCAGATTCCTATAACAACTACAAGCCCAGCGATCAGTATGGCTATTTTTTTGACGATTGACTGGTCAATCCCTTCCCGTTGTCTTCCTGTATCCATAGGAAGGACATCATCATAATACCCATCATAATCTTCTTCCATTACAGGCGTTTTCTCTGCCGAAGCTTCCGGTAGCGGTTTAGCAGCCTTTCTTTTACGCCTTTTAGGGCGTGTCTTTTTCTTATCCGGTTTGTGTTCTTTTTTCTCTGGCTGCACATTATTTTTCTTTTCACCCGGAAGAGCATTTCCACACTCCGAACAAAAAGAAGCAGCACCATCTGGCAAATCGGCGCCGCAATATGGACAATATTTCATGTTACATCACGCTCCTTTAATTATTTGAATAAAAAAACAAGCGGATCCTCCCGAACCCACTTGTAGACGATATCAGTATAGCAGATTTCTTTTCCCATGTCATCGGCAATACTCTGCCATATTTGCGCCCTTTTTCTGCCATACATTCCATTGTGGCGATTTCAGGATATTCAGATATATTGTCACAATGCTGCCTATGTTGAAAAAGCCTGCCATGCTCCCAACACATAAAATTTTTCCAAATTATCTAAAAAAGATATTTAATATCTACTTTATCCAATATTATACCTTGTTTCCGTATAAAATCAATAAAATAGATAAAAAACATCTTATTAAGATAATCTAAAGAGGATAATTCATATGGGTAAAAGCATGTTTACAATAAAGGGAAATGTATGTTCAGAACGGGTGCGGTTGGGACGGGCACTTCAAAAGCCGCCAATCACACAGGAAGAACTGGCAAAAAAGCTTCAATTTATGGGAATGGAGGACATGACTCCATTGATCATTTCCAGAATAGAGAAAAACCAACGGCATGTATGCGATGGGGAACTGCGTATGATTGCAAAAGTATTAAATGTCACTATGGAGTGGTTAGTGGGCGATAGTGACGAGATTAAGCTGAAATAAAGTAACTGCATAAACATCTCTGAGCAAGATAGCATAACGAAAGAATGGTTTCATGGTAGATTTAATATTAAAGCTTCAGGATATTTTTAAGAAAGCTCCTTTAAGCATTGTGGCGGTTTTAACTATGGATATAGCAGAAATTGTTTTGCTATCACTGAACCCATTTATTATTGGATCATGTATTGATGGTTTCTTTGAACAAAGCTACTTCTGGTTCTATATACTGATAGTCTTGCAATTTTTACTTATTGCCGTTCGCACAACTAATAAAATTTTTGACACCAGGGTATATGAGAGAATTATTGAAGCGGAAAACAATGATTATTATGGGGAGAAAATACAAACCAATGCCAGTGATTCACAAATAAGTTCCAGGCTGAATTTAGTTGACACGATTATAAGTTTTTTTGAAATTGATTTAGTTCAAATAATAGATATGTTTGGAGGGATTGCATTTTCACTTATATATTTATTTACCGCCTCCGGCCTGTTGTTATCTTTCTCAGCTATTGCAATTTCTATTCTGGTTTATATTTTTACCAAAAAATATCACAAAAAAATTGCAAGTAACAATATCAAGCTCCAAGATCATGATGAAACAAGAGAAGAAGTTATTTCAAGTAGAAATAAGCAACGATTTAAAGGATTCACAAGAACAATCCTAAATTTGAGAGTATCAAGCTCCGATTTGGACGCAAAAGCATATTTATGGACTGATGTATTACAATCAGGATTTTTGATTTTCGCAATAGTGCTTACAATTTATATGGGTAATTATACAAGCGGACAATTATTCTCTATCATCACTTACATTATGATACTAAATGGACATGTTTGCGAAATAAATGAAGTCAGGGTTAAAATATATGATTTAATAGATAGTGTGGCTCGCTTAGAAAGGAATGAGGAATGAGGAATGAATTATAGAAACGAGTTTGAAAAAATAATCGAGAACATCAAGATAAGCCCCAATGCACCTAAAGAGGAAATTGATCGCAAATTTCTTCCGTTGATACAGTTTATAGGAAAGAATGTTCCAGAGCAACTTTATAAATTCAGAGGGTGTGCCGAGTACAGCATAGATGCCTTTGAAAAAGACGAACTTTGGCTTTCCAAAGCTGCCTTGTTTAACGATCTCCACGATAGCCTTTTCTTTTTTGATAAGGACGCCATACTTGATTCCATAGAAAAAATGTTTTCCTCTGGTGCAGTTCCTTCTATGATCGAAGCAATAAAACAAGTACAGTTTCCTAATGCTGACTTACAGAACTGGGCAGCGGAAATGTTTTCTTCATTAGATACCAAACAACTCACGGATATTGTCTGGCAATCGGTGCCCGGCTTCAGTCAATGGCTGGATCAGTGTTTTTCTTTTGCAAAAGACGGAATACGAGAACGCACAAAAATGGTATGTTTATCAGAAAGTATCAAATCTCCGCTAATGTGGGCGCATTATGCAGATAATCACAAAGGCTTTGCTATAGGATATGACTTTAGAAATAATGAAATAACACAATGTTCTAATTGCCCGAATCGTTCATGTACTGACATTAAACTAGGAATGATATATCCTGTGATATATTCAGATAAACGTTATGATGCAACAAGATATGGGCAATGGATTGTGCAACAGCAAATAAACCGCATAACAGGAAATCCTACAGAAGAATTTTACGATGATGGTTTTTTGTTTACAAAAGCTGCTTTACATAAATCAAATGATTGGTCTTATGAAAACGAATGGAGAATTACATGTTCTACTCCTAATTTAACTGTGGAACAGAAAGACCGTTATCCGATTAAGAAAAAACCCATAGCAATTTATTTTGGCAGCCAGATTCCCGATTTTTATCGGAAAATGCTAATGCACATCGCAGACGATAAGG
>Ga0073906_1003640_pt1 | contig 16942 bp, 16 predicted proteins | sample Inofromicrocosms_FD_65485 | JGI IMG/M metagenome (GOLD analysis project Ga0073906, IMG submission 65485) | Mouse cecum microbial communities from Vienna, Austria - Inoculum for glucosamine and mucus D2O microcosms | ecosystem: Host-associated > Mammals > Digestive system > Large intestine >... | reverse complement strand
TGGGGGCGTCCAGAATGATTCCCTTCACCCCCTCCTCCTGGGAATACGCCTGAATCTGCCGGGCTATCTCCTCCACGATAAAGGGCAGGATGGTGTGGTTGAGCTTTTCCACCCTGGCGGCATCGCCGAATACAAGCCCGCCCAGCTTTCTCCGGTCCAAGCCGCCGCCAGGGAGAAGGATATCCCGCCCGAAAACCTCCGTGAGCTTTTCCAGACATAGGGAGCCGGGCTCCACCACCTGACGGGCCACCAGGTCCGCATCGATAAGCCGCAGACTTTCCCCAAAATCCCCTGCGCGAAGGAGGGCGCAGACGGTGCTTTTCCCGGAACCGGAGGGCCCGGTAAGGCCGAGAACCCAGGGATTTTCCCTTTCGGAACGCTTCATGCTTCTCCTCCCCTGCTACAGCTTTTGAATGGTAAAGGCAGCCGCCCTGGCAATGCGGTTGAACACCGCCATTCCCACCCCTGTCTTTTTGGGGCAGCGGGCATAGACCAGCTCAGCGCCCCGGTCGTCCAGCTCCCGCAGGCATTCAAACAGCCTCTGGGCCTGTTCCTCCGGGGTCTCCCCCATGAGGAGATAGGGCTTTTTCAGTCCGGACGCCTCCGGACCAAAGGCCAGGGCCCATATGTTTTTCCCATGCTGGCCGTTGACAAAGCGGACGAACTCCTCCGCGCTTCCCTCCAGCAGGACCACCCGCGCCTTGGGGGCGTAATGCTTGTACTTCATCCCCGGCGAGGAGGGCTTTACCCCCTCCTCCAGCTTGGAGAGGACGGCGTTGTCCACCGCCACGTCCCCCAGCACGCCGCAGAGCTGCTCCAAGGTGATAAAACCGGGGCGGAGCAGCCGGGGGGTGTCCTCCGCCAGGGTGATCACTGTGGATTCCACCCCCACCTGACAGGGACCGCCGTCCACAATGGCCTCCACCCTTCCGGAAAGGTCCTCCACACAGCGGCGGGCGTTGGTGGGACTGGGGCTTCCGGCCAGGTTGGCGGAGGGGGCGGCGATGGGCAGTCCGCTCTCCCGGATGATGGCTGCCCCCACGGGATGGGAGGGAAAGCGGACCGCCACCGTATCCAGTCCCGCGGAGACCACGTCGGGGATTACCTCCCGCTTGGGCAGGATCATGGTCAGCGGTCCAGGCCAGAAAGCCTCCGCCAGGTCGATGGCCTTGTGGGGGACATACCGGACAATCTTCGGCAGGTCCCCCAGCGCCTCAATGTGGACAATCAGCGGATTGTCCGGGGGGCGGTTTTTCGCCTGAAAAATCCGCGCCGCCGCCGCAGGGTCCAGGGCGTTGGCGGCCAGCCCGTAGACGGTTTCGGTGGGGATAGCCACAAGTCCGCCCCCCCGCAGGATGACGGCGGCCCTCTGTACCGCTTCCCGGTCTTGCTGCGGGTCTCTGACCCGCAACAGTATTGTTTCCATAGCAAACACCTCGTATCAAATGCCTCAGGACTGGGACTTCAGCTTTTCGGCCTGGTCATAGGTGATAAGCGCGTCTATCACTTCATCCAAATCCCCGTTCATCACACTGTCCAACCGGTATATCGTCAGGCCAATCCGGTGGTCGGTCAGCCGTCCCTGGGGGAAGTTATAGGTCCGTATCCGCTCGGAGCGGTCCCCGGTTCCCACCTGGGATTTCCGCTGGCTGGCAATCCTTTCGTCCTGTTCCCGCTGCTTTATCTCATAGAGGCGGGAGCGGAGAATTTTCATGGCCTTGTCCTTGTTCTTGTACTGACTGCGTTCATCCTGGCACTCCACCACAATCCCCGTGGGCAGGTGGGTGATGCGGATGGCGGATTCCGTCTTGTTGATATGCTGGCCCCCCGCGCCACTGGAACGGAAGGTGTCTATCTGGAGGTCTCCGGGGTTGACGTCAACCTCCACCTCCTCCACCTCCGGCAGGATGGCTACCGTCACGGTAGAGGTGTGGACCCGCCCCGCGGATTCCGTCTCCGGCACCCGCTGCACCCGGTGGACCCCGCTTTCAAACTTCAGCCGAGAGTAGGCCCCCTCCCCGTCGATGGAGAAGCTGATTTCCTTGTATCCCCCCAGCTCGGTCTCGTTGGCGTTTAACACCTCTGATTTCCAGCCCCGCCGCTCGGCGTACATGCTGTACATCCGGTAGAGGGAACCCGCAAAGAGGGCGGCTTCCTCTCCCCCCGCCCCGCCCCGTATCTCCACAATGACGTTTTTATCGTCGTTGGGGTCGCGGGGCAGCAGGAGGATTTTCAGCTCTTCAGCGCAGCGCTCCTCCTCCTCCCTGGAGGTGAGGAGCTGTTCCTGGGCCATTTCGTGCAGTTCCTTATCCAGACCGCCCTCGGCCAGCAGCTCCTTAGCCTCGGCATGGGCGTCGCTGGCCCTGCGGTACTCCTGATATTTCTCCACAATAGGGGTCAGATTTTTATATTCCCGCATCAGACTGCGGTACTGCTCGTTATCCGCGATAACCGACGGATCGGTCAGCTTCAGGCTGATCTCCTGATACCGGTTCTCCACATCCTTTAATTTATCCAGCATTCCGTTATTCTTCCTCTCCTCGCCGATACAGCTTTTTGATCCTTTTTTCCACCTTTGCCCTTGGGGTCATGACCTCGTGTCCGCAGGTGGTACAGCGGATTTTAAAGTCCATTCCCACCCGCAGCACCTCAAACTGATATCCCCCGCAGGGATGGGGCTTTTTCATTGTCAGGATATCTCCTACCTGAACGTCCATACTGCCACCTCCGACCGGCATGTCAAATATTGTTTTTGAAACTCTGATAAATTATAGCACAAAATACGCCGCATGTGTAGCGGGAATGTGAATTTCCCGCGGGAATTGATTTTAGAGCTGTATACTGTATGCTGTATTTTATTGGTAATTCCTCTCTGAAGGAATGAACCGGCAAAAAAGCCGGATACTATAACCGTTCCTCCCGCAAAATTTTCAGCCGTAAGGAGTGGTCAATATGAACGTCAACCCGGCACAGTCATACATTACCTGTGAATTTGAATCAGTGGACCTGGCGGAGCTGAGCATAGGCCGGCTGGTAAAGGGAACGGGCGGAATCCGGTCCGTAACCATGCGCCGCCGTCAACAGCGCCCGCAGCAGCAGTATTCCATTCTTCCCCCAGTCACCCCCGCTATCGACAGCTCCTCTGTCTATCCCATAGCCGCCGATCCCTATGGAATGTTTGCCGTTCTAAAGGACCCGGACAGGGTTCTGGAGCCGGAGCTGACCCGCAGCGTCACCGCCGAATTCCGCTGCAACCGGAAAAATGCCCGCAGTATCGCCGCACAGCTCACCAGCCTTGGAGCGACCCATATCCGCATTCATTAACAGCGGGCGCCTGTTCCCAAAACAATTTGCCCCTTCGCAACCTCCGCAAAGCCCATAAAAAAGGAATGGAATCTCCCTTTCCGGCATAGAGATAGGATATCCGCCGAAAAGAAAAAACAACCCTCAGCATACAGCCCAGGACGGCGCAAAGGGGAGAAAAGCAGGAAAGGATTGATACTTCAATATGAGCGAATATAAACCGGAAGGAAGCCTGATGGATACCATAGATAACCAAATATCCCTGAAAAATCTGGCTTCCCTGACAGAGGCCATACAGTCAAAAAAAATACTGGAAGCGCGGGCGGTGGTATGCGACAGCGGACACAACCTGCACGTTCCGCTGTGCGCCGGAATCAAGGGGATCATCCCGCGGGAGGAGGGGGCTCTGGGCATCGCGGAGGGGAGCACGCGGGATATCGCCATCATCTCCCGCGTCAACAAGCCGGTTTGCTTCCAGGTGACAGGGCTGGACCACAGCGCCGGGGAAACGGTGGCGGTCCTCTCCCGCCGGGCGGTGCAGCAACAGTGTATGGAGCAGTATATCTCCCGCCTTTCCCCCGGAGATGTGATTGACGGACGGGTCACCCATCTGGAAACCTTTGGCAGCTTTGTGGACATCGGCTGCGGCATATGCTCCCTCATCCCCATAGACGTGATTTCGGTTTCGCGGATTTCCCATCCGGGGGACCGGTTCAGGCCGGGGCAGTATATCCGGGCGGTGGTGCAGTCCTCAGACGGGAGCCGGGTCACATTGAGCCATCGGGAGCTGCTGGGAACCTGGGCGGAGAACGCGGCCCTGTTCCAGAACGGGGAGACGGTGGCGGGCGTTGTCCGCTCGGTGGAGGACTATGGAATTTTTGTGGAGCTGACCCCCAACCTGGCGGGGCTGGCGGAGCCGAAGGAAGGAGTCACGCCGGGACAGCAGGCGAGCGTTTACATAAAGAGCCTGATTCCGGAACGAATGAAGGTCAAGCTGATTATGGTAGACGCGTTTGACGCCGATTACAGGCTGCCGCCCATGCGGTACTTCTTCCAGGGGGAGCACATGGACCGGTGGGTCTACTCCCCGGAGGGGGCGCACAAGAGGATTGAAACGGTGTTTGCCCCGGCAGAGGAACCCGGAAGCTCCAGCTGACCGGTACGTTAAAAAGCTTCTCCCGCCTCAAAAGGGCAGGAGAAGCTTTTTAACGTGATGGAAGGGCTTACTCCGCCGCTCCAAAGCACCCCTGCCCATCCTCCGTCAATCCCGTTATCGTCACCTCACGCATCTGCCCGCAGAGATTCTCCAGCGATGCCGCCTCCACCGGCGTGTAATTTCTGGTATACCCATGGTATAGCCCGCCGGACGTGTTTGTCTCAAACAGCACCTGTTCCCGCCGCCCAATCTGGCTTTCCAGGAATTTTCGGCGCGTCCGCTCCGTCGCCCGGATCATCTCCCCGCTGCGCCGCTCCTTGGCAGCGCTGTCCACCTGTCCGGGCATATTCGCCGCCCTGGTTCCCGGCCGGGGGGAGTACATAAAGACATGGGCCTTGGCAAAGGCAATCTCCTCCGCGAACGCCAACGATTCCCGGAATTCTCCCTCATCCTCTCCAGGGAAGCCCACCATGATGTCAGTGGTGATGGAGGCGTTTTCAAAGGCGCTTCTCAGGTCCCGGACAATACGGCGGTATTCCGCTGTGTCATACCGGCGGTTCATCCGCTTCAGGGTAGCGTCGCAGCCGCTTTGCAGGGAGAGGTGGAACTGGGGGCAGAGGTTTGGCATGGCCGCCATAGCGGCGATGTCCTCCGGGGTGAGCAGCTCCGGCTCCAGCGAGCCCAGACGAACCCGCTCCAGCCCCGGAATGGCGCAGGCGGTTTTCACCGCGTCCAACAGGCCCAGTCCCAGGTCGCTCCCATAGCAGGGAAGGTTGATGCCCACCAGCACGGCCTCCCGGTACCCGTTTTCCGCCAGGGCGGTCAGCTCTGCCCGGATTTCCTCCAAAGGCTTGGACCTGACCGGACCCCTTGCCGTGGGGATGATGCAGTAGGAGCAGAAACGGTCGCAGCCGTCCTGAATCTTGACAAAGGCCCGCGTCCGCTCGTTCATCTGCCCGGCACGCATCTCCTCAAACCTTGCCCGGTTTTCTCCCTTGCGCTCCATGGGAGTGATGCGGACAACGCGCTTCCCAGTGGAAAGGTATTCCTTTACCGCCTCCAGGACAGCGGAACGGCGGTAGGTTCCGATGATCACATCCGCCTCCGGAATCTGCTGTGCCGCCTCCGGGAATGCCTGGGGGTAGCAGCCTGTCAGGACCGCCGCCGCGCCGGGATTTTGACGTTTGAACCGCCGGAGGACCTGGCGGGTTTTTTTATCCCCTGTGGCGGTGACGGTACAGGAGTTGACCACATAGATGTCCGCGCTGCCGGAGGCGCTGTCCACGATATCGAAGCCCTCGGCGGAAAACATCTGCTCCATGATTTGGGTTTCGTACTGGTTTACTTTACAGCCCAATGTATAAAATGCCACGCGCATGACCATATTCCTTTCAAGTTTGATTTTAACCCATCATAGCATATTTCGGAGAGCTTGAAAAGTAAAAAAGCCTTGATAATCCAAAAAGGGTCCATGGGGTTAAGGGCTGTTCACCATTTCTCCCATTTTTCTTTCCATTTGGGGGTAGCGGTGAAAGGCAAAAAATGCTACAATAAGATAAATAAGGCGAAATTTCGCGAACAGATGCCATAATCCCTATGTTTTTCCCAAAAGGTAGGGGATGAGGAGAGAAATGTTTTCACCTTTTTCTGATACGACAGAGCGCCGCTTTCCACCGGGAAAACGGCTGTCCGATAGGGAGGAACCATGATAAACGACATTGACAAGCTGCTGAATTCCATTTTTCCGGCGGGGAAGGGCTATCGGAGCCAGCCCCCCAGCCCCCCCCAGCCCCCTACACCGGAGTCAATAGAAAGGGTCCGCCAGCAGATGGACCGGCTGGAGCGCCGGAACCAAAGCGATATCCACCGCACAAGCGGGGAGGTGGACCGGCTGGAGGAGGAGATTGAGGCGGAGCAGAACGCCTCCCAGCCTCCCCAGAAAATCGACAGTGTGATTGAGGACACCCAAAACCAACTGACAGAGCTGCGGCGCAGACTGGAAAAGGACGGCGTATCCGAATCCCGCAGGGGCCGCCCCCAGAGCGCCGTCAACCGGATGGCGGCGTTTTCCGGCCTGGCGGAGTCACTGGAGCCGAAAATCGTGGGCCAGCGGGAATACCTCAAGGGGCTGAGCATTGCCTTCAAGCGCCCGCTGGTGATGGAGCGCCAGGAGAAGGAGGTCCAGGGGCTCATCCTAATCACCGGGCCCCAGGGGAGCGGCCGCCATTCCGGGCTGTATTCCATGACCGAGGAGCTGGCAAAGCGGGGGGCGCTGAAGAGTGGACAGGTGGAAACCCTGGACCTTTCCCTGTACGGGGAACAGGAGGATACCAGGCTGTTTGTCCAGGACCTTTACCGCGCCCTGCGGCAGGAGGCCCCGGTCATTGTGCTGGAGGGCTGCGAAAGCTGCCATCCGGCGGTGCGCAGCATGGTGGTGCGCCTGGCCCGCCAGAGGGTGCTGCGGCTGGATAAGCGGTATGTGGAGCAGAAGGGTATGCTGGTGGAGGCGGGCAGCGCCCTGACCGCCGGAGCGGTGGGGGAGCTGTGCCCGTCGGGCAAATACCTGGCCTTCCTGTTCCAGGGGGGCTGGCAGAAGGAGAAGGTGGCGGACGTGATGGGCGCCTCCTTCCTCAACGCCATGGACGATCAGTGTGAAACCCAGCCCCTGGACCAAAAGCAGGTCCGGACCATCGCCGCCCAGATGGCGGACGATGTGGTGGAGCGGGCCCAACAGAAGCTGGGCTTCATGGTCAGTGGCCGGGAGGCCATGGAGGCCCATTTCCGGTCCGCCTTTACAGCGGCCTCCGGGGTCCACGGCATGGCCCAGGCCGCTGACCGGTGCTACCGGGCGCTGGCGGAATACCGCCTCCGGGAGGATTTCCCGGTTCCCTGTGAAATTGAAATCCGCAGGGGGGCAGCAGGCCTCACTGCCTCCTTTGGGGGAGGGGAGTGGGACGATCTGTTCGCCCTGCTGCAAAAGGAATACCAGGGAGAGATTACCAAGGTCAAGGAGGAGCTGGGCCGGGTGGTGGGGCTCCAGAAGGTCAAGGACTATGTGCTGGCCCTGGAAAACCACTATCGAATGGTTTCCATGCGCCGGGAAAAGGGAATGAAGGGCGACATGCCCTCCATGCACATGATCTTTACCGGAAACCCCGGCACCGGCAAGACCACTATTGCCAGGCTGGTTTCCAAATATTTAAAGGCCATCGGGGCCCTTTCCGGCGGGCAGCTGGTGGAGGTGACCCGCGCCGACCTGGTGGGGCGGTATGTGGGGCACACCGCGCCGCTGACCACACAGGTGATTCAGTCGGCCCTGGGCGGAGTGCTGTTTATCGACGAGGCCTATTCCCTTTACCGGGGGCATGACGATTCCTTTGGAATGGAGGCGATTGACACCCTGGTCAAGGGGATGGAGGACAACCGGGACGACCTGGTGGTGATACTGGCGGGGTATTCGGATGAGATGTCCGAATTCCTGACCGCCAACTCCGGATTAAAGTCCAGGTTCCCCAATATCATTGAGTTCCCGGACTACACGGCGGAGGAGCTGATGGAAATCGCCGGTCAGATTGCCCAAGGGAAGGGCTACCGCCTGGATGAGCAATGCCGGATACCTCTGTACCACTACTTTTCCCGGAGGCAGCTGGAGGGGGCCAGGGAGAGCGGCAACGGCAGAATGGCCCGCAACCTGGTGGAACAGGCGATTTTGAACCAGTCCAAGCGTATCAGCGCGCTGGAGGAAGCAGTGGGGCAGGAGGAGCTGGAGCTGCTGAAGCCGGATGATTTCCAGCTGGAGGAAAACTGACGCCGCAAAAAATGATTTTTATGGTTGACTTATGGAAAAACCATTGGTATTATTATTAACAGGGCATATATCCTGAAAATTTCTTGCCTGGGAGATAAAATTTTTGCAATATGACTGCATCGGGAGGTTTTTCACATGAAAAAGATCACCATAGCGCTCAACACCATCAACGACGTGAAATTCTTTGTCAACACCGTCTCCAGATACGACTTTGACGTGGACCTGATTTCCGGCCGCTACGCCGTTGACGCCAAGTCCATTATGGGCATCTTCAGCCTGGACCTGTCCAAGCCCATCTCCGTGGAGATACACGATGACAACTGCCAGGAGTTTTTGGACCAGATCAAAGGCTTCATCATTGAGGATTAAGATGAGTGATAAGCGGCCTGCTTCATGGTGATATTTCCCCATGAAGCAGGCCGCTGTTTTTATGAATTGCCGTGGAGGGAGATGGCAGTCTTTAACAGGAATTGATACATCGGCTCCAGGAGCAGCAGGTCCTTTGCCACCGCTTCCCCCAGCCTCTCGGAAAAGAACAGCTCCGCGTCCGAGCTCTCCGCGTCTATGGAGATTCCCCGCAGGTCCAGCCACTTCTGCTCCTGGGGAGAACGGTCCGGATGGCGGGGCCGCTTGTACCGGTCCCCATTGAGGGTGAAAACGCTCTGTGCCTCCAGGGCGTCCATGGCGGCCAAGGCGTCAGGGCTCCCCGCCAGGATGGCGGCCCGCAGCGCGTTCATGTACTCGGTGGAGGCGGAATAAAACCCACAGCCATAGCTGAAGGTGTCCGGGGAGATGTCAAAGTAGATTCCGGGGTAGTCGGTTCCGTACATCTTGGGTCCCCGCTTGAATACCAGCCACATGTGCTCCCGGTAGATGTGCTTGTCATGGGAAAACCGGGTGTCCCTCCTTATGCGGGAGATGGTCTTCCCCACCTTGGGGTCTACAATGGCCTGGGGGTCCAGCTTCCGGATGGTGCCGGAAAGCTGCCCTACCATCTCCTCCAGGGGGTGGAGGACATAGTCCAGGTACTGCTGTTTGTGTTCTTCAAACCAGGGCTTGCTGTCCTGGAGGCGGTTTTCAAAGAGAAAATCCAGGGTCTTATTGGAAAATGGCATTTTTCAATTCCTTCTCTGTCTGTTTTTCGGGAGGCTGAAGCCCGGCTTCCCCCATAAATTATAAAAGAGGAGAGGAGAAAACACAAGGCCTTTTTTCACTGCTCCAATCTCTGAAAGCGCAGCCGCGCCGTAAGGCCCTGGCCAGGGGAGGATTCCATCTCCAGCTCCCCGCCGTGGGCCTTTACAATCTGCTTTACCAGCAGCAGACCCAGCCCATGGCGTAGGTCCAGGCGTTCGTCAGTGCTTTCCATATAGTGGGGCCTTTGCTCCAGCTCCCGCAGCTTTTCGGCGGAAAGGCCCGCGCCGTCGTCCGCCACGGTCAGGATGATTCCCTGCCCCAAACGGCCCAGGCACAGGCGAACCGTGCAGCCCTTGGGGTTGTGATTGATGCTGTTCTGGACCAGATTGCCAACCGCCCGCGAGAGCAGTCTGGCATCGCCCTCCACCATGTCGTTTTCGGCGTCGGGGGAGATTGCAACCTCCACGGAATATTCCCCGCCGATTCCCGCGTTGAGCAGCTCAGCCGTATAGCCGCGCAGCAGTCTGGACAGCCGCACCGGCTCTTTATGGAGGGGCTGCATCTCGTACTCCAGCCGGGAGACCAGGTTCAGGTCCTGCACCAGGTCCTTGATTTTCAGGCTCTGCCGCCGGATGATCTCCGCCTCCTGCCGCACATTGCCTCCGGTCGTGCTGTCATCCGCTATCCGCTGGGCATATCCCACAATCATGGAAAGGGGGGTGCGGATATCGTGGGAGACGCCGCTGATCCAGTTGGCGCGGGCCTCATTCTGCCTGCTCAGGATCAGCGACGCCCGGTTGACACTGTCCGCAATCTCCGAAAGCTCCCCCTGCACTGGCAGTTCCACCGGCTTTCCGGCGGACAGTTCCTTGATGGACGCCATGATAGGTTCTGTGCTTTTGGAGATTTTCCGCTTTGAAAAGCAATATGCCAGAAAGAGAATCAGCATATCCGCCGCCAATACGCAGACCGCGAAAAGAGGCAGGAGCCGGACCGCCTGCAGCGGAAAATAGTTGCCGGTTATCTTCATAAAGCTGTCCTTGGGGTAGCCCAGAATCAAAAGGCCATCCTCCGTGCTCCGCACAAAGACGGGATAGTCCTTCAGATACCCCTTTGAGAACACCGCCACATCCTGAATGCTGTACCGCACCGGCACTTCCTCCGGCAGAGAAACAGACCAGAGGCAGTTTCCCCCTTCGTCCAGATAGAGGGCCCAGATATTTTCCCGCTGTAGATTCCGCGCCGTCTTCTCCGGGATACCGGAGGGGGAAAGCACAGCGGCTGTGCTCTCCAGCATCTTTGCCGGGGACGCCGGGCCGTACTGCCCGGACACCATGCCGAAAAAGGTTACAACAAATGCCAGGATATTGATAACCAGGAGAAAAAGGGCGAACGTGCCAAAGGAGAGGAGATACTTTGAGAGATAGCTTCCAAAGGTTTTCATAGGCTATTTCTCCGTCAGCAGCCGGTAGCCCAGCCCCTTGACGGTCAGCAGCGAAACCGGTTTGGAGGGGTTCGGTTCAATCTTTTCCCGAATGCGCCGGATGTGGGCGTTTAAGCTGTTTTCATAGCCGAAGGGGTTATCCCCCCACAGGGCCTCGCAGAGGGCGTCCACGGTGACAATCCGCCCCTCGTTGCGGGACAGGGTCTCCAGCAGCTTGTACTCCATCGCCGTCAGGGAGAGTATTTCGCCGCTTTTGTCAACCTTGGCCCGGCTGAAATCCACGGTGCAGCCCGCCAGCCTGAGAAGCGGCGCGTCCTCCTGACAGCACCGGCGCAGCACCGCATACACCCGCAGCAGCAGCTCCTGGGGCAGAAAGGGCTTCGCGATGTAATCGTCCGCACCAAGGCCCAGCCCGGTGAGCTTGTCCACCGCCTCGTCGCGGGCGGTCAGGAAGATGACCGGAATGTCCGACTGCCTGCGTATCCCCTTCATCAGGGAAAAGCCGTCGCCGTCCGGGAGCATAACGTCCAGAATGGCCAGATCGGGCTTCTCCCTTTCCGCGGCGGAAATCCCTTCCTCCACGCTTTTGGCGGTGACAAGGTGCCGGAACCCGCCGTCCGTTAAAATAGCCGTTACCATTTTCAGCAGCTCCGGTTCATCGTCTACCAGCAGGAGCTTTTTGCCGTGTAAAAATGAATTGTCCATGATAATCCCTCCCGTTCGTCTCCATTATAGCACACTCCCCCTCCTTTCGGGGCGTCCCTTTGAAAAAGTAAGGGAAAAGTAAGGAAGCGGGAAGGGAGAAGTCAGGCTGAGGCTGTATGATAGGTGTGAAAGGAGATGTGGCTATGGACTATATCATCACCACAGAACGGCTGACCAAAAAATACAAGAATTTTACCTCGGTCAACAATCTTTCTCTCCATGTCCGCCGGGGAAGCATTTACGGGTTTCTCGGCCCCAACGGGGCGGGGAAATCCACCACCATGAAGATGCTCCTGGGGCTGACTGCCCCTACCAGGGGCAGCTTTACCGTTGACGGCAAACAATTTCCCCGCGACCGGCTGGCAATCCTGCGGGAGACCGGCTCCTTTATTGAGGCTCCCTCCTTTTACCCCAACCTGACCGGCCGGGAAAACCTGGAGGTGATTCGCCGGATTTTGGGACTGCGGAAGAACACCGTGGAGGACGCTTTGGAGATGGTTGGACTATCCGAATTTGGAGACCGCCTCGCAAAGAAGTATTCCCTTGGCATGAAACAGCGGCTCGGCCTTGCCGGTGCGCTGCTGGGCCGCCCGCCTATCCTCATCCTGGACGAGCCCACCAACGGCCTGGACCCCTCCGGCATCCATGAGATACGGGGCCTGGTGAAATCCCTGCCCGATTTGTACGACTGCACTGTCCTGATTTCCTCCCACATGCTGTCGGAGATTGAGCTGATGGCGGAGGATATCGGCATCCTAAACCACGGGCGGCTGCTGTTTGAGGGCAGTCTGGATGACCTGCGGCAAAGCGCGAGGCAGGCCGGGATGTCCGACGGCAACCTGGAGGAGGTTTTCCTCTCCCTGGTGGAGCGGGACAACGCCGCCAGAAAGCAGAGGGCAAAGCTATGAACACACTGGCCATTGAACTGAAAAAGCTGAAGCGGACGGGTGTCCTCCCGCTGCTCCCGGCTGTGGGTATTTTAGGGGCGGCCTATGCCTTTGTCAACTTCCTTGTCCGGGGGGATGGGCTGCTCCGCCTGCCCCTGGCTCCGATGGATGTGCTGCTGACCCAGCTTTACGGCGTAATTATGATACTGAACCTGTTCGGTGTTGTCGCCGCAGCCTGTATGGCCTACAATATGGAGTTTAAGGGCGGCGCAGTCAGGAAGATGTATATGCTCCCCGTAAGCGTGCCGGGGATGTATCTCTGTAAATTTCTGCTCCTGACCGTCCTGCTGTTTGCCGCCGTTGCGGTGGAAAACCTGGCGCTGCTAAAAATGGGGCAGAGCCGTCTGCCCCAGGGGACCTTTGAAATGGGGACGCTGCTCCGGTTCGCGGCCTATTCCTTTGTCACCTCCATGCCGGTGCTGTCCTTTATGCTGCTGGTTTCCTCCCGGTCTGAAAACATGTGGATTTCCCTGGGCATAGGGGTCGCCGGATTTTTAAGCGGGATGGCCCTGGCCCCGTCGGCTTCGGTTTTGCTGTGCGTTCATCCCTTTGTTTTGATGTTAAAGCCCGCGGTCGCCATGAGCGCGCAGCCGGACGGAACGGTTGCATTGTTGGCGCTGGTGGAAACGAGTTTTTTCCTCGGCGCCGGACTGTGGGCGGCAAAAAAACTGCGTTATGAGTAAAGGAAGGTTCGAAATTCAGTATGAAATTTTTGGATTTGCTCGGCATTGAATTCATGAAGGTGAAGCGCTCAAAAATCATTCCGCTGATCTTTATCGCTCCCCTGCTGGTTGTCACCTCCGGCGTGGTCAATATCAGCCGGTATTTTACGCCGGAGTACACCAACGCCTGGTCCGCCATGTTCATTCAAAGCGCCTTGGTCTACGCCTACTATCTGCTGCCCCTGAGCATGATTGTGGTCTGCGTGATGGTATCGGGGCGGGAAACCCAGAACAACGGCATTCTCAAGATGCTGGCCCTGCCGGTCAGCCGTCAAGCCCTTTCGCTGGCAAAGTTCGCTGTGCTGGCGTTTTATCTGCTTATGGAGATGGCCGTTTTTCTGGCGGTGTTTATGGTGGCTGGATTGATTGCCTCTTCCACTATGGGAATCACCGAAACTCTGCCCGTTCTCTACCTTTTGAAATGGTGCGGGGGGCTGTTCCTGACCATGCTCCCCAGCCTGGCGATGATGTGGGCTATTACGGTGCTGTTTGAAAAGCCGCTGCTTTCGGTGGGGCTGAATCTGCTGCTGGTCATTCCCGGCATTCTGGCGGCGAATACACCGTTGTGGATTGTCTATCCCTACTGCTACAGCGGGTATCTGGTGTCCTGCTCCCTCCATGATTTTACGGCAAAGGGCGCTGATACCGTGTTTCAGCTGGCGCCCTTTCTTCCCTGTGCGGCCGCCATATTTGCGGGAATGCTGGTATTGGCTGCCGTTCGGTTTGGGAGGAAGGAGATGAGGTAGCTGTAAATCATCATTACGATGTATGCATACTGTTTTATAGGCTATTTTTAGTACTGAAAAACATCAATCGCAAAACTTTTTGAGGTAAATCTCTCAAAGATATTCCATAATGCCGATAATTGTGATAGAATAGAATTATATTTTATACAATCATGACGAAAGGAGGCCGTTTCACCGTGCCGACAACATATACTCACTATAAATTCGGCAGAGAGGTCATAGACGCCCTTCCGGAACTCCTCCGAAAGACCGTTGAGAGCGGTCGGGAGCTGTTCGACATTGGGTTGCATGGACCGGATATTTTGTTTTACTATCACGCGCCCTTTAAAAACCGCATAAGCGGCATTGGATACCAGATGCATGACCGTTCCGCGGATGAGTTCTTTGAGCGGGCGGCGGCGTGGATCAGGGGAACAGGAGGGAAGGGGGAGGCAGCCGCCTATATCTATGGGTTTATCTGCCACTTTGCCCTGGACAGTGAGTGCCACGGGTACATCGAGAAGATGATTCACGCCAGCGGGATCAGCCACTCCGAAATCGAAATGGAGCTTGACCGCCTGTTGCTGACGGAGGATTCCATTGACCCGGTCCCGTATCTTGGTACAAACCACATCCATCCCACCCAGGAGAACGCGGAGGTCATCGCCCCCTTCTTTGAGGGGGTCACGGCACAGGAGGTGAAAAAGGCGCTGTCCTCCATGATAACCTGCCATAAACTGCTCCTTGCGCCCAACCCGGTCAAGCGGAAGCTGTTGTTCGGCGGGATGAAGCTGGTGGGGCAGTACAAGAGCCTCCACGGAATGGTGATGAGTGAGACGCCAAATCCCCTCTGCCGGGATTACTGCCTTTTGCTGAAAAAGCGGTTTGCGGAAGCGGTCCCGCTGGCGGCGGAGCTGATTACAGCATTCCAAAAGTTTCTGGACAGCGGCGGGGAGCTTCCCGAAAGATTTCACAGGACCTTTGGGGCCGGGGACAACTGGGAGGGGCTTCAGCTGTAAAAATAAAAAGCGGTTATATTGAGGATGTGCCGCGAGGGAGGACAAGATGAAATTTAAGATGACTCCATTGGAGAAAAAATGGGTGCTGTACGATGTGGGCAACTCCGCGTTTACCATGCTTGTCGCCACGATTTTCCCCATTTACTTTAACCACCTGGCGGAAAGTGCCGGGATTTCCGATGTGAATTATCTGGCCTATTGGGGCTATACCTCTTCAGTCTGCACCCTGTTGGTGGCCCTGATGGGTCCGACCCTTGGGGCGGTGGCAGATACCAAGAACTTTAAAAAGCGTATCTTTCAGACGGTGCTGTTTGTGGGAGTAGCGGGGTGCGTCCTGCTGGGATTTTTGTCCTCCTGGCTGTGGTTTTTGGTGGTGTTTGTGCTGGCCAAGACCGGGTACTCCGCAAGCCTGGTATTTTACGACGCCATGCTCACCGACGTGACCGAGCCGGAACGGATGGACACGGTGTCCTCCCAGGGCTTTGCGTGGGGATACATAGGAAGCTGCATTCCCTTTGTGGCAAGCCTTGCGGTGGTGCTGGGCGGCGGAAAGCTGGGGATGAGCCTTCAGGCTTCCATGATTACGGCGTTTTTAATCACTGCGGTATGGTGGCTGTTGTCCGCCGTTCCACTGCTGATTTCCTATCAGCAGAAATACTATGTGGAAACCACCGAGCACGTTATCCGCAACAGCTTTGCGCGGCTGGGAAAAACGCTGAAGGACATCAGGGGACAGAAGCACATATTTGTTTTTCTGCTGGCGTTCTTCTTCTTTATTGACGGGGTGTATACGATTATCGATATGGCAACTGCATACGGGCAGGCCCTGGGGCTAGACAGCACCGGGCTTCTGCTGGCCCTTTTGCTGACCCAGATTGTGGCCTTTCCCTCGGTGCTGATTTTAAACAGGGCGGCGAAAAAGTTTAATCCCACCTCCATCCTCACCCTCTGCATCGGGGCGTATCTGTTTATCTCCTTCTTTGCCTATGGACTGGATACCCAGGCGGAGTTCTGGATTCTGGCCGTGCTGGTGGGGATGTTCCAGGGGACAATACAGGCTCTGTCCAGGTCTTACTTTGGTAAGATTATCCCGGCGGAGAAGGCCGGGGAATACTTTGGACTGTACGACATCTGCGGAAAGGGCGCGGCGATACTGGGCACCACCCTGGTGTCGGTGATGACCCAGCTGACCGGGCGGATGAACCTGGGGGTAAGCGCCATATCTGTGCTGTTTATCATCGGGCTGTTCCTTTTTCGTAAGGCCGTAAAGCTCAATGAGTCCCACAGCGCCCAGACCGTCAAGTGACGGAAAACAAAAAAGGCGTCACATTAAAAAAGCTTCGCCCGCCTTTTTAAAGGCTGACGAAGCTTTTGGTTTACAGGATACTATGGGGCAGAGGGCGCTTCCGTTTCAGGGGGATTGGGTGGTTCCATGTCCCCGCCCATTTCCGGTCTTCCCGCCGGGGGCTCAAAGCCCTGGGGCGGTTCCATATCTTCCCCCTTTCGTCCTTCCAGGCCCTGTCCGCGGTCTCCGCGGCCGCCTCCAAAGCCGTGGCCTCCGCCGAAACCAAATCCCCGGCCCTCGGTCACACCGCTGGAATTCAGATAGGTGACGGGCTCCGAAAGGGTAAAGCTGACCGTTACTGTTTCCCCGGAATAGCTTCCGCCTGTGCTCAGTCCTCCCTGCTCAAAGGCACCCCCGCTGGCCATCCCACCCGATTTCAGGACGTATTCGCCCGGAACCAGTTCAGGCAGACTGATTAGGATACAGTTATACCGTTTGGCAGGAGAAAAGGTGCAGATTTCTGTCCCATCTGCCTTTTCCAACCGCACTGCGGTCCCGCTTTCCATTGCGTCGAGGTAGTACATTACAACATTTTGATTGGATTCGCTGGAGGTGGTCTGGGCCATTCCGGAGCTCCCCGCGGCAATCAGCGTTCCGCCGGAAATTAGAAAGTTTCCGCCGTAATCCAGGGGTC
>Ga0073906_1003636_pt1 | contig 16960 bp, 23 predicted proteins | sample Inofromicrocosms_FD_65485 | JGI IMG/M metagenome (GOLD analysis project Ga0073906, IMG submission 65485) | Mouse cecum microbial communities from Vienna, Austria - Inoculum for glucosamine and mucus D2O microcosms | ecosystem: Host-associated > Mammals > Digestive system > Large intestine >... | reverse complement strand
TAGTTATAACTTTACCCATATGGAGCCAAGAATTTTAAGTTAACAAAAATAACACATAGCACAACATACTTTATCTATGTGCTTTTGTTGATACAAAAATGGCACCACGAATGGGGTGCAACCTATCACTAGACCAAGTCATGTTCGCCTGTTCTGTAATGGACCACTCATGGCGCCACTCAACAACAGAACAGACAAAACAAACATATTAACTTGAACATCTTAGTGATGGTTGCACATTAATTGTATCATACCATTTACGTTTTGTGTAAATATTCTTAGACTTTTTTCATTCATTCACCGATTCAACCCCACCTTCGCCTAAACCTCTAGACCTCCTACCCAATCTACAACAAACCAATATCCAAAACACATCTCCTCCATCAAGTGTTCATTTTACCACCTCATCTACTAGCGCCGACCTCACTTCATCCCGTTTGGCACCATCATTATCTCCAAAACCTCCCGTTGTCATGCACTCCAATATTCCCCACGACCCCACCAAGCCCTTCCCGACTAGCTTTGCCCGCAAACTCTTAATCGAGCTTTGTGTCGGCGACTACGCCGGTGACGTCCTCGACATGTGTCTGCACTTCGGTAACTACTGGCTCGATAAAAACAACGCCTGTCCGCGTATTACCCGCCCGTATAGCGCCCAGCATATATAGCTCATCGCCAAGATCAACCGCGAGCCCAACCTGCACGCTGGCCTCATAGGAGACATCACCTCCCCAGAGCACCGACTCATCAGCCTCTCCGTCCACAACTACACCACCAGCAGTGGCGCCACCACATCGCCTTTCGCTTGCCACGTCTTCTTCATTCCCTGCGACATTCTCACCGAACCTCTCCAACGAGAATGCGACCAGATCTGGAACGACCGCTGCTACTCCGAATTCAAAGTCGTCGAATTCTAACACCCCCCAATCCCCGGGACATTTTCATATTTCCATGAATTCCCATCTCTACCTTGCCAAAATGTCTATCTGGTTACGACAATATAACAAAATGTTCGGTTGATATGCGCGGAAAATGCTTATGTAATAACATAAAAACTCGTGTAAGTCCAATGGCTAGTTCCCCTATCATACACGCAAAAGGCAAAACGAAACACCCCTGCAAATACACCCACAAATGGACCAAATCTAGATACTTTTACAGAGAACACCGCGTAAAACCACCTCACTACATATACTCATTAATAGTCCTCTCAAAACAAAAAAACGCCCAAAAAGCGCCTCAACAACAACCAATCACCCTTCCCCACCACGCGTGAAAAACCTTGTGCTTTACGCCAAAATGTTTAAGTAAAAACCAAACAAATTACGTAATATATCACTGAGAAAGTAAATAATTTCCACGCCAAACCGCAAAAACATTTCCCTTTCCCTACGTTACCCTAGAAACCACCTTCATACTTTCCCATCGACCTAAATGTAATCACCTTGCCTATTAACACGTGAAAAACACCAATCAACCAAGAACAGAATCCGATTTCCGCTAATGTACTCTTGGCTATTTCCTCTGCAACTCCACTCGCAATTTCATATCCAATACCCTCATCTTACCACGCATTTTCTCACTTTACAATACCATTCATGCTTATTTTATAGTATAACAGAGGTAAAATTCACAAATTCCATTGTACTTTTTACAACACAACCATAAACATAATACTATCATCAATTCAAAATAGCAATCAATTATTAACTCTATTTTAACCTCCCCAAGATCGTCCAACCCAACGACCATCGAAATCCAAATCCTCCAAACCCAAAACCATCAAGATCCGAAGCTTGCTCAATCTCAAAACTGCCTAAATCCTATGCTCTCGTACTCAATACTTACTCCAATTCGTGTCGATTCATCCCAATAGGGAACAGCACCATAGAAAAGCACCCCTCGAAAGGGGTGCAATAGGGAACCATGATCTCCTTCTTTGTGGCACAGCGACTCAAGCCAACTTCTAAGTCTGAAATATTGCTGCTATTTAGTCTCCTAAACGCCCCCGGCATTGTCCAGGTCACTGGTTTGCTCCACAAAGGCTGCAGCATTTACTGCCCGCACATACTCGCAAAACCCCTGGCAGGGAACGTTATCGTCGCCACCGTTCCGCCACCATGCCTCAAGATCCATGACGAGCCTCGAAAGCAACCAAACAGTCAGTAAACATCCGCAAATCCAGCAACCAATGATATACCACCGCCAGTACCAAGAAATCGACCTTTCGCCGCACAGCACCATCAGCATAGACACCACTGTTACCGCAGCATCAAGCGCTACTGACCACCAAGACGTCCGCCCTTTATATCGTACATAGTTTTTCCAACCATATGCGATCTCCATCATATACACCAAGTAACGCCCCGCCACCGATACCAAGAGTACCGGATACCAAACCATCCACAGAGGAGTGTCGTTCCAGCCCAATATTACCCGGCAGACAAACATCGACACTAGTACACCGTACGGCATTAAACTAAAGCTCCATTCCGCCAAGCACAAAATGCTCATCGACAAGTACGTTCCATGTCTTTCTTCCATTTCTGTCACCTCAACTCAAAAATTAACCAGGCCTACGCTCCAACATTTCAAAAACCATCATTCCAAATGTAAAGAGCCTAGACCCCAGTCTATACCCAATATTATACCACGGAGTTACAAAAACACAAACTAGCCCCCCTTGTATCATCCAAAACCATACCAGCGCCAAAATTCTGACACCATTAGCGCCCTACTATAAATTCACCCCAACTTGTACAGCATGTACAAGTTCAACTACCAGATAACAGATATAAATAAGCAGGAAATTAAGCTTTATTAACTCAAAACTCACTCAAATTCTCATTTAATGGTAACGCCCACCCACCAAAAAGAGCGGCAAAGCTTGCATTATTTTGGTATAAGTGATAGAATGAAAGTATTCTTAAACTAGTTATCCTTGGTCTCTTGACTGAGGATAACTTTTGTCTTGACCTTCTCGTTTTGAACGATATAAGTCAAGGGGATACAATAGCCTACTCAATCACGCTCAACTCTTGCTTCAACCTCTCGATAAGAGCCGTTTTCTCTTTAATCCCATCTTGAGTCTGCTTCACCAGATGCGCTGGTGCCTTGTCTACATAGTTCGGGTTGAACATCCGCGCGTTCAAGGCATCCAGCTCTCGCCCCACTGCTAAGATCCTCTCTTCCAGCTTATCCCTATACTGCCTCACCACCTCCGGCGACACATCTAGATACACCTCATGATTGGCCAACGCCAAGCGCAACCCTCTCGGTTGGCCCTCACAGCTAATCACACTCGCCACCCCCGCCAGTTTCGCTACCAAAAGCTGATTGTCGTCCACGATTGCATCATTGCCATACAATACCGTAAGTTTTTTGCCCTCTACAGCCCCGGGGAGGCTCTGCAAGACCTTTCTCGTCTCCAACACGACATCCATCAAGCTTTGGAAATTCTCCGCCGATATCGGGTCAAATTTGAGCCTAGAAGGCCATTTCTGCGTGATGAGTAATCCTTCCGTCCAGCTCAAGCTCTGCCAGATCGCTTCCGTCGCAAACGGCGCAAACGGGTGCAACATCTTTAGCACCATCTCTAGCGTCACCTTAAGTAGTGGTACATTCTTATAAATCTTCTGACTCTCAATAAACCAATCCGCATATTTATCCCACACTGTCGCCGTCAAGGTCTCTACCGCCTCTGCAAATCTATACTCCGCGAAATCATCTTCAATCTCTTCCTTACATTTCGTCAGTTCTCGACAAATCCAGTCCTCACCCACATTATCCGTCGAGTAGGGAAGCTCCGCTCCTGCACGTACTGCACCTTCATTTACAATTTCTGCATCCATCTCGGACACTGCCATCTCCAGCGCTACTACGCTGCCACTCTGGCTTTCTTCCACCAAGGAATCGATAAACCTCGCCAAATTCCATAATTTATTACAGAAATTCCGCCCCGCCACCACCGAGTTCTCCGAAAACGCCTGGTTCATGCCCGCGCTCCTCCCCCGTAGAATCCCCATCCGGAACGCATCCGAGCCATATTTCATCACCAAATCCAGTGGGTTTATCACATTACCCTTCGACTTCGACATCTTCTGTCCATGTTCGTCCAGCACCAACCCATGCAAATACACCTCACGGAAGGGAACTTCACCCGTCACATATACCCCCATCATAATCATCCGTGCAATCCACGCAAACAAAATGTCTGCCCCCGTCTCCATCACGTTCAGTGGATAATACGGATTTTCTCGCCCCTCCAGCCAATCCGTACACACCATCGGCCAATGCGAGCTCGAAAACCACGTATCAAATGTATCTTCATCTCGCTTATAAGTTACGCCGCCTATCTCAATCTGCTGCAAATTAGTCCGCGTGTCAAACACCCACTCTGGCGCCTTATCCGTTTCTGTCTGTCGATACGCCGGAATCGGAATCCCCCATGGTATTTGTCGCGATATATTCCAGTCTTTCAAATTCTCCAAATAATTAATCAATACCTTTTTCTTGCTTGCCGGTGTGAACTTAATCTCATTGTTCTCCAGGTGCTTGATAGCCTCTTTTGCCAAACGTTTCACATCAATAAACCATTGCGCTTTCAACATCGGCTCAATCACCGCCCCACACTTGTAACAATGTGCTACCGAGTGCACAATTTCTTTCTCACCCCTGAGTAACCCCGCTGCCCCTAGATCCTGCAAAACCTTCTTTCGACACTCCTCTGTCGTAAGGCCTTCGTATTCTGCACCCGCAGTCGCTAGCATCCTACCATCTTCACCAATCACTTGGATTCGTTCTAGCTCATGCCGCTCCCCTACTTCAAAATCATCAAAATCATGCGCTGGCGTAATCTTCACTGCGCCTGTACCATATTCCATGTCTGCATGCTCATCCGCCACAATCGGGATCAATCTATCTGTAAGTGGCAGCTTCAACAGCCCACCGATCAAATCCTGATACCGTTCGTCTTCTGGGTTCACTGCCACTGCTGTATCCCCAAAAATCGTCTCCGGGCGTGTTGTGCTCACAATAATCTCGCGTTTCACAAAGTCTGATGCGGAGTCAATCATATCCTCCGGCACTGAAGCCACCTCATACGCTATCTCCCACAAATGCCCCTTCTCGTCTTCATGCTCCACTTCAATATCCGCAAATGCCGTCTGATGTTTCGGGCAAAAATTCACCAACTTCTCCCCTCGGTAGATCATTCCATCGTTCCACATTTTCTCAAAAGTCTTATATACACGATCTACTACATTCTCATCCAACGTAAAAGTTAAATCCGGCCATGCACAACTCGCCCCCAGCGCTCGCACCTGTAGCTCCATATTCCCGCGCTGCTCTTGCACAAAATCCCACACCTTCGCGTACAATTCATCGCGTGAATATTCCCAACGCGAATGTCCCGCTTTCTCCAGTGCTCGCTCGTACACCACCCAAGTTTCAAACCCCGCATGGTCCGCTCCTGGGACATACCAAGTCGATTTACCCCTCAAACGATAATACCGTGTCAATGCATCTTCAATCGCAATCGTCAGTCCATGTCCAATGTGCAAATTCCCATTTGCATTTGGTGGTGGCATTACCATAGAATAACAATTGTCAGTATCACTTTCTACGCCATCATATACTGGCTCTTTCGGCTGGAATGCTCCAGTCTTCTCCCACAAAGCATAAATATTTGGCTCGAACTCTCCCGGTTCGTAACTCTTCGTAAACCTCATGCCACTATTATAGCACAGATACCTCTATACCCACTAGCCCCTATACTCCAGCTTTACCCGCATCGCTTCCATCTCCTCATCCGAAGGTTTCAAGAAACGTTCTCCAGCCCAATTCTCATTAATTGGCAAAAGATGCACGTGTGCATGTGGCACATCTGTCCCTACGATCTTAATCATCGTCCGCTGCCCCAGCACATCTTCCATATGCCGCGCCAATTTCCGTACTGTCTCCATCACTGCTGCATAATCTTCATCGCTCAGATCATAAACTCGGTCAACCTCCGCCTTTGGAATCACCAAAGTATGCCCCGCCGCCTCCGGCTCAATATCGAGAAACGCCAACGTCCGTTCATCTTCATAAATCTTATAGCAAGGCAGTTCGCCCTTCACAATTTTTGTAAAAACACTACTCATAACAACTCCTTAAAACTTACACTCATTATCCTAAGCCAAAAATTTACCTCTCTAAATTATATATTCCAGGAACAAACACACAAACATTCTTCGCATCCTTGTTTCTGGCGGAAGCGAGAGGATTCGAACCTCCGAGACATTTCTGCCCACACGATTTCGAGTCGTGCGCCTTCAACCACTCGGCCACGCTTCCAAATATATTGTATCATGCTCCACGACATACTGCAAAAAATATGTAGCCCCCTCACGCCACGTCTTAGACAAACACATTGACACAACATCTACCCCTTGATATAATAAAACCAATGAAAACAATTATCTTCAACGAAGCCACTCAAGAATTTATCCTTTCAGTCTTCGATAAAACCATCGATAAAGATGGCTACATCGTAGAACGAAAGACTCTAAAACGCGTCTTAACGCCATCGGGTGACGAAGTCCACATACGAGATTTCGCTGGCTTTACTCCCGGATCCGAAATTGTGTTAACAAAAGATTTACCATCCCTCCTACAATACGCCAACAAGTAATCAATAAAAGGTCCCATATGCATCTTCCGGAAATACTGACAAAATTCCTCTCAAGCAACGAACCAAAAGCCCTTGTGGAAAGCACCGTTAACACTACTAAACATGATGCTTCCTCGCGCCAAATCGGTACCGGCCAAACCGACAAACTAGTGAACAAAAAAGGCACTGCCAATATTAACAACAGCACAACCAACAATTACAACTTCACCTTCAATATCACAAGTAATCAACCCACCGAAGAAATTCAAGCACTAAAAGAGCAGTTTTTGGAAAGCTTCCATAATGGCAAAATCCAATTCCTTCGCGACAATTCAGAAAAAGATATCTCCGGCTATAATCAATTCGAACAAAATTCAGCAGCTACAGAGTTAATTAAATTTTTCGATGGCAAAATCAGCCCAGACGATATGCTAATTTTGCGCACTGGCCTCTACGTACAATACTTAAACACAATCGGCAATATTGACCAGGCCATCAACGTCAAAGATCACGCCTCCAAAGACCGTCGTTCTCGCAATATAATTAACCTTGCATCTGCAGGATATTTCAAAAGTTACATTCAGCCCATTTTCGAAAACAATGACCCTGAAACCGCTACCACAGAATATAATGACATTGTCCGCTTCATGCCAGAAACCGTCTTCGTAAACAACAACATGACTTCAGATGACATCGTTTTTGAAGTTGAAGATAAAATTGCTGAAAAAGAAAAATATCATATTACCGTTTCAAAAATTATAGCTAACGGTATGGGGCAACAATGTATTTTGAATATTCAAAAAGCCGAAGCCATCCTACGCAAAAACCACCCAAACTCCTCTATTACAACAGAAACTAAAAGTGTCGGCAATATTGCTTATGCAAGAATGCAAATTAACTTATAGTCTCCTCCGTCCATAGCATCAACAACATCCAGACATTTTAGTCTAGCCCCCCACACCCCACAAACTACACCCTCCCCCGACTCCTCCACGCCACGTATTCCTGTATCACCGGCATCTTACTCAAATACCTATTCCACATTCCTATCATACCTTTTCGCACATCATTCGGATCACCATAGCCACTTGCTTGCGTACTATACTCATAAAGTGGTGTCATCAAATCTCCCGCCATCGCCCAGTTCGCTCGACAACCCATCGAAGTCAACGGGGAATCAATCTCTGCTCCACCTATCCAGCTCCGTCCATACTCATCATTACAAAACAGCCACCTCACGTGTCCATCACGTGACTCAAAAACATTCATCTGCACTGTCCCCGCTAACACCGAATACGTTACAAAGCCCCCCACATGTTTCTGGAAATCCGGCGCTACATTCGCATTTACCGATACTAATTGCGGCATCGCCTTCGTACCACCATTGCTTGCACCTAGCACTACTGGCTGTGCATCCACTTCTCGGTAAAAATCACTCCTCATCTGCCCCCGCGCCAACACTTCTCGATATTCTTGCATTGTATCATACGCCACCGCCGTGCCCGCCAATAAGAAATCTGCATTCACTGTCGTGATCTCTCGGAATCCCTTTGTCTTCACTAGCTCCGTCAAGTTCTCCTGCAGCACCATTGGTAACATCACTGACTCTTCACCATACCCCTCTGTAATCTGGCTCATACCTTCATTGCGTGGTCCACGAATAATATCCGGTACCAAATTCCACAAACCAGTCTTTTGATCCAAGTAAAACCCCCGCACCTTATAGCCATCCACCGACGGCACGAACCCTAACGCTGCTCCACGCCCATCGCTCAACTGGAATGGCTGCGTCAAAGCTACCCTTTGTCCGCTCATCTCCACCGCAAAAATCGGCATCAGACCGTTATTCATCAAATTCTCCGTCGTCAAGAGATACTCATTGCCATCTTGTTTCCATGGATCACCCATAATCATCGCTTGACTCAAGATCTCTGCACCCTGCACCGTATCCAACGCTCCACTCACTGGCGCCTTCATTTCAGTCTCCGTATTCAAACCCTCAGGCTCAACGCTATTTATCTCTCTCGCCGATTCTATAGATTGTGCCATATCATCCACAGTACCGTTCTCTGCACCAAATTTCATCAACCTTATCTGTTGATAATAATCAAATCTCCGCCCATAAATCTTCCGCTCCAAGTCATCCATCGCCCGTTCGTAGGCTTGCATCTGCTCCGTATCCGCCTTGTCTTCTATCCCCACTAAGAATTTCTCCCGGAAAATCGCAAAGCCTACCGGCGTCCTATAGTTTGGTTGACCTTTAGCTGGCTTCCCCAACAAACTTCGTAAATCATCCCGACTCACTCTTTGCCAATCCGTTGCGTTGTACCCAGTTAGCACTGCCAAAATCTGTTTCTGCCGCAAATCCTGTGCTATCTGCGTAAACACCTTGTCTATACTCTCTTTATCATCCGTCAACGGCATTGTCACGTTTCGCAAAAAACCTTCTATCTCTTCCCGAGAAATCTTCCCCGAAGTCAAATCCGCTAACACCTTCTCACGTTGCTCTGGAGTCACCTTCGCCTCACCGTCTGGCACCGCTGCAATCTTTTGCCCATTCGCAAAATACAAAATCACCCGATTTTGTTGCTGCTCATCCGCCGCTATACCTTTTGGCGCCATTTCATTCGTCGAATAATTTTTATCTTTACACACACGCGAGATTTTGGAGTTCCCACTCTTTAACTTCCCAAACATAACCTTATTATATCAAACCCTCCACTGCCCGTCTAGCGCCCTACTAAGAAAATCTCCCCACCCCGCCACATCTATGATATGATAGATACAAAGAGTGGGGAATTAGACATATTCCCCATATTTCATAAGGAGGTAAGATGAAGGGTACATATCGACCATATAGCGAGCGCACACCAGACGACCAATACAAAAATCTAATCCGCGCCATTCTGAAAGATGGCATCAAAAGCCCATCTCCCATGGTCGACGAAAACGGTCAAGAAGTCAACACCATCGACCTCCTCGGCGCTCCCGTTATGCGCTTTGATATTCTCAAAAACGGTGTCCCCATCATCACCGAACGCGAAATCAAATTCTGGCGTACCCCCATCGGCGAAATGCTCGCCTTCATCAATGGCGCCAAGACCCAAGAAGAACTAGAACAATTCGGCTGTAAGTGGTGGAAGATGTGGTGCACCGAGAAGAAATGCGCCAAACGTGGTCTCGAAACTGGTGATCTTGGCCCTGGTTCCTACGGCGCCGCCTTCCACGACTTCCCTACCACCGAAGGCAAAAGTTTCAATCAATTCGTCGAAATCATCTTACAAATGCAAGAACGCCCCGAGCTCAAAACCCATTTCATCTCCCCTTGGATTCCACAATACGCCATCCGCAATAAGAATCACCAGCAAAAGGTCGTCGTCTGCCCTTGCCACGGTTGGATGCATTTCCGCATTCTTAACGGTAAGCTCCACTTAGTACTCTTCCAACGCAGTTGCGACATTCTCATTGGCTGCCCTAGTAACTGGGCTCAATATTCTGCCCTTCTCCTCGCAATGTCCGAAGTTCTCGACCTCGAGCCCGGCGAATTCATCCACATGATCTCCGATGCTCATATCTATGAAAACCAGCTTCCTTGGGTCGAAGAAATCCTCGCTCGCGACAGCAAGCCATTCCCAACTCTCAAAATCAACAACTCTCACGATAGTATCTTTGACTATCGCATCGAAGATTTCGAACTCACTGATTATGAACCCCATCCCGGCATTAAAGGAATCCCTGTAGCAATTTAGGATTATATATTATGGATGAAAACTGGTTAGCAAACGTCAAAATCGCCCAAAAAGCCGGCAAAACCATCGGTCTAGTACAAGGATCTTGGGATCTTTTTCACCTCGGTCATCTCCGCTACATCCTAAAAGCCCGCGCTCTCTGTGATTTTCTTGTCATCGCCATGGATAGTGACGAAAAAATCCGCAAACGCAAAGGCCCTACCCGCCCAGTCATTCCAGAGCGCGAACGTTACGACTTTATCAATCTCCTCAACATTGCCGACGCCATCGTCGTCAAAGGTATTGGCGAGCCCAAATGGCATCTCATCAAAACTATCAAACCTGACGTCCTTATCGTCATCAAAGAAAACTACACCGAAGAGCAAATTACACAGCTTGAGAAATACTGCGGTCGCGTCGCCGTTCTGCCACGCCAAGCCAAGACTTCCACCTCCGACAAAATTCGCCAAATCACCCTCAATAGCCGTCTCCGCAAAGTCCAAGGCGTCGAAGAAAAAGTCGCCCAAGCTGCCACCAGCATGAAACGTCGTATTCATTATTCTAAGGACATGCCCGAGCCTATCCCTCAGCTTCTCAAAGAACTCCGCAAATCTACTGATGACGTCTGTCCTACCGCTGCTGCCTGTTTTTGGAACGGTCAATGGATCTACGGTACCAACCAAATCGATTTCACCATCCCCGAATACGATATCCAGAACCGCACCGAGCTTTTCTATGATACTGTGGAACACGCCGAAATAAACCTTCTCAAAAAACTCGGCAAAGTCAAAACCCTTGCAGATACGCCCCTATATGTCACTCTCTACCCCTGTGATCACTGCATGAAAGTCCTCGCTAACAAAGGCATCAAAGAAATCTATTATCTCGAAGACCATCTTGACCGCAACTGGAGCAAACGCTCCCACGCCCTCGCCGAGAAGAAGGGAATTAAAACCATTTGTCTCGTTAAGGAGGACACAAAATGAGCACCACATCTTCAGCCCCTTCCTCTAATACCACCCCAGCCGACATCGACTTCTCCCAATACAAATATATCTACCCGCCTAACGCCCGCGGGCAAGAGCAACTCGACATCATGCTCAACATGGAAGCCGCTAACAAAGATCCTATGGCTCCCGAATACATCGACCAAGAAATCCTCTTCCAAACTAAATACTGGCACGTCTCCAATAATCGCTTTCCTTATGAAGGAGCTGAGCAACAATTCCTAATCGTCTCTGTTGAACCTGTTTACAAAATTGAAGACGTCTCTCCAGAGATGTGGCTCGACCTCCAAGCCATCTGGCAAAAGCTAATCCACGAATACTCCCTCAAAGGCGGCGCCCTCGTCTTCCGTTTTGGCGATTTTGACCGCTCCGGTGCTTCGCTCACTAGAGTACACTGTCATATCATTCAGCCCCAAGAGGGCACCAAAGTCCGCCCCGCCATCGGCGGTAGAAAAACGCTCAAGGAAGGCCTCCATCTCTAGCCCAACTTGTATAGGCTATACAAGTTCACCCTTCAAATAACAGATGCAAAACGTTTATCATATGCTATAATAAACCCATGAACGACTTCTCCTACTTAGATCCAAACACCACCTATCTCGACGCCGCCTGCCAGAGTCTTCGTCCTCAGCCCGTTATTGGCGCCCTCAATCAATACTACCTCAAGCATAATTCCTGTGGCGAACGCGTCAAATACCCCTGGGGAGAAAAAACTGACCAGCTCGTCGAAGCCACCCGCCAAAAAGTCCTCAAACTCCTCAAATTAAAGAACAAAGATTACTTCACCTCTTTCACCCTCAATACCACCTATGGCATCAATCTTCTCCTAAACAGCATCGATCCCAAATATATCAAGAAGGTCGTCACCTCTGATATCGAGCATAACTCTCCCTTTCTCGCTACAATATCCTTGAGTCAGCGTCTCCACATCCCTCGTGTCGTTCTCACCCGCCACGATGACGGTAGTTTACCTCTAGAAGAAAACTTCCGAGACGCCGTCGTCGTCGTGAACTGCGCCGCCAATTTTGACGGCCGCCAGCTCCTCAATCTCAAAGAAGTTATCAAAAAAGTCCACGCTGACGGCGGCATCATCATTATTGACGCCGCCCAAGCCATGGCGCATTATCACGATATGCTCGAAAAAACCAATGCTGACGCCATCTGTTTCTCCGCCCACAAAATGTACGCTGCCTCACTTGGGGTTATTGTTACTCGCCGCGATTTACTTCCCAAACTCACTCCCGCCTTCCTTGGGGGTGGTATGGTCGACGATGTTTTTCAAGACGGCTACCTCCTTTCCGCTGAGAACAAAGACCACACTTACACCATCTTTGAACCTGGTCTCCAGGCTTGGGCCGAAATCATCTCTCTTGGTACTGCCATCGACTGGCTAGAACATCGCACCAAAAAAGACCAAGCCAACCTCTCCGCCTACACCCAAGAACTCTACGATTTTCTCCTAGACAAGCCCAAAGTCCATCTCGTCAACCAAGAGCCCAACCCCACTATGAGCTTCTATGTTGACGGTATGGATTCGCATCTCATCGGTGCTGCCCTCGGCAAGCAGGGAATCATGACTCGCACCGGTTACTTCTGTGCTCACTATTATCTCGACAAAATCCGCCACCTCCCGCCCCTCGTCCGCTGCTCTCTTAGCTACGCTACCCGCGATAGCGACATCGACCGCGTCAAATCCGCCCTCAAAAATCTCTAATCATCAATACGAATCCCTATCAACTACCGCACAACATAAAAATAGCCCCCAGCATATCGCCAGGGGCTTAAATTTTTCTTGGAAAGAATTACTGTCGATGACGCTGATTAGCGCGGTAGGGAATTAACCGTTACCCGGCATTCCCGCTACCACCACAATATCGTCCGGCTGCACCACCGTTGTCTTCGGGTCTTCCACCCGGCAGCGTCCTAGTGTTGCGGTCTCACCCTCGTCAAGCGCTACCTGAGCTTCCGCCAGTGCGCCCGCCACCGTCATGCCTTCCTGCCAATCCACATAGATAGGATCCATGCCCGCCCCTGCGGATACCAATACCGTCGCTTTCTTAACAGTCTCGCTCATGATTTTCTCCTTTCGGCGCGCAAGATTACATTGTGTATGGAATTCTATCGGTAATCCCCGATGATAACGCGTGATAATATGTGCAATCTCCGCCGCCATGTAAGCCGAAATATACCCAATATTCCGCGCTCCACACTTGAGTTTCATCGCCTGACCGTCATCAAACAGCCAAGTCTCATAATCCTCATCGTACTCAAACGGCGTCATCGCAAAAATCGAAGTTACCTCGCCGGCACTACGCCCATCGATGAACAGCGGGACATCAGTCCAACGCGCCTTCACATTCTGCCAGATCACTTTCCGACTCGCCATCGAATCGACTCCACAGACTACCACCCCTGGCGCCAGCTTAGTCTCCTCGGTCACGCGTTCCTGATGCTGGCAAATTTCTACGCCGTCACCCATCAGATAAGTAATCGCATCTGCCATTGCCGCCACCTTCGAGCGCCCCACCATCTGGTAACTATATGCGACTTCCGTTGGGCAATTTCGCATCTCCAAGACGTCGTCGTCCCAGATGTGAATTTCCCGCACACCCATCTTCGCCAGCAAAGGACCCAACATATTGGTAATCCCGCCTGCTCCGATCAAGTGTACCGCCCAGCCCCATGTTTTCGCATTAAAGATGTTGCTTTGATCCGAATAATCCATATCCATCACCTTTCTTTACACCGGTCATCTGTCCTGTTAGCTGACACGTCGGTGGAATCTCCGTCAGTTTCTCATGTACCTCTTGTGCGCAGACCTTGTCAATCTCCGGATCCAACGGGCAATCTATCGCCACTTCTACCGGAATATTTTTCAACCTCAACGGCTCAAAAATATCCAATCGTGCACAATAATCACCTCTCACGTTCACCACCAGATTTGCCACCCAGGCACCTTTCCAGGCGTCGATATCCTGCTCATCACGACCCGACCAAAACACCGGTCCTTCAGCATGCGAATGCCACCGGAAACACAGCATTTTAGCCTGTTTCGGGTCCTCTTGGATTACTTCCAAGATAATCTGGTTCATCTCACCCTCCGCAAAATCACAAAATCCTGCACATGTACTTTGCTTCGGCAGAAACAACCTTGTCACCGACAAAAATTCGCGATCAGCCATTTTCATCAGACCAATCCCAGTCACTTCGTTCGGTGATGCTGCTCTCGCATACGACTGTCTTCGCTGCCAAAGACCCAGAGGAATGTGTAAGTGTACCATCTAATTACCCCCCACGGCGTAATAATGCTCGACCACTGGATCCTTCTCCGTATCAATCGCATAGAAACACGCCGGAATTGCATCGCGATCAGTTTCATTCACATAATGCAACCCATCAATAATCAGCGCCAACGCCTCGGCAAAGCAACCCTTTTCCAGATAATCGGTAATGACCTCGTCCCGGCTACCAAAACAAAAATCATCACTGTCACTATAGTCAGGCTGATAGCTTGAAGCATTCTCTCGTACTCCCGAGCGAAGTCTCTTGCAGAGATATCCATCACGTGCCAACCAGAACTTGTAGTCACCAACATCGTAAACTCTACCTTCATAAGGAATACAGACCCGGATCATCACAACCAAATTCTCAATATCATCGCTTAAAAGATCACCATCGTCATCATACTTATCATGTCCGACATAGTACACACCTTGCATCTGGCGCAGAATTGCCCACTCTGCTTCCGCATTGTGCTGCAACTCCGTCGCATCAGGCAACGGTTTTTCCTTCAGTGCGCGCAATTCGGCCTTCAGTCGCTCTAATTCAGCCTGCCCACTCGTGAGAAGTCTTTGCAGCTCCTGCAGCCTTACCCGGATAATACAGTCGGACTCTCTTACGCTGGCTTCTTTACTTTGTACTTCTGCCTCCGCATTCTGGATCTCCAGCTCACGCTGTTGAGTAATATTCATCGTGACAAAAGCTAAATAGTTAGCTCTCGCCTCTTCTTCACTCTGCGCTTCCACAGCTGGGCGTATGGCGGTTACTTGCCGAATCTCTTTGCTTGTGTCTACGTGAGCTTCTTCTACAACCGGCGGTTTTCTACCAGTCTCTTGCTCCGGAACCGCCACTTCTTCATCAGGTGTCGAATTTTTCTCCGCTTCGGCTTCCGCCTTCCAGCGCTCTCTACGTTCACGCAGATTATCGCCTTCCTTGATGTGCATTCGTACCCAGCTTACCGCCAGACACAACCACCCCACGAACATCACCACAAATAGCGTCCACCCTAACTTAGTATGCGGAAAATCACACAAATAGTATTGCTCGCAATTGATTATGCAATATACGAAAAACGTCACTGCCGACACAATCAACACTAGTACTGCCGCCGCCAAGTTAGGGTGCACTACGAACCACGGCGTCGTAGATTTCGCCTCTGACGGCGGTAGCTTATAGGTCTCTGTATCGTATTCTTTTAACTCCTCCCATTCAATGATTGCTTGTCTGCTTTCTAGTGGTAGCGCGTTGAACTCGTCGACTCGGGTATTTTCTTTGGGCAAAGTGACCTTGTTATACTGCCACGCGTCAAAGCTAATTAGACCCGAGACAATCATAATCGCCGCTACAACCACCGCCGTAATTACTCCCACCATCTTCAGCCATTCTGATAGCGAAGCTAAATTGTCATTGTCCTTCCGGTTTTCGCGTAACTCTGCCATAATACAACCTTCTTTCCAAATTATTAACGTTCTTAGCTAAATCCCTCTAGCTACCTAACCTCCATATTCTAACATACAGAGGTCAAAAAGTACACCTTAAGCATCTTACCACACCCCTCCTCCACCAAAAAAGAGCCTCCCCCAGGCCCCTTTTACATCAAACCTATATCTACAAGCTCATCTCATCAATCGAGTTAATTAGGTAGAGCAAAGAATCAGCACGTACTTTGTCATCACGAATCTGACGAGCTGCCTCGTAAGCTGGAGCAATCACAGCCTTATCGCGCATCGAGGTCAACATTTCCTGGTACAACAAGAAACGCTTCTCAGGATCAACCTCTACACGATCCATAATCGGGAAGAGTTCCTTAAGTGCAGCTTCCTTCACCTTAGAAATATCAGAGCTATAACCCATCGGACGACCATAGCCACCGCCTGCGCCACCCATCGATGGCATGCTTGGCATCGCCATTTGTGGAGCAGGAGCTGCTGGCATCTTCATAGCAGCTGGGTCTGACATCATTGGGTTACCCATCGGAGCTGGAGCAGGAGCTGCTGGCTTTGGACCGTTGCTCGCACCGCCCTTTTGGGTAATTTCATCGATTGCCCGCTGCAAATCATTATCTTTATTGCGGTTTTGGTTCATATTTGTATACCCACCTTCTTAAATGTTACTATTTACTATCGTATACTAACTATTATATCACATATTTTAAATACGCAAGAACTTTATTAACTTATCCAGTATGTCCAATTTCACTTCCTCCATCGGCAAACGCCCCCCAAAAGCATCCACGATTTCTTCACCCTGAGCCGCAGGGAAGTAGACCATTAATCTTGGCGAGAACCGCTTCG
>Ga0073906_1003621_pt1 | contig 17070 bp, 18 predicted proteins | sample Inofromicrocosms_FD_65485 | JGI IMG/M metagenome (GOLD analysis project Ga0073906, IMG submission 65485) | Mouse cecum microbial communities from Vienna, Austria - Inoculum for glucosamine and mucus D2O microcosms | ecosystem: Host-associated > Mammals > Digestive system > Large intestine >... | reverse complement strand
GAGCTTTTTGTAATTTTTTTCCGCTCTTTCGTATTCTTCGCCTTCGCCGCCCGAGGGAATCTTTGCCGAAAGCAGTTTGACGGCGTGCTCCTTTGCGGGCTTCATGCGCACCGTAAAGAGAGGGAACACCGCGCCTACTGCGATTGCGCCGATTAGGAAAATAAAGGGAATCGCCAAGTTTTGCAAACGCCGTACGACGATCTCCTGCGTAAATGCGCCATTCGTCGCGCCGCCCGAATAGTAAATATCCGCCGCAACGCAAATAAACGCAATTCCCATCGCCACGACAAAAACCCCGATCGCGATCGCGTATAGGTATCGAATTTTCTCCGTTTTGATCATAGGAACTTCCCGAATTTTTGTTTTCAGTATTATAACATAAACCCGCGCCGCTGTCAAGCCAATCGCGTCCGTGCCGCGCGCGTCGGATCATGTAAATTTTGCCGAAGCGCAAAGATTACCATTTTAAAGTCATGATAATGGCCTGGGGAAAATCGCCGAAATTTTTTCCGAACAGATTGAGCCCGCCGCGGTGTACGGCGTCTTCTTTAACCCCGATTTCGAAGCTGACGGCATTGCTTTCGTGAAGCTTCAAATCGTCGAGCTTTATTTTGACGCGAATAGTGATATCGGAGGGCCAATCGTTGTTGTAGTAAATCGTTTCCGAACAAATTTCAAAGGTAAACGAGAGCTTTTTGTGCGGAAGATCTTTAATGTTTTTTGCGGGGAAGCGATTGGTGATAAAGCCCGAATCGAACCATATGCATTCCGCGTCGATGCGGGAGGGGGAGAAAAATACGCTCGGATCGTCGAACGTTTCGATTTCGCGTTCCTTTCCCGTCATTCCGCACGGCGCTTTTACGTCGCAATCTGCAAACATTCCGAGGGGCATTTCCATAGAGAATTCGTTTTCCGAAAGCTCCTTTTGCAAGGGTTGGAGGGAAACCGAAATATCCAAAATGGCTTGCGAAAGGTATTTCACGTGCCCCTTGATCCCCGGAAGGTAGGAGATATAGATGAGCCCCGCTTAAAGCTTCGGTAATAGGCGGAATAATATTTATTTTTATAGGAATCGAAGTTTTTGTAATCAGTTTAATATAATAACGTAGCAGATAAACAGACCGCTACGGTTTTTTAATGAAACGCATTCTGCCGTACAGCTATTAAATTATCTGCAATTGGCAGATTTTTTTTATATTTAAATAAATTTTTTAAAAACTTAATATTTACTTAAAAAAACTGTTATAGTATACGGGTAGAAATTAAAAAACACGGAGAAATTTTATGGTTCAAGGTATTATGGAATTATTGTTTGACGCAGCGTATTTGATATTTGCTCTCGCCGTAGGCATTTATCTTATAGTTAAAGGCAAAAGCAGGTTTTTCAAAATGTTCGGAATAATGGCTGTCGTGTTATCGTCGGGGGATTCGTTTCATCTGGTGCCGCGGGTTTATGCGCTTTTAACTACGGGGTTAGAGGCTAACGCGTTTGCGCTCGGTTTAGGTAAGCTTATTACTTCAATCACAATGACGGGCTTTTACGTTATTCTTTACTTTATTCTTGAAAGTGTTTGGCAGCCTGAAAATAAATTAAAGTTATTAAGCAGAATTTCGCTGTTTGTTCTGGCGGCGCTGCGCATTATTCTTTGCGCATTCCCTCAAAACGACTGGTTCTCTTACGAGGGCAATCTGCTTTGGGGCATTTTAAGAAATATTCCGTTTGCAGTGATAGGCATAGGCATTATAGCTATTTGTTTTTTGATAGCAAGAAAAACTAAGGACAAAAGCTATTTAATAATGGCTGTTATGGTTATTTTGTCTTTCGGTTTTTATATTCCGGTTGTGCTCTTTGCGCATATAATACCTGTTATAGGCGTTTTAATGATACCTAAAACGTTGGCTTACGTCGGCGTGGTTGTTATAGGTCTTTTAAAACACTGTCAGGCAGTAAAAGCCGAGGCGCAGGCTCAATTGACAGAGAACGTTTAATCTGGTATACTTGCGGGAGAAACAAAAAGGTTTCTCCAATAAATTTTACGGAGGCGGCAATGTTTAATATTCTCTTGGCGGAAGATGAAATTGCTTTAAGAAAACTGATAAAATTTAATCTTGAAAAGCGCGGTTTTTCCGTTTACGAATGCGGCAACGGACAGGAGGCGTTAACTTTATTAGAAAATAAAGATACAGACCTAATAATAACGGATATAATGATGCCTGTTATTGACGGCAACGCATTAACGCAAACCGTAAAATCAAAAAACGCAGATTTGCCTGTAATTATGTTGACCGCTTTAAGCACTATTGACGATAAGAAAAAGAGTTTTGAGGGCGGAGCAGACGATTATTTAACAAAACCAGTAGATTATGACGAGTTGGAGCTGCGTATAAGGGCGTTGTTGCGGCGTTACGGCCGTGTTTCAAAACAAAAAATTCAAGTTGGCAATACAGAATTGCATTTTCCGACTAAGACGCTGAAAATAGATTCGGTAATTATAGACACTGCGAAAAAGGAATTTTTGTTATTGTTTACTTTGCTGTCCTCAAAGGGGAGGATATTTTCACGGGCACAACTGTTAGATGAAATATGGGGTATGGATTCCGAGAGCTTGGAGCGCACCGTGGACGTTCATATAAATAAACTGCGAGAAAAGATTGTGAATAGCGATGTTGAAATTATTTCCGTACGCGGACTCGGATACAAGGCGGAACTGAAATGAAAAAACTGATATTTAAAATATTTTTAATGATGGGAGCCTCAATGCTTTTGGTGTTTGGAATTTCTCGTATAACGCTTGCGGTATTGCAAAGCAAATCGATAACAAACCCCGTTGTGTCCTATCATATCAGTCTGATTTCCGGCGCGTTGGGACTAATACTGTTTACGGTGTTGCTTTACATTTTTATAGGCAAACGTTTGAAGTCGGTTTCCGCGGCGGTAAACGCGGTTGCAAACGGAAATCTCGATATAAAAGTTCCGGTCAAAGGAAACGACGAATTATCGCAACTGTCGGGCGACTTCAATAAAATGACGGAGGGTTTGAAATCCAACGAGTACCTGAATCGCGAATTTGTAAAAAACGTTTCGCACGAATTCAAAACGCCGCTCAGTATAATTTTGGGGTACAGCGATTTGCTGCGCACAATCGATTTAACAAAAGAAGAAGAGCAAGAATATTTAAATTTTATTTATAATGAAGCGGTAAGACTAACAAGTCTAAGCGAAAAATTGCTTGCCGTGAGCAAGTTGGATTCGGACGGTAATATAAATTGTTCGGACAGGTTTTCAGTTGACGGGCAGATACGCGATATTATTCTTTCAATGCAGTTAGTATGGCAGAAAAAAGAATTGAAAGTGGAAGCGGAAATGGAGAAAACCGAATATGTTTCAAATAAAGATTTGTGCTATCTTGTTTGGCAGAATTTGATTTCAAATGCGGTGAAGTATACGGCTGAACGCGGGGAAATATTTATAGAATTAAGCAATGACGGCGAAAATATAATTTTCAGCATTACAAACACGGGTAACGCTTTAAAAGGTAAAGAAAATTTAATTTTCCAACCCTTTTACACAAGCGACGGAGCGGGCAAGGAAAAGGGCACCGGGCTCGGGCTGCCGCTGGTTAAAAAAGTGCTCGGTAGATTAGGCGGAAATATCGAGGTTTTTTGCAATCAAAATACAAAGTTCGTAGTAAAACTGCCTGTAAAGTAAAAAAAGCTGATTTTTTAATATTCTGCAATAAAAACTACCCGAATATTATTCGGGTAGTTTTCGATTTAAGAACGGATATTAGTTATATAAAAATAATATGACGAGTTAGCTATGGCGTTATTTTAAATATATTTATACGGAGTTATGCAGTTCGGACTTTTGGAGCGAACGCGGCGGACAGTTATCCTACGGCAATATGCAGGATAGCTTTTACGAGCAAATAGGCGTTCACTACGGCTTGGAGCGCGGCGAAGTCGGAAGCAATAAAAAGCACACGACCAAGTACCAATGGCAGAAAGCGCAACAAGAAGCCGAGCTTACAAATCTCGAAGCGGATAAAGCCCACGCCGAAGAAGTAATCGAACAAGTGCAGACCGCCGTAGAAACAAGGGATAAGGCATTGAAAGAATTAAAACCGTTACAGGAATACTTGGATGCTTTCAAAGAAGCGATGAGCGGTAATCTGCCGTTATCCCCTACGAAGTTGAGAAAGATGATTATAGGTCTTACCACCGAGTATAAGCGGCTTGAAGAAGAAAAGTTAATTAAAGATAAAGACAGCGAAAATCTTTTCAACCTACTGCGGCAAGCGGAACAGCGAATACCCGAATTGGAAAACCACAAAGAGTTTTTGCTATTCCTTTCGGAGTACGCGCCAGACAAATTGGAAGAAGCAAAGCGCACGGCAACCGAGCGCAAAAACGCACCGAAACCGCCCGTTAAAACTTCAAAGAATTGGTGGTTGAAATAACAACTGAATCAATCTATAAGGAGGAAAACGCCCACAATTAATGACAAGAAGGAGAAAGAACAACATAGGGATACCCGACTTTGAAATCGACTCCCTTGCAAGAGTATTACTGCCGGCCATTCAAGCTTATTTTGCAACCGAAGAAGGACAAAGAGAGTTTGCGGCGTGGCAAGCCGAAAGGCAACAATCACAACTGAATAAACAATCGAATAATAAAGAGTCCCGTTAAATCGTATAGGGATAGCCGTTGAAAAAGACGGAGTAAGGAAAACCGCCGAAGAATAGCGGTATATAAATGAAATTTACCCATATAGGGACTGCCGAATAGAATATGTATGTGAAACGGCAAAACAGCCTTGCGGATTTCCGCAAGGCTGTTGTTATTATACCGAAAATCGTACAATAAATGCGCTATAATTTTATTATAAAATTTACGTAGGAGAATTATTATGAATGAATTTGATAAAATTTTCGGATACGAATCCGCTAAACAAGAAATGCTCCGTTTGTGCGACGTTTTGTGCAATCGCAAAAAATATGAAGCGTTGGGCATAACTTTACCGAAAGCCGTACTTCTTTACGGAGAGCCGGGGCTCGGTAAAACGCTTATGGCAAAAGCGTTTATTGCCGCGACGGGGCGTAAGGTATTCCATTGCAAGAAAAATAAGTCTAACGGCGAATTTGTGGATGAAATAAAATTGACATTTGAAAACGCAATTAAAGAAGCCCCGTCGATTATATTCTTTGACGATATGGATAAATTTGCGGAAGACAATTTACAGAAAGATTGCAATAAGGAAGAATTTGTTGCGATTCAAACGGGTTTGGAAGACATCGGAGACAAGGATGTTTTTGTAGTTGCTACCGCTAACGATATTTATTATTTACCGGATTCACTGATGCGTGAGGGTAGATTCGGCAAACAAATAGAATTTACTGCACCCTCTTTGGACGATTCCGTAAAAATAATCGAACACTTTCTTGCAAACAAACAAATTTCCGCCGAAATAAACGCGCGATCTCTCGCACACGTTTTATCGGGACATTCGTGTGCAATGCTTGAAAACGTGATTAACGAAGCGGGAATTTATGCGGCTTATGCAAATCGCGATAAAATTTCTTATCGGGATATAAAAGACGCCGTTGCGCACGTTATGTTAAAGCAACAAGATTTGTGTGATTTGGACGCTAAAACAAAATGGCGAGTAGCTTATCACGAGGCGGGACACGCCGTACTCCATCTTTTAAGTAAACAAGATATTGGTAGCCTCGCTATCGGAAAGTGCGGGAGAGATGGGCTTGGTATCGGAGTATGTTGTTTATCGAAAGCGGTACAGCATAATACTTGTCAAGATTCCGAAAATTATATCATGGCTCTGCTTTCCGGAAGAGCAAGCGTTGAAATTCAATTCGGCGAAATCGATCTCGGCACAATAAAAGACTTGCAGTCTGCGATGAATGAAATCGAAGATAATTTGGAATGGCTTGCCGCAAATGGTTTTGAATACCTTTGTTTGCGAGATAGATACTGTTATGCTCAATCCAACTATCAACTTGACAAGAATCAAGATAAAAAAGTTCATCTAATTGAAGAATATTACAATAAAACAAAAGTGCTGTTATTTCAAAATAAATCGCTCCTCGATAGATTGGCAAAAGAGCTTTACGAAAAAGAAGTACTTTTGTATGACGAAATCAATGTCATTGCCAAGGAGTATCTCGCTTGACTAATTGCGACAAAATTGGTATAATAACTCCATATCTCGACAAGGAGACAGATATGGATTCGTTTGAACCGAAAAAGCTCGCGCTGTTGCGTATACTGCAAATATTAGAGCGTTATACCGACTGCGACCACCCATTAAAGCACGACGAAATTGTTAAGAAGTTGGAGAATAATTATAGTATTACCGTCGAAAGAAAAGCAATCGGGCGTAATATATCTCTTTTGCAAGAAGCCGGCTATGACATAGAAACCACGAAAAAAGGCTCATATCTTGCAAGTCGTTTATTTGAAGATTCAGAGCTTCGTCTGCTTTCCGATAGCGTATTGGCAAGTCAACATATCACGGCAAAACATTCCAAAGAGTTGATAGAAAAGATCGCGACTCTCTCCAATAAGTATTTCAAATCACATATCAAGAACGTATATTCGGTCAACGATTGGAACAAGTCCGAAAACGTTGCGCTGTTTTACAATATAGAAATAATCGACGAAGCAATCACAAATAATCGCAAAATTAAGTTTGAGTATAACAAATACGGTTTTGACAAAAAGTTACATCGCTCTGCAAGACATATAGCAAGTCCGTATCAAATGATACTGCACAATCAACGCTATTTTTTAATGGCTTATCAGGAAAAATGGCAGCATATGCGCTATTTTCGGCTTGACAGAATAACGAATATCGAGCTTTTGCAAGAACCGGCAACCGATTTGCGGTCTATCGACGGATATAAAAACGGAATCGACTACAAACGATTTTCTTCCGCTTTGCCCTATATGTTTTCCGATGAGCCCGAGCAAATTACCTTTTTGATAAACGGCGAATGGATGATCGACCAAATTGTAGATTGGTTCGGATTCGATTTTAAGATTGCCGAGCAGGACGATAAAATATACGTTACCGTTAAGGCAAGTCCAGACGCTATGGAATATTGGGCTATGCAATATTTGAATAATGTGGAAATTTTGTCGCCTATGTCGTTGCGAGAACGAATAGCAAAAAACGTGAACGCGGCAAACAACAAATATAACGGAGAAAATCAATGAAAATCTTATTCGATTTTGCAACAAAAGAACTTTCGCAAGATGCTTTTTTACGGTGGCTGTTTGAAAATTACGATGATCCCGAAATCGGTGAAGTCGCAAACCGCCTTTTGGGAAAATTTTGTGATTTCCGCGAGAACGAAAAAGTACAATCGCTTGAGACCGTGGCGCAATGGTGCAAAATTGATATATCGGTTTGGATGACTACAAGTCTTAATAGAAAGGTTGCGCTTTTTTTGGAAGATAAAACGTTTTCCAATGAACACAATCAGTTGTCGATTTACGACGAACACATCGATAATGTAAAAAATCACGGGATCTGCAAAATATTTTATAAAACGGACTTTGTAGAGGAGGAAGAAAAAAACAGAATACGCGATGCAAACAGTAAGAATATAGCCGATTGGAAAATTTTTGATATAAAAGATATTTATTCGTTTTTTGCCGACTATCTATTATCAACAAACATGATTTTATCTCAATATGCGGAACACATAAGAAAAATCCATGACAGTATTTGCAACTCAACCAAACCTAAGAAAAGCGATAATAATATCGATTTGTTAGCGTGGAAATCTTATTTTAATAATGTAGTAGTACCATCTTTGAAAGAAAATGGCTCTAAATATTGGTGTGGAGTTTGGAAGGCAGGACAATACCCATATGTAGTTCTATACATAAAGAAACTTGGCTATGGCGAACGCAAGATTCCTTATTTGGAAATACGCAGTAGGGATTGCCAAGACAATTGCTTCAAGGCAAAGATTTTGTGTTACGGTATTGATGTAAAAGATATCCCCCAGCAACGCAATTTAATTGAAAATATTAAAGCATCACCGAATTGGGAATGCAAACGTTTGCGGCAGCATAAGCGAGGAGCGGAAAACTATTTTCCAAAACAAGTAGGATTTTCACGAGACGGCTTAACTGCGATAACAGATGAGGAATTCATAGAGTTAGTTGCAAATCATATTGAATTCTATTTGCAAGTTATGAAGGATTGGGAATAACTATCCTATTTATGGGATAACCAATTTACTATAATCAACATATTAACAATAAGGAGACAAATTTTATGGCAAAACAATGGCTTATACGATACTATTTGAATGAGGGAGCATACAAAACGGGTTGTCCCGCATTTACGGAAACGGTCAACGGCGATCGTAATTTCGCCGTAAATTGGGCGCAGAACAAGTTGAGAAATTCTCAATTCAAATTTTACGATTTGGTTGAAAAATAATTTACGGGAGGTATAATATGAGTACGATTTCCAAGACAAGCAAATATTGTTGTACGTGTCAGCATTTTGGCGGTAAAGCTACGCTAAAAGGCAGCATCGTCGGATACGAGAACGACACACATGTTTGCAAGATAAGCGGAAGAGGAAATTGTGGGCAATCGGCTATGAACTCCGCTTGTCCGAAATGGCAAGAACGCAAAAATTAAGTTTTTAATAGCAAAGAGCGATTGAATAACTCAACCGCTCTTTGCTATTTATCTAAACCATACGATAAAAGCGAATCCGTCTCCTAATGGAAACGGGTTCGCCTTTAACTTGTTTGGTGACCCTGCCGGGAATCGAACCCGGGATTGCGCCGTGAGAGGGCGCCGTCTTAACCGCTTGACCACAAGGCCTTAATGGAATTTTTTTGTCGATTGGCATAGAACCTGTGCAACAACCGATTGCATGGGTGATTATACCATATTTCTTATCATCTTGCAACCGTTTTTCGGGTAAAAACAAGAAAATTTTGCAAAAACAAATTGACATCCGCCTGTGCCGCAGAGCGCAAAGGGTTAACCCGCTTCTCGCAGGTGGGTGCCGAGCGGAAGGGCGTCTGACTTTCCGTTTATAACAGACCTTGCATAGCCGACCCGACTCAAACTCCCGAATGATGACTGTGGATTACGCGCTCACGCTCTCCGTACACCGCAGGTGTCGAACTCAGTATAGCAAATGTTGCGAAAAAAAGCAAGAATCTGAGCAGGCTTTTAAGAGGAAAGAGAGGGGATTTTTGTCAGGGAACGGAAATCACTTTACGAATCTATCCGATTGTGTTATGATAATGGCATGAAACGGGTAATCGAAGTGACGGGAATGTGCTGTAAACGCTGTGCGGAGCGCGCGGAAAAGAAATTGCTTTTGCTGGACGGCGTGAGCGGTGCAAAGGCGAATTTCAAAAAGGGCGTGATTTACGTGGAAACGAGCCTTCCCGACGGGGCGCTGTCCGCTTGCGTGACGGAGGCGGGGTTCGAAGTGAAGGAGATCCGTGCGCGGAAAGGGATTTTCGGTTGAAGCGCGTTAAACCTTTTTCGGAAAATTTCGCGCAAACGCTTTACATTTTGCAAAAAGCAAGTTATAATATTATCAATTGAACATCGGCGTTTATAGAGGACGCGTCCGTTGCACGGAGGATTTACAGAGAGTCCCGCAAGGTGAAAGGGGATATTTCGTCGGCAACAGGGTATCACCTCTCAGCCTGCGGGGGGAATTACAGTAACTCCGCACGGGTTCGCAGTCCGTTATCTCTGCGGCAAATGATAGTTTGTTTTGGTGGTTAAAATGCCTTCGCGTATTCCGAAACGCGGAGGCTTTCGTGTTTTTTTCGCCGTGCTTTATTTTGTGAGATTCTCACGGTCGCTTTGGGCTCCCTGAGAATGACGAAAAATAAAACCTGAGAATGACGGCGGTAAGTTAAAATCCTTTCCACAAGGGAGGTTGCCTTCCGCAGTGGGACAGCATTTGTCGAACTCATTTGACTTGTGCAGGAAGGGTGAATGCGGGCGAAATAAATGGTGCGCCCCTAAAATTCGCCCGCAGAGGGAAATACTTGACTGTTAGCGCAAAGCGCGTGCAGTCACGGTTTCCCTCAAATCACGGAAAATACTTTGCGCGTCAAGCAAAGTATTTTCGTGAACTTATTTGTGAATAAGGAGGTTTTTATGTATCAAAAAGTAGACACGTCGCTCAATTTCGTGGAGCGGGAAAAGGAGATCATCGAGTTTTGGAAACAAAACGGGATCTTCGAAAAATCCGTGGAAAAGAACGAGGGCGGGGAGGAGTTTTCTTTCTTCGACGGTCCTCCTACGGCGAACGGAAAACCGCACATCGGACATATTTTAACGCGGGTCATGAAAGATATCGTTCCGCGCTATCAGACGATGAAGGGCAAGCACGTTTTGAGAAAGGCGGGCTGGGATACGCACGGGCTTCCCGTCGAGCTCGAAGTGGAGAAATCTTTGGGCATGGACGGCAAGCAGGATATCGAAAAATTCGGAATCGAGCCTTTTATCCAAAAATGCAAGCAGTCCGTTTGGAAATATCAGAGCGAGTGGGAGAAAATGTCCGCGCGCGTGGGATACTGGGTGGACATGGATCACCCGTACGTCACCTATCACGACGACTATATCGAATCGGAGTGGTGGGCGCTCAAAGAGATCCACAAGAAAGGTCTTCTCTATAAAGGGCACAAGATCGTGCCCTACTGCCCCCGTTGCGGAACGGCGATTTCTTCGCACGAAGTGGCGCAGGGTTACAAGCTCGTAAAGGAAACCTCGGCGGTGGCGCGCTTCCGCGTGAAAGGGAAAGACAACACTTTTATCCTTGCCTGGACAACCACGCCCTGGACGCTCCCCTCCAACGTTGCGCTCTGCATGAATCCCGACGAGGATTACGCGGAAATCGAGGCGGACGGCACGCGCTATATTTTGGCGGAGGCGCTCGTTCCCAAGTTCTTCGAGGAGTACAAGGTAATTGAAAAGCGCAAGGGGAAGGAGTACGAGGGTACGGCATACGAACCGCTCTTTTCCTATGCGGAAGCCGATTTGAGGGCGCAGAAGGGCTGGAAACGGGTGTACGAGGTCGTCTGCGACACCTACGTCACGCTCACGGACGGCACGGGCGTAGTGCATATCGCTCCCGCGTTCGGGCAGGACGACTACAACGTGGGCAAGCGTTACGGGCTTCCCGTGCTTTCGCTCGTGAACGAACAGGGCAAGTTCGACGCGCGCTGTCCAGAGCTTGACGGGTTGTTCATCAAAAAAGCCGACAAGACCGTGCTCGATATGCTCAAAGCGCAGGGCAAGCTCTTCAAGGCGTTGCCCTTCGAGCACGACTATCCCCATTGCTGGCGGTGCGACACTCCGCTCATGTACTATGCGCGGGAGAGCTGGTTTATCAAGACTACGGCGGTCAAGGATAAACTGATCGCTTCCAACCGCTCGGTGAATTGGATCCCCGAGAGCATCAAAGAGGGAAGAATGGGGAATTTCCTCGAAAACGTCATCGATTGGGGACTCTCCCGCGACCGCTATTGGGGTACCCCTCTGCCCGTATGGGTTTGCGAGGATTGCGGCGAAATCGAGGTGATCGGCTCGCGCAAAGAACTTGCCGAAAAGTGCGGTGCGCCCGAAAATATCGAGCTTCACCGTCCTTATCTCGACGGACTCGAATGCAAATGTCCGCACTGCGGGGGGCGGATGAAACGCACGCCCGAGGTCATCGATTGTTGGTTCGATTCGGGCTCTATGCCTTTCGCGCAATACCATTATCCTTTTGAAAATAAAGATTTGTTCGAAAAGACATTTCCCGCCGATTTTATTTCGGAGGCGGTGGATCAGACGCGCGGATGGTTCTATACCCTCCTCGTCATTTCCACCATTTTGTTCGACCGCGCGCCCTTCAAAAATTGCATCGTTTTGGGGCACGTAAACGACGCGAACGGGATTAAAATGAGTAAGCATAAGGGGAACGTCGTCGACCCGTGGAGCGTGCTCGACAAGCAGGGCGCGGACGCCGTGCGTTGGTACTTCTACACGGGGAGCTTCCCGTGGATCCCTTCCCGCTTCGGCGAGGAGGCGGTTTCCGAGGTGCAGCGCAAGTATCAGGGCACACTTTGGAACAGTTATGCCTTCTTCACGCTGTATGCGGAAATCGACGGTTACGATCCCTCCAAATATAAGCTTTCCGACTGTAAGCTTACCCTCATGGATAAATGGGTATTGAGCAAGCTCAACACCCTCGTGGGTCGGGTGGATCGCTATTTGGCGGAATACGACATTACAAACAGCGCGCGGGAGATCCAGGAGTTCTCGGACGAGCTTTCCAACTGGTACGTGCGCCGCGGGCGGGATCGCTATTGGGGAAGCGAGATGACGGAGGACAAGGCGGCGGCGTACACCACGCTCTATACCGTGCTCGTCACGCTTTCGAAGCTTACCGCTCCGTTCACGCCCTTCATGTCGGAAATGATCTATCAGAATCTTGTGCCTGCGTTCGACAAGAGCGCGCCCAAATCCGTGCATTTGTGCGATTTTCCCGTTTGCGACGGGCGCGCCGTAGATCCCGATTTGGAAGCGGGCATGGAGGACGTTTTAAACGTGGTCGTGCTCGGGCGCGCGGCGCGCAATGCGGGCGCCGTTAAAAACCGCCAACCTCTTGCCGAAATGATCGTGGCGAGCGAACGCCCGCTCGCGCTTACGGGGGAGCTTGCGGAGGTCGTGCTCGACGAGCTGAACGTGAAAAAGCTGACCGTGTCGGGAAATGCCGAACAGCTCGTACGCTTCACCTTAAAACCGCAACTCAAAACGCTCGGCCCTAAGTACGGGAAGAAATTGAAGGCGATCGGTGAATTTTTGGCAAATTGCAACGCGGGCGAAGTGGTAAACGCGGTGCGCGGCGGGGGAAGCTATACCGTCGATTTGGACGGCGAAGTGACGCTGACGGAAGAGGACTTGCAGATTTTCACGCAGTCGGCGGAAGGGTATGCCTCCGCGTCCGATAACGGCATCACCGTCGCACTCGATACCAAGCTCGATGAAACGCTTTTGGACGAGGGATGCGAGCGCGAGCTCGTTTCCCGCATTCAAACCATGCGCAAGGAAGCAGGGTTCGAGGTGACAGACCGCATTTTCGTGTACTACGAGGGGGCGGGGCGCGCGGCGCGCGTGCTGGGGAGCGGTGCGTTTGCAAAAGACGTACTCGCCGAAAAGGTTGTAAAGGGCAGTGCGGATGGATACACCAAATCGCTCGACATCAACGGCGATAAGGTAACGCTCACCGTTTTAAAAAAATAAAAACGCGGGAAATGCGCAAGCGTAAGGAAAGTTTCTGCATAATTCGGCATACTGTATGAGATGATGAAAAGAGTTATGCGGACTTTGTTTTGGGTCGCCGCCGCCGTGCTGTTGATTTTTGCATTGATGTTCGTGCTTAAATCGGCGGTGCGCGCCGCTTTTCCCCGTCCCTATCGGCGTACGGTTTTGCAAAGCGGGCTGGACGAAACGCTCGTCTATGCCGTGATGAAGGCAGAGAGCGGGTTTCGGGAAGACGCGGTCAGTAGTGCGGGCGCAGTCGGGCTCATGCAGCTCATGCCCGCAACAGCGGAATATATTTGTATGCTGTCGGGCGTTCCGTACGAGGCGGAAAGATTGACCGAAGGGGAATATAACGCCTCGCTCGGGTGTTCCTATTTGAGCTATTTGTTTGCGCGGTTCGAGTGCGAGGAAACTGCGCTTTGCGCCTACAATGCGGGCGAGGGCACGGTTCGGGAATGGCTGAAAAACGCCGACTATTCCCGCGACGGCAAATTTCTCGAAAAGATCCCGTTTGCGGAAACGGCGGAATACGTTAAAAAGGTCGGGCATTATAAACGGTTTTATCAGGCATTGTATTAAAAGAACGGAGAGAAATCTCCGTTTTTTTATTTGGTTTTTTTATCCTTGTCGCAATCTGCCCGCCGTATCTGCGCATACCCTTGACAATTTTCGTGATTTGTGTTACAGTATATGCGCTTATGAAAAACAAGATCATGAAAAAAACGGAAAAATTGAGCGAAGAAACCGCGCTCACTACGGTGCAGCCCCAACAGGAGGCGTCGGAACAGCCGGCGGAGAATAAGCTGACGATCTACGATTACGAGCAGAAATATACCAAGCGCCAAAACACGCGCGGGATCAAGATCTGCTTGCGTATGCTCATCGCCGTGTTTGCCATTTTAATTTTCGTGTGCCTGTTCTTTTTCACCATGCGGGTGTGGGACATTCATATGTATGCGGGCATCGGCGTGGGCGTCATCTGCGTTTTGCTGTATATCGTGTTTTTTATCGTGCCCGTCTGCAAGATCATGAAGTCGGATTATTTCATCACAAACGTGAACGCGCAGACCGCACGGGAGGCGCAAAAGCATAACCGCGAACTGCGCCACAGTATTTCCGAAAAAATCATCGATTTCACCGCAAAGGTCGAGAACGTGGGTTGGTACGATTCCTACACCGTAGGTCAGCTTGCCATTTGCTTGAAAGCGGGCGACGAAAAGGGGATCTCCCGCAACCTCACCGCTCTGTATAACGGTTCTATCAAGCGTTCGGGGAAAGATCTCATCTTCCGCAGTTCCATGAAGTCGGCAATGTATTCCGTCATGAGTAAAACGAACACGATAGACGCCGTATTGGTCGCCTTCGTCAACTTACAGCTCATTAAAGATTTGGTGTTCCTGTACGGCTTTCGCCCGTCCGAAGCAAGGCTCGTCAAAATTTTCGCGCGCGTCTTGCAGAACTCTCTGTTCGCCTACGGGTTGGAGGGCGCGCAGATCGGGAGCAGTGTGGTAAAAACGATGGGCGACGTCGTGAAGGGGATTCCTCTTCTCGGCACGGCGATTTCTACCATTATCGACTCCTCCGTGCAGGGGCTCGCGAACGGCGCGCTTACCGCCGTCATCGGGTTCCAGACGATCAAATATCTTGCCGTCGAATATAAGTTGCAGGACATTTTGGACGGAATCGAGCTCGAAGAGGAAGAGGAGTTGAAAGAAACCTGCGAGGAAATCGAAAAGGAGCTCCGCAAAAAGAAAGCTCCGCACGTTGCATAAAAAATTACCAATCAAAAAAGCCGATAGAGAATATCGGCTTTTTTGTTGTTTAGAGAAAGGATGCAGAGGAGCGTCGCTTTTCATCGAGCGATAATATTTCTTCGAACGATGTGTTCAAAATTTGTTTGAGCAAAATCAGTTCGTCAACGTAAAGATGGCGTTGACCTACTTCGATTTTTGCAACCGCGCTTCTTGTAACGTCGCACCCGCCGAGTTGAAGCTTCGCGGCGATATAATCTTGCGTAACGCCCAGTTGTTCCCTTAAATTTCTGATATTGTTTCCGATTCTTTTTTCCACATCACGGTTCATAATAATAACCTCGATTTTTGTGTCGGTGATGGGGGAGTTATTCTTCTCTTCCGAGAATAAAATCCACGCGGCAACCGAAATGGTCGGCAAGCTTTATCACATTATCGACCGTGGGCTGGCGTCCTTGGCTGACCCAACTATAATAACAGCTTTTGGAAATAATCGATTCGGGTTTCTCGGTTTTCGGTGCGGTATAAATCGAATAAGCCGAGCAGTGAAAATGCTTTGTTAAAAATTTCAGCTGTTCGCGAAAGGGTGGACAGGGTTTGAATTTCAAGCTGCGGTTTTCCTCTTCCCGTCCTAAGAGGTAATCGGTAGAGCATTGAAAATAGTCCGCTATTTTCACCAAATGTTCCACGGTCGGAGCGTGCTTTTCAAGTAGGTAGTGCGAAATGCACGTCGCATTGATCGATACCTTTTCTGCAAGCATTTTCTTGTTCAATTTTTGTTCAAACATGAGCCATTCCAAGCGTTCGACAAATTCCGACATAATTCTCCCCAAAAAGCGTTTCTTTCATTTTTAATTATGTACTATACTTCATATTTTTTGCTTGACAATATGAAGTATAGTACGGTACAATAAGTATGATTCTGTTTTAAAACAGTAAAACACTTTTAGGAGAGACAAGAATGAAAAACGAACTGAGAAACACCGACGAACTGAATGCAAAAAAAGAACCGCCCATTACAGGCGGTGAATTGCTTGCGGAAATAAAACCGTTATTAGACGAATATTTTTTGGGGAAAGCCGTGCAGGAGGGGAAGTACCTTATTTACCGTATGCCAAACGGACAAACGTGGCGGTTGAGTGCGGAAGAGATGTAAACGACGGGATAACCATTAAAACGTGGGGCGCGACGCATCGAGGTGCGGTACTTCGCCTTCGGCTCGTGACGCATCGAGGTGCGGTCACTTCGCGCCGGCGCGCTCGTGTCACGCAAGGATAACCATTAAAAACGTGGGGCGCGACGCACTCAGGTGCGGTACTTCGCCTTCGGCTCGTGACGCATCGAGGTGCGGTTACTTCGCGCTGGCGCGCTCGTGGGCGTCGTCGCTGCGCTCCTCGCGCGACAGCTGTCGCCTACTACCAAAAATAACGGCACCCGTTCAGGTGCCGTTATTTTTGGTGCGGTCGACAGGAATTGAACCTGCATGGAGTTACCCACAAGATCCTTAGTCTTGCGCGTCTGCCAGTTCCGCCACGACCGCATAACATTTAAAAGCTTACTCATTTTAACGCATTCAAACGCAAATGTCAAGTTTTATTTGCCGTAAAATGATAAATTTTATAAAAATTTTCGTAAGGAAATGCTTTACAGAATATTTTCCAGCACAAGCTTGTCGAATTGCACGCTCTCCATAAAATCGGCGGGGCGGAATACCACGTGGTTGAATTTCGCATAATTGAAGATGTGCGGTTTTAAAAGCAACGGCGTGGGGATATCCAGTTTATCGCAGATTTCCGCGAGATAGCCGAAAAACCCGCCGTAAGAAAATTTCTCCGCGCATTCGTAAACCGTTTGTTTTTCGATGTGGTCTTCCTTGTAGACCTTTGCCCATATGCGAAACATATCGGTATTATACGATAATTTGCAAATAAAAGCAAATGTATTTGACTTTGTTCACGGATTTATATAAAATAGAATAATAATAAGGCGG
>Ga0073906_1003620_pt1 | contig 17075 bp, 10 predicted proteins | sample Inofromicrocosms_FD_65485 | JGI IMG/M metagenome (GOLD analysis project Ga0073906, IMG submission 65485) | Mouse cecum microbial communities from Vienna, Austria - Inoculum for glucosamine and mucus D2O microcosms | ecosystem: Host-associated > Mammals > Digestive system > Large intestine >... | reverse complement strand
ACAGCCATATTGGCGGCACATCAAAGCTTACAGATTTAATTAAAGAAGCAGATGGATATAATTATCATGTATACCTGTATAATGATGCACTGCGCCTTAATCCTGACACAAGCAGGATGACATTTGATATGATTAAACAGATTAACAAAAGGACATTTAAAGAGTGGGAATGGGCAGAGGTTTATAAGACATTTTATTACCTTACACCTAATAAAACCACTTCAGACCTTGAGAAGTTTGTATCTTCATATACAAAGGATGGTGTATCAAACCTTGCAATAGGCGGTATAAGCAATACTTTGTATTCATACAGCTATAAGAGCAGGTATTATTCAAAGCTTGATACACAGGATAAATATGCTAAACTGCTTAAATCAGTTGACGACAAGACAAACCTGGTACTTGAAGAGCCAGTCTCATATCTTTGGAAGAACACAGATGCATTCCTTGATATGCCGCTTGGTTCATCAGATTATATGTATGTAAACCAGGAAGTACCTTTTATGTCAATGGTGCTTAAAGGAATTATTCCAATGTATTCTGATTATGTAAACTTTGAAGCAAATAAGCAGGAATTTTTCCTCCAGATGGTAGAAGCAGGTGTTTACCCTTCATTCTACCTTACATATGAAAATTCATCAAAACTGCTTTATACAAATTCATCAAATCTGTTCAGTACAGAGTATGACACATATAAAGATACAATAGCACAGTATGATAAGGAACTTAGAAAGATAAATGAAGTAACTGCTGATGCACTTATTATAGATAATGAGAAGCTTGACAATGGTGTTACAGTTGTAACATATGATAATGGTGCAAAGGTGTATGTGAATTATTCAGAGGAGGCACAGACTGTTGGCAATGTAACAGTAAATGCTATGTCCTATAAGGCAGGTGAACCAAATGAGTAAAAAAAATCCAGGCAAAGAAGATAAGATGAGCAAGAAGAACAAAAGGAAGCTTAAAGAAGGAAGCCTTGCCAAAAGAGATGCAATAGTGGGACTGTTATTTATAACACCTTGGATTGTTGGTGCGCTTGTGTTCCTTGCATATCCGCTTATAACATCCTTCAGGTATGCATTAAATAACATGCGTATGACACCTCTTGGGATGAGATTCAGGTATGTAGGCTATGGCAACTTTACTGAAATATTATTCTCACAGACCGATTTTACAACTGAGATGATTAGTTATCTCGTTTCAACAATTATTTCAGTACCAATAATAGTAGTCTTTGCTCTGATTATAGCAATAATGCTTAACCAGAATGTAAAAGGCAAGGGATTTTTCAGGCTTATATTCTTCCTTCCTGTTATTATAGTCAGCGGGCCTATACTTGGGATGCTTAACCAGGAAGGTGCAGGAAGCCTTACATCTATTGATACACAGGCAATTACTTCTATACTGGAGTCATCATTGCCAGGAGCGCTGGCTGACCCTATATCAGACCTTTTTGAGAATATGGTTACAATACTCTGGTATTCAGGTGTACAGATACTGATATTTATCTCAGCATTACAGAAAATTGACAGGTCAATGTATGAAGCTGCTAAGATTGATGGTGGTTCAGGCTGGGAGTGTTTCTGGAAGATTACACTTCCAAACATCAAACCTATGATTTTGCTTAATATTGTATATACAATCGTATTTATATCTAACAATGAACAGAACTCAATTATAGGGCTTATACAGGACTCAATGTTTTCGGGCACACAGGAAAAAGGTTATGGTTATGCTTCCGCAATGGCATGGATGTATTCCATTGTAGTGCTTCTTATGGTAGGTTTATTCGCCGGGCTGTTTATGTCCAGGAAGGATGTATATGAGAAACAGGTTAAGAAAGCGAAGAAAGCCCATAAGAAAGAGCAGCGCCAGCTGAAACAGATAGAAAGGAGGAGCGCAAGAAATGCTAAAAAGAATGCAAAAGCAAGCAGGGGATAAAGCTAGTGCAGAACAGATAGTAACTCCTTCAGGTGAAGTCCTTATTAAAGATAAAAAGCAGATAACAAAGGATAAATTCCGTAAGTTTATGCTTGGCTCTAAGGACAGGGAAGGATTTCTGAAAGTATTTGTAATTTATGCCCTTTTAATCTGTATAGGTTTTATATATATTTACCCTATACTTCATATGTTAAGCAGCAGCTTTATGACACTTGATGATTTGCTTGATTCATCTATTAACTGGATACCAAGCTCCTTCAATCTTGATAACTATAAGCAGGCAGCAAAGAGTATGGATTTCTGGAAGTCATTTGGACAGAGCATACTTATTGCAGGACTGCCAACATTATGTAACCTTATATCATGTTCAATAATTGGATATGGGCTTGCACGTTTTGAATTCCCAGGCAAGAAAGTTGTACTTGGTATAATATTATTTACATTTATACTTCCTAGCCAGGTAACAATGATACCTACATATGTACTTTATTCAAACATGGGTATCCTTGGTACAATATGGGCATTCATCCTTCCTGCAATCCTTGGCATGGGAATAAATGCACCAATATTTATACTTATATTCTGGCAGTTCTTCAGGCAAGTGCCAAAAGTGCTTATAGAAGCTGCACAGATAGATGGTGCTGGTTACTGGAAGTCATTCTACAGGATTTCACTTCCTTCAGCAGCACCTGCTATTATAACAGTATCACTTTTCTCATTTGTATGGTACTGGAATGAGTCTTACCTTACATCTATGTATGTATCAGGTATCACTACAAAATCAGGCTGGACTTCACTTATAATCCAGTTAAAGAACTTTGCAACAAACTATGACAAGTATGCGCAGACAGCTGCAAACGGAGCGGCAAGTATTAATGAATCCATAAATATGTCAGGTACAATGCTTAGTATATTGCCACTGCTGCTTATGTACTTTGTATTACAGAGATACTTCGTTGAAAGTATAGACCGTACAGGTATAACTGGTGAGTAGTATATTTCTGGCGGAGTGGCATGGTGGTTTCTGGGGTGTGTAATACCTGGCAATTTCAAAGTGTTTTTACCAGGAGTACGCTGCAGCTACGTTACAATGTCATTAAGTTAAGAAAAGATGTTTAAAAATTGCATATACTGGGTGTGCTGGCAAATCCAAAGTGTCTTACATGAGCCAAGCACGCTTCCGCTTGGACTCGCACGCAATGGTGCATAAAGCCCTTAATGTTCCTGCGGAACATTTTAAGACAGGGCTTAAGCACCAGCGGCTTTGTACAGCTTGTTCATGTAAGCACATTTGGAATTTGCCAGCAATCTACACTTTGAGAAGAAACCAGCAATCTTCATATTGCCAGAAAACATGCTGGGTGTTGAGAAAGATTTAGAGAGTGCAAGTTACCAGCTAAAAAATACTTTTCTGGGTGTGTGCAACCAGCAGAATAAAAATACAGTGTGTTGTATACTGGTGTACTATATATATTGGTTGTGTGTACCACCAGCAGAATAAAAAACCTCAGGTGTGGTCTGCTGGGTTTTAGTGGAGGCTGCAGGAGTGTGGATTAGGCAGCATGTTTCCTGTATTTCCTGTAGGATGCACTACAGAGCCGCTGGTGCTTAAGCCCCGTATTAAATGTTCCGAAGGAACATAGGGGCTTTATGCATCCATTGCGTGCGATGTCGTAGAGGGAGCGTGCATCCCTAAGGAAATACAGGAAACTGCTGCCATACAACACAACACAGCATAGCACAATACAATGCAGCAGAACACAAAAAACAATACAGATACAACACCTATAAAAATGTAAAATAATTTACATAAAAGTGTAGAAATCGTAGTAGGAATATGTTATAATCTACTACATCAGGGAGAATTTTGGAGAAAATATATCTAAAAGGAGGAAGAAGTATGAGGAAAAAATTATTAGCATTAGCACTTTCCATGTCTATGGTATTTGGGCTTGCAGGATGTGGAAACAAAGGTGGCGGTGGTGGCGGAGATGCTGCTACTAACCAGGGTAAGAGTGAAACAAAGGCTGTTTCTGGTGAAACTGAGGAAAAGGAAATTAATGGGATTAAGTACCAGGTAGCAACAGACCTGACTAAAGATGATATTGAACTTACATATTTCCATTTTGACCAGAAAGAGACAGTTGAATATCTTGCAAAGAGATTTGAGGAACTTTATCCAAACATTAAAGTAAATGCCGTTTTTAATGATGTTGCAACATACAATGAGACTCTTAATACACTTGTTTCTAATAACAAAGCGCCAGATGCAATTATGTATTCTGATGCAGACTTTGCATTAAGTAACTATCTGTTAAGGGATGTTTCAGAATTCTGGGATTCTGACCCTGAAACAAAGGAACTTGCAGCAACAGTTAATGAGTGTGGTCTTGGATGCTATGCTACAAGTGCAAGATATGGTGTGCCTGTTAAGTTTTTCCCTACAGGAATGTATATTGATTTAAATGTACTTAAGAAACTAAATGTACCTGCTCCTGACAGAAACTGGAAATGGAGCGACATGATTAAACTTATTAAGGATTGTACAGTTAAAGATTCACCAGATAATATGGCATACTTTGGCTGTGGTTTCTATAACAGGCTTGATTCATATTATGGAATTGCTGCTGCGCAGACAATCCAGGGTGAGTTTGGTTTTGATGGTACAGACTTTGACCTTAGTATCTGGGCAGTTGGTGAACAGGAATTTGCAGATTTAAAACAGGGTGGATATATTGCACCAGAAACAAAGACTATTGAAATGGAGAACTGGACAGGTAACTTTGAAGAGTGGTGTGGTAATACAGGCCATGTTGCATTATTTACAGAAGCATTCTGGACATTCCAGAACACATGGAATAAAGAAGAGTACAAAGAGAAAGACCTTGATATTGTACCTTATGTTGTACCAGCAGTAAGTGAAGAAGATGCTTCAACAGACCTTCACCATACAATAGCAACTATAGACTTTGGCGGACTTACAACATCATGTGAATATCCACGTGAAGCATATGAGCTTCTTAAGTTTATGGCATTTGGCAAGAATGGCTGGAAGACAAGGATTGAGATGTATAACAATGCTGAGAATGTAGATGCAGCAGGCACTCCTCTTAAGCATGTTACTATGCCAGCGCCTATCACAACAGACCAGGAAATCTGGGATGGATATATTGATATGTTCTGTGACGGAATGGATGATGAGCATAAAGAGCACTGGAGAGAGTATTTTGCAAGCTGTATGGAGCCTATCCCTTATGGATGGACCAGTATTGCAGGATATTGGAACTATTGTGATGAATACTTTAACAAGATTGAAGATGGTGGTATACATCCAGCAGTAGACTCTGGTAAGAAGAAAGCAGCAGACTTTGCAGATGAGGCTACAACTAAAGCTAACTGGTATCATGCAACTGCTATGATTAATTACTTCGGGCCTGATGGATATGGTGTACTTTCAGATGATGAAATTGCAAAGTATGAACAGATGATAGAAGAAAACCAGTAATAATAAATGGCATTATTTATATAATACCTGTTATTGATTAATTTTAAGGCAAGGCATTGTGTCTTGCCTTTTTTTAACAGAATAAATTAAAATGCAGAGAGGATGGTAGTTTTTATGTCAGAAAGTAAAGCGTTAAAATTTAATGAACCTTGGATTTTACAGAGGGCAGACCCTTATGTGTGTTTTAAGGATGGATGGTATTATTTTACAGCATCAATACCAAGCTATGACCGTATAGCGCTGCGCCGTTCTAAAACACTGGCAGGTCTTGCAGATGCAGAAGAAAAAACTGTATGGTTAAAACATGACAGTGGTATTATGAGTGAACACATCTGGGCGCCTGAAATGCATTTTCTTTTTGGAAAATGGTATATATATTTTGCAGGTGGTGAGAAAGAAAATATATGGAATATCCGCCCATATGTACTTGAGTGCCAGGGGGATGACCCATATAATGACGAATGGATAGAGAAAGGCAAGATGCAGCGTGCAGAAGGGGATATATTCTCATTTGAAGCATTTTCACTTGATGCAACAGTTTTTGAGAACAAAGGGAAATATTATTATGTATGGGCTGAGAAAGTAAGTGTAGGGCCACAGATTTCAAACTTATATATTGCTGAAATGAAATCTGGATACCAGCTTGAAACAGTACAGGTTCTTCTTACAACACCTGATTATGACTGGGAGCGTATAGGTTTCTGGGTAAATGAAGGGCCAGCTGTAATTAAACGTGGCGGAAAGATTTATCTTACATATTCTGCAAGTGACACAGGTGTAAATTATTGTATGGGAATGCTTACAGCAGATGAGAACACTGACCTGCTTGACCCGCTTTCATGGAAAAAAGAAAGATATCCGGTTTTAAGGACAAGCAATGAACTTGAAATATATGGACCAGGGCACAATTCATTTACAGTAGATGAAGAAGGGAATGATATACTTGTTTACCATGCGCGTAAAGAAACAGAGATAACAGGAGACCCTCTCTATAACCCTAACCGCCATGCAATGCTTATGAAGATAAAATGGGATGAAAATAACAGGCCGGTATTCTCATATGATAATTAAACCAGGATTGTGAACGGTTAAAATATAATATTTTGAAAAATGTAAAATGGGAGGAATTATAAATGGCTGAATTATTTATTAATGAAGAGAATGAGCTTGGAAAGATTGAGCCAGAAGTTTATGGGCATTTTTCTGAACATCTTGGAAGGTGTATTTATGAGGGGATTTATGTAGGTGAAAACTCTGATATACCTAATGAAAATGGAATGAGGACAGATGTTGTTGGGGCACTTAAAGAGCTGCAAGTCCCTGTGCTGCGCTGGCCAGGCGGATGTTTTGCTGATGAATACCACTGGAAGGATGGCATTGGTGAGAAGTCAGGCAGAAAGAAAATGATTAATACACACTGGGGCGGTGTTGTAGAGGACAACAGTTTTGGTACACATGAATATATGGAACTTTGCCGCCAGATTGGCTGTAAAACTTATATTAACGGAAACCTGGGAAGCGGGACTGTACAGGAAATGTCAGAATGGGTTGAGTATATGACATTTAATGGTGTATCACCAATGGCAGATTTAAGGGCAGCTAATGGGCATAAAGAACCATGGACAGTTGATTTCTTTGGTGTTGGCAATGAAAACTGGGGCTGTGGCGGCAATATGACACCAGAGTATTATGCCAATGAATACCGCCGTTACCAGACTTATGTAAGAAACTATGACAAGAATAAATCCATTAAAAAGGTGTGCTGCGGGGCTAATGTTGATGATTACTACTGGACAGAGGGCGTGTTAAAAACAGCATTTGACCATGGGAAGAAGTTCCACGGTTTTATGGATTACCTTTCACTCCACTATTATGTGCATCCAGAAGGGTGGAAGAGAAAGGGAAGTGCAACAGTTTTCAGTGACAAGGTTTGGTATAAGACACTTTATAAAGCACTTTGTATGGACAAGCTTATTACAAGGCATGGTGCAATTATGGATAAATACGACCCTGGCAAGAAGATTGGAATGTGTGTAGATGAATGGGGTGCATGGTATACTAATGAACCTGGTACTAACCCTGGTTTCCTTTACCAGCAGAATACAGTACGTGACGCACTTATTGCTGGCATAACCCTTAATATATTTAATAAACATTGTGACAGGGTAAAGATTGCTGCACTTGCGCAGATGGTAAATGTATTACAGGCTGTACTGCTTACGGAAGGTGCGGATATGATTAAGACCCCGACTTACCATGTAATGCATATGTACCGTTACCACCAGGGCGCAAAGCTTCTGGAAAGTGCACTTACAGGAGCAGGTGAAGCAGGTACAAAGAAGTGGAATGTTCCAAAGATTACCGAGTCAGTATCTAAAGATGAGAATGGCATAATTACCATTACATTAAACAATCTGTCAGCAGAGGCTTCTGAGGATATAAATATAAAGCTGGCTGGAACAGGCTATAAAGTTACTGAGGCAAAGATTGTTACAAATTCTGATATACATGCATACAATACATTTGAAGCACCAGAAGAAGTTACAGAAAGGGATTTCAAAGATTATACAGAAAATGAAGGCAGCATTGCTGTAAAACTTCCTTCTAATAGTGTTACAATGCTTCGTATAAAGAAATAAAGGATAGCATAAGTTTTATGGCAGATATATGTAAAAGATGCCTGCTGCGCGACATGGCAGAGGCTGACCAGAAAATGCTTGAAAAATACAGGGATGCAATAAAAAAGGCTGACCGTGTAGAGGAAGAAGAGTATGAAAGAAGGCTTGCAATCTGCAAGGAATGTGAACTTCTTAATGCTGGTACATGCGGTGCGTGTGGATGTTATGTAGAACTGCGCGCCTTAGCAAAAGCTGGCAGGTGTCCATATAAGAAATGGCAGATAGTATAGACTATCTGCCATTTCTTTATACAGGTGCATAATTAATGGCTACATTAATATCCTGCCCATAATTGCCAAACGCTTTCCCATAAAGTGTAAGCCCCCCTGTTTGTTTGGCGTTATTGTCCACTGCAAATTTAAGACGTATGTTGCTGCGGTAATCAAGCTTCAAATCATTAATACTAATATCGGAAATCTTTAACCCGTCAATAAAAGTTCCTTTACGGTTGACAACCAGAAGTTTAAGAAGTCCATACTGGTTCCAGTTCTCAGGCCACCATCCTGGGGTGAAAAGTCCCTTTACATCCCCGAAGTCCCCAGGTGAAGTCCAGCTTCCAAGGCGTATATCATTCAGGTAAAACTCTATATCTGATGGCCACTCATTATTAATGCCAGGTGCTTCAGAACCAAGTTCCATAGTAATAGAAATCTTTGTTATTTTCTGGAATCTTGGTATAAAATTAGGTATAACATATTCTACAAATCCTTTGGAAAACCAGAGGATATCTGCATCATACCTGTCTGGATGTTCAAAATACCTTGAATCATCCACCTCCCCTATTAAAGCCTTGCTTGATGCAAGACCGCACGTTGGTACAATATCAAAACCAGTATAGTGGCCGATTTTGATTTCAGAGTTATACACATCTTCATTAGCAGACTGTTCTTCGAGGTCAATCAGTATCCTGTCCCAGTGGATAGAACAGATTTTCTGGTTGCCATGCACAACTGATTCTGCAGAAGTGCTTATAAGCCCGCAGTTTTCAAGCTTCTTGATATGCCCTGTTAAAGCTCCGTTAGTAATATTAAGACGGGACGCAAGTTCCTTCATGCTCATATTACTGTTTTCAAGCAGGATATTTAAAATCTGGATACGGACATCAGACCCAAGTGCTTTAAATATCTCAAGTCCTTCTTCTAGTGATGTAATATGTAACAAAGTGATACCTTCTTTCCTCTTAATATTTAACCTTAAGGTTATTGGCAAGCCGGTATTACCTGTAAACAGGAATTCTGGCTTGTAAATATCCATTTCATTTACATTATATATAAAAAATGGCATATAGTCAAATAAATCTAAATAACTTTAGATTTTTTTGTTAATTATGCCGGTGCATGTAAAGCCCCGTAAAATATGGAACTAATATAACTTGTATATAATCAACAATAATTAAGATAATAATTATATAAAATAATTTACACAATTATAAACAATAGATTGCAGGCTTCGCCAGCAAACCTGTTGTCATGAATAAAAACAGGACAAAGCATGGGCTCTGTCCTGTGGTATTACAATATATAACAGATATTTCTATTTTTTTACTTTAACTTTTACTGAAACTTTAAACTTGCCGCATTTAGCTGTTATTTTAGCTGTTCCCGCTTTTTTGCCAGTAGCCTTTCCTTTTGAATTAATGGAAAGGACAGATGGTTTTGAAGAAGTCCATTTTACATTGCTTGTTTTAACTCCTGAGCCTTTAACCTTAAATGTTGAGGACTTCTTTACTTTAATTGAAGAAGTCTTCTTAGAGAATTTAAGTGAGGCTTTTTTTACTGTTATCTTCTTTGTAAGGTCAAATGTTTCACCATTAACTGTAATAACAGCAGTAATTGTTGCTGTTCCTGCTTTATTTGCAGTAACACTGCCTGTTTCATCAACAGATGCAACAGAACTGTCGGATGAGTTGTACATTACAGTGTAATCTATACCTGTTTCAATGCTTAACTTTGATGTATTTGCTGTATCGCCGCCAGCATAAATTGTACTCTTTGAAGAAGTAAGTTTTATATTAGGATGTGAATCCTTAACTGCGTTGTACTTAGAAGCAATTGTAGCAGAATCTAATGCAACAGAGTAAAACTCAATATCATCAAAACTTGCGTCTGCAACATCTTCATCGGAAGCAAGTGTACCGCTTCCAATACGTATATCATTTATCTGTGAAATAACATTGCTTGCAAGTCCTGCTGCTAAATTAATATCATTATTATTTCTAGGGTCTCCGTTTACAAATACCTTAACGCCATCAGATGCTACAGTGTATGTTATATAAGACCACTCGCCAGGTTCAGGAACAAGCCCTATTGAGCCTTTTGCAGTTGCTTCATGGCTCTTAAAGTCTGCAAATATGCCAGCACAAAGGGATGTTGAAGGAAGGCTGTCATATGTAGCAGAAGATTTGGCTTCAAAAAGTGCTGACTCCTCTGATGCGGAACTGCCAGTTTTTACCCACATGCTTACTGTAAAGCCTGATGTATTAACATCACTGAACATAGTGGATGGAAGTGCAAGGTAATTCTTGCCCTGTTCACCTTTACTGTTTTTGATTTCAAGTACATTGCCAGCAAGAGGGGATGCGGCTACAGATGCACTTCCATTAAGGGTTGCTGACTTGCCGCTTGTACCACTGTCTGCTACTTCTGTACCGCTTACTGTTTCAAAATCATATTTATAATCAGGAAGGATTTCTGCTGGCATTACAGTTGTTGTAAATGTCTTTTTCTCTGTAGCGCTGCCATATGTAACATTAGCTGTTAATGTTACTTCCTGTGCTGTTGATGGGCGTGTTACCTTGCCGTCATTAGCAATTACTGTTTCAAAACTTGATGACCATGTTACTTTTGCACCATTAGAAGTATCTGCTGGAAGGATAATATCAGATAATGTTTTCTCTGGTACAATATTAGATGTAACAAGTTCGCTTACTGCATTTGCTACTGCTTCTGTATCTGGTATATTGTATAAATCTTTCTTTACGCCCCAGATAGTCATATTATTAGTGCCAATAGCAGTAAATGTCATAACTTTATTACATGCTTCTGATTCATCATGTTGCGCAAAGAATACACCACTATATGTAACGCCATCTATAACTGCGCTCATATAACAGGTATTATCTTTAACTGTCCATGTGCCTGTTACACTTCCAGAAATTGTCCCGTCAGCATTCAGTTTTATATCTGTAGCATTAGTAACATTTCCCATGTCATTCTTTGTCCCATGGTTTACAAATTCATATTCACCAGCTATATCATTCATAGAATAGCCTGTTTTAGAGATTTCATCACCTTTATTTTCAAATACTGCTGTTACAGGCCAGCCCTCTTCATTAAGGAACTGCTGGTGTACACGCAGCTGGTGGAATTCTCCCGAATCACTGAAACGTGTATGGTATATAAGGTATCTCTTGCCGTCTTCATCAATAAATGCTGAATTATGGCCAGGTGCTTTATATGCCTTCTCATAGCATGAGAACTTGTGGTTGCCCATTACTTTAATTCCAATGCCTGTATTGTCAACCCTTTCTGTAAGCGCTGCATTATTGCCTGCGGCATCAAGGTAAGGCCCGTCTGGTGACTTTGAGCGGAAGAGGCGCATATTATAACCACCATCCGCATTAAGGCTTTCATAAGTAACATAAAGGTAATAATAATCTGACTCACTGTCATAAAGTATATAAGGTGCTTCGCCAGACTTAGTATATCCGCCAGAAATACGTGTGCCAAAATATTCATCTACAACAAGCCCGTCAGCTGTTACAGAGTTTTTGCCTGGATAGATTGCCTTGCCAGTTGCAGGGTCAATCTGGAGTATAAAAATACCACCAGACCATGAACCATATGTCATCCAGAGTTTTCCAGTCTTATCATAGAATAATGTAGGGTCAATGGCATTTGGTGCATAGCTTGTGTTATATGCTGTAGCCCCTGATAAGAACCATTCATCATTAACACCATCTTTAAGAGTGCCGTTTTCAATAAGTTCACTTATGTTAGTATTAGTATAATGTGTGTCAATATTGCTTCCATAATCATAAGCTTCATTTTTAGTAAATCCTGAGTATACAAGTGTATCAACACATGTATATGGCCCTTCTGGCTTCTGTGACACGCCAAAAGCTATAACGGAGCGCTTGTATGTTGAAGTTGTACAGAAATACATCATATATGCACCTTTGCTGCCATCTTCATTAACATAATCCTTATTATAGAAAGCATCAGGTGCCCATACAGAGAAACCGCTTGCTTTGCTGTCACAGTCATTCTCACCTGCCCATTTAAAAGGCTTTGCAAGGTTTTTGGAAAGGTCACCAAACAATGCATTGTTTTTGGCATCGTAGCCATTAGTGAACCTGGTCCAGTTTACAAGGTCAGTGGATTTGGCAGCATCTATATGTGAGCCAAATGCATAGTATGTGCCGTCTGCTGCTTCCATAATAGAAGGGTCATGTACGGAAACACGTGCAGGTGAAGTTGTCAGTGTTGAAACTGAAGCCGCTTCTGCTACAGTGGCATCAGACGCCAGATGTGCACATGCTGGTACGGCTGCAAGAGTGGCAGCTAACAGGCATGAAGTTAATTGCTTTGAAATTTTTCTCATCGTGCTTATACCTCCTTAAAAAATAATCAATGGAACTAAATAAAGATTAGCATATTCCGGCAAGGTTTACAATAAAAAAATAAACAAAAAACTAAAATAAATTAAACTAATTAGGTAATTTGTATAAAAATTCTATATAAATTCTTGTTGAATATTGCATATTTCCTATGAATTGGTTATAATGGTACACAAACAATAAAATATTTTTGGTTTTTCTAAACTTGTAAAAATTTTGAAAGGAGAATTGGTTATGAGAAAAAAGACGTTTATTGTGCCAGCCCTTATTGCCGGACTTGCAGTTACATCGCTTGGATGCAATGCAAGCGGAAGCAAAGCGGAGGATACTGGCAGCCCTGATGTTTCAGTCCCAGCCCAGAGCATGGGCACACTTGCAGAAGATGAAGTTGCATTGGAGAGGAATATTGCAAGTAACCCTATAGGAGGTTATGACACAGATGGCAACCTTATATATGGCGGAGACCCTGCCATAATGGTGGATGGTGATACAGTTTATCTTTATACAGGGCGTGATGTTGCAAAGGGCAATGCTTATAGCATTACAGGCTATATATGCTATTCATCAAAGGATTTAAAAGAATGGAAATATGAAGGCCCTATTATGGAGTCAACAGATATCCCTTGGAGGACAGCAGATGACCAGGCATGGGCAGCACAGACAATTAAGTATAAGGATAAGTATTATTTCTATTACTGTACATGGGATAAAACTTCAGAAGGGAAGCAGTCTATAGGCGTGGCAGTATCAGACAGCCCTACAGGCCCGTTTGTAGATAAAGGTGAACCTATAGTAAGAGGCACAGACACAGGCAAGCCAGACCACCTGCCAGCAAACAATTTAAGTAACTGGAACGATATTGACCCTACAGCATGGATTGAAACAGATGAGAATGGCGAAGAGCACCGTTACCTTGCATGGGGCAATACTATATACTATGTATGTGAGCTGAATGAAGACATGCTTACTGTAAAGGATTTAAACGGTGATGGCAAGATTACATGGGGAACATCATCTAAAGATGCAGATATAATACAGAAAGATGTTTTTGAGTTTACAGAAGCACCTTGGCTTTACAGGCGCCAGGATGAGAATGGCAAATATTATGGCAAATATTACCTGTTCTATGCACAGAAATGGAGAGAGCAGTCTGCTTATGCAATGACAGACAACCTTATAGATGGTACATGGGAGTTTGGTGGTGAGCTTATGCCTCCAAATGCAACTTCAAATACAAGCCATATGGGTGTATTTGACTTTAAAGGCAAGACATATTTCCTGTACCATAATGGTGCACTTCCTGGTGGCAATGGCTACCGCCGTGTAGCAAACCTTGCAGAAGTACATTTTAATGAGGATGGCACTGTACAGGCAATACCAGAAACAGCAGCAGGGCTTTTTGGCAATACATCAGAGCTTTATACAAATTCAGGTGAGAAACTGTCGCATAAGACATTGAGGAATTCAAATGCAGATGGTGACTATCCTATTTTCCTGGAAACAGGTTCAGGTTATGGCACAGAAGCAGCTGATGCACAGTGGCTTTTTATGGACGGCAAGGCAGATGCAGCCAGACCGGGATATGTGTCCATACAGTCAGAGAACAAGCCAGGTTTATATTTAACAGCACAGAACAGTACAGATGTATTGCTTGCACAGGATACAGACAATACAGCAGACACATCTGCAAAGCAGACATTCAGGTCAGTAAAAGGCCTTGATGATGTAAAAGGAATATCTTTTGAAAGTGTTGCATATCCTGGTAACTACCTGTCCATATATAATGGCAAGCTGGTTCTTTCAGATGGAAGCGATAAAACAGCCGCAACATTTTATCTTGGTTTTGATGAAAATGACACATCTTTGCGCTCAATTGCTGCTACAATAAGTAAGAAGCAGTTCCATGTGGGTGACAAGATTAATACAGATAATGTTAAAGTTACAGCTGTTTATGCAAATGGAACAACAAAAGAAGTTACAGACTTTACAAGCAATGCATCAGAAGCAGATACTTCAAAAGCTGGTGCACAGACAATTCAGATTACATATTCAGAAGGAGGTGTTACAAAGTCAGCAAGCCTTGAGGTGAAAATTGTGGCAAAAGCTGCAAAAGTCCAGAATTTAAAGGCAAAAGTTTCAGGCAAGAAAACAAAGACTGTTAAACTTACATGGGGCAAAGCTTCAGGAGCAAAAGGCTATGAGGTATATTATAGCACAAAGAAAGGCAAAGGTTATAAGTATATCGCTGAAACAGAAGACAGGGATTATTCATTTGAGGATACAGACAAAGTGCTTAAGGCAGGCAAGACATATTATTTCAGTGTAAGAAGCTTTAAATCATTTAATGGAAAGACAGAATACAGTGCATATGCAACTGTGAAAGTTAAAATCAAGAAGTAAACATATATAGCAGGTAGTATAAATATTAAGCTGAAATAATTTTAATCCTTATATAAGGTTTCTGTTAATTTTGGTGGTTTTTACTATATTCTTTGCAGAAAAAACACAATTTATACATATTTTTCACATAAAGTATTGACAAACATTGTAGCAAATGTTAAAATATTTTAGAAATCAATGAACGTTTCATAAAGGAGGAGTTAAATTATGTTTAAGAAGTTTTTAAGCGGTGTTTTAGCAGCCGCAATTATTGTTGGTGGTGCTTCATATGCAAACACAGCAACTGCAGATGCAGCAGCAGCTCCAAAGCCAAAGTATTATTTCAATATGGACAAAGCTAACAAGAACGTTGTAGCAGTTGCACGTAAAGGAGATACTACAGGTTTTACAACTGGCAATACAGAGACAGGTACAATGCCAGAAGCAGCAAATGCTAAGAAAGTTAAACTTAAATATGTTAAAGGTAAAAAGGGCAAAGCTCTTTACTTAGACCGTTCATCTTCTTATGGTGCAGAACTTAAGAACGTTAAACTTGGAAGTGGTTCATGGACAGTTTCATTCTGGATTAAAGCAGAAAGCGCTGTAAGTAATTTCATGGCAATGTTCTTTACAGGCAACACAATTACAGACCCTAAGAATACAAAGTGGATTTCTATTACACATTGTACAGACTGGGAGACAGGCGGAGACCCTATTATCTGGTCACATGCTATAACAGGTGGCAAGAATGATGAGTTCCCATGGTACTGCTACCAGGATAAAGATGGCAACTGGGTTAAGAATGAAGCTATTGGCAAAGGAAAATGGGTACATGTAACATTAGTAGTTGATGCTAAAGACTCTTGCGAATATGGCGAGAAGGGCAAAGACGGATATGTTAAGGGATTACATGGATGGACATACATCAATGGCAAGCTCTATGGCAATGGTACAATCGCTAATAAGACAATGTCAAACAGCAACAGGTTCTTCTTAGGTATCAATGCATGGGATATCCCATTCAAGGGTTACTTTGATGATGTTAAGTTCTGGGATAAAGCCCTTACTGCTAAACAGGTTAAGGCTGTTTACAAATCATGAGAATGATTTAAGTGATATAATTTAAGCATATCAAATGTTGAAACTGGGATTTTTACAGTAATACATATAAACAGGCTGTATAGCTGATGCTATACAGCCTGTTTTTGGTTATGGAAAGGGCGTATAATAGAAATTGCCACCTGTGCGGCTGGAGAATCTTTAGATTATCCAGCCAATTCATTCGCAAAAACCGTGCTGATGCACTCTTATGTCTGTTAACGCATCCATTTTTTGCTCATTTAGGGAGTGGGTTGCTAATCCAGACAGTTGCTTGTATTGCAATAAATTGCATACAAGCAGTCTGATGGATTGCAACCGCACAGGTGGAAAATATTTTGGATGGCGGCAATATGGATGAGCATAAGATAAATTATTGTATGGGCTGCATGAGTCCAGTTACAGATGGTGGAAAATGCAGTAAATGCGGCTTTGATATTAGTACATATAATGTATCTAAACGCTGTCTCGCGCCAGGTACTATGCTTGCTGGAAGGTATATGGCAGGCAGGGTTATTGGCGAAGGTGGTTTTGGTATTACATATATTGGCAGGGATTTGGTTTTAGATATTGTAATTGCAATTAAAGAGTATTTCCCATTAAGTTATGGGGTGCGTGGTGCAAGGGAAAGTAATGATAATACTATCTATGCAAATAATGATGCAAACAGTACAGACAATATTTACCAGAAAGGTCTTGACAGGTTTTATAAAGAGGCAAAGATACTTTCACAATTCCATATGCTTGAGGGTATAGTCCTGGTCAGGGATTTTTTTTATGAAAACCAGACAGCTTATATTGTGATGGATTATATCAATGGGATTAATTTAAAGAAATACGTAAAAGAGAATGG
>Ga0073906_1003616_pt1 | contig 17086 bp, 13 predicted proteins | sample Inofromicrocosms_FD_65485 | JGI IMG/M metagenome (GOLD analysis project Ga0073906, IMG submission 65485) | Mouse cecum microbial communities from Vienna, Austria - Inoculum for glucosamine and mucus D2O microcosms | ecosystem: Host-associated > Mammals > Digestive system > Large intestine >... | reverse complement strand
TAACCTCTCATCTGCAAGCAAAGGACGGCAGCAGTATAACAGCGGCATACTGTCCGTTGCATTGCCTTTACTGCCGTTATCCTGCCCCATCTGCTTAAGCTTTTCTATCCCTGTACTTAGCTTGGAAGGCATCCAGTAATCATCCTGGTCTGCAAGCGCATAATAATCTGCCTTGCCTGCATTTGCCATTAATTCAAAAAAACTTTGTATAACACCTTTATTGCTTCCCTGGAAGAATTTTATCCTGCCCGGGTATTTTAATGAATACTGCTCCAGTATCTTCTGTGTACCATCTGCAGAGCCATCATCACGCACAATCAGGAATAAACTTGCAATGCCTTTTTCCTGGCAGTCCTGTGCCATTATGGAGTCTAATTGTTCTTTAATATACTTCCTGCCATTATATGTTGACATTAATACATGAATTTTATCCACTAAATCCATACCCCTTACATGTTATTTTTACTTATGCCATTCCAGCACATGGTTTCACATCTTCTGCATAAGCTTGTCAAGCCCCTGGTTCTTTATATTATCTATTGATTTAAAAATATGTTCATTGGCAAGGCGTTCTGCCCTTGCCTCATCATTATCTTTTACTGACTGCAATATTGCTTTATGTTCTGCACTTGCCATACTTGCACGCTCATATGATGACAGGGTATTCTTTCTTACACGTTCCACATAATGATGGTAATCAGAAAGTATATGTTCAAGTATCTTGCTGCCACATGCTTCATACATTCCAAGATGAAACCTGTTATCAAGCTCAAAAATCTGGTCCCAGTGCCCTCTTTCAATATGGAACTCACTTAAATAAATAATCTCCTCAAGATTTTCAATCTGGCTGGCAGTAATATTTACACAAGCCCATTTAGCACAAAGCCCCTCAAGATATGAGCGTATAACATAAATATCATATATATCCTTAGATGTAATACCATTCACATATGCACCCTTATTAGGAATAATAGAAACAAGTCCTTCCAGTTCAAGCTGCCTTAATGCTTCCCTTACGGGTGTGCGTGAAACACCCATTTCCTTGCTGATTGCTGCTTCACGCAGTTCAGACTTCTCAGGGTAGTTACCTGCAAGTATATCCTCACGTATCTTGTTAAATACCTTGCCACGCAAGGAATATTTATCCATAACTTCTTTATTTAAAATGTAATTATCCATTTCCATACTATCTCCCCAGAGTATAATTTTATACTATGGCACAAAATGCGCAAAATGAAACCTGCCATAAAATAACAAGACAGACCATCTGCATATAATTGTATACATTAGTACAATTAATGTCAAACCTTTTCTATAGTATATCACAAGAACCAAGTAAAATCCAACTTTTTATAATTTACAGTTATCTTCTGGCATGGAAACCGTCCGTCCACCACCCGCAAAAGATAAATGTTGAATAACTACTAAATTTATGGTAGTATAATCAAATAATTGTTTGAAAGGGGTCTTACAAAATGAAAAAATCGCTAAACCAGTCAACTATAACATTTATTCTTAATGGAATATCTATTATATCACTTATTTTTATGGTGTTTTCCCTGTCCTCGTATAATAAAATAAACAACCAGCTTAATAAGGCACAGAAAGAGCGTTTTGACCTTACATATAACGCTAACCGCTTTATGAATGGCTCTGCTTATCTTACAAATGAGGTAAGGGCTTTTGCTTCTACAGGAATACAGGAACATTATGACAATTACTGGAATGAAGTTGATAACCTTAAAAACCGCGATATCGGCGTTAAGACAATGCAGGAAATTGGAATTACCAAAGAAGAACAAGATTTAATTAATGATATGTCTTCAATTTCTAATGAGCTTGTCCCTCTTGAAGAAAATGCAATGCACCAGGCAATAGCAGGCCAGAGGCAGCAGGCAGTTAATTATGTATATGGCACAGAATATAATGATGCCATTTCCAAAATCAGTTCCCTTAAAGAACAGTTCCTTGATATGCTTGATAAAAGAACAAGTTCTAAAGTTTCTACACTCACAGATGATGCTGGTTATGTAAAAAACAGGATGATGGTTTCACTTGTAGTAGTTATTATAATGCAGCTGCTTAGTTCAATATATACCAAATTTAAAATTATTAATCCTGTACGTACTGTACGTGACCAGATGGGGGAAATTTCAAAAGGCAGCCTCTCATCAGATTTTTCATTAAAACCGGATACTTCTGAAATAGGAATGCTTGCAGAATCTATACACACTACTAAAAAAGAACTTAAAAAATATATACATGATATTGATATAAAACTTGCAGATATGGCAAATGGAAACATGGATTTTGAAGTTGGCAGCGACTATCTCGGGGAATTTATGCCAATACAGGATGCTATGCGTAAAATTCTTGACTCACTTAATATTGCATTATCAAATATAAATATAACAGCCCACAAGGTTTCCATCGAGTCAGAGCGTACAGCAGCAGGTTCTAAAACCCTTTCTGACGGGGCAGTTAAACAGGCGGCAGCAGTACAGGAGCTGTCTTCTAATATACAGGAACTTTCAAGGCAGGTGGATAATACCACAAATGATGCAGAAGATGCAAGAAAGTGTTCTGCTGATGCTAATGCACAGCTTTCAGAATGTAATAAAAAGATGGAAGAACTTTCTGCTGCTATGGAAAATATATCAAATGCTTCCCATGAAATAGGCGGAATTATTAAAACTATTGAAGATATATCCTTCCAGACAAATATCCTTGCTTTAAATGCCGCTGTTGAAGCAGCAAGGGCCGGTGAAGCAGGAAAAGGCTTTGCGGTAGTAGCTGGTGAAGTACAGAACCTTGCTAATAAAAGTTCTGTTGCTGCTAGTAATATTTCAGACCTTATCGGGAATTCAATAGAAATCGTGGAACATGGCACCGGGCTTACAGCAAGCACTAAACAGGCACTGGCAAAGGTAGTTTCTGGTACAGAAAAATCTGCTGTCACAGTAAACAACATAGCTGAATCTGCTATACAGCAGTCAATGGCATTAAAACAGGTAACTCTGGGAATGGACCAGATTTCATCCGTAGTACAGACTACAGCAGCAACGGCTGAAGAACTTGCAGAAACAGCAAAAGAACTTTATGGCCATTCAGAAGGCTTGAAAACAGCAGTCCAGAAATTCCACCTGCGCAATTCAAATCCATACAATAATACTTATGCAGCTAATAATAATATAAGCCTGGCAGACAACAGTATTAATAACCAGCTTCTTATAGGAAGCATCCAGCAATAAGGTTATTTTGTGATTAAGCCAGTCCGCTTAAATACAAGACAGTAAACAGCCAGAGAGCACTTATACCCTGTATACAGGATATAAGCACTCCCTGGCTGTTGTTTTACTATCAAGGAAGCTTATATTTCTTGCGGTATTCTTTATACTCCCTGTTAAACCTTATTGCATCATTCTCTTTAAGGTTATCTATATACTCATGTGTTTCCAGTGCATCATCTTTGGTCTGTATTAAACATGCAGCAATATTTGAACAATGGTCTGCCACCCTTTCATAATTAGTTGTTAAATCAGAAAGAATAAATCCAAGCCCTATAGTACATTTGCCCTTTCTAAGACGCTTAACATGTTTTTTCTTCACTTCTTCATTTATATTGTCAATTACTTCTTCCAATGGTTCTACATGTGTAGCAAGCTCTGTATCTTCTCCAGCAAAAACATTATATGTCATTGATACGATTTCACGTAATGCCGCCTCATAAACATCCAGCTCTGCCCTTGCTTTATCAGAGAAATGCTCCTCTTTCTTTGTAACTTCCCTGACAGTTTCCATAATATTTACAGCATGGTCTGAAATCCTTTCAAAATCACCAATACAGTGCAGTATCATGGTAACATCCTGTGAGTCTTCCTGTGCCAGTTCAGCGTTATTTATTTTCATAAGGTAAGTACCTATCTCATCCTCATATCTGTCAACAAGGTTTTCCAGCTCCATAACATTCTCTGCACCAGCTTCATCATATTTATGTCTTAAGTCTATCGCCTTAAACAAAGCATCCTGTGATGCCTTAGCCATCTGTATGGCAGTTTTTCTTGCCTGCGCTACTGCAAAAGCAGGCTGCTCAAGGAAACGCTCGTCCAGAAGCGCAACCACATTTTCCTCTGCCTGCACTTCATCATCACGTATTGTAAGCATTGCAAGGCTTACAAGACCTTTTCTGAATGGCATAAGGCACAGTGTAGCTGCTATATTAAATATTGAATGTACAACTGCAATCCCGGCAGCGCCAGCGGCATCATCCAGGAAATTAAAATCTATAAATATATTAAGGAAATAAAATACCGCCATAAATATAACAGTTCCTATCAGGTTAAAATAAAAGTGTACAAGTGCTGCCCTTTTTGCATTCTTTGTTGCACCAATACCAGATATAAGTGCAGTTACACATGTACCTATATTCTGTCCCATAATAATAGGTATTGCAGAAGCATATGTTATTGAACCTGTAAGGCAAAGTGCCTGTAAAATACCTACTGATGCCGAAGAACTTTGTATAAGTGCAGTAAGGAGTGCCCCTGCAATAACACCAAGCACAGGATTTTTAAACATTGTAAACAATCCCGTAAATTCTGGCACTTCTGCAAGTGGTGCCAGAGCTTTGCTCATAGTGTCCATACCAGTCATAAGAATTGCAAATCCTGCCAGTATTGTACCTATATCCTTCTTTTTGGTACTTTTTGCAAAAAGCATCATACTTACACCAATTATTGCAAAAACAGGTGCAAATGATGACGGTTTAAGCATTTTCATAAATATATTGTCGCTTTCAATGCCAGCAAGGCTTAAAATCCACGATGTTACAGTAGTACCAATATTAGCACCCATAATAATGCCAACTGCCTGGTTCAGTTTCATAATTCCTGAATTAACAAAACCTACAACCATTACAGTAGTTGCAGAAGACGACTGTATAACTGCTGTAACAGCAGCCCCTAAAAGTACAGCCAGTGATGTCTTAGATGTGAACTTCTCAAGTATTCCCTCCAGCCTTCCTCCTGATGTCTTAGCAAGCCCGTCTCCCATCACATGCATTCCGTAAAGGAATAAAGCAAGTCCTCCTATCATTGTCAACACACTGAATACATCCATTATTAATCCTCCTGTGCTTAAAACCCTTGTACCGTTAAGCCTGTATATATTTTCTTATGCCTGGCGGAACTTTTTACACTGCTGTTCCATAGCATCAACTACCTGTATACTGTCTGATATCTCATTACTGATATTCTGGACTTCTTCTGCAAGTGATGTGGTTGCATTTGCAGCATTGCCTATTCCAGTTGCACTATCCTCTATTACAACAGAAATATTGCTTAGTGACTGCGCCAGATTACCTATTACCTCTTTCAAATCTTCTGTCTTATCTGCAAATGTCTTCATTTCACCATTTACATATACAGAATCGCTGCTGTATTTGCGGCCCGAAGCCACAAAATTTTTATAATCAGGCATTATGTTTTCATCAATATATTTAACCATCCTGTTTGAATTATCACTTAATTCATTAACAGCTGCTATAACATTTTCATTTATAACCTGTATATTATTGGCAGTTTCACGGCTGCTGTCTGCAAGCTGCCTTATTTCATCTGCCACTACTGCAAAACCTTTTCCAGCCTCTCCTGCACGTGCTGCTTCAATAGAAGCATTAAGTGCAAGCAGGTTTGTCTGGCTTGATATAGAAAGAATTTCATTCGTAAGGTTCTCAACCTGTTCAACACTCTTACTGTGTTCTATTGCAGTTTTAAGGCTGCCAATTATCTCCCCAACCATAGCTTCTGTACTGTTCTGGCTGTCCACAGCCCCCTGTTCAAGCTCTTCTGCACGTGCCTGCATTTCTTCAGAATATGAAAGAACTGCTGTACTTGCTTTTGTAAATTCCCTGATACTGTCATCAACATCCTGGACATTTTTATCAATTCCAGATATTGTTGCTGATACTTCCTGCATGGAGGCAGATAACTGTTCCATTACCGCCGAAACATCACATGAATTGCCATTGGCGCTTCCTACGCTTGAAATAACACCATCAAATGAAGTTTTAAGCCTGCTTGAACTATTTGCCATATCTCCAATAACGCCCTGGAGCACACCCATAAACTTATTAACACCTGCCACAAGCTGTCCTATATCATCTTTTGTTTCAACAGGGATACGCACTGAAAGGTCAGCGTTGTTGCCTTCAAGCTTTGTAATTATATCCTGGAGTCTTTTTATTGCCCTGGCTGTAGGCCTTGTTATAGTCATAATACATGAGAATAACGAAATAATGCTAAACGCACATGACACAATAATCATTATTATATTAAGGCGTATTGTGGCATTAAATGTATCAATCTGTTCCTTATTAGAATTCTCTATACTCTGCTGCCTGAAAGCAAGCAGGTTTGAAATATTGCCTTCTGCAATATTTACATATTCTGCAAGCTCATTATTTGCCATTTCTATTGCAGTACCAATATCTGATTTACAATATTCCGCTGCTGTTGCATATATTTCATCCAGCTTAACATAATTCTCATTAAATATGCTATACTCTTCTTTTTCCTTTTCTATAGTAACAAGCTGGCTGTATTCTGTAATTTCATCTTTAACCTGCTTCCGTATTGTTTCAATCTGGTTCTGCACTTCTACTTTAGCATCCACATTGCCAGTTACAAAATATGTATACAAAAGCTTCTGCATTGCCTGGAAATCCGCTGACAATGTATCAAGCAGGTGTATGGCATCAACATTCTGCTGTGCTTTCTGGATGCTCCCAGCCTTAAGCTTTGAAGTAGAACTAATCCCCCATGCAGAATATGCAATACACATAGTTGCAAGAACAATTACTGGTACAACAATTTTTATCCTTAATAACTTCATAAGACACCTCGTTTCCCTGCTGGAAAGCTTTTTCTTCCATCAGAATTATTATTTTGCCACCAATAGGACTATTATATACTTTTTTATAAAAATAGTCTATCTATTTGTTAAGATTTTATACTAATATATGGGATAATTTGCAGTTATTTTGTGTTTGTGTGGGTTGGCGGGCGGACGGTTTCTGTGCCAGAGCCAGAATATTCCGTTAAAGGGGTACGCTTCCGCTACGACAAGCCACGCAGCGGCACATAAAGCCCATATATCCCAGATGAAACTTACGTTTCCCCTGTGATATATGTCCTTAAATGCCGGCGGGCTTGAAGTACCCCTTTAACGGAATATTGCTGGCATCTGGCACACGAAACCTGTCACCAGCAATCTGCAATAAAACATAAAAATAAAATAACTGTAATGGGGGGAGATGATTTTGCCAGCCATTTATTACATTGTGTACCAGTTATTATATATTGCCAATATGCGTCTTGCCAATATGCGTCCGTCTTGTAAAACAAGGATGTTTATGCTAATATTAAATCAAAAAAACCGTATTCCAAATGAAATTTAAAATGGATACAAAAAGAAATGGAGATTTGTATGAAAAAAACAGCACATAAACATGCCAGGTTTCTGGTATTTTCTTTAGCTGCCCTGTCTTTTCTGGCAGCAGGATGTTCAAACCAGGGAAATGATACTGGCAGTAAAAATCCAGAAGGGAATGGGGCAACAAAAAAAGAAACAATAGAAAAAGAAGAAAGTTTATTTATAGTTAAGGATAATGATGTAATTATTACAAAGAGTACAGGGCATAATCCAATATGCGGCTATAAGGGCACTGGAAATTATACATATGGCGGAGACCCGTTTGTACTTGCTGATGGTGATACAGTCTATTTGTATACAGGGCATGACCTGTCTGATGACAGCGAAGTTTCAAGGGCGGTCTACAATATCCCGGAATATTTGTGCTATTCTACCACTGATATGAAAGAATGGAAAGAAGAAGGTTCTGTATTTACATTGGACACAGATAATGTAAAATGGGCAAGCCAGATAACTAAATATAAAGACAAGTATTACCTGTATTTCTGTACCTGGGATAAAACCTCACTTGGCAAGCAGTCAATAGGTGTAGCTGTATCTGACAGCCCAACAGGCGGTTTCAAGGATATTGGCAGACCTTTAGTACAGGGAACCCTTACTGCACCTGAGAGCAATTCATGGGATGACATTGACCCAGCTGTATGGACAGAAACGGACAAAGATGGCACAGAACACCACTATCTTGCATGGGGTAATAGTAAATTTTATGTATGCGGATTAAATGAAGATATGGTATCTGTTAAAGACTTAAACGGCGATGGTGAAATTACCTGTGGCACAAAAGAAGACAACGCGGATATTATCAATAACCAGGAAGGGCTTGATTATTATACAGAAGCACCGTGGCTTTACCACAGGCAGGATGAAAACGGCCAGTATTATGGCAAGTATTATCTATTCTATGCCTACGGCTGGCGTGAACGTATGGCATATGCTGTTACAGATGACCCTCTTCATGGTTCATGGGAATTTGGCAAAATCCTTATGCTTCCAACAGCCACATCAAATACAAACCATATGGCTGTCTTTGATTTTAAAGGAAAAACTTATTTTGTGTACCACAACGGCTCACTCCCCGGCGGCAATGGCTACCGCCGCAGCCCATGCATTACAGAACTGCATTTTGATGATGAAAAGATGGCAGTGAAATTTCACATGAATTTTTTATTAATTCATCTGGTGATAATGAATACCCTTACTCAGAGATTAAAACAGGCACAGACCTTGGCATGGATAAAGATAATGAATGGGTAATTACTCCTGGCAAGTCAGATACAGAAAACGAAACATATGTTTCTATACAGTCTGAAAACAAACCAGGTTTATACCTCTCTGTTAATGAAGCAGGAAATATTACACTTGCACAGTATGTAGATGCCTCAGAAGAAACCGCTGAAAGACAGACATTCCACAGCGTAAAAGGACTGGCTGGTGATGATGGTATTTCATTTGAAAGTGTTGCACAGCCAGGCATGTATATTTCTGTTAAAGATGGCATGCTCTGCCTGTCTGATGGAAGTGATAAAGAAAATGCAACATTTTACATTTCAAAATAGTAAAAACACTTGACTACAGAAAATTATTCTTCTGGTATAAAATGACCAGCAGAATAATCCCACACTCCCCATAATTTACAGTTATCTTTTTATTTTATATTTACTGTAAAGTTATGATAACAGGTTTTGCGTGCCAGATGCCAGCAATTATTTCCATACAAGGGCACTTTGAGCCCACCGGCATTTAAGTCCTGTATTTTAATGTCTTTGAAGAAACATAAATCTATTCAGGAACATTAAAATACAGGACTTTATGTGCCGTTGTGTGGCTCATCGTAGCGAAAGCGTGCCCTTGTATGGAATAATTCTGGCTCTGGCACAGAAACCGTCCGTCCATCTTTAAACAATAAAAAACAACTGTAATTTATGAAACAGACATGTAAAAGCACTTGACGCTCCTTTATTTCTGGTATAAAATCATAATTAACTAGTAAAACTTATTAATGCTGTTTTTGTGTTTAAAAGGAAGGGATTGATTATGAAAAAGAGTTATGAAAAACCATCTGTTATGCAGAACGGAAGCTTTACAGAGGGTGTATATATGGCAAGCGGGTGCTATACAGCTAATGCTTACATACACCAGACACCTGAAACTGGCAGGGGCGATTACCGTATACAGGTAAACGGCAAACATGATACTACCCATACAGTTGATAAACAGACACTTACGATTTCATTTAACCAGAATGTTACATACAGTTCAAGCCAGGGCAGTCTTGTATCTGGTGATGGTACTAACACTCTTGTTATTAATTATGGATACCACAATAACCCAACAGATAATATAGGTCTTGGTGATTTAGTAGTTGAAGCTGGTGACGGGCTTGAAATTACAAGTGTTTCAATTACAGATGACCCTGCTGACTGGTATTAAAAGGCTTTATAAACAAATATTAACTAAAAAAGAGCTTTTGCAAAATAGATGTTTCCATCTATAATGTGAAAGCTCTGTTTAGTTCAATTTCTATACATGCCCTGTAACACATATCTATTATTAAGGAAACATACAATGAATAAGAAATTACAACACTATATAAAACGTATTAAAGAGGGAATGCTTAAAGATATGTGGCATGAAACCCTCTGGATTTACCAGTATGCAAGGCATTACTGGAAGCAGATGGTATTTTATACTGCCCTTGGGCTTGTCAATACTGCTTTTTCCCTGGTTTCAAGCCTTATATCAAGGGATATGGTTGATATTATAACTGGAAAACAGACAGGTCTTCTTGCAAGGACTTTCTGTTTTTTTATTATATTTGCAATCGGCAATATATTCCTGTCGCAGCTTTCAACGTATTTTTCCAACAAGATAAGCATAAGTGTTGATAATGAGATTAAAGCTGATATTTTTAATAAAATGCTTGTCACTGACCTTGAAGCAATACAAAATTACCATACTGGCGACCTGCTTACACGCTGGAGCTCTGATGCTTCAAATATTTCAAGCGGAATTCTGAACTGGATTCCAAACCTTATTATATTCACTGTGCGTTTTATCAGTGCATTTGCGCTTGTGTGTTATAACGATTTCGTGTTTGCAATACTTGCGCTGCTTGGTGTTCCTGTCAGCATGTTTATGTCACGCAGGCTTTTAAAACGTATGCGTGGCAATAATAAACGAAGTGCAGCTATGAACGCAAAAATGTCTGGCTTTAACCAGGAAGCATTTTCAAATATACAGACAATCAAGGCATTTGACCTTATAAACCTTTACAGCCGCCATCTCAGGGAGCTCCAGAAAGACTATCTGGACATGCGTCTTGAATTCCAGAGGCTTTCTATGGTTACATCTGTAATAATGTCTGTTACAGGGCTTGCTGTATCGTATAGCTGTTATGGTTTCGGGATATACCGTGTATGGAGTGGTGCTATAAGTTATGGCACAATGACAATGTTTTTGTCACTCTCAGGTACTCTTACAGGCACTTTAAACCAGCTTATTTCACTTGTACCGGCAGCGGTTTCCCTTACAACCTCTGCCAGACGGCTGATGGATATTATTGAAATGCCCAAAGAAGATTTTTCCCAATCAGATGAAGCCAGCATGTTTTTCAGGCAGAACAAGCAGACTGGGATAAGCCTGGAATTTTCGGATATTGCATATTCATACAGTAATGGCAATGAAGTATTTAAAGGGGCATGTATTAAAGCAAAGCCACATGAAATAGTTGCTATTGTTGGCCCTTCCGGCGAAGGCAAGACTACGATGTTACGTCTTATACTTTCGCTGCTGCATCCCCAGGAAGGCAATGCAGTGCTTTATGGCGGCACTTCTGGCAAATTCCCTGTTTCTCCTTCAACAAGGCAGCTTTTCTCATATGTGCCGCAGGGCAATACTATGTTTTCAGGAACTATTGCAGATAATATGCGTAATATAAAGCCAGATGCCACAGATGAAGAAATTATCTGCGCTTTAAAAATGGCATGTGCATGGGATTTTATAAGCAAACTTCCAGATGGCATTAACAGTAAAATTGGTGAACGTGGCGCAGGCTTTTCAGAGGGGCAGGCACAGCGCCTTTCTATTGCACGCTCCTTAATAAGACATTCGCCTATACTGCTTCTTGATGAGGCAACCTCAGCACTGGATGTTGCAACAGAAAGAAAAGTACTTAAAAATATTATGAAAGATGATTATCCAAGAACATGTATAGTTACAACACACCGTCCTACTGTACTCTCTGTATGCAGCAGGGTCTATGCAATAAAAGATAAAAAATGCCAGGTGCTTTCAGATGAAGAAATAGAAAATATGATACAAAACTTTTAGTAACCATCTTTATCCTGATTCATAAAATAACAATACAGTGGAAATTACGCAAAGGATGTGTTTGTAAATTGTATATTACAGCAGGAATATTAATTCCGTTTATAGGAACTATGTCAGGCAGTGCAATGGTATTTCTTATGAGAAACAAAGTAAACCAGAACCTGGAAAAGCTGCTGCCTGGTTTTGCATCTGGAGTTATGCTTGCAGCATCGGTATGGTCACTTATTATACCTGCTATTGAAATGTCAGAAGACATGGATATATATACCTGGTTTCCAGCAGCAGCTGGCTTCCTGGCAGGAATTATATTCCTCTTATGCCTTGACAATTTAGTGCCCCATTTAACAGCCATGCCTGCACTAGCAATTACATTTCATAATATACCAGAAGGAATGGCTGTAGGGGTTGCACTTGCAGGTGCACTTTCACCAGAAACAGGCATTACAATGGCAAGTGCCATTACACTTGCAACGGGAATTGCAATACAGAACTTTCCAGAAGGTGCAATAGTATCAATGCCTTTTAAAAACGGCGGAATGTCAAAAACAAAATCCTTTATATATGGTACACTGTCCGGAATAGTTGAACCTGCAGGCGCTATAATAACAATAATGCTTACAGGGCTTATAGTGCCAGTCCTGCCATACCTGCTTGCATTTGCTGCTGGTGCAATGTTTTATGTTGTAGTAGAAGAACTTATTCCAGAAGCACAGTCAGACGGAAACTTTAATATTGGCACAATAGGGATAGCTTTAGGCTTTGTGGCAATGATGGTGCTTGATGTTACGTTCTAATAGTAATATTAATCCCACTCTATTTCATCACCATTATCACGTAAAAACTGGTACAGCTCCTCTTCATTTTCAATTAATGAAACTATAAGCTCCCCAATCCTTTTGGCTTTCTGCTCATTTTCAGGGGTAAAGTTATAATAAGCCACATACATCTCAGCTTCAGGGTCTGTTTTCATCCCTTCTAATAAAGCAGGCTCTTTTTTAGCAAAATAACAATTTAAAAATGCTTCCCAGTTATAGCCGTTCATATATGCATATTCATTAATTTCATTCATTTTTTCACCAATTCCAAGTACCTTCTGGCCAGAAACGTACAGACATGCTTCTGCATAATCATCTGAGCTAAAAACCTTCACATAATCATAGTCTTTCATAAACTTCTCCTCCTTGTATAATCCTTAAACGATACTTATAACTGTACTGCATCATACTCAATCATTGGCACAAACCCACCGCCAGTTTCCGCATACATTTCAAGCCTGTGTACCTGGTAAACGGTTTCATCATATGGAACACCAGCAAAACGGCAGAACTCTTCTAAAACAAGCCCTGGTTTTATATTAGTTACACTGCCAGATGCAAGACGGCAGCAAAGTACAGTTTTGCACTCTTTATCAAGGCATAATCCCCCGTTTTCTGTAAACTTCCCTGATGCTATCTCTTCAAAATCCTTAAGGCTGCCTGCCATATTGTATATGCCCTGCTTTATATCTATAAGCTTTTCTGATTTCTTTGTTTTTTTAAGCACTTCAATTTTATCCTGTAACATAAATTTACATGCCTTCTCTTTAGTAAATGCTGCTTCTTCTAAAGGGCTGCTTTTGCCAGGTTTAACTGCAATAATATAATCACAAGCCACAAGTGCCGCCATTGAAGGCTTTGCACTGTCTTTTAAGTATGTAAAGCCCTTTACCCTTATTTCATCATTCATTACAGCATTTATCCTGTCTGCCATTACCTGCGGGGTATCTGTTTCTTCAAGCGTAATGTCAAGGTATTCTGCATCACTGCTTAAACCTATGCCAAGTGGCGATGTAAATGACATAAGCTGGTGTGGTGAAAACCCCTGGCTGTAGCTTACATTTATCTCCGCCCTGCGCATTGCCTTCTGGAAATACCGCATGACATCCAGGTGTCCAATAAAGCGCATAGAGCCTGCTTTAGTAAATTTTATCCTTGCCTTCATTTTTATATCCTGTCCTTCCTGGTTACTGTGTAGCACAGACTTCCTAATTACCTAAATCCAGCGGGACTGTAGCATCCCTGTTTTCAACACATACCCCACACTGGAATTTTGCTGCACCACAGCCTGAACACTGGCGGCGGCAGTTTGGTGTTACAGTTTCTGCCTGTGAATTATGGTATTCATCCAGAAGGAACTTTTTAGTAACCCCAATATCTATAAAATCCCAGGGGAACAGTTCATCTTCTGCCCTTTCCCTTCTTAAGTAAAATTCCATGTCTGCATTATTGTCCTTAAATGCCTGTTCCCATTTATCCGGCTGGAAATATTCTGTCCACGCATCATAAATACAGCCGCTTTCATAAGCTTGTCTTATAACATTGCAAAGTTTCCTGTCGCCTCTTGCAAATACGCCCTCAAGCTCTGAAACATCTGCATCATGGCAGTTATATTTTATGCTTTTGGCATTTAACTGTTCCCTTACCTTTGAAAGAAGGAAATCCCTTTTCTGCCTTGCCTGCTCTTTTGTATCCATTGGCGACCACTGGAATGGTGTAAATGGTTTTGGTACAAAAATAGATGTGCTTGTAACAATATTAACCCTTCCGTTCCTCTCCTCTTTTGGAATTGTGTAATACTGCCTTGCTATCTGGTCTGAAAGGACTGCAATGCCCTCTATGTCATTATAGGTTTCACCAGGCAGGCCAAGCATAAAATAAAGCTTGACCCTGTTCCATCCTCCTTTAAATGCTTCCATTGCACCATTTAGTATATCATCTTCTGTTAATCCCTTATTAATTACATTGCGCAGGCGCTGTGTTCCTGCTTCTGGTGCAAATGTAAGGCTGCTTTTACGCACATCCTGTACTTTAGACATCACATCAAGTGCAAACTCATCAATACGGAGTGAAGGAAGGGAAATATTTATGCCCTGGTCTTTAAATTCGTCTATAAGCCAGTAAACAAGCTCCTTAAGGTCTTTATAATCACTTGAACTTAAAGAACTTAGTGTAATTTCTTCATGCCCTGTTGACTTAAGCATTTCTTTAGCGCGCTGTTTAAGAAAAGACAGGCTTCTTGGCCTTATCGGGCGGTAAAGCATGCCTGCCTGGCAGAAACGGCATCCTCTTATACACCCTCTCTGGATTTCAAGCACCACCCTGTCCTGTGTAACTTTAATATAAGGGACTAATGGTTTCTCTGGATAATACGTTTCTGACAGGCTGCACTCTACCTGTTTCACTACTTTTGCTGGTGCTTCCGGGACTAAAGGCTTAAACTCCGCCAGTGTGCCATCCTTATTATAGACAGGCTGGTAAAACTGTGGCACATATATCCCTGGAAGCTTTGCTGCTATTTTAAGGAATTCTTTCCTTCCCTTCCCTGATGCCTTCCACTCTTTATACCTGTCCATAAGTTCATAATAAACCGTTTCTCCCTCACCTATATAAAACATGTCAAAAAAGTCTGCAATTGGTTCAGGATTATAAGCACATGGCCCGCCACCTATAACAAAAGGCTCGCCCTCTTTTCTGTCTGCTGCATCCAGCGTAATTCCTGACAAATCCAGTACCTGCAAAATATTTGTATAACACATTTCATACTGGAGTGTAATTCCAAGAAAATCAAAATCTTTAACAGGCTGCTGGCTTTCCAGTGCAAAAAGTGGTATATTCTTATCACGCAGGATTTTATCCAGGTCAGTCCACGGCGAATAAACCCTTTCACAATATATATCGTCACGCAGGTTTAACATATCATAAATAATCTGTATGCCAAGGTGTGACATGCCTATTTCATAAACATCTGGAAAACACATACAAAAACGTATATCCACATCTGCCAGGTTTTTTACTGCCATATTTATCTCACCGCCAATATACCTTGCCGGTTTCTCCACTGATAAAAGTATCTCATCGCTTAATGCAAGCTTTCTCATATAAATATCCATGCCCTTCCATTCTCTGTAAACATATCTGTAGCTAATCCCCGCCTGTGCAGCCGGAAATTTTTAATCCTGAAGTGAATTATACCATCCTGCAACCTTGTCTGTTATCTCACCTGCACCTTTTACAATAGTATCCCAGTAACCGCTTCTGTCAAGACATTCCATAACATATTCCTTGTCAAAACCTTCATAGGAAAAATTATTATATAATGCAATTCCCAGTATTAAAAAAAGCATCCCTGCTGCCATAAGCCTGATTAAACCAAATGGATGCTTTTTCTCATTAGTGGCAAGATATTCGTCATTATAATGGCTGTTGCTGCTGTTGTAATTACGCCCGCCGCTGCCATCTGAAAATGCCCTTCTTGCCTCCAGGATTTTCTCTGAACGTGACTTAACAGGCAGTTCCCTGTCCATATCATAAGCATTTCTTAACTCTTCCCTGTACATAGCAAATATCCCCTTTATTCAATATATCAGATTAGAAGTATTCCCACATATGCGGTGGCAATATTTTCTATCTGTAATAGGATATGCATTATATACAAGTTTAATTCTTAATCCAGCCAAGGTCTGGATATTCGTTGCATTTCTCCCTTGAAAGAAGGTTTTTAATAGCTTCTGTTGCTGGCACATTGTCAAAAAGAACCTTATTAACCTGTTCAACAATAGGCATGGACACATTATATTTCCTGGCAAGCCCATATGCCGCCTTAGCAGAATAAACACCTTCAACTACCTGGTTTACTTCGTCCATTGCCTCTTTCATAGTCCTTCCCTTGCCTATAAGGTAGCCTGCATTGTGGTTACGGCTGTGCTGGCTTGTACATGTTACAATTAAATCGCCAATTCCTGAAAGCCCGCCAAATGTCTCAACATTTCCTCCCATTGCCACACCAAGGCGTGTAATCTCTGCAATGCCCCTTGTAATAAGCGCTGCTTTTGTATTATCGCCAAATCCAAGGCCATCACACACACCTGCTGCAAGTGCAATAACATTTTTAATAGAAGCACCAAGCTCAATTCCTGTAATATCCGGGCTTATATAAACACGGAATGTGTCATTCATAAATATTTCCTGGATAATTGCAGCAGACTTTTCATTTTCAGAACCAACTACAACCGTTGTAGGCATATCAATGGAAACTTCTTCTGCATGGCTCGGGCCTGAAAGCACACTTACATCAGCACCTGGTATTTCTTCACATATTATATCCCTTAATGTCTTAAATGTGCTGTCCTCAATACCCTTTGCAACATTGACAACAAGCTGCCCGTCTGGCAGGAAGGCTGCTGCTTTCCTTGCAGTATCCCTTACATATGGTGAAGCCACAGAAAATA
>Ga0073906_1003612_pt1 | contig 17117 bp, 19 predicted proteins | sample Inofromicrocosms_FD_65485 | JGI IMG/M metagenome (GOLD analysis project Ga0073906, IMG submission 65485) | Mouse cecum microbial communities from Vienna, Austria - Inoculum for glucosamine and mucus D2O microcosms | ecosystem: Host-associated > Mammals > Digestive system > Large intestine >... | reverse complement strand
GTCTCCTGATAGCAATATTTATGTGATTGTCAATTCTGGAATGTCAGATATGAGTAAGTCAGAAATGTTTGCTCATGAAGGTTATGGGCATGCCTTGGTTTATGTCTTGTCAGGTGATTATAATAAATCATCGCATCAATATGGTAAAAGCGGCATTGATTTAAATAGATATCTATTTGATATAATTAACCGCGCTATGAATGAAACGGTCAATAATAACAGATAAAAAATATGAATTTCTTTCTTACATTATGTTGTATATGCTTAGAAGTTGTACCCAAGCAACTCCAGCCATCAGATTCTTTGAAATTAGTAAAAGAATCCGTTTCGGAATATCATTGTATGACATTGCCATTTGTTGATGACGATACCATAAATATGTATAATATAGATATGGCAGAACAAAAAGGAATATTTACTTATAAATATGTCATTGAAAATGATACTGATGACTATGTTGTTATCTGGTTTGGTCAAGAAGATTTTGGTGTATATATGAATCGTCCATTGTTCCCACTTTCTATTATGACAATTGTTTACGAATATGGTTCAACATTGATTATGGATTCTGAGACTCCTTTTTCTATGCCATTTGTGACGTTTTATAAGATAGTTAAGCCTCACGGACGGTTTGCGGTGTATATTTATGATGAGGATGGTAGCTTTTCAGATGAACTTGTAGACAGATCTGTGCGTTACATATGCAGAAGAGAAACTTTTCTTGTTGATAATGATTACTTTGATGTGATGCAGAATTTGTGTTACCAGAGCGATGAAATCATATTGAATATGAAATTGTTTTTAAAACAACCTGTTTGGATAAAAGGTAAGGGATTACGCTTGCTGCATTTCCAAGATTAATGATTTGATAGTTATCGATACTTATGCTAAGATTCATAGTAAATTTGCTAAGGATGAAGCAAAGTGCGTTAAATTCAATTCTTCCGGAAAACTTAATACCCGTCGGCTTAATAAATCCGATAGTCGGTCAGAAAATATGGTGGCCTTGAAGGCTTTGGCAAACAGTACCATAGAGTATAATTTCCGAACGTCATCCGGCTATATGAACGCCAATGGGGAACATCAGGAGTTTAAAAGAGGAGGAAGTTGGGAAAACGGCATTACATTGATTCCTGGAGCAGAAAGCGACCAATCTCCGGATGACAATGTTTATATAATAACAAATTCGCTTTTGTCGCCAGAGGGACAGGCCACGAATACTGCATATGAAGCCTATGGCTATGCATATTTCTATGAGCTTAAGCAACAGGGAAAGGACGTGAATCCTTTCCATAAATATAAATTCGTTAATGGTGAGGAAGTATGGGAACCACTTACTGAATCTCTTATTACCGTATCATCATGGGTTGACACAAACATACAATTGTATGATCAGATAAAAAAGGTAGAAGAGCAGGCACGTTATAATTATAATTCCAGGTTGAGATGAAAAAGACAGTTATGACATTGATTTTAAGTGTTGCTTTCGTAACGTCCGTGCTTGGACAGGTGTGCGATACATTGGAACTGTATGGCAGTGAGGTCATAATAGAAACAGAAGGCTTCAAAAGTCCGATGCAAAAAGAAGACGATAATGGATTTAAGACTTGGCTATATGTGTATCTGAGGAAATATGAAAAGCCTCAAAAGAGATCAGCCGCATATTTGTTGGTATATTACGGTAGTCCATTGTGTTCTTATATATTTCCAGATATAAATTATCAGGTATATTTCCAAGGCACGAACCGCTATTGCGGTCAAACCGAAAAATGCTGTAGTGATGACGGGCTATATTTTAGACAGGACACATATAAGCAATATGTTAACTACAGAGTTTCTGTGATGTATTACTACGTCAGAGAAGAGGATCTTGAATTGTTTGACCGTATTCTGGATAATGTTGAAATAAGGCCTCTGAATCGCTATGAATGTCTTTGATGTTTTGAATGAAATGTTTTTCTGAAATCCCTGCCGATGGACTGCTCGGTTTTACTCCGACGACTATTCATCCTGCACATACTTCCCTGGTGCTGAAATCAGGCAACGACTGTGAAATAATCTGCTCTGAATTTCAGACCCTTGATTATTCGTACATACTGCACCGGCAATTGTCCCAGGCTTATGAATTCTTCCAAAAACATCAACCTCAATTGGATGTGGAACTGTTTCCTCAATATGCAAAAATAATATGTGATGTGTTCATTAAAAATTCCAGATATCTGGAATAACTTATAATGATTAAAGTATGGAGGGACTTTTCTCTCCATACTTTGTTTTAAAATATATAAATCTTCATTTGGAAATAATATCCGACATACAAAGCCATCAGTTTATAAAATACCATAATGATTTATACGCCTTCTGTTCCGGAAATACTGTTAACTTTGCGATTGAGCGAGAGCAGGATGAACCTGCCTATCTTGTTGAGCATTAGCAAAGAAAAGCCTGATGCTTCGGTGCATTCTGGAGGATGATATGTGCATAAAATAATGGGGGGGGGTAAACTTTTTCAGGACGAGATACAAATCACAAGCAGGGGTGTATTTGTTAATGTGTTGATAATTAATGTTATATAAAGTAATGGCCTGCTTTGCCCTCGTCAAAATGTAGGGGCAAAGCAGGTCTCTGTTTTGTATGTTGTTGATAGTGTTGAGGTTACGTTAGGCGGCCCTGCTCGTGATTTTTAAGTATTGCTTATAGTTATTGGCGATATTGTCCCGGGCGGTAAAATGCCTGTAGACGCTGCTGCAGTGTAGGTTTGCAGGGACAGAGGCAAAATAAATTTTGTCTCTGCTCTCGGTTTTGACTATATTTGCAGATTGGAAGTGGGGTGATTGGATGTATATAAACGTATTTAATTGATATAAAGATGAAAAAAGTTATTGCGACTGCTGATGCACCGAAGGCGGTGGGCCCTTATTCCCAGGCAATAGAAGTTAATGGGACATTGTATGTTTCAGGTCAGATTCCTGTAGTTCCGGCTGACGGTTCAGTGCCTCAGACCATTGAGGAGCAGACAAGACAGTCTCTCAAGAATGTAGGTGCTATTCTTGCCGAAGCAGGTATGACGTATGACAATGTCGTGAAAACGACCGTCCTTCTGGATGATATCGCCAACTTCAAGGCAATGAATGAGGTCTATGCGGAGTTCTTTACCCAGGACAAACCGGCAAGAGCCTGCTATCAGGTAGCCGCCCTTCCTCTTGGTGTGAAAGTTGAGATAGAGGCGATTGCTGTAAAGTAATTGCTGTATGAACAAAAAGACTGTAATTTTTTTGACTATAGCCATAATTGTACTCCTTGCAGGAGTGGGAGTGGCTATAATGTTTTTATATTCGGATACTTCCGGAAGCAGGGACAGCTCCGGGCTTGAGTTGTCTGATAGCCGCAACGGGCTGTTTCAGGCTGTACCGTCTGATGCCGTGGCCCTGATGCGTTTTGATGACTTGAAGTCTCTGTCTTTCGTTCTTGGAGGCGCGGATTCTCCAGTCGGCTTTATGTCCTCATCAGACGGATTCGGGAAATTCATTTCAGGAGTCTACGGCAAGATTGAGGCAAAGGAAATCCATTCAATAAGGTCATCAAGGGCTCTGCTCTCGTTTCATTATGGAGGCTCGCTTATGCCTCTGCTCATAATCGATGCGGGCAGGTCTGGAGCTACGCTTTCTGAAGATGTCTATATGCTTAGGGATTTTGCCGGAGAATACGGACTTTATACTTCGAGTCTTGACTGCTCCAAGCTTGCTGAGAAGGGAACATATCTGGAAAAACGCCAGCTGCTTCTCATCTCATCTTCCGAGTCGCTTCTGAAATCTTCCGAAAGACATATATCACAATCTATTTCTGTAGTTGACCACGACGGGTTCGCATCTGCGGCTTCCGTCAGCTATGGCATAGGCCAGCTGTATATTTCCAACGCCAATATCGGCAAACTTATGTCCGAAGTCCTCAACAGCGGCTACCGAAAATATGCGGACTTTTCCCGGCGTATTTCGGACTGGATAGTCCTTTCGTTTGACCAGACTTCATTTTCAGGACTTTCGATGTCCGGCACTATGATAAGCGGCCACGGCAATGAAAAATTCCTCAATGTCTTCCGCAACACTTCCGTTGCGACGTCAAAAGTCGCTGATGTATTGCCTTCCTATACGGTGTCTGCCTTTTCTGTCCCTTTGGCTGATGTTAACGCCTATCTTGAAGCATATCTGAAGTTCGCGGACACGAAGATGGGGGAGGCTAAGTACAAGGCCGCGCAGAAGGCTCTTCAGAACAATGTCAAAATCGCTCCTGCGCAGTGGGCTGAGATTCTGGATCTCAAAGAGATAGCGCAAGCCTCGTTCTATGTGGGCGACAGGCTTGAAAACGTATTGCTGCTCAGGCCGGGAAATATCGATGTCAATACGATTTTCAGAGGTCTGGATGTCACCTCCGTGAAACAGTATGTTCCGGCGGTGCACGATTTTGTCTATTCCGGATTCGCGTCTTCGCTTTTCGGCTCACTGTTTTCTGCAGATGATGAGTCGAAGTTCACATATATGAAGGGCTGGATTATTGCCGGAAGCGAATCTGCCGTAAACGAGTATGTCAGTGGAGTCGCATTGGAGAATACTCTTGCTTCATATCTGTCCGGAGCTGACCTTTCGGGCCGTGCCGATACGCGCAATCTGCACTTCTTCGGCTATATGTCGATGACTGAGAACTCTGCGGTACTGGAGCAGGTGTTCAGAAAGGAATATGCTTCAGCACTCAAATCTTTCTTTGCAGATGCGGTATTCGCTCCCGCTGTAATGAAAATAGGCTCATCCAAAGGTGACAATACGGTCGGCTTCACTCTTGACCGCGTCTCTGAAATCAAGAGCAATGCACCTGTATACGAACGAGATACAGTAGTGGTTGTCCCGACAGGACCTTTCAAGGTGAAGAATTCCGGCACGGGAAAAATCAATTCGTTCTATCAGAGGTCCAATATGTATCTCTGTCTGGAAGATGAGAACGGAAAAGGGCTCTGGGGAGCACCGTTCAGTACGCCTATATGCGGAAATGCCGTGACAGTAGACTATTTTGCCAACGGGAAGCTACAGATTCTGTTCGCATCAGGATCAAAACTGTATCTTATAGACAGGTTGGGACGATTTGTAAGTCCTTTCCCGGTGGATCTTGGCAAGGAAATACTTATAGGCCCTGATGTCTATGACTTTTCCGGTGCGAGAAAATACAATGTGATGGTGCTTCACAAGGACAATACTATCGATATGTACAATCTTCAGGGACGTAAGCCTGCTGACTGGAAAGGTATAAGACCGTCGGAGACAATCAAAGGTCTTCCGGAGGAAATAAAGGTCGGCGGAAAGACCTACTGGGCTGTCAGGACGTCGCTGCAGACTCTTATATATCCTTTCTATGGAGGTGATCCGCTGACATCGTTTGAAGGCAACAGGAAGATCAGGCCGGACAGTGCGGTTACCCCTGTCAAGGGAGGAGTTGAAGTCACGAGATATGACGGCAAGAAAGTAACAGTTGAACTTAAACCTTAAACCAAATACGAACAATTATGGAATTTCAATCTGTAAACAAACTTTACGAAGCGAGTTTCAAAGCGAATTGGGACCGTCCGGCCCTTTCAAACTATAAGGGACAGGTCCTTCATTATAGGGATGTGGCAAGAAGAATTGCCAAGATGCACATTATGTATGAAAATTGCGGACTTGTAAAAGGTGACAAGATTGCAATATGTGCACGCAACCAGGCCAACTGGGGTGTAGCGTTTATTTCTGCGATTACATACGGTGCAGTGCCGGTTCCCATCCTTCACGAATTCAAAGCAGGAAATGTCCACCACCTGGTGAACCATTCTGAAGCAAAGATACTTTTTGTTGATGATGTCGTATGGGAAGGGCTTACCGAATCGGAGATGCCTAACCTTCAGGCTGTAATCCAGATAAACAATTTCTCTTTCCTTTATTCGAGGACAGATGAGATAACTTCTGTAAGGGAGCATCTCAATGAGCTTTTCGGAAAGAAATATCCGATGAACTTCCTGCCTGAGAATCTGGATTATTATGAGGATTCGGCTGATGAACTCGCGCTCATCAACTATACTTCAGGAACTTCAGGCTTTTCAAAGGGAGTGATGATTCCTTACAGGGCACTGTATTCCAACATAGTGTTTGCAAAACAGGTGCTTCCTATGATTGGCAATGAGTCCGATGTCGTGGCGATGCTGCCTTCTGCCCACATGTACGGTATGATGTTCGAACTTCTGTTTGAGATGACAGTGGGTTCACACGTGCATTTCCTTACAAGGGTTCCGAGTCCAAAGATCATTATGCAGGCTCTTGCCGAAATCAAGCCTCATATCGTCATCGCTGTTCCTCTTATCATAGAGAAAGTCTATAAAAACAAGCTCAAGCCTATACTTGACAAAGGCGGCATCAGATTCCTTATGAATATTCCGGGCCTTGACCAGGTTGTCATGAAGAAGATAAGGACGGAGCTTATTGAAGCTTTCGGAGGAAAGTTTGAAGAGGTCATAATCGGAGGTGCCGCATTCAACAAGGAGGTTGAAGCGTTCTTCAAAAGGATAAACTTCCCGTTCACTGTCGGTTACGGTATGACGGAGTGCGCACCGATCATAGCATACGATGACTGGAAGACCAACAAGCTTCTTTCCTGTGGAAAGGCGGCTCCGAATATGGAGATAAAGATTGACTCTGATGATCCGTATACCATCCCGGGAGAAGTCCTTGTCAAAGGAGCCAATGTATTTCTCGGATACTACAAGAACGAAGAGGCTACCGAAGCATCGTTCACTGCGGACGGATGGTTCCGTACAGGCGATATGGGAATAATGGATTCCGAGGGATATCTTTTCCTCAGGGGACGTTCCAAATGTATGATACTCGGCCCTTCAGGACAGAATATATATCCGGAGGAGATCGAGTGCGTCCTGAACAATATGAAATATGTTGTGGATTCTCTTGTCATAGAGGACGACGGGGGACTGACGGCTCTGATATATCCTGATTTCCACCAGGGTGAGGTTGACGGATTCAGCCGTGAGGCTTTGGAAAAAGCTCTCAACGAAGCTATGGTGGAGACGAACAAGGAACTTCCGAACTATGCAAGGATCAAGAAGATCGAGATTCTTCCGGAAGATTTTGAGCGTACTCCAAAGAGAAGCATCAAAAGGTATCTTTATCAGAGAAATTAATTCGGTATGGAGAAATTTGACAGCAGTTATATGCAGATGGCGGCTATATGGGCGCAAAACTCATATTGCAGAAGACGTCAGGTCGGGGCACTGCTCGTGAAGGACAGGATGATCATATCTGACGGATATAACGGCACTCCTGCAGGCTTTGAGAACATTTGCGAGGACGAGAGCGGGGCGACAAAGCCGTATGTACTTCACGCAGAGGCGAATGCTATCACCAAAGTCGCACAGTCGGGCAACAGCAGCAGGAATGCCACATTGTATGTAACTGCTGCCCCTTGTATTGAATGCGCTAAATTGATTATCCAGTCCGGAATCAGCCGTGTCGTCTACCGTGACGAATACAGGCTTACGGACGGGGTTGACCTCCTTGTCAAGGCGGGAGTTGTCGTAGAAAAGGTTGATTGAAGATGAAAAAAGGAAATACCGCCCTCTATGCAGCCCTTCTGGGCATTGTTATCGGTGCTCTTCTTTCCGGCATTGTGTTCAGAATCACAGACACGAAAAAATTTGACGGGAACTATGAGCGTTGGCGTAAACTGAATCTGATTCTTCAGGAAGTGGAGAAGAATTATGTCGACACTATAGATATGAAGGGTATGACGGATGCTGCTGTAGAAGCCGCGCTTCAGAAGCTGGATCCTCATTCTGTGTATCTGCCTCCTGTGGATCTGGAGATTTCAGAGACTGAGCTTGCCGGTAATTTTGAGGGAATCGGTATCCAGTTCAATGTACCCAATGATACGGCCATAGTGCTCAGTGTCATTCCTGGAGGCCCGTCAGAAAAGGCCGGGCTGATGCAGGGAGACAGGATCATCAGAGTAGATACCAAAGATATAGCCGGGGTTAAGACGCCTCAGGACAGTATGGTAAGGCTTATGAAGGGGCCTTCAGGAAGCAAGGTGAAGATAACGGTATCGCGCTCAGGTGCTGTGATACCGTTTGATATCACCAGAGGAAAAATTCCTGTAAACAGTGTCGATGCCGCATTTATGGTCAATGACACTACAGGATATATACGTCTGTCAAAATTTTCGAGGACAACCTACAGCGAATTCAGCAAGGCCAGTGCGGAGCTTCTTTCGCAAGGTATGACAAGAATGCTTTTTGACCTTCGTGACAACAGCGGAGGATATCTTGACCAGGCACTTCTGCTCGGCAATGAATTTCTACCGAAAGGGGCGATGATTGTTTATATGGAAGGACTGCACCGTGACAGGCAGGAGTTCAAGGCAGATGGCCGGGGTACTCTTCAGGATGTGGAGCTTTCGGTCCTGATAGGCGAGTCTTCCGCATCTTCAAGTGAAATATTTGCCGGAGCGGTACAGGACAATGACAGGGGAGTGATTGTCGGAAGACGTTCTTTCGGCAAGGGACTGGTCCAGGAACCGCTTAATTTTACGGACGGATCAGGGATAAGGCTTACTGTTGCAAGATTCTATACCCCTTCGGGACGCTGTATACAGAAACCGTATTCTCCAGACTATGCCTATGACATATATGAGCGTTATGCGCACGGTGAGATGACGGAGGCGGACAGCATAAAGATAGACCGCAGTATAGAGTATTTCACCGTAGGAGGAAGGACTGTATACGGAGGCGGAGGAATCGTGCCTGATATATTTGTCCCTATTGATACTACAAAGGCTACATCTTTCTATATCAAATGCAACAAGAAGGCGATGCAGATGCGTTTCGCTTCATTAATGTTTGACCGCTACAGGGCAAAATTGTCTGCCATTGAGAATTTTGACGAACTTTCATCATATCTTGAAAGTCTTGATCTGGGCCGCAGGTTCGTCGATTTTGCCGCTGCGGAAGGTATTGTGGCAAAGAAAGGCGAATGGGAACTGTCCGAGGCTTATATGATGCCTCAGCTCAAGGCTCTCGTCGGACGGTACTCCAAACTTGATGATGAAGCGTTCTACCGTTTCTACATAGACATCGACGAGACGATCAAGGTTGCACTGGAAAATCCCGGTACAGTGGCAGTCAGATAATGACCGGGGTATTCGCGCCAATGATTATTGCGCTATGAACCTGTAGACTATTTCTCCCTGCTGACGCGATGGGGCTGTTGCTGATTTTGAGAATTTGGACAGTCTTGCCGCACGTATGGCGAAATCCCTGAGACATTGGTCTGAAGCGGACAGGGAGTCATAGATTTTTGCATTGATCACATTGCCCTGAGGGTCTACGGTAATCAATACCGTGACATCTCCGCCTCCCATACATCTGTATGCTGGTATTTTGAGATGGCTTGCCTTGCGCCCGTCAAGAGTATATGATACTACGGAAGGTCCTTTATATTCCTTCTGTGAACTTTTGTCTGACTTTTGTCCGGAGATTTCAACCGTTTCGTCCCGTGCGTCTTCATAAAGTGCCTGTCTGGGACCGTCTGCAAGTTCCTTTGCAAGCCTTTCCGCATCTTTGTACAGCTGTTCGGCATCCGTGCCCCTGTCATCCTTCATTTTCGGGGAAGAGGCGTCTACGGCAATATTGCGTATATTCGCATCAGAGACCGCGCTGGCTGTCCGCAGCATTTCATCGATGCGTCTGCTCACATTTTCTCTGAACTCCTCTTCTTTGGCCAGTCTTTCTGTCTCTTCCTGCTTTGAAAAGTCCAGTACAAATGAATTTTCCTTGCTGACCACAGCTCCTATCTGAATGGCAAGCAACACAATAATCACCGTGAGATGGAAAATCACGGTGATATATAAGCCTGCTTTGTCTTCAGACTTCAGTCGCTTGTACAGATGTTTTATATTCACTTGCCTTCTATACAGTTCAGGGATTTTTCTATTGTCGCAGTCAGAATATCAATGGCTACCTGGTTGTGTCCTCCCTGAGGGATGATGACATCGGCATATCTTTTGCTCGGTTCGATGAACTGTAGGTACATCGGCTTGACCGTCTTGCTGTATCTCTCGATTACAGTCTCGACGGTCTTGCCTCTTTCTATTATGTCCCTTGCCATCACGCGCATAAGCCTGTCGTCATCATCGGCATCAACAAACAGTTTGATGTCCATCTGATCGCGCAGCTCGGCGCAGGTGAAGATAAGTATGCCCTCAATAATTATGACTTCTGCAGGATTTACCGTAATTGTTTCAGTCTTGGAACGGGAACAGGTGATATATGAGTAGACCGGCTGCTCTATGCTTCTGCCTTCCTTCAGCATCTTGATCTGCTCATTCAGCAGATTGAAGTCGATGGAGTCCGGATGGTCAAAATTCATATATCTTTTTTCCTCGGCAGTAAGGTGGCTTGAGTCTTTGTAGTATGAATCCTGGGGGATTACAACGACTCTTTCCTTAAGCTGTTTTGTGATGGCCTGAACGACTGTCGTCTTGCCCGATCCTGAACCTCCGGCTATTCCGATAATCAACATAGGTCGTCTTGTTAAGGATTAATATTCTGCATTCTTAGGTGTACGCGGGAACGGAATCACATCCCTGATATTGCTCATTCCTGTTACAAACAGCAGGAGACGCTCAAATCCGAGACCGAAGCCGCTGTGAGGAGCGGAACCGAAACGGCGGGTGTCAAGATACCATTCCAGAGACTCTCTTCCCATACCGATTTCCGCGATGCGTGCTTCAAGTTTCTCAAGTGATGATTCTCTTTCTGAACCTCCGATGATTTCTCCGATCTTAGGGAAAAGCACGTCCATACCTCTCACGGTCTTTCCGTCGGCGTTCTGTTTCATATAGAATGCCTTTATTTCCTTAGGGTAGTCCGTCATAATTACAGGTTTGCCGAAATGTCTTTCCACCAGATATCTCTCGTGCTCGCTCTGCAGGTCGACTCCCCAGCTTACAGGGAACTCGAACTTTTCTCCTGACTCTTCAAGAATTCTGATACCTTCCGTGTAGGTAAGCCTTACGAAATCTGTCTTTATGACGCTCTGGAGTCTTTCGATAAGCTCTTTGTCAAACATGTCATTGAGGAACTTTATGTCATCATAACAGTTGTCAAGGGCATATTTCACAAGGGATTTGATGAAATCCTCAGCCAGATTCATATTGTCCTCTATTTCGTAGAATGCCATTTCAGGCTCTATCATCCAGAACTCGGCAAGGTGTCTCGGAGTATTTGAGTTTTCAGCACGGAATGTCGGACCGAATGTGTAAATCTCACCGAGAGCCATTGCTCCAAGTTCGCCTTCAAGCTGTCCGCTCACGGTGAGGCTTGTCTGCTTTCCGAAGAAATCCTGGCTGTAGTCGATACTTCCGTCCTCTTTGAGCGGAGGATTTTTCATATCAAGTGTAGTGACCTGGAACATCTCTCCGGCACCCTCACAGTCCGATGCTGTGATAAGAGGTGTATGAAGATAGACGAATCCTTTGTCGTTGAAATATTTATGTATGGCAAAAGCCATTGCGTGCCTGATTCTCAGCACGGCTCCGAAAGTGTTTGTCCTTGGTCTGAGGTGCGCGATGCTTCTGAGGAATTCCATTGTATGGCCTTTCTTCTGGAGAGGATAGGTCTCTGGATCGGCTTCTCCGAAGATTTCTATTTCCTTGGCCTGGATTTCTACTGACTGGCCGTTTCCGAGCGATGCTACCAATGCTCCGGTTACGCCTATGCAGGCTCCGGTCGTGATTTTCTTCAGCTGCTCTTCATTGAATTTGCCGGCATCGACAACGACTTGTATATTATTTATTGTAGAACCGTCATTCAGCGCGATGAAAGATACATTTTTGTTCCCTCTTTTTGTCCTTACCCATCCTTTGGCGAGGACATCCTTCCCCGGCTCCTGCCTCAGAAGGTCCTTTACCTTGGTTCTAATCAATTTTTCCATTTTCATAAATTTTATTCAAACGTACAAATATAATTCATTTGTCTTTATTTTCTTACAATTTTGTCGTGAATGTCCGTGTTATCCATCCTTCCGGCAAATCTTTCCGCCCCTACGCCTATAGCATAGATAGGAACAGGACCTCCGGTATGGTCAAATGTCGTCCATCCGATATTGTTGTCGAAGCTGATTTCCCGTTTTTCCTGACTGTCGTATTTCCTGTCTTCCGAGAATGCTTTTTCTATGCCTTCCCATCCGATGCTCTTTCCTTTGTTCGCACCGATGGTGACTCCTCCTGTCTCGTGGTCTGCGGTGACGATAATCAGAGTCTCGTCAGGATGTCTGAGATAGAACTCGTATGCAACTTTGACCGCGTCATCAAACCTCAGTGTCGCATCGACCAGATCCTTGGCATTGTTGTCGTGTGCTGCCCAGTCTATTTCTCCGCCTTCGCACATAATGAAAAACGGATTGTCTTCGCCAAGATATTCGATTGCGGCGGAAACGACATCGCGGAGCACGTAGTCATCCTCGTCGTTACGGTCTATTTCGTAGTTTGCAGCACTCTCTTTTCTCTGGCTTGCCGGTATCAGGACAACTCCGTCTCTGTCTTCGCTTTCCTTAAGTTCCTGAAGACCGAAACATACGTCATATCCCTCTCTTTCGAGATATTCATCGATACCTTCCTTGTCATTGTCCTTTCCTTTGAACTGCAGTATTCCGCTTCCGGCAAAGAAGTCGAAGTCTGATTCAGGAATTTCACGTGCGATGTTGTAATAGTCGCCCCTGTTCTTGTTATGTCCGTAGAATGAAGCCGGTGTCGCGTGGTTGACAGGGACAGACGACATTATGCCTATGCGGTATCCCTGCTCCTTCAGTGTATATGCCATACTTTTGAGGCTGTTGCCTTCCGGGTCCACACCGAGCATATTGTTGTTGGTCTTGTGTCCTGTCGCTATTGCTGTTCCTGACGCTGACGAGCAGGTGATATTTTTGTCTGCAGAGAATGTGGTGCAGGTTCCGAGTACTGGAAACTGTGTGAAGCAGAGCTGCTCTCCTCCGAGTTTACCTGCTTTGTAGGACAGATATGATTCAGCGACGGCTGCCTGAGTCGCTCCCATTCCGTCACCTATCATTACGAATATATATTTTGCCTGCCTGTCCTGTGTGTCTTTGGAACAGCATCCGCTTGATAACGATGCTGCGGCTATCAGGGATACGGCGACAAGTGCTGATGATATTGTTTTGTTCATAATAGCTGTGGTTTTAATAAAAAGGGGTTGTACATTGTACAACCCCTTTTTTGATATAAATTATTGATTATTCTGCTGCGTTTTTACGGGCTGCATACATAATCTTCAATGCTGAGCATCTGCGCAGTTCCTGTTTCACGTCAGTAATGATACCCATCCTGACATTCTCGTCTGCCTTGATGGCAACAGTCATGAACTGCCTGTCAGCCTCACTCATAGCATCACGTTCAGCTGCGATAAAGTCACGGATTTCATCAACGGTCTTGAACGAATCGTTCAGCTGGATACGCGCATCAGTACCGTACTGGGCCTGAAGGTGTTTCACAGGAGGACCTATGTTGATATATGAAGTCAAGTCCTTTCTTTCAAGTTTGGCTATCTCTGTAGCTTCAGGAAGTTTGACTGCAACTTTATTTTCACTTTCACGCATACTGGTGGTGACCATAAAGAAGAACAGAAGCATAAACACGATATCGGAGAGGGATGAAGTCGTCAATCCCGGCATTTCCTTTTTGCTGTTATTTCCGAATTTTGACATAATTATCTCCTTTCTTTATCTTTTGTTTATATCCTTAGGTTCTGCCTCAGATATGTTCTGAGGAATGGCTTCCCTGGCGATTTTCTGTTTCTCTTCGTCGAGTTTGCTGTAGACCTTTCCATAATGTGAAAGGCAGAAATCGTCACGAAGTTCGTTGATCGCCTTTACAAGCTCGTTCTGTACGGCTATGTATGCCTGGTAGCTTGTACCGCGGTCGTTCTGGAGTGAAATGACTCCTTTTGAAACTTCAAATACTCCGAATCCTTCAATCTCCTTAGGACTTTTTTCCGGGAGGTTAGGGTCGTTTGCAGGGTTATTAAGGAATTCTTTGATTTTGTCCTTCAGCTGGCTGACATCCATCGGTTCATTGCCGGCAAGAAGCCTGTCGGCAGAGTTAATCTTCACAACGATGATGTTGCGGCGATTAACCTTCTGGTCCTCCACTTGCTGGTTTTTGTCAGGCATAGGAGGAAGACGGCGCTGCAGACCTGAATCCTGACCCATTGTAGTGGTCATCAGGAAGTAGCAAAGCAGGAGGAATGCAATATCCGCCGTTGAACTTGAATTTATTTCAGGTGTCTTTTTTGCCATAATGCTTGGTTATTTACGAAAAGCTCCCACTACAGCTCCTGCAATGATTGACAAAACGGCAAGACCGCAGGAAAGGTATGTAAGGATAAGGATCGTATCAGTGAATTTGAGAGTTACTGCACTTGGCTGTTCTCCGTTGTATCCCACGGCGTCTGCGCCCGGTGCGACAAGGTATGCGACAGCTATGATGGCAGCGAATCCTATTACTACGAGAGCTGTTTTGAGCAGTCCCTTAGGATTGTTGGTCGCTCCGACATAAATGCCGATCAGAATGATCGCTGCCAGAGCCGCGCCGACCATAGCGTACGCCCAGTAGAGCAAAGTGTCAACCGCTACAGCATCACTGGTGTTGAACCCGATTGCGAAACCGAGGACTCCAATGACAACGCTGACGATAAGCAATGCCCAAGAAATATATTTTATGACCTTTTGATACATTGTACTAATTATTTATTCTGATATTTAACCAGTGTATCCACCAATGAGATGGAAGCATCCTCCATATCGATTGTAAGACCGTCGATCTTTGAAAGGATGTAGTTGTAGAAAATCTGAAGGATAACGGCAACGATCAAACCACCGACAGTAGTGATCAAAGCGACTTTCATACCTCCTGCAACAACGTTTGGAGAAATATCACCTGCAGCCTGGATAGCGTCGAATGCCTGGATCATACCGATAACGGTTCCCAAGAATCCGAGAGAAGGTGCGATAGCGATGAAGAGGGAAATCCAGGAAAGACCGCTTTCCATCTGGCTCATCTGTACAGAACCGTAGGAAACGACTGTCTTCTCGACAACCTCGATACCCTGGTCCATACGGAGAAGACCCTGGTAGAAAATGCTTGCCACTGGTCCGCGTGTGTTGCGGCAAACCTCTTTTGCAGCCTCTACGCCGCCATTCTGAAGAGCTTCCTCAATTGCAGCAAGGAGTTTCTTTGTGTTTGTCTTTGACAATGACAGATAGAGAATCCTCTCGATGCAGAGAGCAAGACCGAGAATAAGACAGATGATAACGAGTGACATGAAGCCTGCACCACCCTCGATGAATTTTGTCTTGAGAGCCTGGTGGAAAGGAACTTCTTCAGCTGGGGCATTGAACGGGTCAACAGTCTCAGCCGCCGCTACGGTTGTCTCTGAAGCAGCCTCTGCGTCCTGAGCGGCTGCGTACTGCGCAGAAATGGCTGTGAGGCCGATAACTGCCAAAAACATGAAAAATTTTTTCATAATTGTTTTTGTGTGTTTAATTAATAATGTATTAAATTGTTTTTAAATTATTCGAATTAGAACAAGTGCCTTTGTTACACTCCCTAAATCCGGTGCAATTTAGCAATTAATTTTCACATGGCAATAATTATTTTGATATTTCACCTCTTAGGTCAAGCTCCAGATGTGTTTTGACCCAGGTGTTGTTTTCGCCCCTTCCCATAAGGTGAAACAACTTTGCGAGCGCGCTTTCTGTAGTGCTGTCATACCCGTTCAGCACGCCGGCTTCCTTTAGCGTTTTGCCGTTTGCGTAGATGTCCATATTTACGCTTCCTCCAAGGCATTGGGTCACATTCATAAGGATTTTTCCGGAATTGGCGGCTTCCTTTACTATTGAGATGAACCATTCTTTGCAAGGCGCGTTCCCTGAGCCGTATGTTTCAAGTATCACGGCTCTTGTCTGGTCTCCGAGCAGGATGTTCCTGACCACCTGCGGGGTTATTCCAGGGTGTATCTTGAGAATCGACACACGTGTGTCAAGGTCTTTGTGCAGGGTGAGCGGCCGTGACCAGTCTTCCGGCTTTCTTATGAGAGAAGTGTTGTATCTTATGCTGATGCCGGCCTCCGCGAGCGGAGGAAGGTTCTCTGACCTGAATGCCCTGAAGTTGTCTGAATTTACTTTAGTGGTCCTGTTGCCTCTCATCAGCATATTGTCGAAACAGATGCAGACTTCGGGCACGAGCGCGTGCCCTTCGCCGTCTTTTGCCGCGGCTATCTCTACCGATGATATGAGATTCTCGCGTCCGTCGGTTCTCGGAACTCCGATGGGAAGCTGGCTCCCGGTGAAAATCACCGGTTTGGTCAGTCCTTCAAGCATAAAGCTCAGGGCGGAGGCGGAATATGCCATAGTGTCCGTGCCGTGCAGGATGACAAAGCCGTCGTGTTCGTCATACCTGTCGTATATCAGCTGAGCCAGCTGCTGCCATAAGGCCGGCTCTACATCTGAAGAGTCTATTATCGGATTGAATGTATAGGTGTCGATCCGGCAGGCGAATTTCCCCAGCTCCGGTGCTTCGTCCAATATCTGGCTGAAATCAAACGGCTTCAGGGTAAGGTCTGAAGGGTCCTGTTTCATCCCTATTGTACCTCCGGTGTATATTATCAGAATGGAGGCCTTGTCTGCGGATTTGTTGTTTTTCATATCCTGAATAAGTTTTGTGCGTTCCTGTATGTGGTCTCGGCCACATTTTCGATGCTTGTGCCTTTCTGGGCCGCTATCTTCTCCGCTATCAGTGGGATATAGCTGCTTTCATTGCGCTGCCCCCTGTGTGGGACAGGCGTCAGGTACGGCGAGTCCGTCTCTGTCAGTATTCTTTCAAGCGGTATTCTTTTTATAGTCTCGGCGATTGATGCCTTCTTGTATGTCAATACGCCTCCGATGCCGACGTACCAGTCTCCGTATGCAGAGAAGCGTTCGAATGTCTCATAGCTGCCGCTGAATGCGTGGAAGACTCCG
>Ga0073906_1003608_pt1 | contig 17146 bp, 14 predicted proteins | sample Inofromicrocosms_FD_65485 | JGI IMG/M metagenome (GOLD analysis project Ga0073906, IMG submission 65485) | Mouse cecum microbial communities from Vienna, Austria - Inoculum for glucosamine and mucus D2O microcosms | ecosystem: Host-associated > Mammals > Digestive system > Large intestine >... | reverse complement strand
CTGCTTACTGGATAAAAATACAATAAAAATATGCCTGCTGTAAATGCAGGCATATTTTTATTACAGCATCCATTTTTCCCTGTAAAGCCGTACCATAAAAATAAAACCACGGAAACATAATTCTATGCACATTGCAATCCATGCTCCCTTTAAGCCATAATACCTTGTTAATACAAGTGCAAGTGTAATACGCACAAACCAGATACTTCCAAAATTCATCATACTTGGCACAAGTGTATCGCCTGCCCCGCGGAATGCACCAGCAGCTACAATAGATGCACCATACATAGGCTCTGCAAATGCTTCTATACGGAGTACCATTGTGCCAAGACTGCGTATACTTTCATCAGGTGTAAGGAGCGCCATCATTGCAGGCGCTGCAAAAAACATAGCTGCACCAGTTACAGCCATACTTGTAATTCCAAACCACACTGTCATCCTGGCAAACTTCCTTGCAAGTTCCCTGCGCCCTGCACCTATGCTTTGTCCTGTAAGCGTTGCTGCTGCTTCACCTATGCCATAGCCTGGCATATAACAAAGGCTTTCTGCCGTAATTGCAAATGAATTTGCAGCTATTGGAACAGAACCAAGAGGTGCAACTATCCTAGTGGAAACTACCATAGCGGCACACATCATAAAGTTTTCCCAGCCAATAGGCAGTGCAAGCTTTACTGCTTTAAGTACACATTCCCTGCACGGCTTCCAGTTTTCGTGGCGTTTTACTTTAAAAACCCCTGACCTGAAACATAAAAACCACATCATTAAAACTGCTATGCATGCCTGTGAAAATGCTGTCCCCAGTGCAGCACCTGTTACACCAAGACCTGCGCCTGGCATAAATATTTTAGCTCCTGCCAGGTATATATGCCGTGGTGGAAAAATCAGCAGGAAATTAAAAACAACATCCAGAATACACATTAAAATATTAAGCAGCCCTGGCACTTTCATGTTGCCGCTGCATTGCAAAAGCCCTCCAGCCAGCCTGTTAAGCTGTACTGCTGGAAGTGACAGTACATAAATAATAAAATAATTCCTGGCATCATCCTGTATATCCTTTGCGCCTCCAAGCCATTCTGGAAGGTGTATTCCTGCTAATACACCTGCTGCTGCAAGCAGCAGGCTTGCAATTAAAGCTGTAATAACAGACTGCCGCATAATGCTTCTGGCTTCCTGCACTCTTCCGCCGCCAATGCTGTGGGCTGCCTGTATGGAAAAACCTGCTGCAACAGCACCACACACACCGCCAAAAAGCCATGTGGAACTTGATACAAGCCCAATAGAAGCCGATGCCCCTGCCCCAAGGCTTCCTGCCATTGAAGCGTCTGTATATTGCATAATAACAGAAGTAACCTGCGCCATAATTGCAGGAATACTAAGGAAAAAGACAAGCTGGGACTGCTCCTTTCCAGACAGGCTGCCACCACTTTTCATCTTATCCAGCAAAACTTCACTTACCATAAAAACCTCCAGCCTGGACAGGCTTGTTATATTTTAAACATAATATTTGTATTTTATCTTATATCAGCAGCATTTGCAATATATATGGCGGGGTAATTTACAGTTATCTTATTTTCTGTTTTTTATTGTAAGCTTACGAAACCGTCCGCCACAAAAACACAAGATAACTGTAAAATACCTTTATTTTTATTGATAACATATATGCCATGTTGTATAATAAACTTCTTAAATAAAACTTAACTAAGGAGTGTTAAAATGAAATATGCAGTTGAATTATATTTTGATAAAGAAACTGAAAATAAACTTATGTATTTGTCACAAAGGCTGGCTGATGAAAAGTTAAGCACAAAGTTTCTGGAATGGAAAACAAGACCACACCTTACATTAGCATGTTTTAATGATGTGGATGAGGACAAATGCAGAAACCAGTTAATAATATTGCACGGATTTAAAAAAAACAGCGGGGAGTTTGCTTCTATTGGATTAGTTAAAATTACATTTCCTGTGCATGAAATATATACTACAGAACTTTGCAGGTAGTTTCTGCCCAATTAACTGGTTACACAGAAATTTATACAGAAATGAGGTAATTTATGAAAAAAATTGGTATTGTAATATGCAATTATAATAAAGAGGATGCCGTACTAGACTGCATCCAGAGCATCCTTGAATCTAAATTCCAGGATTTTGACTTATACGTTGTAGACAACAGTTCTACGGATATGTCTGTAAAACGGATAAAGGAAACCTGCCCTGGCAGCCTTGTATTAATTGAGAACAAAGAAAACCTTGGCGGTTCAGGAGGCTTTAATACAGGGCTCAGGGAAGTTTATAAAAAAGGGTATCCTTATATTATGTGTGTAGACAATGATGCACTTCTTGATGAAAATGCAATAGGCAATTTGTATGAATTCCTGGAAACGCATCCAGAAGCCGGAATGGCTGGTGCTAAGGTATACCATCTTGAAAATCCTGATTATGTGCAGCAGTTCGGACAGGAAATTGACTTTAAATATTTCTGTACTGAAGCATTATATTTCAATGAATATGAAGATGGCAGTATGCCAGAGTTTATTTATACAGATTCTGTTGCTGCATGTTCACTTATGGTAAAAAGATGCGTTATTGACCAGATTGGTTTAATGCCAGAAAAAAATTTCCTTTACTGGGATGATACAGAATGGTGTTATCTTTGTAACCTTGCAGGCTATAAAGTTGCTTCTGTAGGAAATGCAAAGGCACTTCATGCAATGGGTGCTAAAAATGAAGTCTATAATACATTCCCTACATATTATGCATGGCGCAACTGGATTGTATTTTTTACAAAATATGTTAAAGATGAAGAACTTGGCAGGATGGCAGAAACATTTCTTGGCTCTGTTTTCCAGGTTGCATATGAAGGGCTGCACTCTGGAAACAGCAACCGTGCCAGGACAGTAATGCTGGCATATGATGACGCAATACATGGAGTTATGGGAAAAGCAGGTGAGAACAGGATATTTGGACTGGATTTTAACAAAGAACCATTACTTCATGTGTTTAATGGCAAAGATAAAATATACCTTGAAGAGAATGGATATCCTGCTACTGCTGGATGGTTAAAAGAGTTTGCTTCCTGCAACGGCTGTAATATTACCTGGACAGAAGAACCACAGAAGGATGTACCTGTTATATCCATATGTGAAAATATCTTTGAACTTGATGATTTAAGCCGTACAAAGATTTATATTGACATTAATAAATGTGTCTTTGAAACAGAAGATGACGCAATGGATATTATTAACTATAACTATAGTAAAAGAAGCTTTATATTTGCACATAAACCTGTTTTTCTTGAATGTGCGAGGAAATTAAGGGAAAATTTAAAGAAATAAATAACTTTTACCCTGGATTTATAAAAATGCCAGTGGCATAAACTTGCCCTGGCATTTAGCTTTTTATGTTTTAATTTATTATACAGTCATAATTTCTTTTGACTTTTCATCAATCATCTTGTCAATCTTGCTTACATATTCATCAGTCATTTTCTGGATGCTTGTTTCTGCGTCCTTCTGCTCATCCTCTGAAATCTCATTGGCTTTCTGCTGCTTCTTAGCCAGGTCATTTGCATCCCTGCGTATGTTCCTGATTGCAATTTTGCTGTCTTCCCCCTTTTTCTTGACATCCTTAACCAGTTCCTTACGCCTTTCCTCTGTAAGTTCAGGGAATGAAAGACGTATAACCTTGCCATCATTATTAGGTGTAAGCCCAAGGTCAGATACAAGTATAGCCTTTTCAATTTCTTTAACCAGGCTGGCTTCCCAAGGCTGTATTACAAGGGTACGTGCTTCTGCTACAGAAATATTGGCAACTGACTGGAGGTTAGAAGGAGTCCCGTAATAATCTACTGTAATCTTGTCAAGCACATGAGGGTTAGCGCGCCCTGCACGTATTGTAGTATAGTCATTTGCAAGATTTTCAACTGTTTTATTCATCTTGTCTTCAAACTGTTTTAATTCAACACTCATATTATTCTCCATTCTGCCGCAACCGGCTTTTTGTTTATTATTATGCCGTAACCAAAGTACCTTTAGTCACACCATTTACAGTATTCACAATGCTGTTTTCTTCATTAAGCCCGAAAATCATCATAGGCATATGGTTTTCCATGCAAAGGACAGCAGCAGCAAGGTCTATAACACCAAGACGCTGGTTTATTACATCATTAATATCTATAACATCATATTTCCTGGCAGCAGGATTTAACGCAGGGTCTGAATCATATACCCCGTCTATTGATTTGGCAGAAAGAATTATATCTGCTTCTATTTCTATAGCACGCAGCACTGTTGATGTATCTGTTGAAAAATACGGATGCCCTGTACCACCTGCAAAAAACACTGCCATTCCTTTAGAAAAGTATTTATTTGCCCTGTCCTTTGAAAAAAGCTTCGTAAATGAGCCACATTCAAATGGAGTAAGTACATTTGTCATAATTCCTGCTGAACGGAAAATCTCTGAAACATATATACAGTTCATAACTGTAGCAAGCATGCCTATCTGGTCTGCTTTTGTACGGTCAATATTTTCACTTGTACGCCCACGCCAGAAATTACCACCACCAGTAACTATCCCTACTTCTATTCCGGCATCCACAAGTTCCTTAACCTGTTTAGCCACACCAAGGCATGTAGCTTCATCAAACCCTGTTTTATTTGGCCCTGCAAGGGCTTCCCCGCTTAATTTCAATAGTATTCTCTTATATTCTGCCATATCTGTCTCCTATCAGGTATTTATGCGGACGCACATACTACCAGTTATTATTCTTCAAAAATCTTATCCAGGTCAACTGCAGTCTGGTAAAGTGAACAGTAACCATCTACTACAGCGCCAGACTTTATAGTAATTGTTTTAGCTTTTATATCACCTTTTAAAATAGCTGTAGACTCAATAACTAAAGGCCCTTCTATATCAATATTGCCCCTTACTGCCCCTGCAATATAAGCAGATGAGCCTGTAACGTCACCTAAAACTACAGTGCCTACCCCTATCCTTACAGTGCCTTCACTAATAAGCCCGCCATTAAGCTTAGGTGTATTTACATATATTTCTGAAGCAACAACACCACCTGATACTTTACCATTAATATATACTTTGCCTACACATTCAATATCACCTGTAATTGTTCCCATAACCTCAAGTGAACCATCAGATGAAATGCTTCCTGTAATAGTAGTATTCTCAGTGATTACTGTAACTGTTCCATTCAGACGCTCTTCATTCATAGCCTTCATAGCTTCATTATTTACAACATCATCATTTACAGAAATAGGTACTACAGTGCTTGATGCATGTTCTTCAGCTGTTTTCTCTTCCACTGGTATTTCCACGGCAGGCTCTTCTTCCATTACTGGTTCTTCTGGTACTTCTTCCTCTTTAACAGGAGTTTCTTCTGGCATTTCCTCTTCTGCTGTTTCTTCCTGCTTCTCCTCTGCTGCCGGTATCTCTTCATCCACACTGGCGGCAGGTTCTGCTTCTTCTCCGGTAATAGTATCATCTCCAGAAGAACTGCCTGTATCTTCATCAATATAGAACCCCTCACTGTCAACATCAAGCTGTGCATCTTCCGTTTCATCATCAGGACTGCCGCCGTCATCAGCAAAAATCTGGTTCAGTAAATCCTTGTCAATACTATCATCCCCAAAACCTTCAAGTGCACCAGCATCTAAATCCAGTCCCTCTATTTCACTAATGTCATCATCTTTAAATAAACCCATTTCTCATCCTCCTAGAATATATTTTCTATAAAGCACCACTGTATCATACATACCATACGAAACATTATCCTGTCCATCCATGCTATTATATCACTAAAATTTTTATCCGTCTACAAATTTAAATATAATTTCCGGTTATGATGGGGTTTAAATAAAATTTAATGAAATTGATATACAGATATGGTAAAATAACCATAAAAAAATTACTAACGCTTATAAGAAAGGAACAAATATGAATATTATTATAAGAGAAATTGAAAAAAAAGATTATATATCTGTAGCGGCAATATGGCGTGATGTGCTTGGATTTTTGCCAGCAACTGATGAAAGCGTCACCAGAACATATGAAAAGATGAAAAACGACAACCGTTACCGCACATTTGTTGCCGACATGGACGGCAATATCGTTGGTTTTGTTACAACAGTTGAAACTTTAGCAATAGAACATCCAAACGGATACATAAAAGTAAACGGACTTGCCGTTTTGCCAGAGTTCCAGCACTGTGGCACCGGCAAAATGCTTATGGAACGCGTTGAAAAACTGGCATATGGGCACAACGCTTCAGCCATCGGGCTTGCATCAGGTTTCCAGCGGACAGGCGCACATGAATTTTACGAACACCTGGGCTATAACAAAACGTCATTTTACTTCCGCAAAAATATCTAATAACAAAAAATTTATAAAGAACATTTAAAAAACTTCAATTTTGTGGAACAAAAATCCCTGCCATATAACCTCCGTCCACCTGAACCCTCTCTCCACCAGTTTACAGTTATATTATTGTCTCATATTTTATTGCAGATTGCCAGTAACAGGTTTCACGTTCCAGATGCCAGCAATAATTCCATAAAAGGGGGTACTTTAAGCCCGCCGGCATTTAAGCCATATATTTAATGTTACGGAATAAACGTCAGTTTATTCTGTCACATTAAATAATATGGCTTTATGTGCCGCTGCGTGGCTTAACGTAGTGAGAACGTACCCCTTTTATGGAATATTCTGGCTCTGGCACGCAGAAACCGTCCGTAAATCCAAAAATCAAATTATAACTGTAAACTGCCAATCACTTTATTTAACGCATTGACTGATTTTTTCAGCAGTTCTGCTTCATGCCCGTCCAAGTCAATACATACCACCTGTTCAACACCGTCACTGCCTATTACACATGGCATACCTATGCAGACACCATCTGCTTCATAATAATGGTGCTGCAGGCTGCTGACTGTAAGTATGCTTTTTTCATTATGCACTATGCTTTCACAAATCCTTCTTGTTGCCATTGCTATTCCATAATAAGTTGCACCTTTTCTGTCTATTATCTCATAAGCACTGTTTTTCACCATATCTGACAGTTTGCTTCTGTTCTCCTCATGTGTTTCATAACCACGCATTTCACAGAACTGGTTTACAGGTATACCGCTTACGTTTACACTGCTCCATGCAGTAACTTCACTGTCACCATGTTCGCCTATTATAAATGCATGTACACTTCTTGGGTCAACTGAAAGGTGTTCCCCTATTACATATTTAAGCCTTCCTGAATCAAGAACCGTACCACTTCCCAGAACATGGTTTTCTTTAAAACCTGACAATTTAAGCGTTACCCACGTAAGTATATCAACAGGATTGCTTACTACAAGCAGGATTGCATCCTTAACATGCTCTGTTATCCCTGGAATAATCTTCTTAAATAATTCCACATTTTTATTTACAAGGTCAAGCCTTGTTTCACCTGGTTTCTGCCCCGCCCCTGCTGTTATAATTATAACACCTGCATCCTTAAGGTCACTATAATCCCCGGCATATATATTAACTGGACGTGCAAAAGGGATACCATGGTTTAAATCCATAGCCTCTCCCTCTGCCTTGTTTTTATCAATATCAATAAGTACCATTTCACGGAAAACCGGACTTTGCATAAGTGTATATGCAATAGTAGCACCAACTAACCCACAGCCAACAATCCCTGCTTTTGATAAATTCATAACACACCTCATTTCTGTTTTTTACTAAATTCTGCTTTATATAAATAATGCATATTTTAAAAACAACATAAATAAAACAGGCATACTTATAAGCTTTATTTAGTATGCCTGGTTTTTCTTAATATAATACATGTATTACATTTAAAATACATGCCTGGTTTAAACATCCATTGCAACTTTATTCTGTTTAAACCATCTTACAACTGCGTCATCCCACGCATTTTCAACAGATTTGTCCAATATAAAATTATTATTATAAATGCCTGTTACAACACATAATGTGCCATTTTCATATCTTAGCTGGAGGTGCAGTTCTGGTTTTTCCTGTAAATATTTTTCATAAAAACCACTGTCTTTTAAAAAAATTTCTGCCATGCTGCTATCGGCTTTTAAAGATACTTTAAATAAATCTGGTGTTTTCTTTCCTTTAATATATTCAAAAAAAACATGCCTGGTTTCTTTCCATCTTACAAGCTCTGTTAATCCTGTACTGCTGCCTGTTATATTATCTTCATTAATATCATTATCTGTTTCACCAGCATGCCAGTTTTTGTTTCTTCTGCCATTTATTTGAAGTTTTGCAAATGTCATGACCTCTGCTTCCTCCAGAAAAAAGGCATCAAACGCATCTTTCAGCAAAAGCATTGACATCGTAATCCTGATATCATTTATCTTAATTAAATTCATAAAAAAAACCTTTCTGTAAATAATAATAGCACGACAGATTGCCCTGTTACAATTAACAGTAACAGATAATGCATTTGTCTTTAATATAAATCAAGTTTTATAACAACAAAAAGTTTTATGCCTGCGCGCTGCCCGGCATAAAACTGCAAAACTAAAAAAGCAGCGCAGAAAAGAGGAGAACCATGAAAAAAGATGCTAAAACAATGAAGGAAGTTGCTGAAAGGTGTACACGTTACTGTTCATGTGGAAAGGATGGCTGTGGCTGTGGTTCATCAAATGCTACAAACTCCACAAAGGAAGGCAATGTAACATGCCAGACATGTACACATTATGACCAGTCTAACGTATGTGACATTGACTTGTATGAAGAAATTGTGAAAAACCATAACCTCTAAAAAAAACATCATATGCCATAGCAACATTCCAGTAGCACTTAACATCTTCTGGTAAGATTGCTGGAAACCACATGGCATGGGCTGGATAATAACCTGCCTGGATTTCCTGGTAATGCATTATGTATATGCAGTACCAGGAAATTCTTTTTTACCAGTTTTAACGTCCAATAAATACAACAACTGACCTTGGCGGCACAACTGTTTTTCTTTGTAATTCCATACCATCATTCTTATTTTTCACTGTCTTCTTACGCTTTTTCCAGCCGTTTTTCTTAACAGGCATTTCATAAAACATATCATCATATGTTGTTATGGCTGCATACCATTTCCTGCCATTAGGAAGGGATGGCAGGTCAAATGTTTTCTGTTCCCAGTACATATTAAATATAAAATAAATTATATCATCTGTTCCGCCATTGGCATCTTTGGCATAATCACCATTTAATAAAATACCAAGCATCCTGTTATAATTAGAATAATCCGCCCTCCACGCCTGTGTGCCATGTACTGATATGCCAGGCAGCCCAAGCCCCCTGTTGTCTGATGATGGCAGCCCGTCCTCCTGCCATAATACATGGTGTTCTTTCCTGAACTGGACTAGTTTCCTGACATATTCAAGTATCTGCATTTCCCGCTTGCTATGTTTCCAGTTAAGCCATGTTACCAGGTTATCATGGCAGTATGGGTTATTATTGCCAAGCTGGGTATTGCCAAATTCATCGCCTGCCAGAATCATAGGCGTGCCCTGGCTGCATAAAAGCATAAGAAAAGCATTCCTTATCTGCCTCATACGTCTTTCAATAATTGTCTGTTTCCTTGACCTTCCTTCTGCTCCACAGTTCCAGCTGTAATTATAATCTGTCCCGTCATGGTTTCTTTCACCATTTGACTCATTATGTTTCACATCATAAGATACAAGGTCCATAAGCGTAAACCCGTTTATATGGGTGATAAAATTAATAACAGCACATCCTGCCATATTACGCGTAAAACGTCCGGCAAAACTTCCTGTCATGCCTTCATCACCTTTTAAAAACTTCCTGGCGTCATTCATAAATCCCTCATTATATTCTGCAAGGAATTTACCTGGCTGCCTTATGCCCGGGCTCTGCAAAAGTGCATTATCCCAGCCTGAAGAAAGTATCTTTACACCCGAAAGCACCGGGTCTGAAACAAGGGCAACCGACGGCATGACTTCGTTATTTATACGGAAACCATCAACATGGTAATTAAGTACCCAGTTCCTTAAACAGTCAGCCATAAGGTATAAATTAGTACCTGGCAGGAAATATATATCCATAAGCACTTCTATGCCCTCTTTATGGAAACTTTTCACAAAAGCCTTAAACTCATCCACAGGATTGCTTCTATCAGCGGCATATGCAGCTTTGGGGGCAAGATAATATGTATTATCCGCACCATAACCCCAGTAATTAAGTTTAATATATTTAGAAGAACTGCTGCCTTCATCTTCTGTATCATTTAAAGGGACTGGCCTGCCATTATAAATCTTATATTCTTTCTGTATTTCATCAAATTCATAACAGGGAAGCAGAAGAACTGCATTAATGCCAAGTTCTTTCATATAAGGAAGTTTTTCAACAAGCCCCTTATATGTCCCCTTATGTTTTACACCAGAAGACTGGTGTTTTGTATATCCCCTTACATGAAGCTGGTAAAGTATAGTTTCATTGAAATTACGTTTAATCTGGCAGTCACCATCCCAGTCAAATTCCCCAGGACAAATCCCTCCGCGCACAAATCTCTGCCTGCTGCTGTTAACCGCCTTGCCCCATGAAGGCTTTCCATGTATAACCTGTGCATATGGGTCTATAAACTCTCTCCCATCTGCCTCATACATATATTCAAAATCCTGTGACAACACCTGCATAATGCTGCGTCCGTCTTTAACTTCATTATTAATGCCTGTAATTACCACAAAATATACCCCGCCCCTTTTATACTCTTCTGTAAGTGGGATTACACAAGCGGGTTCTTTTCTTCCAATATAATAAAATTTCAACTTACAGTCTTTTTCATCTGGAAGGTATACAGAGAACTGCACGCCTGTGGCTGCCTTTATTACACCAAAAGACAATGTATCACCTGGTTTTATGTTAAAAAGATTATTCCTTTTCTCCATATTCTCTCCTTAAAAGCCAGGCGGATATCCGCAATCCGCTCCGCTGCCTGTAATTTGTGCCGTCATAAACCAATGTATCTACATAATCTGTTTCCAGGAAAAATATCCCGCCATATAAATGGCAAATAACATTGAGGAAACAGCCACCACCATATTATAAAGTTTTGGATGCCTGTCAAGCATTTCCCCAAGAATAATAAAAAGCGGGAATGCACAGGACATATAACGTCCGCCACTAATAAGAAATGTTACTGAGTAATTAACAATTGTATAAACAAGTAAAAATGCAGTGTACTTAAGCGGATGCCTGCGGAGTCCGTAAAACAGCAGAATTACTGTTACTGCAAATAAAACAAGCTCTGGTACCCATACAGAAGCAGCCATAGTATTCTGTGTGCTTTCCCCAAAAGCATATCCCCATATTTCACTTAATGCATTTGTAAAATAAGTAGTCCCATGATACCAGTGTTCTTTCTGGTATACTGAAAACTGGAACGGGTTTTTCTCCACCCTGTAATTAATATAAAAATATATTAAGTTGCCAACTGGAATTAAAAACAGGCATATCCCTTTTGTAAAAAGCAGTTTAATAAATTCCTTTCCCTCCTTTTCTTTAAACATTTTAAATGGTTTGTAATATACAAAAAATTCAACACCTGCAACACCAAACAGAAGTACACCCTGCACCCTGCAAAGTGAACATAGTATGCCCGTAAGCCCTGTTGCAAGCCAGTTATGCTTTTTTACAAAATAGAATCCTGCCATCATTGTACATAAAAACAGACTTTCTGTCATCATGCCGCCAAAGAAAAACGAAAATGGATATACAGATAAAAGCACCAGGGATTTCCATGCTATCCTTTTCCCATATTCTTCTGATACCAGTGCATAAAAGAAACATGCCCCTGCTGCATATGCCAGGCACGAAAGCACCAGGCATGCAATTTCCCAGTCCCGTATTACAACATGTAACGCCCTTAAAAGCCAGGGATACAGAGGGAAAAATACCAGAAACAAATGCTGCCCGTTTTCTACATACCCTTCATAACCCTTTTTTGCTAAATCTATATAATGTGGTGCGTCCCATCTGTTCCAGGCAGACAGGAAATCTGAAAAACCGAATGTTGTTTCATCTGAAAATATATTTAAATATACCACACTGGCAATATATACTGCAATCCTGAATATTAAAGCAAGTACAAATATATAAACAATATCCTTCCTGCTTACGCCCTCTCCCTGGCATGTCCGCTTCCCTGTTATAAAAGTGCCAAGCCTGCCATTAAACGTAATGCCTGACTGGCCTGCAAAGCAAATAAACCACGCAATAATAAATACAGCTATTATTGCAGTCAACACTACTGCCATCTGGTAAAACCTCCATACAATAAATTTTTGTATATAATTTAATTATAATACTATACTACTACATTTTTTCCATTCATGCAAAACATAAGCAGCCAAAAATCATAAAAAATTTAGATTATATTCAAAAAACCTTGCAAAATCGCCATTTTACTGTAAAATAGAAAAGGTTAGCAATAATATAGTATACAGACAGACACTTGTGCCTGCGCGCTGCCTGGTACAAGGCTGTTTTACCAACACAAGCAGCGCAGAAATGAGGATTAATATGATACAGTCAGCCAATGTCACATTACGCCTTGGCAAAAAAGCGTTATTTGAAGATGTTAATATTAAATTTACAGAAGGCAACTGCTATGGTCTTATTGGTGCAAATGGTGCAGGAAAATCCACTTTCCTGAAAATACTTGCTGGCGAAATTGAACCAAGCAAAGGTGAAATCATTATTACACCAGGGCAAAGGCTTTCTTTTTTAAAGCAGGACCATTTCCAGTATGACAGCTATGTTGTGCTTGACACTGTAATTATGGGCAATGAACGGCTTTATGCAATAATGAAGGAAAAAGAAGAAATATATGCAAAAGCTGATTTTACAGAAGAAGACGGCATTAAAGCAAGTGAACTTGAAGCAGAGTTTGCCGCAATGGACGGCTGGGAAGCAGAATCAGACGCTGCTACCCTCTTAAACGGCCTTGGAATACCTGTTGATATCCACAGCAAAAAAATGTCTGAACTCCCTGCAAATGAAAAAATAAAGGTGCTTCTTGCACAGGCACTCTTTGGAAACCCTGACATACTGCTTCTCGACGAGCCTACTAACCACCTTGACCTTGAAGCTATCCGCTGGCTTGAAGAATTTCTTATTAATTTTGACAACACAGTAATAGTTGTTTCACATGACCGTTATTTCTTAAACAAAGTATGTACACATATTGCTGATATTGACTATGCCAAAATACAGTTATATGCCGGCAATTATGACTTCTGGTATGAGTCAAGCCAGCTTATGATTAAGCAGATGAAGGAAGCCAACAAGAAGAAGGAGGAAAAGATTAAAGAACTCCAGACATTTATCCAGCGTTTCAGCGCTAATGCATCCAAATCAAAGCAGGCTACTTCACGTAAACATGCCCTTGAAAAAATACAGCTTGATGAAATGAAACCTTCAAGCCGCAAATATCCATATATTGACTTCCGCCCTGACCGTGAAATAGGCAACGAAGTCCTTACTGTGGAACATATCTCCAAAACAATTGATGGTGTAAAAGTGCTTGACGATATATCATTTATAATCGGGCGTGAGGACAAAGTTGCATTTGTAGGAAGTGACACAATTGCCAACACTACACTCTTTAAAATACTTGCTGGCGAACTAGAACCAGACAGTGGTTCTTTTAAATGGGGCGTAACAACAAGCTTTTCTTACTTCCCAAAAGACAATACAGAGCTTTTTAATACTAGCGAAACCATTGTAGACTGGCTTATGCCTTTCTCTCCAGAAAAAGACCCGACTTATGTACGTGGCTTCCTTGGACGTATGCTTTTCCCAGGTGAAGACGGCATCAAGAAAGTAAACGTGCTTTCCGGTGGAGAACGTGTACGTGTAATGCTCTCTAAAATGATGATACTTGGTTCTAACGTACTTATAATAGATGAACCTACAGCGCACCTTGACATGGAGTCCATAACATCACTTAACAACGGGCTTATCAAATTCCCAGGCGTTGTGCTGTTTACATCACAAGACCACCAGTTTATACAGACAATAGCTAACAGGATTATGGAAATAACACCTGGCGGCCTTATTGATAAAATCACAACATACGATGAATACCTTGACAGCGATGAAATGGCACGCAAAAGACAGATACTTTCAGTACAGACAGAAGAAAGCGATTAAAAATCCTGGTATAAATTTATATAAATCTTTATTACAATGTTTAAAAGAAACTCCGGTTTCTTTTAAACATAATAGATAAAAATATATAAAGAAAACCCCACAAGATACATTCTTGCGGGGTTTTCAATGGGTTGGGCTGTTTAATTATAAACAGTAGCAGTCTGTAGGGGAATCGAACCCCTGTTTCCGCCGTGAGAGGGCGGCGTCTTAGCCGCTTGACCAACAGACCATATACTATATTGTTATTTAGTGGCTTCTCTGTACCAACGAAAACTAGTATACAACACTTTTTTATAAAATGCAAGCTTTTTTTTATTAATTTCTACAATTTATTTTATATTTGTATTAATGCCCGCGGTAAATATGCAGGCATTAATACATTTTTATATATAATTATGGTTTTTTGTATTCCAGTTTTAAGTTATTCTGCCTTCTTCTGTATTACAGGTTAGTATAACCCATCAGATATTTATCAGCTTCTTTCGCAACTCCCCTGCCTTCTTCTATACCCCATACAACAAGTGACTGCCCCCTGTGCATATCCCCTGCTGTAAATACTTTGTCTGCTGTTGTTTTATAAGAGCCTTTTTCTGTAAGCACATTGCCCCGTGCATCCAGCTGGACACCAAATGCCTTTGCAATATACTGCTGTGTCCCAAGGAAGCCAGCTGCTATTAACACATAATCAGCAGGTATTTCAAATTCGCTGCCTGGAATTTCTGCCATATCCATCCTGCCTGTTTTCTCATTTTTCTTTGGCTCAAGTTTTATAAGTTTAACTTTCTTAAGTTTGCCATTTTTATCTTTTATAAATTCTTTAACTGTTGCCTGGTAAATACGCGGGTCTTTGCCATATACTGCAATAGCTTCTTCCTGGCCATAATCTGTTTTGCAGACACGTGGCCACTCTGGCCATGGGTTGCTTTCTGGACGGCTGTCTGGAAGCTTTGGCATCATTTCAACCTGTACAACAGATTTAGCACCCTGGCGCACTGATGTCCCAACACAGTCATTACCTGTATCACCACCGCCAATTACTACTACATTTTTACCTTTTGTATTAATAAAACCATTATTTTGTCCTGAAAGCACATGTTTTGTGGAACGCGCCAGAAAATCAACTGCAAAATAAATTCCCTCTGCATCCCGTCCTGCTGCCTTTATATCACGTGGTTCTGATGCACCACATGCGAGGATTACGCAGTCATATCCATTAATTAAATCCTGGGCTTTTACGTTTTTACCTACATCAGCATTAACAATAAACTGTATGCCTTCTTTTTCCATTATCTCCTGTTTTCTGTTAATCACCCATTTTTCAAGCTTCATATTTGGAATACCATACATAAGCAGCCCGCCAATATGGTCATTTCTTTCATAAACAGTTACTAAGTGCCCGCGCCTGTTTAACTGGTCTGCTGCCGCAAGGCCTGCTGGCCCTGAACCAACAACTGCAGCCTTTTTGCCTGTACGTACTTTAGGAGGGACAGCTTCCATCAGCCCGTTTTCGTAACCGTACTCAATAATTGCCATCTCATTTGCTTTACATGTAACAGGGGCGTCATTCAGCCCGCATGTACATGCTGCTTCACAAAGTGCAGGACATACCCTTGATGTAAATTCAGGGAAATTATTTGTCTGCCTTAATAGCTGTAATGCTTTTTCCATATTTCCAAGATAAAGCAAATCATTCCATTCTGGCACAAGGTTATTTAAAGGACAGCCTGATGCCATGCCATTTAACACCATGCCAGACTGGCAGAACGGTACGCCGCAGTTCATGCAGCGTGCCGCCTGTTCCTTACGTTCCTTGTCACTGGCAGGCGTATGGAATTCATTAAAATTCTTAATTCTCTCTAAAGGCTCTGTTGCTTTATTATCTTTTCTGTTATATTCCAAAAATCCAGTTGGTTTTCCCATAGCAATAACACTCCTATCATTTTCTGCTTGCATAAAAAGCTTCTATCTGTGCCTGTTCATATCCCAGCCCATGCTCTTCCATTTTAGCAATAAGCTGTAACATCTTACTATAATCATAAGAAACAATTTTCTTAAACTTAGGCAGGTATTCACTAAAGTTATCAAGAATTGTTTTTCCCTTTTCTGAACCTGTCGCATTTACATGCTCTTCAATTATAGATTTTAACTCAATTACATCATATTTATCAGTAACAGGGGCAGATGAAACAAGCTCTTTATTTAATTTAAGGTATAAATCACTGTTTTCGTCAAGTACATATGCAACACCGCCGCTCATGCCTGCCGCAAAGTTTTTGCCTGTATTGCCAAGTATTACAACACACCCGCCTGTCATATATTCACAGCCATGGTCGCCAACACCTTCTACAACAGCAGTACAGCCCGAATTCCTTACACAGAAACGTTCCCCTGCTATCCCGTTTATAAATGCCTTGCCGCTTGTAGCACCATAAAATGCCACATTTCCAATAATAATATTTTCATCTGCCTTAAATTTAGTGCCCGCTGGCGGATATACTATAATCTTGCCCCCGGAAAGCCCTTTTCCAATATAGTCATTAGAGTCTCCTATAAGTTCAAGTGTAAGTCCCTGTGGTATAAATGCACCAAAACTCTGCCCGCCGCTTCCATGGCATTCTACAGTAATAGTATCTTCATCTAATGTGCCATTATGTTTCTTTGTAATCTCTGAACCAAGAATTGTACCAAGTGAACGGTTAATATTAGTCACATTAACAGATACTCTTGTCTTTTCCTTTGTCTCAACTGCATTTTTCAGCTTAGGCAGCAGCACTTTTTCATCAATTGTCTTATCAAGCCCGAAATCAAATACATTTTTGGGATTAAATTTATTTTCTTTTCTTTCATTTGCAAATGTGCAATCAAGCATTTCCGACAGGTCTATATTGTATTTTGATGCTTTACTGTCCTTAACCTGCAGTAAATCAGTACGCCCTATAAGCCCGTCAACAGTTTT
>Ga0073906_1003603_pt1 | contig 17164 bp, 14 predicted proteins | sample Inofromicrocosms_FD_65485 | JGI IMG/M metagenome (GOLD analysis project Ga0073906, IMG submission 65485) | Mouse cecum microbial communities from Vienna, Austria - Inoculum for glucosamine and mucus D2O microcosms | ecosystem: Host-associated > Mammals > Digestive system > Large intestine >... | reverse complement strand
CAGCTTAATACCTATAACACCAGGATTGTGCCTTAATATTAAGCTGATAAATTTACTTGTTTTATCATATTTTCCACTACTTTTATTACCATTATTCCTGCCCATACTTACCTCCAGTAATTCAGTTAATAGCAAAATATACGCCCAGTCTTAACACAATTATAAAATCTACCATTAAAAACTCCATACAATACATAAGCTTATTTGCCTTATGTATACCGCAAGGCTCTATATCCCGTAAAGCATCACCTATAGATGGCTTTTTAACAAGTTTTCCAAAATAATAAGCATCACCAAGAAGTTCTATGCCAAGAGCCCCCGCACATGCCGCCTCTGTCTGCCCGGCATTAGGGCTTGTGCTTTTATACCTGTCACGTAAAAAAATCTTCCATGCATTTGCTGCATCATACCCCAGAATAAAAGCTGATACAACCATTAAAAGCGCCGATATCCTTGCAGGAATAAAATTTGCAATATCATCAAGCTTTGCTGCTGCCCTTCCAAAGTCAATATACTTTTCATTCTTATATCCTGCCATACTGTCCATAGTATTAATGCCTTTATATAAAAAACCTGCCACAGCACCGCCAAATAACATATAAAACAATGGTGCAATTACACCATCAGAAGAATTTTCTGCAACTGTTTCAACAGCAGCTTTTGTAATGCCCTCTGCATCAAGGTTTGCTGTGTCCCTCCCTACAATCATGGAAACATTAAACCTTGCCTCTTCAATATTATTGTTATACAGTGCAGTTTCAACCTTTGTGCTTTCTGTTTTAAGCGACTTTGCCGCAAGTATCTGCCAGCACATAATACCCTCAATCACAATTCCTGCCACCAAATGCAGCCTGTACGCCAGATACAGTATACAGAACGGGACAGCTATACATGCACACTCCACAATAACAACCATAAAAATGCCATTTCTTCTTTTTTCCTTTGCACCACTATCCTGGCAAAGCAGCCTGTCCGTACAAAAAGATACCAGCTTTCCTATTGCAACTACTGGATGCGGTACAGTGCGCGGGTCTCCAAAAATTAAATCAATTATATAGCCGGCAATAATACTTATCAATCCAGCAATACACATAAACTCCATAAATATACCTCTTTAATATCAGAAATTTTTATATGAATTAAAAACAAACCCATTCCTGGTATTTTCCACACCTTCCCGATAACATATATCCAGGCTGCATATATAGCCATGTCCATTGCTGCACTGGTAATTAAAATAACTCCCCCTGCCTTCTCCTGCATATGCTTCCATTATAGACATTATAGTACCACCATGTACTACAAACGGAACAGCCGCATTTTCATTTAATACACCATCCTGTACAAGCCCCTGGCATATTAATAAAGCTTCCTTAAAACCTGAAATACACCTTTCCGAAAATACCTGCCTGTCCTCACCGCCTGGAAACTTTCCCCTGCCGCCACTGTCAATCCATTTCTGGTATTCAATATCCCCATTAAGTTCAATATAGTTTTTTCCCTCAAACCTTCCAAAATCTATCTCCCTGAACCCGTCAATTATATACAGCCTTTTATCTGGATAAATTATATCTGCTGTCTGTATACACCTTTTCATCGGGCTGGCAAAAACAATACCAGCTTTTGGATAAATATTCCTGTATAAATTATCCTTAAGCCCGTTAATTCCTTCCTTGCACAGCTCTTCATCAGTAGAACCAATATAACGGGACTGCAGGTTTCCACTTGTACTGCCATGCCTTATAAAAACAAACTCCATTACTTAATAACCTGTCCCATTCCGCATATTATCCTTTCAACATGCTTTGCATTACTGGCAAGCCTGCACATAACCCTTCCATGCAGCTCACGCCATTTCCTTTCTTCCCTGTCCAATGGTACTATTCCACATCCCACCTGGTCAGTTATTATAATTATATCGTCCCTTGTTCTAATTAGTATTTCTGCAAAACTATTAACCTCCTCTGGTTTATCTGCATAATTCCTTACAAACTCATGGAAATGGTTAATAACCTTATACCCGCCCATGCTGGCAGCTGGATTAAGGACTGCCCCTTCCAGTACATTTTCTTTACCATAGCCCTTCTTTGCCAGGACATACTCAAGCTTGCCCTGGAAAGCCCCTCCTGTATATACTTCCATTTCAAGCCTCCATTTATAGTATAATACACATTCCTGCACAAGTTACTGCCCCTGCCATTTCACACAGGCATAAAAACCACCCTGCCAGGTCGCCTGTAATACCCCCAAACTCTTTATAAGACTTATACCTGTAATATAAAAATACAGCAAGCATGCTGCAAATTAAAATAACAGCCTTAAACCCATAAAAACAAAACATAACCACTGCCATTACTAAAAATTCTGCAACAAGCGCGGCACATACTATATTTCTATTAGCAACTTTAGAAAATGAATAAAGCATCCCTTCCTTTTTTGCACCTTTAAACATCACAACAGAAAAACCACTAAGAATTCTTGAAAATACAAATGTACATGCAAACAAAGGGCTTATATTATAATTAATTTCTGGCAATGCACCTGCATAGACCAGAATGTATACCAGAAACATAATAACTGCAAATGCACCAATATGTGCATCTTTTAATATCTCTAACTTCTTATCCCTCGGCTGGTACGAATGCAGCGCATCCATTGTATCCATATACCCGTCAATATGTATACCACCAGTAATAAAAATATTTAAAACAATTACTGCTGCTGCCCTTGCCATGTTTCCAATACCCAGTTTAGCACAAATCCAGAGCCAGCCCCAGGAGGCAGCACCAAGAAACAGACCCACAAATGGAAAAAAACAGATGGAATACTCCATATCCTTCTCCTTCCATTCAAAATAGGGAACTGGAAGTTTTGAATAAGTCCCAAATGCTATAAAACATGCCTTTATTACTGGCATAAAACATGCCTCCCGTCTAAAAAGCCAAAATATAATGGTTTGATTATATCATTTCCGTATATATATTTCCAGTTATTTTGTGTTATTGTGATATGATGCAGGAACGCAGGGTTCTTAATGTGTTCCACTAAATTATCCCACAACAGAAAAGCATGCCGCAGACATGGCTTTTGCACGCATTCCGCTACGTTAGCCCACGCAGCGGCACATAAAGCCTGCTGTTTACTGGCACAATTCCAAAAAACAAGACATAAAAATAAAATAAATATTGTAACCGGAAATTATATTGGGGGGGGAAGGTGATTTAGATGGACGGACAATCCATTACAGCGAAAACAACAAATAACAAAATTATACGTAATGAAAAATATTATTGTGAAGTATCAAAAGATGTGTTATAATCCCAAAAGAGCAATCGTGTTGCAGGGTGGTATTGCTATCCTATTTTAATGGCCAGCCCCTTGTAGGCGGTTGCTTTCTTATTTGTGTCTATAATATTACAATGTAAAGGGGAACTATGAAAAATACACACATCCGCATTAAAAATGCACATATACACAATTTAAAAAATATAGATGTTTCTATTCCCAAGGAAAAACTTACTGTAATAACAGGTGTTTCTGGTAGTGGCAAGTCAAGCCTTGCTTTTGATACTTTATATGAAGAGGGCAAACGCAGGTATCTTATGTTTTCTGATACACAGTTTGGAATAGAAAGTGTACCATCTTTTGATACAATAACAGGGCTTTCACCAACTGTAGCTGTTGAACAGCGTACTATACGCCAGTCAAACCCTAGAAGCACTGTAGGCACGCGTACAAAATTAAGTGCTATTCTTGCAATGCTTTTTACAAATTATGGTGTAAGAAATCCAAAATATGACGATGGAATACCTCTGTCTATGGAAATGTTCCAAAGAAATTCTGCAAAGGGAATGTGCGCTAAATGCATTGGAAAAGGCAGCACCCATATTGTTTATGAGGATAAAATATATGGTGACGCTGGACAGAAAATCGGTGATATTTTAGAAGGCAAATTCCAAAAAATCAATACATGGCGTAATAAAATTAATGATTATCTCAAAGCGTTTAATCTGTCTTTTAATACAAAGCTAAAAAACCTGTCAGAAGAGCAGTTTTTTGCTTTAAAATATGGTTCACCGAAAACTAAATTCCAGGGGGTAAATTCCTTTGCACCAACTGCTAAAAGTACACTGGACTATGTACAGGATATAGAAAAAATGTCTGGACGCCAGAAACTTTTTACTTTTACACAGGCGTATGCCGAAGAAGCCACCTGCCCTAAATGCCAGGGTACAGGGCTTGGCATACAGGGGCTTCACACAACAATATCTGGCAAAAACATAACAGAACTTGAAAATATGTATATTAGTGATTTACTGGATTTTATGGAGAAATATGCATTAGAAAACAACAATGCCCTTGCAAGGGAGATATGCACAAAGCTGCAGTGCATGGCAGATACAGGACTTTACCACCTTTCCCTTTCAAGACCTCTTCCAACATTATCAGGCGGCGAGATACAAAGACTATTCCTGGCAAGCTATGTAATTGCAGATATGGACAGTATTATCTTTGTATTTGATGAACCAACAATAGGGCTTCATGAATTAGAAAAGGAGAAGCTAATCTCAATTATTAAAAACCTTGTAGAACGTGGCAATACAGTAATTGCAGTTGAACATGATGCAAACTTTATCAATAATGCTGATTATATTATTGATATAGGGCCAGATGCAGGTATTAAAGGCGGCTGGAAAATTTTTGAAGGAGAATATAAGAAATTCCTGGAATGCAATAATTCAAAAACCGCCCCATTCCTTGCAGATAAAAGTAATTTTATAACAAGAGGCAAGACAAGGCAGCTTACAGGCAAAGAGCTTGTCCTGAAAGGCGCAGATACACATAATCTTAAAAATATTACTGCCCATATCCCTCTTGGCATAATAACAGGCATAGCAGGTGTTTCAGGAAGCGGCAAATCCAGCCTGGTCTCAGATACTCTTGTCCCAATGCTTAAAGAGGCACTAAAAGAGCGGTGTATTTCAGATGAAGTATATACCGCAGAAAATATTTCCTGCAATGCAGAACTATCTGGAACAGAAAATATTAAAAAATGTATTATAATAGACCAGAAACCAATAGGAAGGTCTGTTACCTCCTGCCCTGCTACATATACAGGAATTTACGACAGAATACGTAAACTTTTTGCAGCAACACAGATTTCAAAAGATTATGGGTATTCTATAGGAATGTTCTCTGTTAATTCAGAAGGAGGATGCCGTGTATGCCACGGACAGGGAACTATTAACTGGCACGCAGGAATGGGAAACCATATAGAAATTATATGCGAAGCCTGTGGCGGCGCAGGCTTTCTTCCAGAAACAATGGAAGTAGAACTAGATGGCAAAAATATAAAAGAAATACTTGATATGACCATAGATGAAGCATATATATTTTTCCAGGATAAGGATAAAACCATTTGCAATATATTAAACATATTACAACGTGTTGGCATGGGATATATTACACTTGGACAGAAAACTCCCACAATTTCTGGTGGTGAAAGCCAGCGTATTAAGCTTGCCAAAGAGCTTGGCAAAGGCAAAAATACCAGGGATATTTTATATATCCTGGATGAACCGACAACAGGGCTGTCCTTTTATGACAGTGGCAGATTAATGGATTTATTGCAGGAACTTGTTGATACTGGCAATTCTGTAATTGTAACAGAACATGACCCTTATATATTATCAAACTGCGATTATATAATTGAACTTGGAAAAGGCGGCGGCTCTGACGGAGGAAATATTATTGCCACTGGAACACCAGAAGAACTTAAAAATAATGTAAATTCAATAATTGGAGGATATCTCTTTTGAAAACGGATACTGGAAATGGAATAAATGATGCAATAGACAACTATATATACCAAAAACATTACAGGCTGGTAAACAGCATACTTTTTTATAAAGACGGGGAACTGCTGGCAGAACGGTATTATAATAAATTCACAAAAGAAAGCAGAAATAATATCAAATCTGTATGGAAAAGCATTATTTCCATATGTGCTGGTATATGCCTTAGTAAAGGCTTTATTAAAAGCTTTGACGAACCGGTTTCAAATTATATCCCCTTATTTGATGGAAGCCGCCATCCATACCACCAGATGCTTAAAATAAAACACCTTCTTACAATGACTTCAGGCATATACTGGAATGGCGGCATACATTACCACTGTCCTATGCTGGTACAGTGCCTGCGCTCTGGCAATATAACAGAATATATTTCTGATATATATATGAAAGACCTGCCAGGAAGCTCACTTGTATATAAAGAATGGGATATAATGCTTGCATCAGAGGTTATACATAAAGCATCAGGAATGAATACTTATGACTTATGTGATAAATACCTGTACCAGCCACTTGGAATACAAAGTGGCAGATGGTTTACTTCACAAGATGGTATATGCTATACAATTCCTGGCAATAATTTTCCTGGTACAGATGGTGATGCAGAAGAGGCAAAATCAGATTTATGTGCAAGGGATATGGCAAAAGCCGGATTTCTAATGTTAAACCAGGGAACTTATAACGGAATTAAAATTTTACCAGAAGAAACTGCCAGGCTGTTAATTACACCTGCAAGTACAATTCTTGGCAGCAAACCCTCTAAAAACACAAAATGGCTTGAAGATTATGGCATGTTCTGGTGGCTTGGCAATGGCTGTTATAGTGCTAAAGGTTTTGGCGGACAACAGATAACAATAATCCCAGATAAAAATATTGTTTGTGTTATACAGGCAAAAGCAACAGCATCTGGTAAAATTTATGATGACCTGCTGCCATTTATAATGGAATATTATGGTATATAACTATTTACTGGCAGATTTAAGGGCATGCACACTATAATGGTGCACATGCCCTTTCTAACCACTCTGTTTCTTCCACATCAAGATATGGGGAAATATTTTCATAAACTTTCTTATGGTAATTATTTAACAGTTCCTTTTCTTTATCATCCATTAATTCTATATTTATTAAATCCCTGTCAAATGGAACTAATGTCAGATGTTCAAATCCCATAAACTGCCCATACTCTGTTTTCTCACGTTTTACACATAGTATAAGGTTCTCAAGACGTATTCCAAATCTGCCTTCAATATATATTCCCGGTTCATCTGATGTAACCATTCCTTCTTCAAGTACAGCATTTTCACCAGGGTACGGAAGTATATGGTATCTGAAAGCATTAGGAGGCTCATGTACATTTAAAAGATACCCAACACCGTGCCCTGTACCGTGGTTATAGTTACATCCCATATCCCATAAAGGCTTTCTTGCAATATAATCAAGTGAAACACCTGTACATCCATAAAGAAAATGTGCATCACATAAGTTTAAATTACCACGCAGTACAGCAGTATAATATTTTTTCTGTTCTTCTGTTGCCCTGTTTCCAATAAGAATAGTCCTTGTTATATCTGTTGTACCTTCCAGGTAATGCCCGCCTGTATCTACTAATAAAAGATTACCTGGTTCTACAGCCACATCTGTTCCAGGAACTGCAGAATAATGCACTATAGCCCCGTGGCTTCCATAACCAGCTATAGTATCAAAACTTGGTCCTATATAATTTTCGCCCCTGCTTCTTATTTTCTCCAGCTTTTCTATCAGGCTTAACTCTGACATCTGCGTCCTGCCCATATTCTTTTTAATCCAGTATATAAACCTTGTAACAGCAACACCATCTTTAATATGGGCTTCCTTTATATTGGCAGTTTCTATATTATTTTTTACTGCTTTCCACAATACTGAAGGATTAACCAGGTCAAGTATCTCCGCTTCTGCCGGAATATTGTTTACTATAGAATAATTTATGGTACTTTTATCAAGCATAATCCTGCTGCCATTTTCAAAATTCCTTGCATAATTATATATATCATTGTAATCCCTTATAGAAACCCCTGCATCTGCAAGTACATTTTCCACTTTCCAGCCCAATGCCTCTTTACTGGCAAAAAGTACAATATCCTCCATTCCAATTACAAGATATGATAAAACTACAGGATTACAATGTATATCATTTCCTCTTATATTCAAAATCCATGCTATATCATCAAGTGTACTAACAATATGGTAATCTGCACCATGCTTACGCATGTATTCCCTTATCCTTGCAATTTTGTCCTCTCTTTTCTCACCAGCATAACATATATCCAGTAACATTGCGGGCTGTGGCTCTATCTGTGGTCTTTCTTCCCATATTTCCCCTACAAGGTCAAGACTGCTGTTAATCTTTGCACCTGTAACCTTAAAACTTGCCAGAATATCTTCCGCCCATGCCGACGGAACAGTTCTCCCGTCAAAACCAAGCGCTTCACCAGCCTGCAGGTTTTCTACAATATAATCTTTTATCTTAATTGTGCCTTCTGTCCCTGCTTTATAAAGCTTAATACCGCTTCCCTTTAATTGTTCTTCTGCCTGTATAAAATACCTTCCGTCCGTCCAGAGCCCTGCCTCTTCCATCGTCACCACAACAGTACCCGCCGAACCATCAAATCCCGATATAAACTCCCTGCATTTAAAATAATTCCCTGTATATTCAGAATTATGGAAATCATTTGACGGGATATAATACATGCTAATCCCGTTTTCTTTCATGCAAATACGGAGTGCATCAACTCTCTGTGCTATATCCAATACTGCCCCTCCTCTTAAAATCCACAATCATATACTTAACTATCTATAATCTTATACTGCCCAGTATATTGCTAAATTCCGCAAACTGTGCAAGCGACAGTGTTTCACCCCTTATTGTTTCTTTAAGCCCCATCTGTCTTAAAGCTTCTGCCACCTGTTCTTTATCCACACCAAGCCTGCTGTCATTTGCCAGCCCGTTCTGCAGCGTCTTCCTCCGCTGGTTAAATGATGCACGTATAATTCCAAACATAAATTTCTCATCATTTACATTAACACATGGTTTACTATAGCTGCGCAGCCTGATAACCGCAGAGCCTACACCTGGACGCGGCATAAAACAGTTTGCCGGGACATTGGCAACAATCTCCGCATCAGAATAATACTGTACTGCAAGCGACAACGCCCCATAATCCTTAGTACCAGGTACTGCCTGCATCCTCTGTGCAACCTCTTTCTGTACCATAACTGTAATATTGTCAAATGGTACATGGCTTTCCAGTATTCCCATAATAACAGGGGTTGTTATATAATATGGAAGGTTAGCCACTACTTTAACCGCCCTGCCCCCATTTCTTTCTTCAGCAATCTTCTTAATATCTATTTTAAGTATATCCTCATTAACCACTGTAACATTATCATAACCTGAAAGAGTTTCCGAAAGAACTGGTATAAGGCTGCTGTCAATTTCAACCGCCATGACTTCCCTTGCATTTTCACAAAGATACTGTGTAAGTGTCCCTATACCCGGCCCGACTTCTAATACAAAATCCTCACTTGAAACTCCAGCGGCATCTATTATTTTATCCAAAACATGCGTATCTATGAGAAAATTCTGTCCAAACCGTTTCTGGAATTTAATATTATACTTCTTTAAAATTTCTATAGTATTCTGTGGTATTCCAAGCGATGCCATACTTCCTCCTTATATGCTTCTGCCCGTCATAAAAACATTTAACCAAAAATATATATGGCTGCTTTTATGTTACAACTGTAATCATTACATAACAGTATAACACTTTCCATGGCAAAGTCAAACTGGATGATAATTTACGTTATCTTTTGTATAGATTAGCGGACGGTTTCTGTGCCAGAGCCAGAATTATTACGTAAGGGGTACTTCCGCTACAATATAATGGCATTTAGTTAAGAGTTTAGACGGGAAATATTTTTATAAATTACTAAAGTGTGGATTGCTGGCAAATCCAAAGTGCCTTCCATGAAAAAAGCACGCTTCCGCTTGAACTTGCACGCAATGGATGCATAAAGCCCTAAAGTACAGGGCTTAAGCACCAGCGGCTTCGTACAGCTTTTTCATGGAAGCACATTTGGAATTTGCCAGCCATTCTACTTCTTTGGTAATTTATAAAATATTTTCTACTTAGATTCTTAACTAAATACCATTGTTTTATATTGGCGTAGCAGAAGCGTACCCCTTTACATAATAATTACTGGCATCTAGCATGCGAAACCTGTGGTACTAAATTTACAACAAAATACAAAATAATAAGATAACTATAAACTGGGTAGTGGAAATTATTCTGCTAGTCACGTATTATGTAATGAAAGGATTACTGTGATATATTAATATAACTGGCTTCCATTCGTCTAAATCACTTACCCTACACCATAATTTCCAGTTATCTTGTTATTCTTGAGTTTAGTGCAGATTTAGTGTGATAGGTTTTATGTGCCATGATGCCAGCAATATTCTATTAAAAAGGTACTACGCATTATTGCACAGGCTAATGTATCACAATGTCATTTAGTTAAGAATTTAGACGGGGAATATTTTTATAAATTACCAAAGTGTGGATTGCTGGCAAATTCCAAATGTGCTTCCATGAAAAAGCTGTACGAAGCCGCTGGTGCTTAAGCTCTGTTTTTAAAATGTTCCGTAGGAACATTAAGGGCTTTATGCACCATTGCGTGCGAGTCCAAGCGGAAGCGTGCTTGTTCATGGAAGGCACTTTGGATTTGCCAGCGCATCCCATCACATGTAATTTCTAAACAATCTCCCTTAACTAAATGACATTGTACCATAGCAGTTTGCACAAGCGTACCCCTTTAACGGAATATTCTGGCTCTGGCACTAGAAACCGTCCGCCTGCCAATCCACACCAACACAAAACAACTGGAAATTATCATAACCAAAAATCATTGACAATGATTTTTAAGAGTATTATAATTTGCGTTGGCAAGATAAAAAATGAAATCTACTATAACAAAAAAATGAAAGGGGATAGGGAACATGATAGCACAAGTCTTGGCCGTAGTTATTTTCGTTGCAATGTTTCTATTAATTGTGTCAGAAAAAATAGAAAGGCATATTGTAACATTAGGGTGCGGTTTACTAACCATTTTACTGGTATTTGGACTTTCAATGCACAGTACCTCAGCAATCTTTAAAACTTTAAACCTGCACAGTATTATTACTAAATCTTTCTGGTATGTTTCAGGCCCAGGCGGTGAGGAATCATCAGGAATTAACTGGGCAACAATTATATTTATCTTTGGAATGATGGTAATGGTAGAGGGAATGGCAAAGGCGGGCTTTTTCCGCTGGCTTTGTATGAAACTTGCAAAGATGGTAAATTATAAGCCTGTACCTTTATTTATTACATTTATGGTTATGTCCTCTATACTCGCAATGTTTATAGACAGCATTACTGTTATTTTATTCCTTGCAGCAGTTACAATAGAGCTGGCTAAATTATTAAAATTTAACCCTGTTCCGATGATTTTATCAGAAATTTTCTGTGCAAACCTCGGAGGCTCTGCTACAATGTGCGGTGACCCGCCAAATATTATTATAGGGACATCCCTTGAACTTTCTTTTGCTGACTTTTTAACTAACACTGGTGTTATTGCAGCAATAAGCCTTGTTTTCGTAATTGTTTACTTCTATTTTGTATTTGGAAGGTCAATGGCTGCGGATGCCTCAAAAGATATTGATATATCAGCAATACCAGAACCAAAAGATGCTATTACTAATAAAAGGGATTTTATAATAAGCAGCATTATATTCGGATGTGCTGTTGTACTTCTTGTAACACATGCACAAACCGGGCTGACAGTTGCATTTATCGGTACTGCTGTAGCCATTGTTACCCTTGTTGCTGCTGGCACAAGTGCTTTTGAACTATTAAAAAAGGTTGATTATAAAACCCTGCTGTTCTTTATAGGCTTATTTGCAGTTGTTGGCGGGCTTGAAGAAACAGGAATACTTAAAATAGTTGCCAATTTTATAGGTGATATAAGTGGTGGCAATTTAAAACTTATGGTAGCAATTATTATATGGATTTCAGCAATAGCCAGCGCATTTGTTGATAATATCCCGTTTGCTGCAACAATGATACCTATTATAAAAAGCCTTGCAGCTACAACAGGCGTTAATATTGAAACACTTGCATGGGCTTTATCTATGGGAACAGATATAGGAGGAAGCGCTACACCAATTGGTGCTTCTGCTAACGTAGTTGGAACATCCGTAGCTGCTAAAAATGGTTACATTATCGGCTGGGGCAAATATTGTAAATCAGCCGCACCTGCAACTATTATAGTAATAACAATATCAATGGTTGTTATATTTATAAGATATTGTTAAATAAGGAGGATTTTAATGGATAAACAGGTAATTATAGCAATAAGCCGTGAGTATGGAAGTGCCGGCCATGAAATCGCAGAAAAGACCGCCAGGGACTTAGGGCTTAAACTCTATGACAGGAATATGTTAGATGATATTTCAAAGGATAAGGATATCCATGTTGAATATCTTGAAAAATATGATGAAAAACCTAAAAAACTTTTCAGTTCCAGAAGAGTAGGTGCATACACTAATTCCATTGAGGAAATAATTGCAGAAATGCAGTTTGATTATTTACGTGAAAAAGCAGATACAGGTGAGTCATTTGTTATTGTTGGCAGATGCGCAGAAACTGTATTAAAAGACAGAAAAGGGTTAATTTCTGTTTTTATACTTGGTAATTATGAAGTTAAATTAAAGCGTATTATGGATAAATACCATTTAAGTGAAACAGATGCTGCTGCTAAGATTAAAAGGCATGATAAACATAGAAAGCAGTACCATAACCATTATTCAGATGGCAAATGGGGCGACTCAAGGCTGTATGATTTATGTATTAACAGCAGCCATCTTGGCATAGATAAAACAGCAGTTATTATTAAAGATTATATAAAAGAAATAATGGATACCCTGTAAATATAATTTAACCTCATCAAGTAAGTCCCTACCCACCGCTTCTATGTTGCGAAAACATAAGCGGTGGGTAGGGACTTACTTGTTTCAGTGGGAGTACAAGCTCCCGCTGAAAAGCTGCTATTGCAGCTATGAGGTTATAAGCAAGTAGCGAAGCGGATTGCGAATATCCGCTTGACAAACAATGGCATATGCTGGTATCTTGCTTAATAAAGTTAAACAAGATACCAGCACATGCCTTATAATTATTAAAGCCTGTATAATTTTACTGCATTTCTTTCTGTTATATCTATAACCTCTTGCGTTGTAATACCTTTAATCTCTGCAATTTTTCTGGCAACATATCCAAGGTTTAATGAACTGTTTCTTTCATTTCTATAAGGTTCTGGTGTAAGATATGGTGCATCTGTTTCAAGCACAAGTTTGTCTAATGGTATTTGTGACACCACATCTATAAGCTTCCTGCTGTTCTTAAATGTAACCACACCCCCTATGCCAAGATAGAAACCCATGCCAACATATATCTTTGCAATTTCCGGGCTATAAGAAAAACAGTGTACTACCCCGTTTATTTCCCCTGTATCAGATTTATAAAATGTTTTAATTATATTTAATGTATCTTCTGCTGCATCCCTGCTATGTATAATTACTGGAAGCCCTGTTTCTTTTGCTATTTCAAGCTGGCGGATAAACCATTTTTTCTGCACCTGCCTGAAAGGTTCATCATGATGGTAATCAAGTCCAGTTTCACCTACTGCCACCACCTTTTTATTTAATGCCAGTGATTTAAGCCATTCCATGTCTTTCTCTTTAATATCTGCTGTTTCATATGGATGTATTCCTACAGCAGCATATATAAAACTATATTCTTCTGAAAGTTTTACTGCTTCTTTTGTTGATTTTATTCCAGCCCCTGCTTCCACTATATTCCCAATCCCGTTTTCTTCCATTGACATAAGCAGGCTGTGCCTGTCATTGTCAAACCTATGGTCACTATAATGTGTATGTGTATCAAATATCATAAATAATCCCCCATTTTCATTTCTTTTTCTGCCATCATATAGTAAACCCATATTTTATAGCCAGCGTATCCATACAAATGCTCCAGCCCGCTATAAGTATATCCTATAAAAGCTTCTTTAAATCCCATATCTTTTAAATATTTTGTACCAATAGTAATAAGGTTTACAGCAATATGTTTTCCCTGGTATGCATGTCTGACAGTTAAACATCCAAAACTGCCTGTGCTATTGCCTGTATCTTCACTATTTACTATAAGAGTCCCTGCTGCCTGGTTATTACAAAGTGCCACAAGAACCCTATGTTTACTGCTGCTATTATATAATTCCCTGTTTGTATAATATTTTGTAAAATCCTGGTACGCATCATCTGTACACTCATATATACTATTTATATTATCTTCCGTTGCCCATTTATATGTAACTCCCTCAATAATATCCCCTATATTATAACCATCCTTTTTAAAATCCTTTAAATCCAGCTTCATATCAAAAAAATCACAGTTACATGAATGTATATATCCCCTTTTAATAAAAAAATCTGCTGCAATATTATTAATATCCTGGCTTAATTCTTCATTTTCTGCCTTATAATAACTTCTGGCAGAAGGCACACCTGGCATAATATAATCAAAACCCACACCAGCATTAAATTTATTGCAGCCATTTTTTATAAAAACATTTTCACATTCACCCAGCAGTGCTAAGCCAATTCCCCTGTTCCGGTATTCTTTATCAACACATAACAGAAGTATTGTGGATTTATTGGCAACAGCAGCAGCAATTAATCTGCCATTGCCATCATCCCTTGTTAAAATAATATTATCTTTATTACTTAAAATACTTATGACAATTTCTTTTCCTTTTATACCACAATTATAACATTTATACGGTTAAATAGCAAAAATATTGCAGATACACAAAACCTTACAGCCATACAAGTGGAAAATACCAGCATCCTTTACCTGCTGCGCAATTTTTCATTTGTCCCAAGGCTTACACGGAAAAACCTTTTTAAAAGCTGTATCTTGTCAAAAGGTATAAGTGGGTATAAATACCCCCTGCCAGAAAATGTTTTATTAAACAGAAGCGCAAATACTATTATAGCTGTTCCTGCCGTAAAGCCCCATATACCAAAAAAGTTTGTAACTAATAACAGCATTATCCTGCTAAATTTCAAAGCATATCCAAGCTCCATATTGCTTTGTGTATAATTTGCAACTGCCACAAATGCCATATAAAGCATTATTTCACTGTTAAACCAGCCCGACTCTACTGTATAATCACCAAATACAATAGCTGCAACTACACTTAATGGTGTTGACAGCATAGACGGCGTATTTACTGATGCCATTTTAAGCCCGTCTACCGCAAGTTCAAGAATTAAAAACTGTATTAAAGGATTTACATGTATATCATCTTTAATCATTATAAAGTCAAATCCTTTAGGTATCCAGTCTGGATTTTCAATAAATAGCAGAAATACAGGTGTAATAAAAAGTGCAAGCAGGTTTGTAACCATTCTTGTAAGCCGCAGGTAAGTGCCAGTTACCGGAGGGAAATAATAGTCATTGGCATCCTCTATTATATCAAAAAGTGATGTAGGTATAATCATCGCAGATGGTGAATTATCAACAAGAATAATAACACTTCCTTCCAGCAGGCATGCCGCTGCTGTATCAGGTCTTTCCGTATACTTAAATTTAGGGAATGGATTAAACCAGTGTCCTGGGAAAATTGCTTCTGCAAGACTTTCCTGGTTCATTGTAAGAGAATCAACATCTATATTCTTTATCCTGTCTAACACCTTTTCAATTACTGCCTCTTTAACCCTTCCTTTCATATACCCCACAGCTATATCAGTACGTGAACTTCTGCCCGCCTTATATACTTCAAATATAAGCCCGGCATCCCTTATACGTCTTCTTACCAGTGCAGTATTAGGAAGAAGCGCTTCTACAAATCCATCCCTTGACCCCCTTAAAACCTTGTCCTTATCAGGTTCTTCCACACTTCTTGATGGAAATTTTCTTATATCAAGTGTTAAAATCCCGCTGTAGCCATCTATTATAAAACAGGCAAGTCCTGCAAGCACGGCATCCTTAAAACTTTGTTCAGTATCAACAGGTTTAGTATCAGCAAATGGAAGGCATTCTTTCATAAACCCTTGTAAATCCTCTGGACAATTACTGGCACTGATACTATAAAAATATTCAATAATTTTCTCACACAAATCACTGTTTAAAAATCCATTAATAACAAATAATACAGCCCTTCTCCCGCCAATTGTTATATCCCTCTGGATAATGTCAAAATTAGACTGCATATTTAAAAGTTTATTAACAGCATTTTTACGTTCATCAATACTACCTGTGAATATATCCATATATACCTCATTTCTAAATGCCTGTAATCTTAAAAAAGCATCTGGATTATATTTTTACTTTATATTTCTATTCTTTTTAAGTATGCTCATTTTAAAACCAGATATTCACATTTCCTTGTATTAAAGGTAAAATTCATATATAATCTCTATAAACAGATAGTGGACTGGCTGTAACAATGCCATAATATACCAGAAGGAGTTTAATATGCCTGTATCAGAATATGACCAGAAATTATTTCTTGCTGCATGTAAAAAAGCCACCAATAAAGAGTGTGGCACTAATGGAATAGGGACTCTTAAAGAAAAAACCCTTCATGCTGTGCTTAAAAACTTTTATGAACCTGATACTGCCTGCCAGGAAATTAAAATAGACAGGTTTGTTGCGGATATACAGCGTGGCGGGGAAGTTATTGAAATACAGACAAGAAATTTTAACAGTATGAGGAAAAAACTTGACAAATTCCTGGAACTATACCCTGTAACAATAGTATACCCTATTATTTATACAAAGTGGCTGTACTGGATTGATGAAAAGACAGGAGAAGTATCAGCAGGAAGAAAATCCCCAAAACGCGGCAGTTTTTATGACGCATTTTATGAATTATATAAGATAAAAACATATCTGGCAAATCCAAACCTCCATATATGCCTTACGCTTGTTAATGCAGAAGAATACAGGGTTTTAAACGGGTATGGCAAAGACAGGAAAAAAGGGGCATCACGTTATGACCGCATACCTGTTTCTCTGGTAGATGAACTTTATATAGGCAGCAAAGAAGAATATACCATGCTTCTGCCTGACAGCCTGCCTGGTATATTTAGTGTAAAAGACTATGCAAAACATGCACATATCAAAATAAGATATGCGCAGCTTGCAATTAATATTTTTAAGTACATAGGC
>Ga0073906_1003597_pt1 | contig 17170 bp, 11 predicted proteins | sample Inofromicrocosms_FD_65485 | JGI IMG/M metagenome (GOLD analysis project Ga0073906, IMG submission 65485) | Mouse cecum microbial communities from Vienna, Austria - Inoculum for glucosamine and mucus D2O microcosms | ecosystem: Host-associated > Mammals > Digestive system > Large intestine >... | reverse complement strand
CGCCCCCTATAAGTGCACGCTTTTTCCTTGCTTTTTCCCAATTCCCTTGCACCTATTCTACCATATTTCATCCCATATTGCTTGTCTTCTAAGCAGTTTGAGGTTATGAAGCAGGCCCTACATAGGTGTACAGGATGCGGTGGGCGGCCTGACGGGCGGCGGACAGCAGCTTGGCGTCCCCGGCCAGGGAGCCGGCGTTGATGGCGCTGTAGTCGCTGATCATGTTGTCAAAGGCGTCGGTCCCGGCGACAAGAGAGGCATAGGGATACATCAGGTCGCTGAAGGCGAAGTCAGTGATGGTATAGCCCATGAATCCCCACTCCCCCCGGAGGACATTGGTCAGCAGCTCCTCACAGTAGGCGGCCTGCTTCAGGCCGATGCGGCTGAAGGAGGTCATGGTACCGGTAACGCCGCCCTCGCCGGGACGGAAAGCGCCCTCAAAGGCCCGGAGCTGGAGCTCCCGCAGGGCCTGCTCATTGTAGAAGGTAGCCACACCGTTGCGGTTGGTCTCCTGGTCGTTGCCGGCAAAGTGCTTCACACCGGCAACAGCTCCCTTGGCCTGGGTGGCGGCGGCAACCTGAACGGACATCAGGTTGGACAGCATGGCGTCCTCGGAGTAGTATTCATAGTTCCGCCCGGAGTAGGGAGTGCGGTGGAGGTTAATGCCTGGGGCCCACAGCTCGGTGTAGCCCGACCACAGGGAGTCCTCCCCATTCATGTTGCCCCGCTCCTTGGCCAGCTCCAGGTTGAAGGAAGCGGCCAGGGTGGGCTCTGTGCACTGGGTGGTAAAGTTGTAGTTTTTCACGTAGTCGCTGGCGGAGCCGTCAATGTGGTAGGGCAGGGCGGTATCGGTGGTAAAGGTTGCGTCATAGCCAATCGGCCCGTCCTTGTCCAGGCTGCCCTGGTAGCTGACGCTCATCACCGGGTTGGTGTGCTCGCAGGCGTCGGTAATCAGGGAGGCCATCTCCTCCAGGGTAATCTGATTCAGCAGCTCCTCCCACAGGGGGTCGTCATAGTCCGCCCCCCGCAGGGTAATGAGGGCATAGCTCGTCGCGGAAGATCCGGTGGTGATGGACGAGGTGTCGCTCTCCCCGGGGGCGTACTGCTCGGCGCTGAGCCAGGGGAGCATCTGCTCTGTGGCCTCCAGGCCGTCGTAGCGGCCGGACCATGTGCCCGCCCAGTCGGAGCGGCTCAGATATGTAATCGTTCCGGGATTCCAGGTGTTGTAGTCCGCGTTATCAAACTGGTTGGTGATGGGGGTAACGCCGTCCGCCCCAGCGGCAAAGCTGGTCTTGTCCAGGACAGCGCAGGTCCAGGTTTTTGCCAGTTCCGGGTTTCCCGCGGCATCCATGCCGTTGGCAGCGGTCTTCCCCTTAGCGGCAAGGATGTTGTTCAAGGCGTCGTGGGCTCCGTTGCCAATGGCGAAGTAGTAGTCGCCGGCGTCCAAAATGTAGGTTTTGGCATTGTTCCGGTCGTAGCTGGCCAGATATTTCAAATCCATTTCCACTGTCACGGTCTCAGACTTCCCGGGCTCCAGAAGCCCCGTCTTGCCGAAGCCCAAAAGCTGGACGGACGCTTTCTCCACACCGTTCTGCCTGTCGTAGTCGGTATAGGGGGACTGGGCGTAGACCTGGACCACATCCTTGCCGGCTGTGCTGCCAGTGTTTTTGACGGTGGCCTTCACGGTGACGGTCTGGTTCTTCTGATCCACACTGAGGGAATCCAGGGTCTGCTCAAAGGTGGTGTAGCTCAGGCCGTAACCGAACCCGTAGGTCACCTCGCCGCTGTAGCTCCAGTTCCCGTCGCTGGCAAAGGTCCCAACGTCAGATGCGGCGTTTCCGCTGCCCAGAACGCAGTCCTCATAGCGGGTTTCGTAGTACTTATAGCCTAAATAGATGCCCTCGGCGTTTATTGTGTAGAAACTGCCGAAGTTGTTCAGCCCGGCGGCCTCCGCATTGGCAAACACAAAATTTCCGCCGTTCTGATAGGCGGGGGAGGAGGTACTGTCTGCCGCAAAGGTATCGGGCAGATGGCCGGAGGGGTTGACCGCTCCGGTGAGTACATCGGCCAGGCCAAACGCCCCGTGGGTACCCAGCTCGCTGACCCAGAGGATCGCGTCAATTTCGCCGTCCTTGGCCAGGGCGTCAATCTCCATGGCGGCGGAGCTGTTGATTACCACGACTACTTTATCGAAATTGGCTTTTGCTTCCTCCAGCAGGGCCTGCTCCTCGGGCGAGATGGCAAGACTGCCCTCGGGCAGATCCGCGCCCTCTCCCTCCTGGCGGCAGAGCATGACGATGGCCGCGTCCTGATAGGCGGCGTAGCTTTCCCGCCAGGCGGCAAATGCTCCGGAGGCGTCCGCCTCGGTCACGCCGTTGGCCCGGGTGGCCACATGGTTGGCCTCGCTGTCCCAGGGGCCGTTGATGGTGGTGGAGCCGTCACGGCCTGTAACAGGAATCATGCAGGTTTTCGGAATCCCGGTGGAGATATACCAGTCATGGACCGTGGGATTGGCCGCAATGCCCGCCTGGGCAAAGGCGTCGGTCAGGGGAACAATCTGGGCCGGATTCTTGATGACGCCGCCGCCGCTGGAACCGCGGTAGACCGGGCTGACGCCGCCGATGCCGAACATGGTCACATTCGCACCGCTTCCCAAGGGCAGCGCCCCGTTGTTCTTCAGCAGCACTGCGCCCTCGGCCACAATCTCCCGGTTCAGGTTTTCCCGGTAGGCAATCAGCTCCTCCGGAGTGGAAAAGTCAGAGGCGAAGTAGACGGTGTCAGCGGCCTCCGCCGAGTCCAGGGTGACAATTTTGGTGGAGGTGGTGCCCAGCATAAAGTTGATTCTGGCCTCCAGCATACTCCCCACGTTGGCAAGCCCCAGGCTCACCACCAGCAGGCAGCTGAACAGGGCGGTCAGCCCATGCCAGAGACGTCCGTTTTTTGAGATGATCTTCAAGTGTGTGTCCTCCCTTCAAATTTACCGCAGCGGCCCCGGATGCGTCCGACCCCTACGCTCCGGACCACCTTGCGGAATTTTGTGAGAGTATACAATATTTTTAGCGGGATGCGAGGAATTTTCTCGTAGCTGGTCACTCTAAAAGCGTAAGTGGTCATTTTGTCTGCGCAAACGGCCAAAAGGCGCGCCGCTTTCTGCGGCGCGCCTGTCGTTATCGCTCTGGAAAAAGAAGGTTCAGGACAAACATCCCCTCCCGATACTGGGCAGTCATTGTCCCTCCATATTTTTCAGTAATATAGCGCATACTGCGCATTCCGTAGCCATGATAGTCCTTGTCGGCCTTGGTAGTGACCGGCAGGCCGTCCATAAATCGCACCGGCTCCGGGCAGGGATTGTCGATCCGGACCACCACGCAGTTAGCCCTGGGCGCCGCCTGGAAGGTGATAATTTTGATTTGGGAAACTGCCAGCTTACTTACGGATTCAATGGCGTTGTCGATTGCGTTGCCAAACAGGGCGTACAGATCCTCCGCCTGCAAAAACGCCAGTCTGGCCCCGTTGACCATGTATTGCAGCTTGATCCCCCGCTCCTCACACACCAAGCACTTTTCCGCCAGCAGCAAATCCAGGTCCCGGCTCCCAGTCTTTGCCAGGCTGTCATAAATCAGCACCGCCCGCTCCAACTCCCGGATGCTTTCCTCCTTCTCTCCGGGCTCCATCTGGCGCAGGGCGGAAATCTGGTGTTTTAAATCGTGGCACTTGCGGTTGATGACCTCCACATTGGCGGCGGCCATCTCGTGGTGGCGCTGCTCCTGCTGCAAAAGATGGAGCATAATGGATTTTTCTTTCTGCATCCGCCTCTCCCGGAACATATCAAAAAGGAGCATCAGCAGCAGGATGCAGCAAAACATATCGAATAGGTAGACGCCAACCGTCTCGGTCTCCACCGCGACAGTCCAGAAGCTGAGATAGTAGATCAGCGCGGTAGAAAAGACGGCAAATCCCAAAAGGCCGGTGTTTTTCAGGTCAATTCCGCCCCCGTCCGTCAGCTGCTTCCGTAAAAAGAATACGCTCCCCGCCGTAATCAGGACGGCGGCGGCCAGCTGCACCCATTGTGCGGTATTGGAATCCAATTGGAGGGCGCACTCGGCCGCGCAGGAGAAGCAGTGGATGATGTGCTGGATAGTATGGGCCGTACAGACATAAAACAGGCTCTCCTTGGGCGAGAGGACAAAGCAGAAGCGGAGCAGAACATATGCCAGCACCAGCATGGCCAAAAAGCCGAAGGTAAACCAATCGCCCACCCGCAGCCAGCGGTTGAAATAGCTGTCCGGGAGCAAAAAGGGCAGCGCGCAGTAGGACATCCCGCTGAGGATGAGCCGGGCAGCAAAATGCTGCCGCCCGGGGGATCTGGCACAGAACAGAAGGCTGATGGCCAGGATTTGGATATGGAAGCTGTTTACCACAAAATAATCCCGGTATCCCATTTAAAGTTCACCACCCAACACCTCGGCAAGCCGGCTCATAAACGCTTTCTTTCTCCTGCGGCTGATGGGGAGCCTGTCTCCCCCCACCAACACATGATCCTGATGGACCTGCGCCACCTGCTCGCAGTTGACCAGGTAGCAGGAGTTGCATTTGGCAAACCGCCCGAAGCGGCTGTCCGCTTCCAGGTCCTTCAACTGCCCGTGGACCCTGATATTGCCGGATGCGGTGTGATAAATCAGGGAATGGTTATAGACCTCTACATAATAAATCGTACGCAGCGGAACCCTTCTGGCCACCCCCGCCGACTCCAGTGTGAGGGCGTCTTCCCCATGCCTGCGGCAGTACAAAAGCGCCCGGTTCAGCTTATACTCCAATTCCCTGTACTCCACCGGCTTGACTATAAAATCCAGCGCACGCACCTCATAACCGTTGATAGCGTACTGGGCCAGGTTGGTGATGAAGATCAGCGCCACACCCTCGTCCACCTGGCGCAGGCGGCGGGCAGTGTCCAGCCCGTTCATATGGGGCATATCAATGTCCATCAGGATAATATCAAAGTCCACCTTATAGTCGCTGATAAAGTCCATTCCATCTGGAAAACGTGAGATGCTAAACTTCTCTGATTTTGTTTTTCCATAACGATCCAGATGATCGCTCAGGGTCGTCCAATCCGCTATACTGTCCTCTACAACAGCAATTCGTACCATAACGATCCCCCCATCATCCGTTAAGGCAAGCCAATCTTTTGTACAAATATTATATAGCTCAACAGGCTGGAAAGCAAGAAATTTTCATTATTTGTTCAGCTTTTGCAATACTTGCGGTCTGGCGGTGTTCCACACTCCACCTTTTCCTGCAACGCCTTTTATAATCACAGCCACCACTCCCGCAGGACTTAATTTTTTCTATTGCAGGCAGGCATAGCTATAGCATAGAAGGCGTTTTTTGCCGCAATGGTGTGTTCTGATGAAACAGAAAAGTAACCGCAATAGCCGGAGGAATAGAATTTCATCCTCCGGCCATCGCGGTTTTGATAATCAAAGGGGGTGATTATTTCTTTTGCACGTACTTCAAACAGTCCAGCATAACAGCCACCAGGATGATAATACCGGAAATGACGAATTGCAGATTGGCGTCAATACCCAAGGTGGTAAGGGAATAGGTCAGGGCGGTGAAGATGAACACGCCCGTCACCACGCCTGAGATCTTACCGATGCCGCCGGTGAAGGATACACCGCCCACAACGCAGGCCGCGATGGCGTCCATCTCCCAGCCCTGCCCATAGCTGGCGGAGCCGGAGCCGGACATCCGGATACACTCCAGCCAGGAGCCGAAGCCATAGAGGATACCGGCCATGACGAAGGCGCCTATGGTGACCCAGAACACCGAGATGCCGGAGACGGAGGCCGCCTCAGGGTTGCCGCCCACAGCGTACAGGTTCTTGCCGAAGGTGGTCTTGTTCCAGATGAACCACACGATGATAACCGCCGCTACAGCCCACAGGATGATGGTAGGGAATTTGGCGCCGCCGTCCGGGCCAAGCTTGGGGATAATCATTTTCTGGATATTGTCCTCAATACCGCCGAAAGATACGCCCTTGGTGGAATAGGTAGCCAGGCCGAAAATCATCAGCATGGTGGACATGGTGGAAATAAAGGGGTGCATCTTGAATTTGGCAGTAAAGAAGCCGGCGATCGAGCTGAAGATGGTGCACAGCACAATACACACGATCAGGGCCAGGAACACCCGTGCGGCCACCGGTATGCCGGTAAAGTCGAATATATGCCCGAACACGCCGCCGGTGTTGATGCCCTTGTGCATCACGATGGTGGCGGCGGTGATGCCCATGCCCATCATACGTCCGATGGACAGGTCGGTGCCGGCCAGCATGATCAGGCCGGCCACACCCAGAGCCAGGAACATCCTGGGGGACGCCTGCTGGAGGATGTTCAGGATGTTGTTCGTCGTCAGCAGGTGTACGTTCTTTGTGGTGGGGGCGAGGATACACATGGCGATAAAAACCACGGCGATGGCCAGATACAGGCCGTTGCGCAACAGGAAGTTGCGCACGTTGAAGGTATACCTGTAGTTTTCCACCCGCTGGGCAAATGTCTCGGGGATGGTGAATTTGGACATACGCAGCAGGTCGATGAGGTGGTACTGGTGGTCGAAGGCGGCGTGGCGGCGGTCCTTCACGTTCTGGAGGTCCTTGGCCAGCTGCATCTTGGCGTCGAACAGCCGGTTCTTGTGGACGTACTTCTCGTCCTTGATCTCCTGGGCGTCGGACAGCTTGCCCACCGTCTCCTGGTGGGCCTTCTCCAGCTGGGCCACGGCAGCCTGATACTTCTCCTTGGCCAGCACCTTTTCCTCGGCGCAGCTGGCCAGCACCGGCTGGTAGTAGGTGTTGTAATTGGCCTTGAGATAGTTCTCCGCGTCGGCGATGAGTTTGGCGATCTGGTCCTTGTTCTTGGCCTCCACCGCCTTGGCCTGCTCCAGCTCTTTCTGGATCTGGGCCCGCCTGGCCTCTTTCTCCTGAGCCGTGTAGATGCGGTCCCGTTTCAGGCTGTCCAGGGCGCTTTGGATCTCAATGACCCGGTCGGTCCCGTCCTTGCGCAGGTCGTTGATCTTTTCCTGAATGCCGCCGACATAGTCGTCGATGGGCTTGCGGAGCTCGCTCTCCCGCTCCGCGGTCAGGATCTTTGTTTGATCTGCCATACTTGGTTCCCCCCTCACAGATATTTCGCGCTGAGACGCAAGAGCTCTTCCTGATCGGTCTCCGCGGTGTTCACAATGCCAGAAAGATGGCCGTTGGACATCACGCCGATCCGGTTGGTAATGCCGAGGATTTCCGGCATCTCAGAGGAGACGACAATAATCGTCTTGCCCAGCTTTGCCATCTTGATGATCAACTCGTAAATTTCGTATTTGGCGCCCACGTCGATGCCGCGGGTGGGCTCGTCCATCATAAAGATCTGGGGCTCCCGTTCCAGCCACTTGCCGAAGATCACCTTTTGCTGATTGCCGCCGGACAGGCTGGTGATCATATCGTCCGGGCCCATGCACTTGGTGCGCATGATCTTGATCTCCTTGCTGGTGGCCTTTACCATCTTGGGGGTGGACAGAGCCGGGCCGGACTTGTACTGCTCCAGGTTGGCGATGGTGGTGTTAAAGGTCAGATCGCACTTGAGGAACAGACCGTTGGCCTTGCGCTCCTCGGTAATCATGGCAAAGCCGTGCTCAATAGCCTCCTTAGCGCTGTTGAAGTTCATCAGCCGGTTCTTGAAATAGACCCGGCCCGAGGCCCGGGTGCGCACACCGAAGATGGTCTCCAGCAGCTCAGTGCGTCCGGCGCCCACCAGGCCGTACAGACCGAAGATCTCTCCCTCCCGCACCTCAAAGGAGACATCCTGGAGGTGGGGGGCGAACTTGGTGGACAGGTGCTGGATGGACAGGATAGGAGCCCCTGGAGTGTTGTCCACAGGCGGGAAGCGGCTCTCCAGAGAGCGGCCCACCATGGCGGCGATGAGCTCGTTCATGTTGGTGTCCCCGGCGGCCCTGGTCATGACCAGATTGCCGTCCCGAAGCACCGAGATCTCGTCGCAGATCTCAAAAATCTCGTCCATCTTGTGGGAGATGTAGATCAGCGAAATGCCCTGCGACTTCAGCATCCGCATCATCTCAAAGAGCTTTTCCACCTCCTGGACCGTCAGAGAGGAGGTGGGCTCGTCCAGAACGATCACCTGAGCATTGTAGGACATCGCTTTGGCAATCTCGCACATCTGCCGCTGAGAAACGGACATATTCCGCATAGGCTGGCTCAGGTTTACCGTCATCCCCAGCTTGCGGAACAGCTCAGCGGCCTTTTTCCTCATATTCCCCTCGTCCACGATCCCCGCGGAGTTGGTGGGGTAGCGGCCCAGAAACAGGTTGTCGACCACGCTCCGCTCCAGGCACTGGTTCAGCTCCTGGTGGACCATGGCGATCCCGTTTTCCAGGGCATCCTTGGGACCGGAAAAGCTGATTTCCTTCCCGTTCAAATAGATTTTTCCCTCGTCCTTTTGGTAAGTGCCGAACAGGCACTTCATCATGGTGGACTTGCCGGCTCCGTTTTCGCCCATAAGCCCCATGACGGTTCCGCGCTTCAGATCCAGATTGATATGGTCAAGCACCCGGTTCCGGCCGAACGACTTGCTCATACCACGGATCGACAGGACGACATCGCCTTTTACGTCAGCCATTCTTGTCTCTCCTGTTATGCAGATTAGCAGTTTCGGCCCAAATGCCGATCCCGCCGGAGGTTCTCTCAAAATACGAGTCAGGGAGAGGAAGCTTCGCGGGACGGAGTGTGATTTCCTCCCGGCGGAGAATTTCCTCTCCCTGACAGTGAGTCATTTACTTGTCAGCGTGCGGCCGTTTTCCGGCTCCGCCCGCCTGATTACTGGTTCAGTATGGCGGTGTAGGAGGCGGAGTTGTCGGTCTTTACCATGTTGATGGCGAAAGCGTCATACTGGCCGGGGTTGCCCAGACGGTTGGTGATGTTAGCTTCGGTCTGGCCGTCGCCGCCGATATACTCCACGTTCAGGTTCAGGATATCGTCGTAGTTCTGCAGCAGGGGCTGATAGGTGGCGCTGAGGAAATTATCCGCAGAGTTGTAGATGTTCAGCCAAACGTTCTTGGTGGGGTGGCTGTCGGTGCTGAGCTGGTTGGACACGGGGGCGTAGGTCACGGTGGCGTCCAGGAAGTCGTTGTAGTTGTCAGCGGTGACAGCCACGTTCAGGGCGTAGTAGGAGCGCTCGGCGTCCACATACTTGAACACGTCGGGGCTGAGCACGTTGCCCGCGTCGTCGGCGGTGCCGATGCCGGTGTCGATGTCCACGCCGTCCAGGGCGTTGCGCAGCACCCGCAGGGTCAGGTAGGCCTGCACATCGGCGTGCTGGCTGATGGTTCCACCGTAGCCGTCGGCGATGGCGGCCACCGCGTCGGAGTTGGCGTCATAGCCGAAGGTGGGGACCTTGTTGTCCTTGGACCAGGCGTTGAACATGGCCATGCCCATGCCGTCGTTATTGGAGGCCACAACGTCGATCTGGTCGCCGAAGGTGGACACCCAGGTACCGATGGTGTTGCCCGCGGTGGCGGCGTCCCAGGTGGCGCCGGCGGAGTTTTTCATCTCCTGAGAGGCCAGCTCCCGGACGGTGTACTCCTTGCCGCCGATGGTCAGCTTGCCGTCCTTGACGGCGGAGGCGGAGCCGTCGGCGTTGATGCCCACGGCATCGCTCTTGATGGTGCCGCCGTCCTCAACGGCGGTGTCCAGAGCCTTGCGCACGCCCCGGGTACGGGCGATGGAGTCGTTGTGGCCGATGTCACCGATGGCCAGCACGTAGCCGATGACGCCGTCGCCGTTGCGGTCGATGGTGTCGATGTTGGCGGTGATATAGTCCAGGATCATCTGGCCCTGGAGCTCGGCGCCCTGGTTGGCGTCGAAGCCCACATAGTAGGTGTCCTTGTTGAAGCTCAGGGCGGTCATGTCCAGCTCGCCGGTGGAGCTGTTGGAGGGCTGGCGGTTGAACCAGACCAGGGGCTTATCCTTGTTGTCCACCTTGACGTCGCCGCCGCCGGAGGGCTGGTTCGCGGAGGTGCTGGCGTCGGAGCCGCCGGAGGGCTGCTGGGGCTTGTCACCGCCGCCGCAGGCGGCCAGGCCAAGTACCATTGCAAGCGCAAGGACCAGTGCAAGAGTCTTTTTCATAGTGATTCTCCTTTTTCATAGTGATTAAAACGAAATGTCCTCATTCCGTATCAGCGACGGAACCCTTTTTTGTTTCCCGCCTTGGGCGGGAAACAAAAGGACGTACGTCCTTTTTCGGACATTCCATTTTATCTATAGATAAAGACTATCGGAAAATGGGCCAAAAAGCAAGGGAAAAAATCACCGTCAAACGGTAAAATTTTTATTCAAACTGTATAATACACTAAAATTCAGAGCTATAATTTGGTTATTTTGCCCGTTTCTGACTGGGGTCAAAGGCAAAGAGCGCTTTCTGTCCGTCCATGGTAAAGAGATTTTCCCGGTCCACGATCTGAGTGGAGGTATCCACTACCGGTTTCAGGCTGCCGCCCTGCCCGGTAAGGAGCTTGTAGGCGCTCTCCACCCCCAGATACCCCATGGCGTAGGGGTTCTGGACGATGAGCGCATCCACATAGCCGTCCTGAAGTCCGTCAATGGTCACCACGTTGGAGTCAAAGCCCACAAGGAAGATGTCCTCCGCCCGGTCCAGCGTGCGGACCGCCTTGGACGCTCCCACACTGATGGGCTCATTGAAGGCGATGAGTACATTGATCTCCGGATGAGCCAGCAGCAGGGCGACCACATCCGTCTGGGCCCGGGGGGTGTCCGTCAGTGTATTGACCACGGCTGCGATCCGGGCACGGCCGCTCTCGGCCAGGCCGTCCAAAGCTCCCCTCTCCCGTTCCTGGCCGCTGGCGCTGCTCTCACCATAGTTGACCATCCCCACATACAGGGGGCCCTCCACCCCCTCCAGCGCGGCCCGGGCCGCCATCTGTCCGGCGGCGTAGTTGTCTGTTCCGATATAGGTGCTCACCTGATCTGAGCCCACGCCGCTGTCGATGGATACGATTCCGACTCCCGCCTGGGCGGCGGCGTCAACGGCCTCGGCATTGCGTTCGTAGTCGATGGCGGAGAATACGATAACCTCCGCCCCGTTCTCCACCGCCTGGGCTATCATCTTGTTCTGCGTCTCATAGTCCTCCTCGGTCCCCGGGCCGGAGATGGTCAGCTCCAGGTTGTACTCAGCGGCAGCCGCCTGCGCTCCAGCAAAGGCAGACAGCCAGAATTCCGTTTCGGTGGACTTGGCGACCAACGCAACCGAACGCCGGGCCTCTGGAACAGCGTCCGTCCCGCAGCCGCACAAAAACAGGAGTGCCAGCGCCGCCCACAGAGCAGGGCGTCTATTTTGTCTCATAATCCCTCGCCTCCTTCACCTTGGGCATACGCAGCTCCACGCTGGTCCCTGCATCCAGTTCGCTGGTGATACGCAGGCCGTATTGCCTGCCAAAATAGATCCGGAGCCGGTCGTTCACATTTTTTATGCCGATCCCGGTGCGATCCTGGGCATCCTCCCGCAAAATGGCCGCCGCCTGTTCCGCGCTCATACCCACGCCGTTGTCCTGGACGGTGAATACAACATCTTCCCCGTCCTGGCGGACCCGCACGGTAATGTGCCCCTCGTCCACCAGCAGGTCCAGTCCGTGCATGATCGCGTTTTCGATGATGGGCTGGAGGGTGATTTTATTGCAGTAGTAGTTCAGGCAGCCAGGGTCCACATCAAAGGTGTAGGTGAACTGATTTTTATAGCGGTACTTCTGGATCTCCAGATAGTTTTCCGCATGTTCGATCTCCTTCGCAATGGGGATTAGCTCATGGCCCTTGCTGATGCTGATACGAAAAAGCCGGGCCAGGGCGTGGATCATTTTCACCGCGTCGCCGCCGCGTCCTTGTTCACACATCCAGGCGATGGAGTCCAGAGTGTTGTACAGGAAGTGGGGGTTAATCTGGGCCTGAAGGGCCTTGAGCTCGGTCTTGCGCAGGTTGATCTCCTCCTGCCGCACGGTGGACATGAGCTGCTGGATGCGCACCACCATGTGTCCAAAGGAGCCGGACAGCTCCCGCACCTCCCGGGTCCCCCCCATCGGGCGGTAGGTGAAGTGGTCGGCGTCGGTCTCGAAACGGCCCATGGCGGAGGCCAGCTCCCGCAGGGGACGGCTGAGCTGCCGGGAGAGGATCCAGCTGGCCAGCAGCGCCGTCGCCAGGATCAGGCCGGCCAGCCAGGCCGACAGCCAGATCATCTCCCGCACGTTGCGGTTTACCAGCTCGTCCACATAGCTGACCCCCACCACCCGCCAGCCGCTGTCCCCCACGCTGGTCAGGCAATGGATCACGGTATTGTCGGCGTAGGCGCCGTCCTCCAGGGCGGCCAGCGCCTCGGTGTCTTCTGATTTCAGCCCGGAGTACAGCAGCTGCTGCTGCGGGTGATAGACAATATTTCCCACCCGGTCCATCAAAAAGCAGTAGCCCCGCTGGCCGATGCTGACATTGTTGATATAGCTGGAGATGTTGGAGAAGCTCAGGTCCAGAGACACCCAAGCCGCCGTGTTTTCCCCGCCCGGCATCGGGTCCAAAGGCGCGGTCATGGTGACCACCCAGGGGTACCAGCTCTGGAAGATGGTTACTACATGGGGGGCGGTCATATAGGGGGAGGGGGCAGCGCGGGCCCGCTCCAGGTCGAAGGAGAGGTTTTGAAAGATATTTTCTTTGGGCTCCCGGTCCGGGGACCAGCAGTCCAGCAGCTCCCCCGCGGCCGAGTAGCTGGTAACCGCCACAACATCGGGGCGGAATTTTAAAAAGGCGGACAACTGCTCGTCCCGGCCTTCCGGCCTTTCCAGCATGGACTGCTCCACCAGCCCCATGGCCTGCTCCATATCCCTGAGATAGTTGCTCACCGTATTGGATACCTGGGCTACCGCCTGGGCCGTGCTGGTACGGGCGCTCTGGATCATGGCGTCGCGGTAGCGCCCCAAAAACAGCCCAACGCAGCAGCCCAGAATGACGAATACCACGCCCACCACCATAAAAACCAGAATCGTGGCGGTACGCGGCCCTCCGCGGGAAGCGCCTGTCCTCACAGCTCCTCACCGCGCCTTTCTCCGCCCAGCCTGCGGCGCATGGAGTTGGGGGACTCCCCGCAGAACCGTTTGAAGCAGTAACTGAAATAGTGCTGATCCGTATATCCGCACCGCCCGGCAATTTCACGAATCTTGAGGTTAGAGGTGGCAAGCAGCTCCCGCGCGGCCTCCATCCGCTTTCGGATCAGGGTGTTGATAAAGGTCTCGCCCGCATATTTTTTGATGCAGGCGCTCAGGTGATTGGGGCTCACGTTCAGCATCCCGCTCAGGGATACCAGAGAGAGATCGACGTCCATATAGTGCTGGCTCATGGTCTCCAGCGCCCGTCTGCACAGCAGCTCTCCTCCCTTCACCGCCAGCTCCGGGTCGCCGGCAAACTGGGCTCCCGACTGGCTTTTATCCCCCTGGCAGAGGGCCTCCATCGCCTCCTGATAGGCGTCGTGCAGTCCGTTCAGCGTGCCTGCCATCCGGCTGACGCCAATGCGGCAGCGCTGGCCCAGAACGCGGTCGGCCATCTGGGGGATCTCATCCGCCAAAATATACAGATACTCCTCAAAGTCCGACGGCTCGCCCAGGAGCACCGATACTACTTTTCCGGATGCAAGGAAGCTGGCGCCGCGCAGATACTTGCCGGCCAGCCGGTCAACCGAAACGGCAAAGGAGACGGGCGTATCCATGGTGCCGTCCTCATTCAGCAGCGCGGATACCATCACGAAGTAACAGGGCCTGTCATTCCCGTATCTCAGAAGGCCGCACTGATATGCCCGTGTGTCCGCCTTCCCGTCCAGACCGGAGTAAACGTCCAGCACCAGGGCCATCAGCAGGGCGGTCCGCAGATTTTGCTCGCCGCTTTGGGGGGCCGCCTGGTGGAACATGGCAAACTGGGCGTCGATTTTCTGGCGAATCACCTGCAGCTCGTCTCCAAGTCCTTTCACAGTCAGCGGCTTGAGCATATAGCTGATGATGTTGTACCGGATGGCCTGCTGGGCGTACTCGAAATCATCATAACCGCTGAGAAAGGCGATATTGGTGGCAGGCCGAACCTCCCGCACCTGCCGGGCCAGCTCGATGCCGGAGATGAAGGGCATACGGATATCGGTGAGCAGCAGGTCAGGCTGGCGCTCCTCCACCAGCTGAAGGGCATCCAGCCCGTTGCCGGCACTGCCTACCAGGCGGAACCCCAGTTCCTGCCAGGGAATCATGGTACACATCGCTTCCCGAAGTTCGTCCTCATCATCGGCGACCACCACGGTGTATAGAGTTTTGGAATTCATTGCGCCGCACAGCCTTTCCCGAGCGGGCAGTTCCTGTTCTTGCAGGAAGTACCGCATTCATTGCGCCGGGGCCTGCTGCGCCACTGTCTTTTCTTCCTTTAGCAGCCCCATTGGCATATTCTTTGCGTAATGCGCACATATTTGCCCGATTCAGTGATTTTACCGGTATATTATATCAGTTCCTTTCATCTTCTGCAACGAAATTATTCGGTAAGCGCAATCGGAAGCGGCAAGCAGCGGTCCGATATATACCAGGCCATTGCTTGCCGCTGCTATGCTGTTTAAGGGAAAAGGAGGAGAATTATTTTACCATATCCCGCAGTTCAGGAACGATGAACTTGGGGGTGCGGCCGGAGAAGTAGTCGTCGATGGCTTCCGCACAGGCCACGGAGGAGCGGGTAGAGGCCTCCCTGGTGGCGCCGCCAATGTGAGGAGCCACCAGGACGCTCTCCATATCCAGCAGGGGGTTGCTCAGGTCGAAGGGCTCCTGCTCCACCGTGTCCAGACCGGCGCCGGCGATCTTCTTGGCCTCCAGGGCCCGGATCAGAGCGGGCTCATCCACAATGGCCCCCCGGGCGGTGTTGATAAGAAAGGCTGTTTCCTTCATCATATCAAACTCCCGGTCGCTCACCGAGTGGGTGGTTTCCTTGGTGGCGGGGACGTGGAGGGAGACATAGTCGCTCTCCTTGAAAATGATGTCCCGGTCCTCCACCAGCTGAATGTACTCGGGGACCTCCCGGGCAAAGGGGTCGTAGGCCAGCACCTTCATATCGAAGCCGTAGGCCGCCTTTTTGGCCACCAGCTTGCCGATGTTGCCCGTACCGATCAGGCCCAGGGTCTTGCCCTCCAGCTCGGTCTTCTGGATGCCCATCTTGGCGTAGCGGTAGTCCTCCTTGCAGTGGGCCATGACGGCCTTGAAGCGGCGGGAGCAGTAGAGCATATAGAAGATGGCCAGCTCGGCAACCGAGATCGCGTTGGCCCCGCCGGCAGTGGTAACCAGCACCTTGTTGCGCCGGGCCCCCTCCAGATCCACCCCGTCGTAGCCGGCGCCGTGGCGGGCAATGATCTTCAGCTTGGGAGCGGCGTCCAGAATCTTGCCAGTGATCTTGGCGGTACGGACAATCATGGCATCGCAGTCGGCGATGTCGGCAATAATGTCGTCCTCAGTAAAGCCCCGGCCATCCACAACCTCGTAGCCGCGGTCCCGGAGATAGGCGTAGCCCTCGGGCAGAATGGGCTGGGGCAGCAGTACTTTATAGCTCATTTTATACACTCCTTTAAAATGTTACGCTCCGGTAGACCATGTCCCCGTCCTTTAGGGTCAGGACCGGCTCATAGACCGTTTCGCCGCGCATCCGCTGCTGCTCCTCATCTCCATAGGGCCGGTCACCAAAGACATTTTCCCGGTGCAGGGGGCGGAACACCGCCACGTCGGCGCTGTGTCCCGCCGTCAAGGAGCCGATGGCATCCAGCATTCCCATATGGGCGGCGGGAGCCTGGGTGCACAGCCCGATCAGGGTGGAGAAGGGAATGCCCAGGGCCTTGTATTTGGACAGCTGCATCGCCATATTGAAGGCGGTGGGCCGCAGGTGCATACTCAGCTTGGTCAGATCGCTGTCCAGGATATCCGGCCAGAAGCCCGCACCGATGGCGGTTTGGGCCACGTCCAGGCCGAAGTGGGCCCGGGCGTCGGCGGCCTCAAAGACCACCCCCCGCTCTCTCGCCCGGAGGACGCAGTCCTTGACCGCCCCGCTCTCCACAATGGTGGAGCCCTGGTTCATGTACATATGGGTCATCACGTCGCCGGGCCGCAGGCGCTCCAGCAGCCGGCCCATCTCCCCTGGCGGGTTGGTGCAGTGGACCATGACGGTCACCCCCAGCCGCTCCGCCATGTCCACTGCGGCCCGAAGGGGGGCGTAGCCCAGTTCCTTCACGATGGGGGCGCTGGTGCGCAGCTTCAGCCCCAGCAGCTCATCCCCGTACCGGTCAAAGCAGGCCCGGATGGCCCCCTCGTCCCAGTGGGCGGGGTCCACATCCTCTAAAACGGGCAGGCTGGACAGGCCGGTGGTGCAAACGTTGAGGTAGGCCTTGATCCTCAGCTTGGAGCCCTGGATAAAAGGGCGGTGCTCCGGATAGGCGGCGCAGCCGGTGCTGCCCGCATCCACCGCGGTGGTGACGCCTGAGGCGAAGCATACCGCCTCCGCCGGCAGGCCGATCTTCGCCAGGGGAGACAGGTGGCAGTGGTGGTCGATGAGCCCAGGGGTCACATAGCAGCCGGCGGCGTCAATCACGTTATCCGCCTGCTCCTTCACCTGTCCCACCTGGACAATTACGCCGTCTTTGACCAGCACGTCCGCCGCCTGGTCAATCTGGTTGCAGGGGTCAATCACATGGCCGTTTTTTAATAAAAGCATCGGTTCAGTCCCCCATCGTCATTGCAGCATATGAAACTCGTCCTCCGGTCCGCGGGCAAAACGGTTCAGATATTGACGGTCCGTTTTCCCATTTTCGCCGCTTTCTCCGGAAGGGCGGCGCTCACCCCTCCTCCTCGGCGGTGTCAAAGACCTCGCCCCTGGCCTCGGCGGCCTTTTTCTCCTTCAGGTTTTTGCGGACGGTGAGGGTGCAGAACACCATGCCAGCGCCAATGATAAAATGAAAGAAAACGCCGAGGAAAAAATGTAGTTTTGTGGCGGAGAGGAGGGAAAAAAGATAGACTCCCAATCAGGGCGAAAAAGAGCCCGGAAAGGGAGTCAGGA
>Ga0073906_1003591_pt1 | contig 17192 bp, 14 predicted proteins | sample Inofromicrocosms_FD_65485 | JGI IMG/M metagenome (GOLD analysis project Ga0073906, IMG submission 65485) | Mouse cecum microbial communities from Vienna, Austria - Inoculum for glucosamine and mucus D2O microcosms | ecosystem: Host-associated > Mammals > Digestive system > Large intestine >... | reverse complement strand
GGTAGTCCGCGTCCCTTCCGGGCACGAACATACTCATCATGCCCCGTCTTCACGCCGGGGCATTTCTTTTGGAGCCGGCTACCCTGCCGACTCCCAACAATAACCATTATGAAGAAAAAATACCTATACATACTGCTGGCCACAGGTCTGCTGGCTCTCATTTCCGTGATGTTCTTCTTCCCCGACGACATAGAGGGGAACGTGCTCCAGCAGCACGACACCATGCAGGGTCTCGCCAACGGACAGGAAGTGCAGAGCTATAAGGAAGCCACGGGCAACACCTCCCGATGGACCAATGCCCTCTTCGGCGGCATGCCTACCTTCCAGATTTCACCTTCCTATCCGGCATCCGACATGCTGCGGTGGCTCACCGGCGCCTTCACGCTATGGCTTCCCAACCCCGCGGGCCTGCTGTTCGCCATGATGTTCGGTTTCTTCATAATGTGCCTGTGCCTGCGCATCAAGTGGCCTACGGCCCTCTTCGGCGCCTTGGCATGGGGATTCTCCTCCTACTTCATCATCATTATAGGGGCGGGTCACATATGGAAGTTCGTGACGCTGGCATACATACCTCCCACCATCGGCGGCATAGTCCTCTGCTACCGTCGCAAATATCTGGCAGGCATGGCGCTGACAGCCCTCTTCGGAGCCCTGCAACTCCAGAACAACCACCCCCAGATGACCTATTACTTCCTCTTTGTGGTGCTGGCCATGGCCATAGCATGGCTGTGGAAAGCCATCAAGGAGAAGAAAGCTGCCGGATGGCTTATAGCCACGGCTTGCGTGATCGGCGCCGGCGCTCTGGCTGTGGCCGCCAACACCCCCAGCCTCTACAACAGCTATGAATATTCCAAGCAGACGGTACGCGGCCGCGCCACCGACCTCACCCCTCCCGCCGACAAGGCACAGACCGGCGGCATGGACCGCGATGCGATAACCGCCTGGAGCTATGGCGTCGACGAAACGTGGTCGCTGCTCATCCCCAACGTCAAGGGCGGCGCCACAATAAAGCCCGTAGCCGGCGAAAACCAGCTCCTGTCGCTCGCCCAGACCGACAAGGCCAACGACCTCTCGCTGATGCCCGAGGAATTCCAGTTTCTCGACCAGTTCCCCCAGTATTTCGGCGACCAGCCCATGACCAACGGCCCCGTATATGTAGGCGCTTTCGTGCTCATGCTTGCCATCCTCGCCCTATTCACCGTACATGGCCCCATGAAATGGGCCCTCTTCATCGTCTCGATTTTCGCCATTCTCCTCTCCTGGGGACATAACTTCCCCGCCTTCACCAACTTCATGATCGACAATTTCCCGCTGTACAACAAGTTCCGGGCCGTGTCGAGTATTCTGGTGGTGGTGGAGTTCACGGTGCCGCTTCTTGCCGTGATGTGCGTGAAGAGGATGACAGAGGAGCCAGATACATTCCGGCGTAATCCCTGGGTCATGTACACCGTCTTCGGTGTCGGAGCCTTAATATGCCTCGCGGGCGCCATCAGTCCCGGCATCTTCGGTGAGCCTTTCAGCCAGACAGAGTTCTCCCAGCTGCAGGAAGCAGGCATTTTCGGCAATCCGCAATACTCCAACGTCATCGATGCCATACGCCAGACACGCCTCTCACTCGTAAGGGCCGACTGTCTGCGCTCGCTGCTCTTCATAGTGCTCGGAAGCATGGTGACGTGCCTATTCGTCCTCGGCAAGCTCCGCAACGGCACGGCCTTCAGCCTCTCGCTCGCCGCCGTGGTGCTTATCGACCTCTTTACCGTAAATACCCGCTACGTCAACTCGGAGAATTTCACCGCTCCCACGGATAACGAGGAGGCCTTCAAGATGACGGCCGCCGACCGCGAAATCCTCAAGGACAAGTCAAATTACCGCGTGCTCGACGTCCAAGGTTTCGGCAGCGCCAGGTCAAGCTATTTCCATAAGACAATCGGCGGATATCATGCCGCAAAACTCACACGTTACAACGACCTCATAGAGAACCAGATCTCAAAGAACAACATGGAGGTTCTCAACATGCTCAATACCAAATATATTCTGATGGGCGACCAGTACCAGCAGAATCCGGAAGCCAACGGCAATGTCTGGTTTGTGGAGCGTGTGGATTATGTGTCGGGCGCAGATGCGGAGATGAAGGCCCTCGACTCACTTCCCACGAAAGTCAGCGCCGTTGCCGACCGCCAGTTTGCAGGCATCCTGGGCCAGGCAACAGTGCCCTCGCCTGCCGACACAATCTACGAGACCTCCTACGCTCCTGACCGGCTCACCTATAAGTCGCGGAGCGCGCGGGGCGGCGTGGCCGTCTTCAGCGAAATCTACTTCCCCTGGGGCTGGGAGGCTTCTATTGACGGCAAACCGGCCCAGATAGGCCGCGTGGACTATGTGCTTCGCGCCCTGAAGGTTCCCGCCGGCGAACATGACATCATCTTCACCTTCAACCCGAAGTCGACGAAGGTCACCAACTCAGTGTCGGTTACGGGCGTGGTTCTCATCTACGTATTGTGCGCCGGAGCCCTCGCACTGTGGGGATGGCAGTTCTATCGCCGCCAGCGCAAGGAAGAGAATCTTAAAGAGTAAAGAGCGGGGAAATGAACGGATTGACGGGAGCGTTCCAGCGGTGGCGCCACAGTCATGGCTATGGCGTCCATTCGCCCTACGGCTATGCGCTGGTGACGCGCGTGGTACGCCCCGGCAATTGCGCATGGTACGGCTATGAGGCCATCGACGGCACTCTCCGCGACCATCATGACCGCAAGGCTGTCAGCGAGGCGAGGATGCTCCTCCGCCTCCTCGCCATGACTCGCCCTCTATCCGTGTTCATTCCCAAAGGAAGCCATCCCGCTTTCTATACTGCCGTCAGGGTTGCCGGAAAACGGATTGCCCTGGAGCGTGAACCCTCCAAAGCCCCGGCATGCCTCATGATCGGCACTCACGACGACTTCATCCCGCTTCAGGTGCTCACCGAGGCCATATTGGTGCCCGAACGATGCATAGCCATTCTCAATACACCTCCGGGCTGGGCCGACGCCATTTTCAACGCCATGCCCGAGGGCGTGATGTTCGAAGGCAAACGCAATACCCTGATCATTCATCATCCGGGTATGCAGAAGCTGCGTTATCCCATGAATATCTGAGAATCCTCCGATGGAATCGCGCAAAATGGTCAGCGACTACCTGCGCACACTGGTGCTGGAGCGGGGTCTGTCGCAGAACACCGCCGCGGCATACGGCGTAGACATAAACCATCTTCTTGACTGGTGCGAGGGGTGCGGCAAGGATATCTCTTCTCTTTCTGCCACCGACATCCATACACTCCTCTGCGAGCTGTCGGAGATGGGACTCTCGGCTGCATCGCTCGCACGGTTTGTGTCGGGAATCCGCGGTTTCTTCAAATATTGCCGCACGCGCAATGTACTCGACGCAGATCCGTCGGAACTCATAGAGATGCCCCGACGCGGGCGCCATCTTCCCGACGTGCTCAGCGTGGAAGAGATTGACGCCATGATATCGGCCATCGACACATCGAAGGATGAGGCTCTGCGCAACCGCACGATAGTGGAGACATTATACGGCAGCGGACTTCGCGTGTCGGAACTCACGGGGCTGCGGCTGTCGCGACTCTCTCTCCCTGAAGAATGCGCCATTGTCGAGGGTAAAGGTTCGAAACAGCGGCTTGTGCCCTTGTCGCCGGTGTCTGTGTCGTTGCTGCAGTCATACCTTGAACAGCGTATCCATGGCCCCATAAAGCCCGGCAACGAGGATATTATCTTTCTGAACCGCCGCGGCGCGGCGATGACGCGGGTCATGGTGTTCTACATAATCCGCGACCTTGCCGCCGCTGCCGGCATCACCCGGAAAGTATCTCCGCACACGCTTCGCCACAGCTTCGCCACACACCTCTTGCAAGGCGGCGCCAACCTCCGCGCCATCCAGGCCCTCCTCGGCCACGAGTCAATAGCCACAACAGAGATATACCTCCATCTCGACCGCTCCTTCCTCCGCTCCGAACTCCTCAACCACCACCCACACTACGCCAACCCCACATCCGCCACATAAATCACATCCCTCACATCTCTCACATAAGTCACATAAGTCACATAAGTCTCATCCCTCCTGTTTGCATTTGTTAAAATTTACAATCGGGAACAATATTAGAGGCAATAAAGTTGTTTTCTATAAAGATACGTTAAAAAAGACTCAGCAGTTATGAAAAAGACTATCGTGACGTCGATGCTTGCATTGTCAGCATTCGCCGCTCCGGCCATGGCCGGCAACTGGTATGCCGGTGGCAGCATCGGTTTCATGCACAGAAGCGACAAAGAGGATGGCACCACCAACGAGTTCACCGTTCAGCCCGAAGTAGGCTATAACTTCAACAATCGGTGGGCTTTCGGCGGACGTGTAGGATACACCTACCGCAATTATGCAGGTCAGGATGTGAACCTCAACATCTTCAACATCAACCCCTACGCTCGCTTCACCTATTACCGCACGAGCAACAACCTCGTCCAGCTCTTTGTTGACGGCACGGTAGGAGTCGGTCTCGGTTCCACTTCCAGGTCGGGCGAATCGGGTACAGCCTGCTCCTATGAGGTAGGTCTTCTTCCCGGCATAGCCTTCAACATCACCGACCACTTCACCATCCTCGCACATCTCGGCTTTGTAGGTTACCACGGTGCCAACAACCGCGCCAAAGAAGGCGGAGAACCCGAATATGGCGGCGTAAACTTCTCCTCCAAGAACCTCTCCGTAGGTCTCTACTACAACTTCTGATCATACTCCCCATCTCCTCCGAATCAGAGAGAGATAAACTCCAGATAACTGAGAGAGGTAAGCTCCACATGACGGCGCTTACCTCTCTTATTTTTATTTCGGTATGAATTTATCTCGGGGCGCGATTATTTCGGGGTGATTGTGAAGGTTATGGTACCTTTTGCATCCGGGGCGTCGGGTTTGGCGTTCCAGCGGGCGGAACGGGCGCAGGCCTCGCATTTAGAGCGTATTTCCGCCGAGGCTCCCCCTCTACGCGCTTTTGCCGAGATTACCGTGCCCTGGGCATTGATCACCACATCCACGACGACTGTCACGGTATGGTTGAGGGACACCGTCGGCTTTGGACAACCTTTGAACACGCGGCCGCTCACAACGCCGGCAGTTCCCACACCGGTACCTCCGGCACCGGTACCGCTGTTCTTGCCATCGCGCATACCGTTGGCGCCGCCGAAGGCCTTCGCCGTCTTTGACGTCACTTTCTTCCGTTCCTCGTCGCTGACTGAAGGCGTTGTGGATTTCACCTCCGATTTCTTGGGGGTGTCTACCTTCTTCTTTACCGGGGGTGCAGGCTTGGGGTTGGTACCTTTCTCAACCTTACGCACATTGTCGGTTTCCGCTTTCTCGGGAGCACCTTTCACGGCTGGTGCCGGCTCGTCATGCGTCACGGCGTCGGGCTCGCCGAGGTCGTGCACCAGCTCCGGCTCCAGCAATGTCTCCTCCTCCATGGGCGCCATGGTAATCTCGGGCACCGATGCCTCGGCAAGCTCCCTGCCACTGTAGTCGACCTTGCCGAACCACAATGCCAGCAACAGCAACGCCACCGACACCAGCGTGATGATACCGGCAATCAGAGAATCCTTACGTTGCCTCGGCGTCATGGCGTCACATCCTTAGCCGACGTGGAGAGCACCATCTTGAGCTTATGACGCGCCGCCACATCCAGCACCTCGACCACCCGGGCATAATTCACCGCAGAGTCGGCATAAAGAGCCACGGCTCGCGTGGAATCCTGCATCTGAATCTGCGTCAGAGTCCCTTCAAGAGCCGTAAGGTTCACCTCACGGGCCACCGACTGTACGCCCGTGGAATCATTGCGGTCAGCAACGATATACAGCTTGCTGCCCGCATCTATATATACCTCCGTAAGAGGTTTCTCCGACGTCTGTTCCGAACTCTGGGGCAGATTCACGTCTATGGCCCCGGGATAGATAATCGTGCTCGTGATCACAAAGAATATCAGCAGCAGGAATATCACATCGGTCATCGACGACATGGAGAACGTGTCGAGCGACTGGAAATTTCTCTTTAGTGCCATGAGGTGTTACGCTGCCGGTTCGTTGAGAAGATCCATGAACTCCATAGTGCTCGACTCGAGCGAGTTCATCACGGTGTTGATACGCGCCACGAGATAGTTGTAGGCAAACAGGGCGATGATACCTACCACGAGGCCGGCCACGGTGGTGACAAGAGCCTGGTAGATACCCGATGAGAGCACGGTGATGTTGGCCTGCGCGCCGGCGCTTGCCAGCGAGAAGAAGGCCTGGATCATGCCCACCACCGTACCGAGGAAACCAAGCATGGGAGCTCCGGCAGCCGTGGTGGAGAGCCATGGCAATCCTTTGCCAAGCGCCGACACCTCGATATTGCCCGTATTCTCTATGGCCACAAGTATATCGTTCATGGGACGTCCTATGCGCGACAACCCTTTGGCTATCAGACGCGAATAGGGTGTGTCGCTCTTCTTGCAGAGATTATATGCCGATTCTATGTCACCGTCGTGTATGCACTCGCGTATGCGGTCCATGAACGTCTTGTCGCGGCGTGCCGCCCGGTTCACTACTATAAAGCGTTCCGTGAACACGTAAATCACCACTATCAGCAATATTGCCAGCGGTATCATGATATAGCCGCCATCCATTATCAGCGACCAGAACGATAAGGTTTGCATTATCTTTACAGTCTTACAGGTTTGTCAGTGTTTCTTGAGGCAATCGAGGTATGCCTTTATGGTTGCGTCGATGCCGAGATATAGGGCGTCGGAGATTATGGCGTGACCTATGCTCACCTCGTCGAGGTTAGGAATAGAGTCGGCGAAGAAAGCGAGGTTCCGCAGGTTGAGGTCATGACCGGCGTTAAGACCGAGGCCGCATTTGGCGGCGGTGCGGGCGGCAGCCACGAAAGGAGCCACAGCCTTGGCGGGATCCTCCCCGTAGCCATCGGCATACGGTTTGGTATACAGCTCCACCCTGTCGGCGCCGGCACGGGCCGCGGCCTCTATCTGCTCAGGCTCCGCAGCCACGAATATCGATACCCGGACACCCCATTCCTTCAGACGGTTCACGATGCCGGAAAGGAAGTCCATATTTGCGATGACATCCCAGCCGGCGCTGCTGGTGAGCTGTCCGGGGGCGTCCGGCACCAGCGTGGCCTGTGCCGGCCGTGCTTCCCTGACAATCTCCATGAAACGCTCGTCGGGGTAACCCTCGATGTTGAACTCCGTTTTAACCACGGGAGCCAGCTCCGCGACATCGGCACGCGTGATATGCCGCTCGTCGGGCCGCGGATGTACCGTGATGCCCTCGGCTCCGCACGTCTCACAATACTCCGCAAACCGCTTCACATCAGGCACATTCTCGCCTCGCGCATTGCGCAATGTCGCCACCTTATTGATGTTTACACTAAGTCGTGTCATCTTTTTTTACCGATTTTTGCCGTTTTCGGCATAGTTTTTGTACCTTTACCGAATAATCAGACGTTAAACATATATACGGCGCTCTGCAGTGCCAATGTCCAGTCCATTGCAGATGCAAATTTAACAAAAAAAAGAGAATAACCGAAATCAGGAAAGGAAATGAAAGCAAAAGAAGCCATATCTCCCAGAGCGCGAAAAGGTGCGTCAGAGGGGCTGCCGCACATATGTGGGGAGCTGCCCCTGCTGGAGGTACTGCCTCTGTTGCTTGACTCGCCGACCAGGGAGCTGTGCGTCGACCAGGAGGGTGAGTCATTGGGGATGATAGACCAGAGTTCGATGCTGGAGGCCTTGGGGCATATGATAACGCCACGCGACGACAGCAGCATACTGACAGTGAGCTGCACGCCCGCCGACTACAGCGCTTCACACATAGCCCGAGCCATCGAGGACTCCGACGTGCACCTCGTGGATCTTTTCACCACCCCGACCCATGATGGAAAACTGAATGTGACGCTGAGGGTAAGGTGCTCCGACCCCACGCCCGTGGCACACAACCTCGAACGGTACGGGTACACGGTGACCGACATGTACGGCGACTGCTCCCGAGAGCATACAGCCGTCGCAGAACGCCTCCTCGCCCTTAAAGCTCTTATGGACGTATGAAGAAAATAGCCATCTACGGCAATCCCCGTCAGAACGGATATATCTCCAGGATAGCCGATTTTCTGCACACCCTGGAGGCTGCAGACACGGAGCTATGGCTCTACGACGAGTTCGGCAGCTGGCTGCGGCGCAACGGCGTGACAGGATCCTGGAGACTGACATCAGTCCTCCCCGCCGATGTATGGCGTCTCGTGAGCATCGGCGGCGACGGCACTTTCCTGCGCACGGCCCGCTGGGCAGGAAAGTCGCAGGTCCCCATTCTCGGCATAAACACCGGACATCTCGGTTTCCTCGCAAGCTACTCCTTCGACGAGACCGACGAGCTGCTGCACGAGCTCCTCGAAGGAGGCGGTAAAATAGAGCCCAGGATGGTGCTCCGGCTCCATTCTGACTCGCTTCCCGAAGGAATATGGCCTTATGCACTCAACGAAGTAGCCATTCTCAAATGCGACACAGCCTCGATGCTCACCGCCCGCACATGGATTGACTCTCATTATCTGGCCGACTACCTCGCCGACGGCCTTATCATGGCCACACCCACCGGCTCCACAGCTTACAACCTTTCCGTGGGAGGGCCTATAATAGAACCCACCGTGGAGAACATAGTGCTCTCCCCGGTGGCTCCTCATTCATTGACCATGCGTCCGCTGGTTGTCGGCGGCAAATCCACAGTGGACGTGGCCGTATTCTCAAAGCCCCAAAGATGCCGCATAAGTATCGACGGCAGGGCTTTCTCCATCAAATGCGATTCGGGCGCCACGCAATCGGCGCCTACGCTGCGAGTCACCAAGGCTGACTTTCACGTCAACATTCTCCGGCGTCCCGACAGCGATTTCGCCGACATACTCCGCAAGAAACTCCTCTGGGGCCAGCGATAGTATGCCTCTCTTAGAGCTTGCTCTTATTTCGCGAATTTGACAGCTTTTGTCTTGTTGCCGGCGGTCACGCGCATCACGTAAACACCTGCGGGAAGTCCGGCGGCGTCATAGTTCACCGAAGAACCCGCCTCATTAACGGCTGCCACCCTGCGCCCCGACATATCGTATACATCCACGAGCACGGCATCGGCGGCAGGCACCACTATATGCCATACATTGCCCGCACCGCGCATCAGCATTATATCGCGTTCATCGGCGATATTTCCCTTTACACCGGCAGTCTCCGCCACCTTTTGGGCAGCCGCCCACGCATTGAGCATACCTGCGCACCAGCCCTTCTCCTCAGGGAATTTCTGCGGGTCGGCCGTGGATATCAGCACATCCTTTATCTCGCGGTAAGAGAGCTGCGGATTTATCTGACGCAGAATGGCAGCCGCACCGGCAGCCACCGGCGACGCCATCGACGTGCCCTGCATGTAGCAGTATTGAACCTTGTCGCCGCTCACTGAGTCGGTATATGTCACCACAGCATTGCTGCCTGACCTCAGATACCTGTTGCGAGTAGAGAGGAGCACCTGTCCCGGAGCGCACAGGTCGGGAACATAACGGCCGTCGAGGGTAGGTCCGTAACTCGAGAAATAGGATATCGTGCGGTTCCTGTAGCTGCCATAGCCCGACGGGCTTGCCGACACGTACGAACCCACAGACATCGTGTTGGGACCGCAGGCCATATTGGAATTGGTGCCCTCGCCGGTGATCCTGTCGCCCAGATTCTTGTTGAAAAGGAGGTTTCTGCCGCTGTCGCTGTAGACATATATGGTCTGTCCCGGCTTGCCGGTCACCAGCAGCCTTATGCGCGTCTCGGATATAATGCCCCCGACTCCGTTGAGGAAAGTGAACAGGTCGGCGTAATAGCGGCCGTTCACCTCGTTGACACCGAGATAACCGCCAAGCAGCGACTTCTCGTAATATTGCAGGAAAGTGCTTTCGTCGCTGAGGAGCTCCACGGCGTCAAGGTCGTCGATAAACTGTCCGGCCATACCGTCGGCCTCGACATATCTTTCCTTGCCGGGAACAAGCTTCAGAGTGTAGAGAGGCACGTCGGGATCGTTGACATTGATGATCTGAAGCTCCACTTCGAAGGGAGTGTCGTCGCGGCCCCATACTGTAATTCCGCCGAGACCCTGGTCGCAGGAATAGGAAGGGTCGGAGCCTCGCTCGAACACCACCTTCACCGTAGACGACGCATCGGTAAGTTCTTTGACCACGGCCACTGCCTGATGACGCTCGTTACCCGCCGATATGCATATCATCATGTCATACTTGTCGGCAAGGGCGTTGAGGGCGTGTGTAAACTCGTCGGAGCCGTCATGAGGACCACCGTTGGAACCCCACGAGAGATTCATGACAGCCGGCTTGCCCACTGAAAGGGCATATTTGCCTACACGCTCCACGGCGTCAAGAATCTGTGAATCGTAACCCTGTCCCGTGGCCACGATGATGTCGGCACCGGGAGCCATGCCCCGCAGGTCGTCGCTACCCTCCGGAGCTTTGAAGGAGCCGGCCATGGTGCCCAGCACATGCGACCCATGGGTCTGTTTAGTGTCGTCGGTGCGGAAGCCCAAAAGCTTCTCCCCTGCATATATCGTGGGAATCCCCTTGCCGTCGGGATATATGTATGCCGCCTTCACGCGGGTGTTGCCCAGCGAATCACGGAAATTGGGATTGTTCACATCTATTCCTGTGTCGTAAACGCCGGCCACTACGCCGGTGCCGTCATAGCTTGCCGGAAGGTCTTTGGCATTCCACACATAATTAACTCGTGAATAGTTACGCGCCAACTTGTTGTGCATTTCGAGCTTACGCGCGGCGCTTGCCGAACGTACACCCTTCAGCGCCACAATATTGTCGGCCATAGGGGGCGGCACTGTTACCACCGCCACATTGCCGGGATATTCTCTGACGGAGGCGCCGGCGCGGCGCATACGGTCAAGAGTGGCGTCGTCGTCATAACGCACGAGCAGCTCCACTCCCGTGTTGGCTGCCACCTTGGCCCGGCCGTCATTCACGGCGTCAAGCCTGCTGTCAAGCTGTCGTTCGCTGATTGCCATACGGTCGGCAACCGACAGTCGCGTCTGGCCATACATGCCTGCCGCAGCTGCAAAAAGGATTAAGGTCGATAGGATTCGTTGATTCATGATATAAAAATATGCAGTCAAGGGGCACGCCTGAGAGTTATCAAGCGTGCCCCGTGATAAGTTCAGTCCGGGGCCTTATTAATTGGCGGGAGTAGCGGCGGGCGCAGCAGCGGGTGCTGCGACGGGAGCAGCAGCCGGTGCATTGGCGGGTGCCGGTGCGGCGGCGTTGGGAGTCGGTGCAGCCGCCTCTATGCGCGATACATTCACCGGCGTCTTTACCGTGAACGACGTGCATATCGACATCACCGTGATGAAGATTGCAAGACCCCATGTGGCCTTCTCTATGAAGTCGGTGGTCTTACGGTAACCCAGATACTGGTTGCCGCTCGCATAGTCGGAGGCAAGACCGCCTCCCTTCGATTTCTGTATCAGCACTACCCCTATCAGCAGAAGGGCCGCCAGAACTATCAGAATACTGAGAAATATGTACATCTTTTTAGATTTTTTGCTCTTTCGATTTCTCCTCCAATTCCATCAATTTGCGGAGAAAGCGCATTTGGTCTGCAAAGTAAATACTTTTTTTTGGATTTTTCAAATTGATTTCGGTAATTATTTCGAGAGCCTTGCTGTAATTGCGCTTTTCAATCATGATTTTGACGAGAGCGAACGACAATTCAGGGGTTTCGGCGGGAGCAGCCTGTTCGAGCTCTTCCTGCGCAGTCGGTTCCTCCTGCGATGCCGGCTCTTCCGTTTTGTCAGGCTTGTCGAGGAATGAGTTCAGCAGGTCGGAAGTATCGTCCTGCGGCATGGGAGCGTCATCGGCGCCATTGTCGAGCATCATGGCGGCATAGTCAATGGCCGGAGGGGCCACAGGTACCTCCTCCGTTTCAGCTGGCGCCGCTGTCGCCGCTCCGCCGAACTCTCCCATGAACCGGTCGATGGTATCTTCAGTGGTCAAAGCCGGTTTCTCCGTCTCTCCATAAAAGTCGCGGAACTCCTCCGGGTCGACGCCCAGCACTGTCCGTAATGCCGACATGGGGCCTACACCGGCAGCTATACGTCGCAACAACGTCTGACGCTCTTCTCCCTCGGCCTCCCGCAATCCCTCGATTGCTGGATATATATAATATGGATATCGCCTGAACGATTCTTCTATTGTCATGATTACTCTTAGTTAAGTCCGTCTATAAGGATAAACGGTGCCCAATACTGCGGTTGTGTATAATCGGTATTTTCTCTGAGGAACTTTTGTGCTCCGGTCAGAGCCTGATGCTTTGATTTACCCTGCACCAGCAACTCATAGAATTTTTTCATCAGCAAAGAAGTAGCGGCGTCGTTCACGGGCCAGAGGCTTGCGACGAGGGCATTGACACCAGCCTTCTTGAAAGCTCGCTGCAGGCCGTAAACGCCGTCGTTCTCCGTTTTACCCAGGCCAGTCTCGCATGCCGACATCACCACCATATCCACGCCGCGCAGGTCCATGCCGGCAATCTCCGATGAATGTAGAATGCCGTCGTCGACATTGTCGGGCATAGGCTTTGCACGCAGCCTGTTGTTGGCACCGGCCATCAGCAGCCCGCTGCGGGCCATGACCTTATCCTCACGGCTCATGGGCACAGTCTCCGTGTCGCCCACAAGCATACGCTGTGCCTTGCCCGTCGCCTTGCTGTCGCCCAGCGCGAAACCGTGCGTAGCTATATGTATCACGTCATGACGCCCGCCTGACAATGCCTTGAACGAGGTTTCCGTGCCCTCGGCGCCCGTATACATCGCCGTGGTGATTTTCCTGCCGTTGAGCCGGCTCTCTATATCCTTGGCTTCGGCAAGAGTGCCGGGGAGATAAGCCACGCCACGGCGCATAAGGGTGTCGATGCCCAAATCCCTGTCGAGCCATTCCAGAGTGCGCGTGGGCTGAGTAGTCACGTCGCCATATTTCTCGGCCTCCTTCTGCAGTTCCTCCACGTCGGCATCGTAGCTGATGCCGCCATATATCACGGCATTCCTGACTTTACGGCGATTGCCGCTGCCGACATTGCGCGTCGACGACACCCGGTATAGATCCCATCTGTCGCTTACCAGCTTATCTTTCGACTCGAAATCGGCGAGGGATTCGAGCGGCACGGCATGCAGGGCGCCCGCCGGCGAGAAATATATGCGTTCGGCATCGCCGACAGCTTTTGCGAGGGGTTTCCACACAGCTTCGGAAAGGCTCGGGAAATTACGGCGGTTCAGTGCGGAACGGGGCACAGTCAGCGCCACGGCCACCGGACTCTCGCTGTCGCGCCGCAACACATAGGCCATGTAATGGCGGTTGTCGAGGGTATCGCACGCATCCGAATATTCGGCAAATTCCACCGCCGCCTCACGTTTGCCCAACGCCTTGCGCACGTTGCGCCAGCCGACATTGAAGTTGTCGGAGAGGCGTCCGCAATATGCGGCGAGGAATGCCTCCTGTGTATCCGTCACACGCGCCAGCGAATCGAGATTCAGGGAGAGCAGGTCGCCGCCCGCCTGATAGCGTGCCAGCGTCAGCCGGTTGAGGTTATACGACTCGTAAGCAGCCGCCACTTTCGAGTCGCCCGTTTCAGCTATGGCCTCGCGGATACCTCGGTCGGTATCGAGAAGAAGTCCTTTGCCCAACAGAAGGTTGTCGTAAGCCGCACGCGTCATGGCCGTGTCGCCGCTCTCTGCCACATACCCGTGGAAGTCGTTCATCAGGAAGGGCGAATACTTGTTCCAGAAAGTGGCGCGTATCGCCGACGACATGTTCAGGAACGAGCCCGACACATAATCCCTGACGTTGCGGCCATATTCCATAGCCAAGGCGTTGCGGCGTGATTTGTCGCCGAGAATATCGGCGCCGTTTACATAGCTGCGGAGTATATGGAGATAATTGGCGCTGCTCTTGCCGCGCAGCATGGTGTCGGCCACGGCCAGCCCATGCTCCATGAGGCGCCGACCCTCTTCGGCATGCCCCAGCTCTATCCTGTGAAGTCCCTGAAGCGCCTCCGCACGGGGTAGAAACTCTCCCTGATCCGCGCTGAGCCCGGCAAGTAGCCTGTCGCCATATTTCAGACATCTCACGGTATCGCCAAGATGATAATATGCATTCGACAGATTATGCAATGAGGGAAGCAGTGCCTTGTCTCCTATGTCGTCGCGTGCGTTGAGGCAGCCTTCAAGGCGGTCGGCATAGGTCTTCAGCTTCTCTTTGTCGTCAAGCCTGTCAGGCACCATGTTGCAGCAAAGATTGCTGAGGGCCGCCAGCTCATAAGGCGAGTGCGCTATGCCGTTTTTTTCGGCAATGGCGGTGTCATGGATCCGGAGTATTCTCTCGCTGAGCTCGGCCACCTTCTCGTAATCGCCCAGATTGCCGTAAATCACGCTCGCGGAAAGATCCGACTCAAGGTCTATCAACCCGTAAGAGCCATTCTTGTTTTTGCGCAGGTCCTCATACTCTTTATGATGGGCAAGCTGAGCGCCATAATCGGTGTTTTTCTCATCCACGGCAATGAGCCAGCTGAGAGCCGTCATTTGTCTGTTGAGATTATACGGATGATATTTTCGTGTAAGGTCGAGAGCTTTCTGCGCCAGACCAGCGGCAGTCTCCAGATCGCCGATACCGAAGAATATCTCGGCACCGTTTACGAGCAGAACCTGATAAGCCTCATCCTGTTCATTGTCAAGAGCCGCCATCCCGTCGAGGGCTATGCGTGCATAGCGTGCGGCTCCTTTCAGATCACCAAGTTGACCCAGGGTATTGGCATAATTCACGCATTCCTTGAAATAACCATAGGGGTTTGCCACCGAATCGGCACGGCTCGCTTCCATATTCCGGAGCATCAATGCCTCCATCTGAGCCAGCGATTTGTGGCCTTCGGTATTGTACAATATCACCTGAGCCCTGATATGTTGCGGCGAATTTTCGCCATGGAGCCGGGCGGCGATATCCACATTTTCCCTACGCAGATTATATGCAGAATCAGTCTGTCCCAACTTGGCATAACAGGAAGCGAGGAATGTCATGTCGTCGAGATTTCCGCGCACACCTTCGGCGCCTGCCAAACGCAACAGCCTGTCATATTCGAGACAGTCATTTATGGCATCTCTATACGCACCCGCTTCTCTATGAATCCGGGACCGTGTCAGATATGATGACCTTTTGACGGTTTCCGACACCCCTGGTCGGGCTATCAGGCTGTCGCACAGAGCCACAGCCTCGTCATAACGGTACATGTCGGAAAGGAGTGACGCCTTCCCCTGCAGATACCCTTCTACCAGTTGCGTGCCGTCATACGGCAGCTGCCGGCACAGCTCTATGCTTTCGTCGATAAGCTGCAAAGCCTCTCCATATCTTCCCGCTTCGCGATAGGCATTGGCTCCTGCAACCAACACATACACGTATGAACGAGGATTCGACACCCGAAGCCCCGATGAATGTTGAAGCAACTGCCTGAAATCCTCGGGCCACGTGCTGCTGTGCGAACTGTACGAACATCGGAACATGGCCTGCTCCGCATCCAGCGCCCGCGCGTCCTCGGCAGGATACATCCCTCTTATTATGCGGTAGGCCTCCCGGCTGTCGTTGAAAGCCTGTCCCATATTACCCTTGGCTGACTCGACACCCGATTTTGTCTTGAGGTATGTGGAATATTCCTCGCTTTGCTTAGACTTAAGGCCGTCGAAAATACCATGCCAGCTTGCCAGCAATTCATCGCATTCCCTTATCTTGCCTTGATTCAGATACCCGGATGCCAGCGACGCATACAGGGCAGACAAAATATCCACATTCTCCCTGTTGGGCGTGCCGCATATCTCCAGTCCCTTCATATACGCCTGCTGCGACTTTACCGGATTTGAATAGGCAGCGCCAAGATTACCGTAAACCGTGGCCAGATTCACCCCGAGGTAATTCCCTCTGCGCTCAACATCCTGCAGGATTCCTTCCAGACGTCTCACGGCTTCCGTCCTGTCGCCCATATTGCCGTAGATACTTGCCAGCCGGGTGTCGGACCCGCTTTTCCATATCGGCGCCAGTCCATATTTTTCACCTTCCGACAGCAACCCGTTTGCTTTCAGTTCGCATTCCAGCCAGCGGCGTGAATCCGTGCCTGCCACGGCGTAACCTTGATTTACATACAGCATGGCCGTTCGCCGGTAGAGTTCGCCGATCAGCTCATCGGTGCCATTGAACCAACTCTGCCGCGGAAGACTCAGTATTTCCCCGATGGCACTGCTGTAGAAATTCTCCTTTTCATCGGCGGTTTTCGCCTCTTCGGCCGCTACTGTGCAATCATAGCCATGGGCATAATTCTCGAAAGCGAGCTTCGCCGTGTCGCCCTTGGCGCGATAGTACTGTATGTTGTTGCGCCGGATTTCCAGGATCTTGCCGATATTTTTCTTCTGACCTGCCTGTGCCAACACCACGGCATAATTCGAGGAGTTCTCCACATATTGCGGCGACTGGCGGCCATAGAGCTTTTCATATACATCGAGACTCTTCTTCATGTGCTCCATGGAGAGTTTCAGCATCCGCGGCTCGGGAGAATCCGGATTGCTCATCGCCAAATATATGGCACCCAGATTTCCATGCAAAGTGGCGTTGTCATCGCTATTTTTGCCGTATGCTTTCACCACCAGCGGCTCCATTTCGGTCATCAGCCTTGCAGCCTCGGCGAAGTTCCGCGACTGATATGCCTGGCCGGCAAGCTGGTCGAGCGAGTCCATGGTAGCCTTTTCTGCCGCGCTGACAGCCTTACGGCTCCTTTTGGCCGCCGATGCCACATCAGGCTCAAGAAGCATATATGCTCCCCATGCCAGAATTATTACGGCAAGAAGATATGGAAGAGAATTTATTCGTTTCATAGGTCAGGATTGCAAGATTTATAGAAGGAGAGAAACAGGAAGATTACCAGTTGCCGAAAGTGGAGTTGAAGATTAGCGTCACGAGTTCCTCGCTGATCTGACGGCAGAGGTCGTCCTGCACATCGGTGAGCATGAGCGACGAGGAGAACTGCCGGTATGCCGAGAAGCTCTGGTCGAGATTGTTGG
>Ga0073906_1003570_pt1 | contig 17295 bp, 21 predicted proteins | sample Inofromicrocosms_FD_65485 | JGI IMG/M metagenome (GOLD analysis project Ga0073906, IMG submission 65485) | Mouse cecum microbial communities from Vienna, Austria - Inoculum for glucosamine and mucus D2O microcosms | ecosystem: Host-associated > Mammals > Digestive system > Large intestine >... | reverse complement strand
CTGGCAAAGGGACTGAAGGGGACCGCAGGCTGGCTTTTTCGTCTCCTGAGGCTGGACAAATTATGGAAACTTTTAAAAAAGAGGGAAAAAAAGCAAAAAAACAGCAAAACCCACTTGCAAGAAGGGCATAAGTTATTATATAATCTATATGTTGCAGGTTTTTTGCGGCTTTCTTCTGGCATCAAGTCCCGATTGGGCATTTCCACACAAGAGGTGAAACAGAATGAGCAAACCCCTGAGCTCCCGCAGCCCTAAATCCAGGGCAAAGGCCTCTAAGCGTATGTCGTTTCCCATGCGTGCGGCGTGGTGCGCGGCGCTGGTGTTTTCCGGCGCGCTGATCTATCAGCTTGCCCATGCCCAGGTCAGCATCTACAGGCAGCAGAAGGTCCTGGAGGACCTGACGGTCCAGTGCCTGAACCAAAAGGCGGAAAACGACGGCATGAACCGCTACCTTATCATGGAGGATGACACACAGCTGGTGGAACAGATTGCCAGAGAAAAACTGGGCTTTGCCTACCCAGATGAGGTTGTGTATATCGACGCCGCCGGAAGCTGAACCGGCGGAATTACCCGGTCGATATCATTTTAAGGAGGACATTTTTAAAGTATGCAGGTTGCAATCGGAGAAATCATTGAGGGAAAAGTAACCGGAATCACAAAATTCGGCGCGTTTGTTGAACTGCCCGGAGGTAAAACCGGAATGGTCCATATCTCGGAGGTGGCTCCTACTTATGTCAAGGAAATTAAGGATCACCTGACCATAGGGCAGGAGGTCCGGGTCAAGGTCCTCGCCGTCAGCGAGGAGGGGAAGATCAGCTTATCCATAAAGCGCGCCATGGACCAGTCCCAGGGTCAGGGACGGCAGGCCCAGCAGGGAAGAACCGGCGGAACCGGAAACCCGGCCGACGGGGGAAATCACAGGGGACCGCGCCAGGGCGGCGGAGCGCGTCCCAGATATCATTCTCCACAGGCGGCCCCTGTCCAGGGCGGTCCGGCTGGCTTTGAATGGATGCCCAGAAACCGGAATGAAAATATGTCCTTCGAGGATATGATGACAAAATTCAAACAGTCCAGCGATGACAAGATGTCGGATTTGAAAAAGTATATGGACGTTAAAAGCGGCAGCCGCCGGGGAAAATAACCGCGGCTGAACAGGCGGGGCCGGTCACAGGTAAGGTGAGCGGCCCCTTTTCTGCGTAAAGGAGAAAGAAAAATGTTGTTTTATAACGCAAATATCATGACCATGGAGGGCAAGGGGCTGGGGAGGATCCCCAGGGGCTGGATGCGCACAGAGGGCAACGGCATCCGGGCAGTCGGCCCTATGGAAGCGCTGGAGCGGATTCCGGGGGAGGAGGAGAGGGACCTGAGGGGCGCGCTGGTGCTCCCCGGATTTCTGGACGCCCACAGCCACATGGGAATCTGTGAGGACAGCCTGGGCTTTGAGGGGAACGACGACAACGAGGACACCGACCCCGTCACTCCCCATCTGCGGGCCATCGACGGGATCAACCCCATGGAGCGGAGCTTTTCCGAAGCCCTGGCCGCAGGGGTGACGGCGGCGGTGGTCTGCCCCGGCAGCGCCAATCCCATAGGCGGGCAGATATGCGCCATGAAGACCGCCGGGAAGCGGGTGGACGCCATGTGCCTGGGAGAGAGCATCGGCATTAAGTTTGCCCTTGGCGAAAACCCAAAAATGTCCTACAACCCCAAGGCCCAGACCCCTGTCACCCGCATGGCCACCGCCGCCCTGATACGGGAGATGCTGAAAAAGGCGGCGGAATACGCCGCCAGAATGCGGGACGCGGAGGAGGACGAGGACTGCGACGAGCCGGATTACGACGCCAAGTGCGAGGCGCTGCTTCCCCTGCTGCGGGGGGAGGCGAAGGCTTATTTCCACTGCCACCGGGCGGACGATATCTTCACCGCCATCCGCATTGCTAGGGAATTTTCCCTGGACTATGTGCTGGTCCACTGCACCGAGGGACACCTGATTGCCCAGGAGCTGCTGGAGGAGGGGGCGAAGGTTATAACCGGGCCGCTGTTTGGGGCCAGGGTTAAGCCGGAGCTGACCCACTTTACGGCGCAGAACCCCGGCCTGCTGGCAAAGGCAGGGGTGACGGCGGCCATCTGTACCGACCATCCGGAGGTGGCGCAGAAGCATCTGGCCCTTTCGGCAGGGCTGGCGGCTGCGGAGGGGATGGAGTATGGACAGGCCCTGCGGGCTATCACCATTGTCCCGGCGCGGATATGCGGGCTGGAAGAAAGGATAGGCTCCCTGCGGGCGGGGAAGGACGCGGATTTTCTGGTATACCGTTCGGACCCCCTGGCACTGGGGGCAAAACCAGAGGAGGTATGGGTGGAAGGCAGGCTGCAATCCCGCAACACCTTATGAAAAACAAGAAGCCCCGCGGACCGATTATCCGCAGGGCTGCGCTTTTATTAGAGGACTATTTGGTGTTATCGGTAAAGGTGACGTTATACTCCTTGGCGTACTGGGCCAGCTCGGTTTTGTACTGCTCAAAAAAAGCCTTGTTCTGACCCTTTGTCATCACGATGGGATTGGCGCGCTTGGAGGAGACGATGGTGATTTTTTCCGACTGCTGGGGAATGACAAGCAACATCCGCTCGGTGCATTTATCGAACTGTATGCGGGTGATCTGACCGCTGGAAAGGTGAACGTCCTCCACCTTCTTTTTGCCGGGAATCAGGACGGTGATCTCGGATTTATCCAGGTACATACGACGGTTTGCCATGTTGAACACGCTCCTTAAAATGTCGGTTTTGTGTACTTATACATGAAAGCATGGGTATAAGTGCGGTCTTGTTAGTCATTATAGCTTAAAATAAGCGGTTTGTAAAGTGCTTCTGGAAAAATGGGGAAGATTTTCCGATTTCCGCTGTTCCATGGGGAGAAATGGGATTATCTGTGACAGTTCTGATAAAATATTTCTTTTTTCAAGAAAAACTATTGTAAATTATGCTTAGAAATGGTATACTATAAACGAACCGGGGACAAGCGGTACATGTCATAGCACGAGTCGGTACGTTTGTTCCGCCTGTGGCCGGCAAAAGGTCCCGCGGTTTATGATTCACGAAACAAAGGGGTTGACAGCATGAATATCACCATTACCGGAAGAAAAACCAGCATTCGGGACTCTTTCAAGGAGAGAGTCGAAAAGAAGCTCAAAAAATTGGACCGCTTTTTTGAAGAGGATGCCCGTGTGGTTGTTACCGTAACCAACGAGCAGGGCAGAGAAACAGTGGAGGTAGCTATCACGGCAGATGGAATGTTCTGCCGCGCCGAGAAGTCTGCCCCAGGCCGTGAAGAAGCCTTGGATGCCTGCGTGGACGCACTGTTCCGTCAGATTGTCCGCAACAAGAAAAAGCTTTCCCGCCGTCTGCGCAAGGATGCGTTCCAGCAGCCCCTGGAGCTGGAGCCCCACGATTCCGCTGTTCTGGAGCAGGAGGCTGAGGAAGAGGAATATGAGGTTGTCCGTGTCAAACGATTCCTCGTAAAGCCGATGGACGTTCAGGAGGCGATTCTGGAAATGAACATGACCGGCCACAATTTTTACGTCTTCCGCAATGCCGAAGACGGTGAAATTAACGTGGTTTATCGCCGTTCCGGTAGCGGATACGGCTTGATTGAACCTCAGGAATAGTTTTGGGCCGACGGGTGGATTGGTTTTCTGTGATTTCAGCGCGGCGTTGGCCGCCTGATATAAAGCTTTCTAAAATGTCTTATTTGTATCCTGTTCATCCATATCCCTTTTTTCCAAAAGGGCCGGGCCTGTAGAGGACGAGCCATAAGGAAGCTGATGTCCGCTGAGAAGCTGCTGCTTTTCAGCGGACATTGCTTTATCATAAACGGAGCGGCGACATGTGTTTTTTGGGCAGCAAGCATGAAATGATGCTGCACGGAATATAGATAATGCTTTGGAATTGATTTTATATTTATAAAATCAGACTTGAATTTTTGATATCATTATAGTATAATTAAAATTGGACTGGTGAGATATATGAATCTCTGATAAATTGCTGACAGAAAATCAACCCTTTTTTTGTGTAATTTAATTAGAGATTGGACATCTAAAACGATAAATGCCAGCAGCATATTTCCTGTTGAAAAGATATTGACTCATTTCCGGGGGACATTGACAAGGAGGGAGAGCAGTTGAGATGAATGAACAACAAAGAAAATTTGAGGTGTATCTTGATGAACAGATTGCAGCCCGCAAACAACGCAGTAAGTTGCTTACTGCGGATGACCGCGTGGACGAAGGAAACTTTGAAAAAATCCAGGCAAATGTCTACGAGATTTTTAAAACGGTCCTTTCCGTTGCGGAAAGGGTCTGTGGAAGGGATGAATTAGCCAAGAAACGTTTTTTCTTACAAAAGGCGGAGCAAATTCCGGCGAGTTGGATGACCTCCTATGAAAGGGCCAAGCTGCATGGGGATGTTGAGAAAATGCAGATTGAATCCATTAAGCTGGACGCCATCCGGGAAATAAAGAACGCACAGATGCAGATTTGGGGGAAACCATATGACTGAAGCAGAGGCAATCAGCCTATTTAAGTGTTTAGCTGATAAATCACGGTTGCAAATATTGAAATCCCTTGCGGTTGAGGACATGTATGTTGAAAGGTTGGCGGAGCGATTAGGCCTTACTCCGTCTACCATTTCCTTCCATCTGAAAAAGTTATCAGATGCTGGCGCTGTGACTGCGTACAAAAGTCAGTATTATATGATGTATTCCCTGCACAAGGAGATATTTCAGACCAGCATACTGGAAATATTGCAGCAGGAATCCGACGAGGCACAAAAACAGGCGCAGCGGGACGCAGATTACCGAAAAAGAGTAATAGACGCCTTTTTTGAATATGGGAAGTTAAAATCCATTCCCGCCCAACTCAAAAAGGAACGCATTGTTTTAGAGGTCATTGCTGAAGCGTTTGACTTTGACAGGATGTATTCCGAGCGGGAAGTGAACATGATCATTGCTGATTTCCATGATGACTTCTGTACCATCCGCCGCGACATGGTCGGTGAACGGCTTCTGGGGAGGAATGGCATAGAGTATTGGCGAATGAAAAACAATTGACAGGAGGGGATAACAATGGTAATTGGAATTTTTGGCGAGAGCTGTACGGGCAAATCCACCCTTGCGGATAAACTGAAGGAGAGCATAAACGCACAAGTGTATACAGGCAGGGATTATCTCCGTCTGGAAAAGAATGAAGCTGCTGCAAAGCGGTCCTTCCAGGCAAAGCTGCGTGAAGCTGTCAGCGGCGAAAATATCATCTATGTCATTTCGGAAAAGGAACACCTGCCGCTGTTGCCCCATGGAAGTATCCGTGTTTTGGTAACGGCGGATTTGGACATGATAAAAAAGCGGTTTGCCGGGCGGATGCAGGGCAGTCTGCCAGCGCCGGTAGCGGCTATGCTGGAAAGAAAGCATGGCTGCTTTGACAAGGAGCCGCACGATATCCATATTATTTCCGGACGCACAAGCGTTGACGATGTATGCAGGAAGATTGCGGCTATGGACAATTAACGGGGGCTGCATAAAACGAATTTGGAGGAAATATGGCGCAGGAATATTCATTTGATGCAGTGATTCATGAAACTGAAAGGGGAGGCGCGTATGTGATCTTTCCCTGGGACCTCCGCAAAGAATTTGGGAGGGGACGCATAAAAGTGCATGCCTCGTTTGATGGCGTCGAATATGATGGAAGCATTGTAAATATGGGGGTAAAAGATGAATTTGGGGAAATTTGCTATATTATTGGCATTTTGAAATCCATTCGCAAAAGAATTGGAAAATCAGACGGGGATTCGGTGCATGTGGTTATTTTTGAAAGATGACATTTGGCTTTTTCCGGCGCATGGCCGACCAGCGTTTTTGTTTTGACGCATTATAGCTTTTTTCGGCGTTTTATGCTATAATGTTTACCGTGAGTCTGTAAAAACTTGATTCGTCCACGGAACGGCAATTCACAGGAACAGGAGGAACGCCCCTTTGAAACAACCCCCAAAAAAGAAAATTCTTCTCCTTACCACCGGAGGAACTATCGCCAGCGGCCCCACTAAGGAGGGATTGGCTCCCATTCTGGACGGGGACAGCCTCCTCCGGCTTCTGGGCCCAGTCTCAGAGCGGTATGACATCACCGTCCGGGATATCCTCAGCCTGGACAGCTCCAATATCCAGCCGGAGGAGTGGCGGCTTATCGCCCGCAGCGCGGCCTCCGCCTTTCTCTCCAACGAGGGCTTCGATGGCATTGTCATCACCCACGGCACCGATACCATGGCCTATACCGCCTCTATCCTCTCCTTTATGCTCCGCAATCCCACCATGCCGGTGGTCATCACCGGCTCCCAGCTGCCCATCTTCCATCCGCTGACCGATGCGCTGGAAAACCTGCGCACAGCCTTCGCCATGGCGGCCAGCGGCATCCGGGGCGTCTTTGTGGCTTTCAACCGAAAGATTATTCTGGGCACCCGCGCCGTCAAGGTGCGGACCACCGGGTTTGATGCCTTTGAAAGCGTCAATTCTCCCTGCGCGGCCCTGGTGGACGGCGGCGGACTGCGGGTCAATTATGATATCATTCCCCCTGTGGCGGGGGCTTTTTCCCTGGAGGACCATATCTGCGGGAATGTTTTTCTGCTCAAGCTGGTGCCCGGACTTGAGCCCAGGATTTTTGACGCGCTGGAGAAGATGGACTACCGGGGAATTGTGATTGAAGCCTTTGGAATGGGGGGATTGCATTTTATCCGCCGGGACCTGATTTCCAAGCTGCAAATGACCGCGGAGCAGGGGATTACGGTGGTGGTTTGCAGTCAATGCCTCTATGAGCGGAGCGATTTCTCCATTTACCAGACGGGGCAGAAGGCATTGGAGCAGGGGGTATTACAGGGGTTTGACATGACCACCGAGGCGGCAGTGACCAAGCTGATGTGGGCGCTGGGGAAGGCGGAGGACCAGAAGGAGGTCCGGAAGCTGTTCAGCAGGAGCTTTTTTGGAGAGGTCGTTATTTAGCCCCAGACAGCAGTATCCCGGCGTTTATCCTACCATTAACCACAGATGAAAGAAGGAATTAAAAGTGGAAAGCAGAATCGAAGTCGCCCGCGGGCGCTTTCACAACGGATATAACTGTTCCCAGACGGTCATGTGTACCTACTGTGACCTGCTGAACCTCTCCCCGGAGGATGGCTACCGGATGTCCGAGGGCTTTGGCGGCGGAATCGCCCAGACCAGGGGAATCTGCGGGACGGTGACGGCGCTGGTCATGCTGGCGGGACTGAAGCGTTCCGACGCCCTGCCCGGCAAAGGGGTGACAAAAATGGACACCTATGCCCTGATCCAGCCCATGCTCAAGGAATTCGAGGAGCAGAATGGCTCCCTCCTCTGCTCCGAGCTGAAGGGGCTGACCGGCGGACCGGTGCTCCGGGACTGCAAGGCGTGTGTAGCGGACGCGGCGGCGCTGGCGGAAAAGTATATCTTTCCCGATTTGTTTCAGGGCGATGAAGCATAAAGACGGCTTTCTGAACTGGTTTGACGGGCAGAGCGGCTATTCCCTCCACAGCGGACGGGTTCCAGACAGGCGGATTTGTAAAAAATGCTGCGGCAGGGAACCGGAAAACGCTTGTATAGAGGCAGTGATAGAGAACCGGGCAACCCCTGAGCGGCGGCAGCTTTACCGCTGCCCTGTCTGCCAAAGGTGGTATTTCCGGGAGGGAGGCCGCGGGGGCGGATATGTCCCGGCGGGGAGCCTGCTTCAATACCGGCTTGTGAAGGGAGGATGAAGGGATGCCTTTCATAGAAGTTCCCGAAAAGATTCAGAGAATGATGGAGATTATGGAGGCCAGCGGCCACGAGGTCTGCGCGGTGGGAGGCTGCGTGCGGGATTCCCTCCTGGGCAGGCCGATACACGATTGGGACCTCTGTACCAGCGCACAGCCCGATGAGACGGAGGAAACCTTTGCCCAGGCTGGTTTGGAAACCATCCCCACTGGGAAGAAGCACGGGACCATTACGGTGCTCTGGAATAAGGAGCCGGTGGAAATCACAACCTATCGTATTGACGGGGCCTACACCGACAGCCGGAGGCCGGACAGCGTCACCTTTACCCGGAGGCTGGAGGAGGACCTGAGCCGCCGGGACTTTACCATCAACGCCATGGCCTGCGGCAGGGACGGACAGGTAATTGACCTCTTTGGCGGGCAGCGGGACCTGGCGGAAAAGCGGATACGCTGTGTGGGCGATCCCCGGCTGCGCTTTGAGGAGGACGCCCTGCGCATCCTCCGGGCCCTGCGATTTGCGGCGCGGCTGGACTTCCGGCTGGAGGAGAAGACAGCGGAGGCGGTGACGGAGGAGAGGGGACGGCTTTCCCTGATTTCGCCGGAGCGGATATGGTCGGAGCTGTGCGGTCTTTTATCCGGCGGATACGCCGGGGCCATGGTCCGTGAATTTTACCCGGTGCTTTCCGCGGCCCTGGGGATAGAACCGGGGGATCGGGAAAGCTGGACGGCTGCATCGGAGGGCTTTGAAACGCCCCGGCCTGACGACTGGTCAGACTGGGCCTTTATGACGGCGCGGTTTGCCCTTCTGCTCTGGAAGGGGGCTCTTTCGGGGGGCTCCGGCGGGGGAGAGCGGGCTAGGGAGCTGTGCGTTGCCCTGCGGACGGACAAGGCCTCCAGGAGCCGGGTATCTCTTCTGGTGGAACAGGCGGCGGAACAGCTTCCCCAGACAACGCCCCAGCTCCGCAGACGGATGGCGGATTTCGGTCCGGAGGCGGTCAGCCAGCTAATCTTCCTGTGGGAGGCCGGAAGGGTTGTCACGCCGGAGGCGGCGGCATGGCTGCGGGCACAGGAGAAGGAAATCCTCCGGCGGGGAGACTGCATCGGCATCGGACAGCTTGCCGTCGGCGGGAAGGAGCTCCAGGAGGCGGGAATCTCCGCCGGTCCACAGGTGGGATGGATTCTCCGTGGAATGCTGGACGCGGTGATGGAGGAGACCGTTCCCAATGAGAGGGAGGCCCTTCTCCAATGGGCAGCGCGAAAATACCAATAGAGTTTGAGGAGAAAGAGAAATATGCTGATTCAAACAAAAAAACGCGGCGGCAGAATGGGGCTTGCGGCGGTGCTCCTGGCGGGAATACTGTGCCTGGCAGGGTGCGGAGGCGCGCCTTTGGCGGAGAGTGTTCCCGCGCCGGAGAGCGAGTTCTCGTCGGAAGCTGCCTCTGAAAGCGCCTCTATAGAAGAGCTTTCCCAGCTTCCCCCGTCCCCGGAGAAGGACCCGGCGGCAGAGGCCCTTTCGGAGATGCGGCAGCTTACCACCGGAACCGCCGAGTGCCTGGGCCAGATGGAAAAGCTGGTGAAGCCCGCCGCCGATGGCGAAAAGCAGCTTGACACGGCGCTGGAACAGGCCGAAGCCGCCCTGAAACAGGCCGGAGAGGCGGACCCCTACAAGGCGGCGGAAGAAGCTGTACAGGAGGTCATGGAGAACCTCGCCGAAGGGGAGAAGGCCCTCGCCGCCCTGGAGGGCGCGGATGAGCTCCTGGTCCAGGCGGACGGCCTGATGAAGCAGCTTGAGGAGCTCCAGCGCCGGGCGGAGGTGCTTTTGGAGAATCCGGAGGGAGCGAAAAAGGACAGTATGCCCCTTTTGAAGGAGCTGATTGACAAGGAGCTCCAGCAGGCCGCGGAGAAAAAGGCCGGTCTGGAGCAGGCAATCGAGACCGGGAAAAGCTTCGATGAGCGCAAAGCGGAGCTTTCCGAGGAAGGGGAGCGCATTCTGGCGGAAAAGAAGGCGGAGCAGCAGGCGGCGGAACAGGCAAAAGCGGAGGAGGAAGCCAAGGCTCAGGCGCAGTCCTCAAAGGCTTCTCAGCCGTCTCAATCCTCCAAGGCTCCAGCAGCTTCGGCGGATAAGGACTCGTCGTCCGGATCCAAAAAGGTTGTTGTGAAAAAGCCCCAGGAGGACGGCAAGGACAAGAGCTCCAACACCGGAAAAACCTCCTACACCCGCCTGACAAAGGTGGAGGACTATATCCTCAAGCAGATGAATGACTACCGGGAATCCCTGGGGCTTCCCAAGCTGGCCAGGTCGGAGGACCTGGACGACTGCGCCGCCATACGGGTGGTGGAGATGCTGGACAACGATGTGTTCAGCCACACCCGCCCCAACGGGACCTCCTGGAAGACGGTGCTCACCGAAAATGGGATCAGCCCCATGATGTGGGGGGAGATACAGTACCGCCAGCGGGGACAGGACATCATCAAGGCGGACAGCGCTATGGCTTCCAAAAGCATCACCGCTTGGAAGAACAGCAAGGGACATGACGCGGTGATGCGCTCCAAGTCCTATTCCAAGGTGGGTATCGCGGCGTATGCGTCGGGGGGAACCATCTGGATTTCCGATGTGGTTTTTATTGATTGACAGAAGAGAGAAAGTTTTGTTTTCCAAAAACGGCCGGTCTTTTGACTGGCCGTTTCGCATAAAATAGACATAGAAGCGGATTTGTCAAGAGCAGGAAAGGAATGATCAAAATGGCAGAATGTTTAACCGAACTCTCTCCGCGCTGTGAGAACACTTTGAAAGCGTCCGCCCGTGTGGTGGAGACCGGATGGTACAAGCCGTTCTCTGCCCACGGTGCGGTCCTCGATATTCCCCGGACCCGTCCCGCCGCGCCGCCGCCCCAAAGGGAGCCGCTCCAGACGCTCCCGGCTCCGGTTCCCCAGTATCTTCCGCCTGTCCAGGCGGCGGTCTGCGAAAAGCCGCCAGAGCCCGCGCCGGTCCTTCCGCCGGAACCGCTGAGCCCTCCCGCCGCAGCAGAGCCCGTCCCCACGGCGGCGGAATCCGCTGCGGGAACGCCGGAAAGCTCTCCGCCGCCGGTGCCGGAGCAGGCAGGACCCACATTAGTTTCGCCCACCGCCTTCTCCTCTGGAGGGGAGAACAGCCTGTCAAGGCTTTTGTCCTCCCAGGGGTTCGCCGCAGTGCTTCTGTTGGGGGCGGGACTGCTGATTCGGTTTTTCTCGGAGCCCCTCTTTTTGCAGGTGCAGGAGGGACTACGGGAGACGCTGGCCGATATGCAGGCGGTCTTTGCCGTGGCCCAGCCCCTGTGGCAGGAGGGCGGGATACAGGAGCGGCTGCGGGAGCTGCTGACCCCAGGGCTGGAGGAGGACGGCCGGCGGCTGAACCAGGGCCAGGCGGAGATTATTTTCTCTTCGCCCGGCGGACCGGATGCTTCCTCTGAAGATGCCGAACCGGCGGGCGGGGCGGAAAATCCCTCCGATCCGGGGGAAATGACCGTCTCCCAGGCGGTGGCCGCCGGGGGGACCTATCCGGTCTCCATGGAGCAGATTCCCTATGCCCTGTCGGTGATGCAGGACGGGAGGCGGTCCGCAGCAGCGGCGGTGCTCCCCGTGGAGGGACATCTGACCTGTGAATACGGTCCTAGGGAACACCCCATCACCGGAAAGCCGGATTTTCACACGGGGATTGACATCGGCGCGCCGCAGGGAACGCCGGTTTATGCCGCGGCGGCGGGGTTTGTGGAGAAGACGGGAAAGTCAAACTCCCTGGGGAACTATCTGATGGTCCGCCACAGCGCCTCCGCTGTCACCACCTATTCCCATTGCAGCCGGATTCTGGCAGAGGAGGGGGAGGCGGTGGCCTGCGGACAGACCATCGCCCAGGTGGGGTCGTCGGGAGTTTCCACAGGGCCTCATCTCCACTTTGAGTGCATTGTGGATGGCACGCTGACCGACCCCGCCTGGGTCCTTGAGCTCCCCCTCCCCACCGGACGGAAGGAGTGACGGGAATGGGGTTCCGGCTGGGCGGGCTGCGCGTTGTTTTGGATTTTACCTTTTTTGCCATGTTGGGGGTGTTCTTTTCCCTGGAGGGGAGGGGAGAGGAAACCGGACACATCCTCGCCGCCCTGCTGATTCACGAGCTGGGGCATCTGGCGGCGGCCTCGGCAGTGCGGATGCCCATGGAACGGATGACCTTTTCCTGCTTCGGCATTGAGCTGGTGCGGAAGAGCGGTGTCCCCGCCGCCTGGTGGGAGGAGGCGCTGGTCTATCTGGCGGGACCGGCGGTAAACCTGCTGTGCGCTGCCGGATTTCTCTGCTGTGGACAGCGTTTCCTGAGGGCGGGTGCGGTTCATCTGGTGCTGGGAGTGTTTCAGCTTCTCCCTGTGGGGGCGCTGGACGGAGGATGTCTGGCGGAGACGGTGCTGGAGCACTTTCTAGGACCGAAAAGGGCGGAGCTGTGGAGCACCGCGCTGTCCGCCGCTGTACTGATCCCTCTGTTCGCCGCCGGGTGGCTGCTGCTGAAGGGGGAGGGGAGGAACTTCACCCTGCTGGTATGCTGCGGTTTTTTAATGTTGTCCATCTGGAAAAAATAGGGACGGCGCATCGCGCCGCCCCTATTATATTGCCGCTGTAAAAACCCCGATTATGCCTTGCCGATGGAGCCGAACAGCTCCATTTTTTCTTTGACGGCCTCCATGATTGCCTCATAGCCCGGCTTGAGCAGCTTGCGGGGGTCATAGCCCTTGCCCTTCTTGTCCGAACCGGCCTCGATATACTTTCTGGTGGCCTCTGCGAAGACCAGCTGGCACTCGGTGTTGACGTTGATCTTGGAAACGCCCAGGGAGATGGCCTTTTTAATCATGTCCTCCGGGATGCCGGTGCCGCCGTGGAGCACCAGGGGAATGCCGCCGGAGACCTTTTCCACCTCGGCCAGGACGTTAAAGTCCAGTCCGGGCCAGTTGGCGGGGTAGGGTCCGTGAATGTTGCCGATGCCGGCTGCCAGCATATCGACGCCCAACTCGGCGATTCTCCTGCACTCATTGGGGTCGGCCTTCTCGCCGCCGCCGATGACGCCGTCTTCCTCGCCGCCGATGGCCCCTACCTCGGCCTCCACCGAAACACCCTTTTCGCGGGCGCGGCGGATGACCTCCTTGGTCTTCTCAATATTCTCGTCGATAGGGTAGTGGGAGCCGTCGAACATGACGGAGGAGAACCCGGCCTCAATGCAGCCCAGAGCGCCCTCGTACTCGCCGTGGTCCAGGTGCAGGGCCACCGGGACAGTGATGTTCAGGGCCTTCAGCATACCGTTGACCATGCCGACGACGGTTCCGTAGCCGGTCATATACTTGGCCGCGCCCTCGGACACGCCGAGGATGACGGGAGAATTACAGGCCTGGGCGGTGTTGAGGATTGCCTTGGTCCATTCCAGATTATTGATGTTGAACTGGCCGACAGCGTATTTACCGGCCTTGGCCTTTTGGAGCATTTCCTTTGCGGATACGAGCATGATGTTTTACCTCCTGAATATCATTTTGATCGTCCTCCCTGCTCCTGTTAGGCAGGAATGGGGAGGACAAATGAATTACCGTTTTTATTATAGGGGAAATGTGGTAAAAATGCAATGCGAAAATGAAAAAAGAAGGGGAATCAATTTTGGCCGAAATCAAAGTCCTCCATGGCCTCCGGGGCGTCGGCTACCAGGCTGGCGGCTGTGTCCGGCGGCAGAATCTGTCCCCGCTCCGCAGCGTCCTCCCGCATGAACTTGTCCATGGCGTCCGCCACCTGCTTGGAATACCGCACCGCCTCTACCACTGTCTTGGCGCCCTTTACCACGTCGCCGGAGGCAAACACTCCCCGCCGGGTGGTGTGCCCGTTGGCGTCGGTGATGATGAGGCCCCGTTCGTTGACGTCTATGCCGTAGGTGGTGGAGACAATCTGGCTCCGGGGGCCCTGGCTGATGGAGATGATGGTGGAGTCCGCCGCAAACAGCCTTTCTGTGCCGGGAATTTCAATAAAGCTCCCGTCATCCTTTTCCTCCACCTCCCGGAAAATGGCCCCCTCGTCGGTGAGCTCCACCGGCGCTTTGCAGTATTCAAAGGATACGCCGTCCATCATGGCGTATTCTGTCTCGTGCTGGCTGGCGGCCACGGTGCTGGCGCGGGAGAAGACCGTGACGTTCTGCGCGCCCTTGCGCAGGGCGGTTCTCGCCACATCCATGGCGGCGTTGCCCGCGCCGATGACGTTGACCGTCTCTCCCAGGCTGTAGGCGTCCGGGTTGCTCAGGTAGTCGATGGCGTAGTGGACGTTCCCCAGGCTTTCCCCCTTCACCCCCAGGGTGTTGGGCTTCCAGACGCCGGTTCCGATGAAGATGGAACGGTATTCGTCCCGGAACAGGTCGTCCACGCCAATGGCCGCGCCAATGGAGGTGTTGGGCCGGATGCGGATGCCCATGGCGGTCATCAGCTTTTTATACCGGTCCAGAATGGTCTTGGGCAGGCGGAATTCCGGGATGCCGTACCGCAGCACCCCGCCGATCTGGTCGCGGGATTCAAAGATGGTTACATCATAGCCGCGGGTGGCCAGGATGATGGCGATGGTGATGCCCGCCGGGCCGGAGCCGATGATGGCGCAGCGGATATTCTTGCGGGGGGAGAGGGCCGGCTTTAATTTGTCGAGATAGTTGTCCGAAATGTAGTTTTCAATGCTGCTGACATGGATGCCGGAGCCCTTGCGGTTCAGGACGCAGTGGCCCTCACACTGGTTTTCATGGTTGCAGACCAGGGAACAGACCAGAGAGAGGGGATTGTTCTGGAACAGCATCTGCCCCGCGTCGTTGATTCCGCCGGTGATAAAGGCGTGAATCATATCCGGGATGGGGGTGTTGATGGGGCACCCGGTGCGGCACATGGGCTTTTTGCAGTTGAGGCAGCGCTTGGCCTCGTTGATTACATGGACAGCCATAGGGGAATTCCTCGCCTTCTATAGATGGTATAAAAATGGGTGAATATGTTGGATTTTTATTCCTTTTTCTTCCTGTTTTTATTTATTATACCACAAAAGCGGGAAACATCAAGGCTGTTTCCCGCTTTCAGACAGAATTATATGAAATTTGGAGGTCCGCCCTGTTTATTGCAGGCTCACCATAAAGTTTTCATAGGCGTCATCCAGCCCCTCGTAAGGGTTGGGGTTGCCGCCGTTGGTGCTTTTGCACTGATTATCGCTGTATTCCTGGCCCACGGCGAACAGCTCCCCCACGGTGAGGGGACATCCCGCCTCACAGGCGGCTTGGCAGAACGCCGCCATGGGGTCCGGCTGACAGCGGGTTTCCAGCAGCTTCTGGCGGAGGGACGGGTCGTGATATGCCTTGTCCAGCAGCTGCTGGAGGATCAATCCGGTTCGGTCCATTTTAAGCGCCTCCTTACGGCAAGAGATCGTAAAAAATATCATCCAAAGAAATATCGAGGTCATCATACAAGCTGCATCTGAAATGTGTCACAATCGCTTTACGCTCCTCTTCCCTCATGGATTCGAGCATCCAGTCCGTATAAGCATGATAGACCTCATGCAGAACGAATTCGCTGCCAGTGTTAAGATAGACTTCCACAGATTTTTCAGCGGGACTGATGATCCAGTATTCCAAAACGCCGCATTTGGCATAAATCTCTTTTTTGTAAATTCTATCATTTTTAGCCGTGCTCGGCGAAAGTATCTCAACCACTAAATCCGGAGGACCGTATACCCCGTTATGTTTAATTTTAGAGCGGTCACAGACAATCATGAAGTCCGGGATAAACATATCCTCTGGGGTCAGATAAACGGCTTCGTTATCGCCATAAGGGACGCAGGTCTTGCCTCTCAGATAATTTGAGAAGATGTGATAAAGGTTTCCGCTGATCCGGTTGTGGTTGGACGCGGCCGGGGACATAGCTACAACCTTGCCGTTGATTTGTTCTTCCTTCCAATCCGTTTTGTATGCTTCTGACATGCAGCGTCCTCCTTAAAGTTTTCGTAAGCATCGTCCAAGTGCCTGTGCTTGGATGATAGTGGAGCGGGATTATCTATTTGAGGCTCAAGGCAGTTTGAAGGCCGGAGGTGCGAAGGCCACGAAATTTTTTCCCATGCAGAGAGGTGATCTAGTGCCAATCGCTGAAAACCTCATTTAATGAAATTTCCAGATCTTCAAATAAGCTGCATTTAAATGATGCTTCTGCCGCTCTCTGCTCAGATTGCGGCATATTTGACAGCATCCAATCGGGAATAATGGTATACACATCGTGAATGGTAAACACATTATTGACGCCCCGATAAACCTCTATAGATTTGTCGGATGGATTGACAAGCCAGTATTCTTTCACACCGCTTTTGGCATAAATATCTTTTTTGTAAGTCTTATCATATCGCATGGTGCTGGGGGAAAGAACCTCGACAACAAGGTCCGGCGCTCCGTCAATGCCGTTTGGTTTGATTTTGTTGTGGTCGCAGACGATCATCACGTCAGGGACAAAATGGTCTTTTTCTGTCAGATACACCAGAGGACCTTCCCCAAATGGAACACATTTTTTTCCCTTCAAATAATTCATAAAAATATTGAGAATATTATTGGAGGCAAAAGTGTGCCCCACAGAAGCTGGAGCCATTGCCACCGGCCTGCCGTCAATCAGTTCTTCCTTCCAGTCTATTCTGTATGCTTCTGACATACTGCGTCCTCCTTTTTCTTTTATCTGTCACCCGTCGGAACAGGGGGCGGACTATTTTTACAAAAAGAAACGAATACATTCAAAGTAAGCAGACCACTTAGAAATGACCTCATCACTTCGCGCTTCAATGATTTTCATGATATTTCTAAATATTTTCCCTGATAGCGGTGGATCGAATGATTTCCTGATATTTTTCAATCTCCTGCTGGGAAAACCCAAAGATATCTTTCCACTCATAGCCGGGAAGATAACAGGAGGCATAGTGGAAGCAGTCCTTTTCATCCGGCTTTTCCAGATATACCTTGACGGAACCGTCTGAACGCATCTCAGAATGAACTATTTCGGTGGAATCATCTAACGTTAAGAAAGGATACATCATAGAATTTTCCTCCTGTTCGTATATTTGGGTTATCCATTGACGTGCCGCCCCCTCATTTTTAGGCAAAGACTATGGATGTTTATTCTCTGCGTTAAAGCAAAAGGACCTGAAATCCACAGGATTTCAGGTCCTTAGATGGTGGACGATAAGGAACTCGAATCCCTGACATTTCGCACGTCAAGCGAACGCTCTACCAGCTGAGCTAATCGTCCATATTTTCTGCCCCGCTCTCTGGGACGTCTATGATTATACTATGTACCTTCCCAAATTACAAGCCTTTTTTCAAAATTTCTTGCATTTCGTCATTTTATACAAAAAACTTGTTCCAATTTACCATGGTTTGTAAAACGGCTTTGGAAATGCTATTGTCTCCTTTTTCTTCCTATGATATAATAAAAGAGAATGTACTAT
>Ga0073906_1003561_pt1 | contig 17331 bp, 14 predicted proteins | sample Inofromicrocosms_FD_65485 | JGI IMG/M metagenome (GOLD analysis project Ga0073906, IMG submission 65485) | Mouse cecum microbial communities from Vienna, Austria - Inoculum for glucosamine and mucus D2O microcosms | ecosystem: Host-associated > Mammals > Digestive system > Large intestine >... | reverse complement strand
ACGATGATCCAATGGATGGAAAAAGATAATCAAGTCAAAAAAAGATGGTTATACAGGGAATCATTGACGACAAAGAGAGAAATAAAAAATGTCCTTATATCAAGGATATTATCGCAGATCTCAGTGAATTTTCCTCTGAATTTGTGCCGGATGCAGTGACGATCGTTGCCGAAGAGAATCCGGACAAGCGCCGGGAGATCGTAAAAAGATTAGAAGGCAGAGTCTGTGAGTACACAAGATTTGCCCATCCATCTGCCTCGGTACAATTAACGGAGGATATCGCAGAGGGGACCGTTTTTTATCCTGGCGCCATTGTGGATATTACCGCAAGGATAGGGGCGTTTACTTATGTAAAAAATGCAGTGATCAAGAGTCAGACGCAGATAGGGGAATATTGCAATATCGGACACTATGCAGTGATCGGTCAGGGCGTTGTGATCGGCAGCCATGTTACGATCGGCGACTATGTCGTGATTAAAGATCGTGTGGTCATTTCAGATCATACTGTATTGGAAGTTGGACAGATCGTAGAGGAAAATATCTAAATGCGGGAGGTAATAAGATGAAAAAACTGATGCTGCTTGGCGGAATACGCTATCTAATTCCGGTGATTAAAAGAGCACAGGGGATGGGCTTATATGTTATAACATGCGACTACCTGCCAGATAATGAAGCCCATGCTTATTCGGATGAATATTGTAATGTCAGCATTATAGATAAAGAATCCGTTCTGAAGTGTGCGGAGAGATTAAAGATAGACGGTATCATGTCCTTCGCCTGTGATCCTGGGGTCACAACGGCGGCATATGTGGCGGAACGAATGGGACTTCCTTTCCAGGGATCCTATGAATCTGTGAAAATTTTGCAGGACAAGGGGCTGTTCAGAAAATTTCTTGCAGACCATCATTTTAATGTACCTCATGCCAAAAGCTACACTGATATTAAAAAACCTTTTGAGGATAAAGACTATTTTACATGGCCGGTCATCGTTAAGCCGGTGGATTCTGCGGGGAGCAAAGGGGTGTCCCGGGCAGATTCTCCCGACGAATTGGAGACAGCAGTCCAAACGGCAGTGGAGTGTTCACCCAGCGGCACTTTCATTATTGAAGACTTCCTGACCTTTGAGGGGTACCATTCCAGTGCGGACGCATTTACGATAGATGGAGAATTAAAATTCATTACATATTCTGACCAGCTATTCGACACAGAAGCGGACAACCCGTATACGCCTTCCCTGATCATCTGGCCTTCTACCATGAAGAATCAGTATCAGGAGATCCTGACAAGAGAAACAGAACGGCTTGTGAAGCTGCTGGGTATGAGGACCGGAATATACAATATAGAGACCTGCGTGGGAGTAGACGGCAAGCCCTATATTATGGAAGTATCTCCCAGGGGCGGAGGCTGCAAAATAGCGGAGCTCCAGCAGATGGCATATGGAGTGGATCTTATTGGCAATGAAATAAGAAAAGCAGTGGGCCTGCCGCTGGAGAAAATGGAACCAGAACAATGTAATGGAGTCTGGTGTGCAATGATCGTTCATGCCCATGCCGGACAGAGCGGAAAACTGGCAGGAATATCCATCGATCCGGAAATTGAAAAACAATATGTGAGATTGGCAGAGATCCAGGCGAAAGAAGGCGATGAAGTGAAACCTTTTACCGGGGCTAACCGATCCATGGGAGACATGTTTTTCCGGTTCAAAACAAGAGAAGAACTGGATGAAATTATGGGAAGAGCTGCACAATGGCTGAAAATAGAGGTAGACTAAATCGTTTATTCGTGTGATTGGAGAGCAATAAGGTGAAAAAAATTTTTGAGGGAAAAAAACTTCTGGTTTTAGGAACTAATACAGGAAGTGAGGATATAGTCAGTTATGCAAAGGAGAGCGGTGCTTATGTTGTTGTCACTGACTATGTAAACGAAAATGACTCATTGGCAAAAAAAATGGCAGATGAGTCGGTTCTGATCAGTACAGCAGATGTAGAGAGCCTGACTGCCTATGTGAAAGAAAACAATATCCACGGTGTTTTTGCCGGTATTAGCGAGTTCAACCTTCTAAAAGCCATGGAAGTTTCCGAGCGATGTGGTCTTTCTTTTTATTGTAACCGTAAACAATGGGATTCTATTGAACAAAAGAATTTATTCCGTTTAAATTGTGAAATTAATCAGGTTCCTGTTCCAAAAACATATTTTACAGGGAGTAAGACGGATGAATGGATCTTATCAGGACTGGTTTATCCAGTCGTATTGAAACCTGTGGATTCCTGTGCTTCCTTAGGAGTTCATATCTGTAACGACGAAAGCGAATTGAAAAAGTATGAGAAAGATGCATTACAGCATTCTGATTCGGGAACGATCATTATTGAAGAGTACATCGAAGGAGATGAATTTACAGCCCATTATACCATTGTAAATGGCAAAGCATATCTGTCATGTATTGATAACAGATATCCTATTGCCCTGAATGAGGGAAAAGTGACGACCATTCCGGTCGCCAGAATATTTCCATCGCTGTTTATTGATGAATATATGAAACAGGTGAATGAATATATGGTTGGACTATGTGAAGGAATGCAATTAGAAAATGCCATATTATTTATACAAGGAATTTATAATAAGAAAGCTAACAGATTTGCAATCTTTGAAGGAGGATTGCGCATTGCGGCAGAGGCGCCTTACCGATTTATCAGTGAGATTAATGGGTTTAATTCCATGCATCTTTTGGTAGATCAGATTCTCCAAAATAAAACGATATATAATGGCGATGATCCATATTTAAGTGGTATGACCTGTGGCATTGTATCTTTCGTTGCAAAAGGTGGAAGGGTTGGCCGTATAACAGGACTCGAAACAACCATCCGTTCTCTGGACAGTGTGATCCGTTATGAAAACCGATATCCTGTCGGTTCCGATACACCTAATGGAGATACATTAAAACAGCTGATGCTGAGATTTGTACTAATTTGTGAAAACAGAGAGAAGATGAAACAGGATATCCAATATCTCAATGAAAATATACATGTTTATGATACAGATAATAATGAGATGGTTTTAAAATTTGATCCGGAACGTTTATGGGATACAAAATAGTGATCGGAAATGGAGAATGACAGAGAATGAGGATAGCAATAACCGGTGCCGGAGGTCTTCTGGGGCAGAACATTTTACAGATCTTGAAAGAAACGGATAACACAGTATATGCTTTTAGCTCTCAGGGGAATCTTCTGCAAAGCACATTTGGAGACACAAAAAACTTTTGCTTTTTAGAAATCACGGATGATATCCCAGCCGGGATTGATGTACTGATCCATTGTGCCTTCCCAAGAAACGAGGACGGGGAGCAGTTGGCTGCCGGCCTGAAATACATTCAGGATATTTTCTGCCAGTGTGTAGAAAAAAAGGTTGGAGCGGTGATCAATATATCGTCCCAAAGCGTTTACAGCCAGTCAAGGGATTTTCCGGCAGATGAGAATTCCGTTTTAAATCTTGAGAGCAAATATGCGGTAGGAAAATATGCCTCGGAGTTATTGTTAAATACAATCTGCCAGAGCACATGTCACACCAATATTCGTATGGCAAGCCTCATCGGCGCGGAGTTCCACCAGCGCATTGTAAATAAATTTGTAAAAACCGCTTTAACAGAGAAAGAGCTGACCGTTCTTGCCGGTGCACAGTCCTATGGTTATATGGATGTACGGGATGCAGCAGACGCACTTGTAACAATGTGTCTTAGTTCAATCAATCCAAGGCAGTGGGAGGAGAGCTACAATCTTGGAATTGAAAATACTTATTCCCTAATGGATATTGCCTCCGAAGTTAAAAGACAGGTGGAAACAGAACTGGGATGTAAGATAAAATTAAATATCAAGAAACACGAGGCCAATATAAACACGGCATTAAATTCCCAGCGGTTCTATCAGACCTTTGACTGGAAACCAAGAATCAGTCTTCAAAAAACAGTTCACAACATCCTGCGGAAAGAATGCTGAAATAAAGTCTCATTCCAGATACCGCTCCCAGAACTCCCGTGTCGTCAGTTTCCTGCCATTCTCACGCCAATCCCCCGCCGCCTTTTTATAGCATTTTCGGATAATGCACCAAGCCGTGAGACAACGTCCTATTGTAACAAAGAACTGTCTCCATTTCCGTTCTACCAAAAATCCCTGTTTAGAGTCCGGATCAAAAAGAAGGACTCTCTTACAGCGGAAAAACTCCTTGTGAGGAGCACCAAATGGAATCGGGATGCATTTTCTCTTGCCCGGCAGAAACCAGCCATTGAGCAAAATCACGTTGACCAGCGAGGAGCCTGTCCTTTTATATAAATCCTTTGGCTCCGGTCTGATATAATAATCCTCCACGTGGCATTCTTCCAAGACACAGGAAACATCCGTCTGCTTATAACCCATAGCCATTATTTCCTGATGCAGCCCCACCGGATCCCGGGAAGACAGAAATGCTGTACCCCGACAAAAATCTTCCAGTGCCCTAAGCGTTAGCTTCTGATCCTCGTACCGGTATTTCATTAAATGTCCAAACATATTTTTGATCACATATTTTTTCGCATCTTTGGCAGAATACTCCGGATAATGGATGGCATTACAGATCAGCGCATTCCTTATATCATAATATACCATAGAGGAAGCCCGGCGGTGGTCAAAGGCGTCATGCCATACACTGATTCCGTTTAAAGTTATGATCCTGCCCCGATACCGCAGTCCATACTCAATATCATCACGATGAATAAAGAACGGCATAGGCAGAGCATGTTCAAAACGTTCGGCTATGGGAATACAGCAGTACCACCAGCCGCAATAGTTCACTGGTTTCCGCTCCTCATTTGCCACAACGGCATACCGTTCTGATAGATCATACCCCTGTTTAGGAAATATGATTCTGTCCCCCTGCCACTGAGCGCTATTCTCATGCTGGATATAGGGGATATCCAACCGAAGAAGACCGCCCCCCAGAAGATGTCCCCGGTACTCCTCCTTTAACAATGACAGCATCTGCCAGGTACGAAATACGGCCTCCGGCTCCAATATAATGTCATCATCCATTAAAAGAATATGAGTAAATCCACATCGTTCCTGCACTTTCATTGTTTCCAGCATACAGCGCCCAAATCCACCAGCCCCGCCGGCATTTTTATTTGATACAACATGGACAAATTCATTGTTGAGTTCTTCTTTCGAAAGAGTACCTCCATTATCTGAGACAAAGATATGGACATGTCCACATAACCCAGACTCCAGGTTTTGCAGGGTATGGTCTGACAGATTCCGGATCGTCCTCTGCACATATTCCTCCCGTCGGTAAGTACAGATCCCAATGGCTAGATTTACCACACGATTTTTTAATGGTGCATTTGCCTGATATCCTCCGCCACAGATCAGTATGTCTTCCTGCGCTTCTGCCTCGAAATAATAAATCCATTCCGGGGAATCGCACCAAAAACGGACTTTGTCCGCTCCCTCTGCCACCTTCTCCGTATATAATACTCCTCTCTCAGGTCTGAGTCTGGTACGATAAAGTGAAATGCGGCACCTGCCATGGCATATAAGAACCGCTTCTACCTCCCGGACAGTAGTGTACTCCCACCATTTCCCAGCAGAAAAGGAATTGAAATAAGAGAAAAAATCCACAATAGTTCCCTGCTCCAGAAACAGTCCCTCCTCCTGCAGTACCGCCTTTCCCATTCTAATATGAAAATAGAGTTCTGCTTCCTCACAGATTCCCTTCTTAGGAAAAATCAAATTCTGCAGCATCCACGGATCCCCCTGACCTTCACTGTGCTTTACTTATCTGCGTCTCCATATAGGCGTCACAGACCTCTTCTACTTCCCCGATCCGCTCCACTGTCCCCTGATTGATCCAGACAGCATGGTCACAGAGATTTTTTACCTGGTCAATGGAATGGGAGACAAAGAGAAGGGTGGTACCGCCGCTCATCATTTCATCCATGCGTTTCAGGCATTTCTGCTGGAATGCATAATCCCCCACTGCCAGAATTTCATCCACGATAAGGATATCCGGCTGGACGATGGTAGCCACAGCAAAACCCAGCCTGGCCCGCATACCGGAAGAAAAATTCTTCACCGGAGAATCCAGAAATTTCTGCAGCTCTGAAAATTCTACAATCTCGTCAAAATGCTCCTGCATATATTTCTTTGAATGCCCCAGAACCGTTCCATTCAGAAAGATATTCTCACGGGCAGTCAGGTTCATATCAAAACCGGCGCCAAGCTCCAGAAGGGGTGATACCGTGCCATTGACAACAATTTCCCCCTTATATGGTTTGAGGATACCGCATATCGCCTTCAGCAGAGTGGATTTGCCGGAACCATTGCTGCCAACAAGAGCCCATGCCTCTCCCTTCTTCACCTGGAAGGAGGCGTCCTTTACTGCCAGAAATTCCTGAAAAAGAAGCTGTTTTTTCAAGAGCTTTATAAAATATTCCTTTAGATTATCTATCTTTTCCGATGCCAGATTAAAACGAATGGTCACATCTTTTACATCAATCGCTATATCACTCATTCCGAAACCTCCTAGATATAAAGGATAAACTTATTCTGGGTCTTTAAGAATACCCAGACGCCAAGAACCAGCATCAGTATGGCATCGATGACTCCATACAAAACCATGCTCATGTCCGGCAGGCAGTTATACAGAGTCAGATCCCGGAGCTGTGTGGCGTAGGCATACAGCGGATTACAATGAACGACAATATTTCTCAGGGATTCCGGAAGAAATTCAACGGGATAGAACATCGGAGTCAGATACATCCATGCCGTGGTTATGGCATTGTAAATATACTGGATATCCCGGAAAAATACATTGGTTGCCGCCAGAAACATGCCAAGTCCCAGATTAAAGACAAATTCCTGGGCCAGCACAAGTGGGAACAGGATGAGATGCCAGGAAAAAACGCCGCCGGTAAAGATCATAACGATCAAGAGTGCCCCCATGGAAAAAATACAGTCAATGAGGCCGCTGGTAATCTTTGATACAGTAAACACATATTTGGGCAGATAGGTCTTTTTTAATAAGGCAGCACTCCCATTGATGGACTGGATGGCTGATTTTGTAGACAGATTCATAAAATTAAAGATTACCTGTCCGCTCATAAGATATACAGGATAATTAGGAATGTTTCCTCTCTTAAACATCTGAGAAAACACGATGGCCATAATGATCATAATAAATAATGGATTCAAAATGCTCCAAAGGTATCCCAGAACGCTCCTGCGGTATTTGAGTTTCAGATCCCTGCTGATCAGCTGTCCCATCAGATCCTTATATTGAATAAAACCCTTGATACGTGCGATAAATAAACTCACGGCTTCGCTCCTCTCTTCGCTCTATACTTTATAAGTCCTGCGGCAGAGCCTGGATACTATCGGATAAAAAATGTATCCGGTGCAGCGCAGCAGCCCCACGGCAGGATTTGACATACTATGATAGACAGCGGGATAATTTTGTTTTAGCCCCTCTTCCAATGCCCGGATCTTCTTTTTCCACTTCCCGTGGGCAGGATATGACAGATATATTTTTATCTGGCTCACTGCAATCCTTGCTATACCCTTTGCTACATATGCCTGTTTCGCATCTGTCATTCCTGTCTGTTCCTTCTGGTAAAATTCCAAAAGATGGGCAAGAACTCTTTCATGATGAGCCATATTTTTCTGCATATTCCGTATATTCATGCTCTGTTCGTCCCGCCCAAGCCGATAACGGTACACCGGCTGATCCAGAAACACGATGGTCTCCACACCAGGAACCGGGTACATCATATACTCCGCATCTACATAAAAGCAGTGCTCGTCCAACTGCCTTCCCATTCCTTTCAGAACATTGGTACGAAAGGCAGCCGCATGCATATTAATATAAACATATCTGCTTATCTCGTCAAAGAAATAGCGCTGCCTGATTTTTTTGCCGGCAAAATCCGTACCCATCTCCTGAAGCACATGTCCCGTCTCGTTATCAAAGGATTCAAAATCGGTCACCACCAAATCCTCCTCTGCTGTCCGCAGATAGGCAACCAGATCATATAACCCCTGGGGATGCACCAGATCATCTCCATCCACCGTCTTAAAATAAGTTCCCTTCGCCTCTGCGATTCCCCGGTTTATCGTAGAACCATGCCCTCCATTCTCCTTGTCTATCAGCCGGAACACATCCGGATACTTCTTTTCATATTCCCTGGCAATATCACGGATTCCATCTCCGGAACCGTCATTGATCACCAGTACCTCCAGATCACCGGCGATGCGGGGATCGGTAAAAGAATCCAGACATTCCGCCAGATACTGCTCGACACGATAGGCGGCGATAGAAATTGTCAATATCTTGTTCATGCTCCCTCCATGGCTTCTGCGGCATGATAGATCTCTCTCATTCTCTTCTCCACCACACCCAGGGAAAAGTTGTCTACCTGTTTTCTGTTCCATTTCCCCATCCGGGCCGCCTCATCGGGATACTTCAAAAAGTATCGGATCGCCTGTGCATAATCCTCTGGGAGGTTTTCATTAAAAAGAAACCCGCCCTCACCATCCCGGATCAGGTCATGATTCCCCCGGATATCTGCCGCCATCACCGGAAGGCCTGCCTGCATGGCCTCCATCAGGGCGACCGGAAGCCCCTCCCGCATGGAAGGAAAGGCAAAAAAATCTGACTGACGCAGGATATCTGGTATATTGGTACAATATCCGGCCAGGATCACCTTGTCCTGAAGATACATTTCTTTTATCTGCTGTTCCAGCCGATCCTTCACCGGACCTGTACCACATATAATGCAGGTCAGCTTATCTCGGCGAAAGCGGTCCATCGCCCGGATCAGGACAGACTGGTTCTTGGATTCTGTCAATTCCCCCACCGACACCACGATCTTATGATCCTCTGGAATACCGTACTGACTGCGCAGATCAAATGCCGGATCCGGGTCCGGCATCGGCCGGATTCCCACTCCGGGGACGAATTCCACACTGCCCCGGACAGGAAAATGACTTCCTCTTTCATAATCCTCCTGGTTGATCAGTATGAGCTTATCGGTATATCTGGCATAATGCCGTTCCGGCATATAATACAGCCAGTTCCCCAGCGGTGCCCCCTTAAAAAAGTGTAAGCCATGGGCTGTATAGAGCACCTCCGTCCTGCGCCCTGTCATCCTTCTGACCTTCTCCGCTGCCTTACGGGTCAGTATCCCGGTCAGGGGCATATGGCAGTGGATCAATTCAAATTTTTCCTCCAGCATCAGCTGAACCAGCTCCCGATATGCGCGCAGCACCTCCAGAGAAAAGGGGGAACGGCAGAAATGAATGGAATGTCTCCGGATACCCGTATCTGCCAGCCGTGAATTGTCCTGTCCATAAACAACCGTATTATAATTGGATGCATAATGAACCTCATACCCCATCTCCTGCAGGATCTTAACATTATTCATCTCGAACTGCGGTACAAAACCGCTCACCCTTGTAACCAGCAATGCTTTCTTATGCATCGTCTTCCCCCTCTCCCCTCTTCAGCACATCCACAATCTGCTCTACACTTCTGCCGGGTCTTTCCTGCGCCCTCACCGCAGTCAGCTGATCCTCCCGGATGCCCTCCGACGCCTCTTTTTTAAATAAAGTCTTTACGGTCATCAAGATCAGCTTAAGATCCATCCACAAAGAATAATTCTCAATATAAAATAAATCCAACTTTAATTTATCATAGGGAATCGTATTATATTTTCCGTAAATCTGTGCAAAACCGGTAACCCCCGCCTTCACTCTCGTTCGAAATGCAAATTCCGGCATTTCCTCCTTGTACTGGGCGATAATCTCCGGCCGTTCCGGTCTTGGTCCCACCAGCGACATCTCCCCTGTCAGCACATGATACAGCTGGGGCAGCTCGTCCAGCCGGGTTCTGCGGATAAATCGGCCCACCGGTGTGATCCTCTCGTCATTCTCTCTGGCAAGGACAGCCTCTCCATCCTGTTCCGCATCCACCACCATGCTGCGGAACTTAAAAATCTCAAACTCCCTCTCATCCTTTGTACATCTTTTCTGATGGTACAAAACGGGCCCCCTGTCATATATTTTGATGGCTGCCGCCGTCAGCAGCATAAGCGGGGATGCCAGGACGAAAAGGGGAACGGTAATGACAAGATCCAGAAAACGCTTCCAGAACCGCTGATCAAAGGTCAGCGCGTACCCCTTTGTGAGCATAAAGGGAGTGTCAAATATATGGATCCGGTCCGCACCCATCAGTATAATATCCGATATTTTGGGAATAACATAAGCACGTATCCCCTGACCAAAGCAGTATTTCAATACCTCGTTGCGCTGTGCCACCGGCACGTCGCCAAGAATCACCGCCTGATAATCCTTTACTCTGTCCGCGATGACTGCCAGGCCTTCGTTGATATTTACGGCGCCATAGATAGCATACTTGTCCCTTCTGGCCTCCACCTTAAAGACAAGATCCGTAGCGGGGCGGTCGCCATAGATCAGAAGTATCTTCCATGGCGGAAAAATCCTGTTATAAATCCCGCTGGCAAAAATAGTCCATAGGGAGGCGATCACACAGTCCAGCAGCTGCATCAGAAGCATCCCTCCCGGACTCACCATCCGGAAGGCCAGGAGACTGATGACAATATAGATCACCACATTTGCCATAAACGCAGCGAGAAAATGGGAAAGCAATACCTCGATCCGGCGCAGCTGTCCGATCCGCAGCGCCCCATACATCCTTGAGAAAAAGTACAGGAGTATGCCATACAATGCGATCATGGCATAATTCCCCTTTCGGTAAAAACGGTATACATACATCGTAGAAGCATAGGTATGATACCAGAAATAGGCAAAAACCATCATCATAAACACGATGCTTATAAGAGACAGGACAAAAAGAATGGTCTTCTTATAAGGATCATAGTTTCTCTTCATATCATCTGTTCCTTTCAAAAACTGCATAGTAGGATTTTATCATAGTTGGAACGGCATTGTCAATTTTCCTGTGATTGCAAAACCTGCTTTTTCTGGTATAATGTTACTATTAAGGAGGCACAGCGCCATGGACAATAGAAATTTTACTCTTCTCACGGATTTTTATGAACTGACAATGATGCAGGGATATTTCAGAAGCGGAGCCAGCGAACGCGTTGTCTTCGACCTGTTCTACCGGCAGAACCCGGACGATGGGGGATATGCAGTATGTGCCGGACTTGCCCAGGTTATTGATTATATAAAAAAACTTCATTTTGATTATGAAGACATTGACTATCTGAGAGGTCTTACTATCTTTCACGAAGATTTTCTGGACTATCTTGCCAGCTTTCATTTTACAGGGGATATCTACGCCATCCCGGAGGGAACCGTGGTTTTTCCCATGGAGCCTTTGGTGAAGGTCGTGGCTCCAATCATGGAGGCCCAGCTGATGGAAACCGCCCTGCTGAACCTGATCAACCATCAGTCCCTGATCGCCACGAAGGCGGCGCGGGTCTGCCATGCGGCCAGGGGCAGCGGCGTAATGGAATTCGGCCTCCGCCGGGCCCAGGGACCGGACGCCGGTACTCTCGGTGCAAGGGCCGCCGTGATCGGGGGATGCATCGGCACCAGCAATGTGATCTGTGCAAAGGAATTCGGTATACCCGCTCTGGGCACCCATGCTCACAGCTGGATCATGAGTTTCCCGGATGAACTAACGGCCTTCCGCCAATACGCGGCCCTCTACCCGGACAATACCACGCTGTTAGTAGATACCTACGACACCCTGCGCTCCGGAGTCCCCCATGCCATACAGGTCTTTCGGGAATTGAAGGAACAGGGAAAGCTGCCAGCCAGATATGGGATCCGCCTGGACAGCGGCGATCTCGCCTATCTCTCCAAAAAGGCCCGGGAGATGCTGGATCACGCAGGGTTAAAGGATGCCTCCATCTGCGCCTCCAGCGATCTGGACGAATATCTCATCGACTCCCTGCTGTCCCAGGGCGCCTGCATCGATTCCTGGGGTGTGGGGACAAATCTCATCACTTCCAAAACAACCCCTGCCTTTGGCGGGGTCTATAAGCTGGCGGCACTGGAAGAGGATGGGATAATGAAACCAAAAATCAAGCTCTCTGAAAACCCGGTAAAGATCACCAATCCGGGAGATAAGACAGTCTACCGCATCTATGACAGGAATACCGGGAAGGTCCGGGCGGATTATATCACACTGGCCGATGAATCCTTTGATGAAAACCAGGATCTGGTTCTCTTTGACCCAAATGCCACCTGGAAGAAGACCCGGCTGGCAGGAGGTTCTTATACCATGAAAGAGCTTCTCGTTCCCATATTCCGAAACGGCCAGTGTGTCTATGAGACCCCGAGTGTGATGGAAATCCGGACATACTGCCGGGAACAGCTGGATACATTGTGGGAGGAGACGAGACGTCTTGTAAACCCCCAGACCGTCTTTGTGGATCTGTCGGACCGCCTGTATCGAATGAAGACGGATCTGCTGCGCTCGGCGGCGCCGGTAAGTTAAAAGAAGGGGCTGCGTAATTCAGGCAGCCCCTTCTTGTCCCTTCTCTCGCTATGCGTTTATGCCGTTTCCTCAGGCGATGTCCAATAATTGCTTTCTGGTAAGTGTATTTCACAATTTTCAGACATGCCCTAGTTAAAGCCATAGATCTTCTGTGACAGAGAATATCCCCAGACCACGATCTTCTGCCCGGCCCGGTTCCGAATCTGCATCGGTTTACTCAGAGCCATCTTATTTACCATGCGGTACATAATGCGGTTATGCTGTTTGAGGTAATCCCACAATTCCGCCCGCTTGGCAAGACTTTCCTCTGTCCCCTCCTTGATCAGGAACACGGAGCTGATGGTCATCATCATGGTGAGATACTTCACCATATAGTCCCGCAGCTTTTTATTTTTAATCTTCTCCAGATCATAGGCATCGATCATCAGTTTATTCACCTTGATCTGCTGGTCGATCCGGCTGATCATAACCTTCTCATTAACGGACTGGTCTTCCCGCCCAATAAAATAACGGTAGAGATCAACGTTCAGGTAATACATGGTCTTCACACTGGGCAGCGGGTTATATACAAAAATATTATCCACATAGAATGTATGCTCCGGCAGCTGCAGCCCGCAGTCCTTCAGCAGCTTTGTCCGGTAAATGACAGAGTGCATCAGGATATTCTGGCTGATCTTAAAACGTTTTACATCGCTCCAGCCAAATACTGTCCGCTCTGGGAATACCCCGTCATAGCGGATGGCCTTATGCTTATGCAGACTGGGCTTCTCGTAAACATAATTGGCCAGGAGCATGTCCACGCCATGACCCTCCTGTACAAAATCATGCAGCACATCCAGCACCTTGAGAAATGCCTCCCGGTCCAGCCAGTCGTCGCTGTCCAGTACTTTAAAATACACGCCCTTCGCGTCGGCAAGCCCCGCGTTCACGGCACTGCCATGTCCCCCATTTTCTTTATGGATCACACGGATCACGGAGGGATGCTCCGCCGCCATCTGATCCGCCATTTCTGCTGTCCGGTCCGTAGAACCGTCATCCACCAGTAATATTTCTACATCCTCGCCGCCCACAAGAGCTGTCTCCACTGCATGTTCCATATAATCCTGTGAATTGTAACAGGGAATCGCTACTGTCAAAAGTTTCATAGTTACCTCCAATTTACTTTACATCTGCTCGGCCACTGTCAGCGCACGGTCGACAATGGCATCAATATTATAATACTTATATTCCGCCAGTCTGCCCAGAAGAGTAAAGTGTGGAATCTTCTCTACCAGCTTCCGGTATTTCTCAAACAGACCGTCGTTTTCACTGTTATTAATGGCATAGTACGGGATCTCTCCCTCTCCGCCGCTGTAGGGCATCGGATATTCCCTCACGATAGTCGTATCTGGCGCGTCCAGCTGGCCGGTCAGATATTTAAACTCTGTGATCCTTGTAAAGTCCTCTGTCACAGTGTAATTTACAACCCCATGGCTCTGATAGAATTTTCTGTTAAGATGCTCAAAGTCAAACCGTAGAGAGCGATAAGGAAGGCGTCCAAAACGACAGTCAAAAAGCTCGTCCAGCGCCCCGGTGAAAATTATGTTCCCATGGAAGGGGCCGCCCTGCAGGAGCACCGGCTCGGCCGCCTCTGGATCGATGGTCAGGACGCTTTTGGCATCGCAGCCAAGGCGGAGCTCAATCCCCTTGTGATCCAGCAGCTTTTCAAATATCGGGGTATAGCCGTGCAGCGGAAGCCCCTGAAATTTATCCTGAAAATACCGGTTATCCCGGGACAGGAGTACCGGCACCCGTCCCGATACCGCCGGATCGATCTCCTTCGGGGATTTTCCCCACTGTTTCATCGTATATTTGAGAAATACATTTTCATATACATACTGGGCGATCTCCTGAAGCTCCTTATCTTCATGGTTCATCAGCTCCAGGATGGGCACTCTCGCCCCCTGGCCAAAATTGTCTATAAGAAGCTTTTCCAGATGGGGCGCCCGATCCCCATACACTTCCTCTAATGTATTCAGATTAAATGGGATTGGCAGTTCCTTTCCATATATATTTCCCACAACCTCATGGCGGTATTCATACCACTCTGTAAAGCGCGAAAGATACTCATACACACGCTCTATATTAGTGTGGAAGATATGCGGGCCGTACTGGTGGATCAGGATTCCATGCTCGTCCAGCCGGTCATAACAGTTGCCGCCGATATGCTCCCTGGCATCCAGCACAAGTACCTTCTGCCCCTTCTCTTCTGCCAGCTGCCTTGCCATAACAGCCCCTGCAAAACCGCTTCCTATCACTATGCTATCGTACATATTTACCTCATTTCTGCGCATACCTGCTGCGCATATTCTATTGTATCAAATTTAACGGATAATATCTACTACTAATTTTAGAGGCTCCGGTCTCCGATCCGATATGGTATAGCAGCGCTGCATGCAGCGTTCTGCCCGGTCAAGCTTCTCCTCACTGGAAGAATAAAGGACTGCGATGGCATCGCCTCTCCGCACCCAGTCTCCTATCTTTTTCTTCATTACGATACCAGCACTATGATCGATCACACTCTCCTTCGTTTCGCGTCCGGCGCCAAGGATCCCAGCCGTAATCCCAATCCCCTCGGTGTCCATACTGCTGATATACCCCTCTTCTCCGGCAGTGAGCTCCCTTTCGCACGCCGCCCGCTGAAACTTATCCATATTTTCTATATAGGAGAGGTCTCCTCCCTGCCCTTCCACCATGTCCAGGAACTTTCCGTAGGCGGCGCCGCTGTCCAGTGTCTCTTCCGCCAGACTTCTGCCCTCCTTATAGGACAGGCCTTCCTTTCCAAGGGAAAGCATCATGCCCGCCAGTGCCAGACATATCTCCCGCAGATCCTCCGGCCCCTCTCCCCTCAATGTCTTGATGGCCTCTTTTACCTCAAGATTGTTTCCCACCGCAAACCCAAGAGGCTCCTCCATACTGGTGAGCATCGCCACCGTCTCCCTGCCTGCCCCCCTGCCAATGGCTGTCATTCGGCGCGCCAGCTCCCTGGACTGCTCTAAATCTTTAATGAATGCCCCGCTCCCTGTCGTGACATCCAAAAGGATTTTATCACTCCCCGCCGCCAATTTCTTGCTCATAATAGATGAGGCGATGAGGGGGATGCTCTCCACCGTGCCGGTGACATCCCGCAGTGCATAGAGCTTCTTATCGGCAGGCGCCAGATTCCCCGTCTGCCCGATGACACTGATACCCGAAGCTCTCACCGCCCGGAAGAACTCCTCCTCCGTTAGATCAATGCAAAAGCCCGGAATAGACTCCAGCTTATCCAGCGTCCCTCCGGTGAATCCAAGCCCCCGGCCACTCATCTTTGCCACAGGCACGCCGCAGGCTGCCACCAGCGGTCCCACGATCAGTGTGGTCTTATCCCCCACGCCCCCTGTGGAATGCTTATCCACCTTGATCCCCGGTATCCCGGACAGATCCGCGGTTTCCCCAGAATCCCTCATGGCAAGCGTCAGCGCCGTCAGCTCTTCGTCATCCATTCCCTGAAAGCAGATTGCCATCAGCATGGCGGACATCTGGTAATCCGGGATCTTCCCTTCCGCATACCGGCTCACCATATCCCGGATCTCCTGGGGTTCCAACGGTTTCCCTTCCTTTTTTTTGTGGATCAGATCTACAAATCTTCCCGTCTGCATCGTCGTACTCCTCCTTCCAGCAAATGCTCCGTCTCTTTTCTATCAATATAGCATATCTGTCTCATATGGGCAATGAATACCGGGCCAAAATACGGCAGTCTTGCCACCGCCGGCAAAATATGCTATACTGTACACTTTAAAAGAGTACTAAAAAAAGAAAGGGGACTTATTATGTCTGGAAGTACAATTGCCATACTGGTTGCATTTATCTGCTATTTATGTATGATGATAACAATCGGTATTCTGTCCATGAAAAAAACAAAGAGCACAGAAGATTATTTCCTTGGCGGACGCGGACTGAACAGCTGGGTAGCCGCCCTGTCTGCACAAGCGTCCGATATGAGCGGCTGGCTTCTGATGGGACTCCCGGGTTCGATCTACGCCGCCGGTACGGGTAAGGCCTGGATCGCCATCGGCCTTTTTATCGGCACCGTTCTAAACTGGCTTCTGATATCCAAACGGCTCCGCCGCTATACAATAGTAGCCAGCAACTCCATGACACTGCCGGAATTTTTCCAAAACCGGTTCCGTGACAAGAAAAAAATACTTCTCGGAATCTCTTCCGCTGTTATCGTTATCTTCTTCCTGGTATATACGGCATCTGCCCTGGCTTCCGGCGGCAAATTGTTTCACACCGTATTTGGGGTTGACTACCACATCGCCCTCCTGATCGGCGCTGCTGTTATCCTTGTATACACCTTCCTTGGCGGTTTCCTTGCCGTGTGCACCACAGACTTTATCCAGGGAACCCTGATGCTCATCGGCCTGCTGGTGGTTCCTATCATTGCCTACGCCCTTGTGGGAGATGATTTCTCCGGAGCGCTTTTAGCAAACGGCGTTGCTCCGGGCAGCGATTACATGAGCCTCTTTTATGTCGATGGAGAACCTTACACCTTTACCCAGATCATCTCCGATCTGGCATGGGGACTTGGTTACTGCGGAATGCCGCATATTCTCGTTCGTTTCATGGCCGTAAAGAGCGAGAAGGAATTAAAGAAATCCAGCGCCATCGCGATTATCTGGGTAGCCATCTCTCTGTTTGCCGCCTGCGCCATCGGTGTCATCGGAAGGGCATTCCTGAGCACTGTATTAACGGATTCCAGCACAGAGACGGTGTTTATCTCCATGATACAGAAAATCTTCT
>Ga0073906_1003556_pt1 | contig 17342 bp, 14 predicted proteins | sample Inofromicrocosms_FD_65485 | JGI IMG/M metagenome (GOLD analysis project Ga0073906, IMG submission 65485) | Mouse cecum microbial communities from Vienna, Austria - Inoculum for glucosamine and mucus D2O microcosms | ecosystem: Host-associated > Mammals > Digestive system > Large intestine >... | reverse complement strand
ACGCATATCCATTATAACACATAATTTGAATTCTGCGCTATACTTTTTGTATGTTTGTCCTTTCTTTGCCATGAAAAATGCACCTCCATAAGTTTTGTCCAAACTTTGGGGTGCATTTCAAGCGTTCGCTCTTTTTTATCTCAATCTTATTAAAAGAGCAAACGCTATTTCTGACGTTTGCTCCATAAGAATCTTAACGAAATCAAAGAATCGAACTTTGTTTGTTATTTTTGCCAGCTTTGCGTTTCGGAATGAACGTGCAGTTTGTAGTCGGGATCGGGCTTTTCGACGCGGTTAACGGTGAACGTATCGGTAAGCTCGCCGGCGGTCGCGACGATTTCGGTTTGTTCGCTCGCGAGCTTGATCTTGAACGAATAAACGCGGCCTTTCTTTTTGCCTTGTATTTCCGTGCCGTTCGCGGTGAGTTTTACGCCGTCGACGTTGGAATACACTTTGACCAGCGTGCTGCCGCCCGTGCGGTTGATAAAGCGTTTGCCCGCGATGTGCAAGACCGGCTCGGTCGACCAGTACGCCTTGTAAGCGTAAAAACTGTCCTTGCGCGTTTTGCGATCGAACGTGACGAGACCTTTGTGGTTCATGCCGGGCTCGCCGCCTTGATTGCGCGCGTCTGCGGCGAAGTCAAACATATTCCACACGTACGTGCCCCAAAGATACGGGTGACGCTCGAAACACTCGAGCATATATTCGTGATAGTTCGCTTGATATTCTTCGGAGTTATCGCCGCGTTTGGGATGTTTGGAGTGCAAGTTCGGCATGCCTTCCGCGCCGTACTCGGAGTAGGCGAGACAGCTCTTTTTATACATCGAGTGGTACAGCTTGATCCATAAGTCGTTGAGGAAAAATCCGGGTACGTACCAACCCAAGTACAAGTTCCAGCCTACGATGTCGGTTATGTGAGCCGCCTTGTTCGCAGGTCCGCACATAGCGAAGCATGCCATTACGGTCGGTCGCGTGGGATCGATCTCGTGCGCGAGATCGTTCAGCTTGCGGTGATATGCGAGCATGTCTTTGCGGTGCTTGCCGTACATAGTTATCTCGTTGGATACGCCCCAAGTGACTATGCACGGATGATTGTACTGCTGATAAATAAGTTCTTTCATTTGCTGCGTGGCGTTGTCGTTGGCTTCTGGCATGTGCCGCGATATATACGGTATCTCCGCCCAAACGACCATACCCGCCTCGTCGCAAAGATCGTAAAAATAATCGTCGTGCTGATAATGCGCGAGCCGTATCGTGTTTGCGCCTATCTCTTTGATTATTTCCATATCCTCTTCATGGTCGGCGCGAGACAACGCGTTGCCCTTTTTCGGACGGTCCTGATGCCGCGAAACGCCGCGGAGCGGGTACGATCTGCCGTTGAGGAAAAAGCCTTTTTGCGGATCGAAAGCGAACGTGCGGAATCCGATGCGCTGTTCAACGGTGTCTACGATCTTTCCGTTTGCGGAGAGGTCGGCGCGTACGGTGTACAAGTACGGATCGGATATTCCGTTCCATAAATGCACGTCGGGCACTGTCAGTTTTTCGCCGCTCTTGCCCGAAACTATCTCGTTGCCTTCGGCGTCGAGTACGGTTATCGTCGCATCGCCGTCGCCCGTGATATACGCTTCGGCGTTTACCGTGCCGTTTTCGCCCGCGACGGTCGGGGTGATTTTAAGCCCGCACGAACCGTAGTAGTCGAGATCGAAGTGTACTTTGTTTACAACGATCAAATTCACGTCGCGGTATATTCCGCCGTAGAACGTAAAGTCCGCGGTCTGCGGATATACTTTTTCGGTTTTGGTGTTGTCCACGCGCACGCGCAGCAAGTTTGTATCTTTTATGATATCGGTGACGCGTACTCTGAAAGTGGAATAACCGCCGTCGTGGCTCGCTATAAGCTCGTCGTTGAGATAAACTTGCGCGGACGAGTTGACGCCCTTAAACTCGAGATACACATCCTCGTCGGGCGTTGCTTTCGGCTTGTCCAGCGTGCGCTCGAACATAAATGCCGTGCGCAGATAATCGCCGCCGCCGTCCTGTCCGTCGATGCCGTTCCACGTATATGGCAGGTCGAGCGTCGCGGCGTTTTCGTGCGCGGCGCTTTGGCCTTCGGGATAGACAGTCCAGTTGTCGTTGATACAGGTGATTTTTCTCATGATTCCCTCACAGAAGTTATTTTTGTTTTTTCAAGCTTTGCGGCGTTTAATCGTCGCCGCGGTGCAGCTTGTCGTTTTCGAGCATTTTTTTATAAGCGCGGTAAAAAGTGGAGTAAGTATCAAACCCGAACTTTTCGGCGGTGTCCGATTTTTTTGCGCCGTCGAGTATCATTTGGTGCGCCGCTATTATTTTTTTGGAGCGTATATACTGCATGATCGGCACTTTCATTTTGCGCTTGAATTCTATATTTATATGCGATGTGGAGTAGTGGAAACGCTCGGACAGCGATTTGAGCGTGATCTGCTCGTGTATGTTCTTGTTTACGTATCTTATTATTGCGTCTACGAGATTATCGTACCCTTGAACGTGCAATACCGATTCGTAGCAAAGCTTTATCGAGAGTTTCATTATCTCGCAAAGGCAGAGCAAATATCTGTCCTCGCCGGTGAACGCCTCGTTGTAGTCGTCGAACAGAGCAAACACCGATTTATAGTTTTTGCAGTTCGGATAAAATGACCCGTTGTTTATCAGTTGTTTGCGTATGTGTTCGGCAACGGCATTGTCGGGAAACTTGAGTACGTACCGCTCGTACGGTTCGCTCAAGTCCACCGTGGCAAAATGATACTTGCCCGAAGGTATGAAAACTATATCGCCTTCGCCGAGTTTGACGGTTTCCGACTCGACCGTGTATGTAACGTTTCCGCGCACAAAATACAGTATCTCGTTAAAGCTGTGTATGTGCTTGTGATACTCCTCGGTCGGCGAGCTCGGCTTGTCGAGCTTGTGCGATATGTCTATATCCTTGTAGTAAAAACCAAACATTTTCCTTCTCTGCGTCGCATTTTTAATCAGTATAACATATAAAATACGACTAACACCACCATTATAACTAATGTGTGTAAAAAATGCAATACATAAATAAAAAAATTGCAATTGAATTTTGTGTTGTTTAGGTGTATAATGTAGTTACGATACAATCGAAACGGAGGCGGCAAATGAAAATGACATTCAGATGGTACGGCGAAAAAGACGTCATACCGTTGAACTACATAAAACAGATCCCTAATATGAGCGGCGTTGTGACTGCCGTATACGATGTGCCCGTGGGCGAAGTCTGGGGCGACGATAAGATAATGCGGCTTAAATCGCTGTGCGACAAAGCGGGGCTTGAGATGGAAGTTATAGAGTCCGTGCCCGTTCACGAGGATATCAAACTCGGACGTCCCACGCGAGACAGATACATAAAGAACTATGCGGAGAATATCCGCGCATTGGGGAAGGCGGGCGTCAAGTGCATATGCTACAATTTTATGCCCGTGTTCGATTGGTTCAGGACCAACCTCGATTTCAAGCATGCCGACGGCAGTTCGTCGCTCAGCTACAGCGAGGCGGATTTTAACAAACTCGACAAGCACAACTTACGCTTGCCCGGTTGGGACGAGAGCTATACGAGCGAGGAACTCAACGGGCTTTTGAACGACTATAAGGGCATGACGCACGAAAAGCTTTTTGAAAACCTCGTGTATTTCTTGAACGGCATAATGCCCGCGTGCGACGAGACGGGAATAAACATGGCGATACATCCCGACGATCCGCCTTGGGATATCTTCGATCTTCCGCGCATAGTCGGCAAAGAATCCGATTACGACAAACTGTTCGCCGCAGTTCCCAATGTGCACAACGGCATAACTTTCTGCACGGGATCGCTTGGCGCGGGAAGGTTCAACGATCTGCCCGCAATGGCGAGAAAGTACGCGAAGCGTATTTACTTTGCGCACTTGCGCCAACTTAAATTCGTAAACGAAACCGACTTCTACGAAAACGGACATCAAACGTGCGACGGCGACGTGAACGTGTACGCGATAGCGCACGAGCTTGTCGCAGGCGGGTTCGACGGATATATTCGCCCCGACCACGGCAGAAGCATTTGGGGCGAGCAGGGCAAACCCGGATACGGTCTTTTCGACCGCGCGCTCGGCGCGGCGTATTTGAACGGGTTATTTGAAGCAATAGAAAAGGAGATGAAAAAATGAAAAATCCAATCAATACAAACTTGAAAGGCAAAGTTGCGGTAGTTACGGGCGCGGGCGGAATAATCTGCTCCATGCTTGCTAAATCTTTGGCTGTCGCGGGCGCGAAAGTCGCGCTTTTGGATCTCAACGAGGACAAGGCAAAAGCATATGCCGATGAGATAGTCGCGGAAGGCGGAGTTGCTCGGGGCTATAAAGCAAACGTGTTGGAAAAGGCGAGCCTTGCCGAATGCCACGCGCAAATTCTCAAAGATTTGGGCAAGTGCGATATTCTCATAAACGGCGCGGGCGGGAACAATCCGCGCGCTACGACCGACAAAGAATATTACGAGGCGGGCGATATCGACGCGGACACCAAGTCGTTCTTCGATCTCGAGCAGAGCGGAGTGGAGTTCGTGTTCAATCTCAACTTTATAGGCACGCTTTTGCCTACGCAGGAGTTTGCGCGCGACATGGTGGACAGAAAAGAATGCAATATAATCAATATTTCGTCCATGAACGCATATACGCCGCTCACTAAGATACCCGCATACAGCGGCGCGAAATCGGCTGTGAGCAACTTTACGCAATGGCTCGCCGTGCATTTTTCCAAAACCGGCATACGCGTAAACGCGATCGCCCCCGGATTTTTCTCGACTAAACAGAACGCGAAACTTTTGTGGAACGACGACGGCACGCCTACGGCTCGCACGGGCAAGATCCTCGCAGCTACGCCCATGGGCAGATTCGGCGAAATGGAAGAGCTTGCGGGCGCGGTGCTGTTCCTGCTCAACGAGCAAGCTGCGTCGTTTATCACGGGCGTTGTAATACCTATCGACGGCGGGTTCAGCGCGTACAGCGGCGTGTGATCGGAGCGTTTCCGTATAATAAACGAACTTCGATAACAACTTGCAAGGAGCTATGGATTTGAAATAATGGAAAAGTTTTTCGGAAACGACGTGTTGTTACACACCGACGCCGCGAAACGGCTTTACCGAAGCGTAAAGGCTTTGCCGGTGCTGGATATTCACTGTCATTTGGACAGAAAGGCGATCGCAACCGACGCGCACTTCTCGGATATAGGCGAGCTGTGGCTTTCGGGCGATCATTATAAATGGCGCGCCATGCGTATTCTCGGCGTGGATGAGAAGTATATCACTGGCGACGCCGATTATCGCGAAAAATTTATCAAGTACGCCGAGATCGTACCGCAGCTTGTCGGCAGTCCGTTGTATTATTGGACGCATTTCGAGCTTAAAAAGATATTCGGAATAAACGATCCGCTCGACGGCAAGAGCGCGGCGGATATTTACGCGCGAGCTAACGAGGTTTTAAGCACGCTTTCTGTACGCAAGCTGTTGGAGCTTTTCGACGTGGAATACGTGGCGACTACGGACGATCCCGTAGACAACGTGGACGATTGCGGCGTTTACGGCAAAACGCGCGTCGCGCCGACGTTTCGCCCCGATAAGCTTTTGACTTGGGACGAAGCGTATATCGAAAAACTCGGCAAAGCCGCGGACGCTGATATCAAAACGCTCGACGATCTGCTCGGGGCATTGAATAATCGGCTCGATTACTTTGTTTCGAGAGGTTGCAAAATGTCCGATCACGGTTTTGCGGCGTTCCCGAAAACGTATCCGAACGCAGCGCAAGCGCGAGACTTGTTTGCCGCTCGCGGTAAAAAATCGTTCGGCGCGGACGATAAGGACGCGCTCAACGGATATTTGCTCGTTTGGCTTGCGCACGAGTATGCGCGCCGCGGAATAACTATGCAAATACATTTTTCCGTCACGCGCAACGTCAATGCCGATATGTTCGGCAAGTGCGGAGCGGACAGCGGATTCGACGTGTCGAGCGACGTACAGCCCGTAGGCAATCTGCTCAAATTTTTGGATGCGGTCGGCGACGCGCAGAGACCGGAAACCGTGTTGTACACGCTCAACGACGCGAACTTGTCGTCGATAACTACTGCGTCGGGCGCGTTCCGCAAAGTCCGTATGGGCGCGGCATGGTGGTTCAACGACACGCTCGGCGGGATAAAACGCAATCTTGCTACAATCTCTGAGTATTCCGCGCTCGGCAATAATCTCGGTATGCTCACCGACAGCCGCAGCTTTTCGAGTTACTCGCGTATAGACTTTTTCAGACGTATATTGTGCGACTTTATAGGCGAAAAGGTAGAGAGCGGCGAATACGATCAAAGCGCTGCGTTTGACATCGCGGCGGACATATGCTATAATAATGCCAAGAGGATAATATCATGAACGGAAAATTCAAGGTAGTGCCCGTAGTCGTGCTCAACGATCAAGCGGACGCGGAAAAACAGCTTTCGGCGCTTGCGGAGCATTTGCCCGTAGCCGAGATCACATTCAGAACGGATTATGCCGAGGAGGGCATAAAGTACTGCGTGAAAAACTTCCCGCAAATTTATGTGGGCGCGGGCACGGTCATAAACGCAAGTCAAGCCGAGCGCGCGATACGCGCTGGCGCGAAGTTTATCGTTTCGCCGGGACTGTCCGAAAAAGTCGCCGCAGTGTGCAAGCGCGAAGGCGTAGACTATTTGCCCGGGTGCGTAACGCCTATGGAGATAGAAGCGGCGCTCGAGCTTGGTATCACCACTATCAAGTTCTTCCCCGCGCAGGTATACGGCGGACTTAAGGCGATAAAGGCGCTGTCCGCGCCGTTTCCCCAAGTCAAGTTTGTGCCTACGGGCGGAGTCGGCGAGGATAATCTCGCGGAATTCCTCGCGTGCGATAAGATCGCTTTCGTCGGCGGAAGCTGGATGATGAAAGGCGATATTGCGGAAAACTGCAAGAGACTCAACACATTGCTTAAAACATTATAGGAGGCGTTTTATGAGCAAGGTCGTTACCTTCGGCGAGATAATGCTGCGTCTCGCCCCCGAGAATTATTTAAGAATAGTACAGAGCGATAAGCTCGGCGCCACATTCGGCGGCGCGGAAGCTAACGTTGCGGTATCGCTTTCAAACTACGGCGTCGACGCGGCGTTCGTCACAAAATTGCCCGCGCACGAAGTGGGTCAGGCGGCGGTCAATTCGCTCAGAAAATTCGGCGTAGACACGAGCAAGATCGTGCGCGGCGGAGAGCGCGTAGGCATTTACTATTGCGAAAAAGGCGCGAGCCAACGCCCGAGCAAGGTCATATACGATCGCGCGCACAGCAGTATTTCCACCGCGGCGCAGAGCGATTTCGATTGGAACAAGATATTCGACGGCGCGAAGTGGTTTCACTTTACGGGCATTACTCCCGCGCTTTCGGAAAGCGTAACCGATATATGTCTCGACGCTGTGAAAGCCGCCAAAAAACTCGGCTTGACCGTATCTTGCGATCTCAATTACAGAAAGAAACTGTGGAGCAAGCAGAAAGCGGGCGAGGTCATGGGCGAGCTTTGCAAGTACGTAGATTACTGCATCGCCAACGAGGAAGACGCGAAAGACGTGTTCGGAATCGAGGCGAAAAATACCGATATCACGAGCGGCAAGCTCGACCGCGACGGATATATCGAAGTAGCTAAAAAGCTCACGGATAAATTCGGATTCAAGGGCGTGGCTATCACCCTGCGCGAGAGCGTTTCCGCAAACGACAACAATTGGTCGGGAATGCTGTATACGGGCGGCAAACCGTACTTCGGCAAAAAGTACGCAATGCACATCGTCGATCGCGTAGGCGGCGGCGACAGTTTCGGCGGAGGGCTTATATATTCGTTGCTCAACGGCTACGAGCCGCAAGCCGCTATCGAGTTTGCCGTTGCCGCGAGCTGTCTCAAGCACAGTATCGAAGGCGACTACAACCTCGTATCGCTCGCCGAAGTCAAAAACCTTGCGGACGGCGACGGCTCGGGCAGAGTGCAGAGATAATGTAGTATATAGAAATTCAGATAATAAAATTTAACGGTTCTGTGTAAACGGATCCGTTATTTTATATAGTGATACTTTCATTCGTCATACGCAGCAACCGAAACGCCCGACCGAAACGGCAACGAAAAAAGCCGCGTAGCGGAGGATTCTCAACCGATATAGAATTAAGAAATAAAAAATAACGAATAATAGCTATTTCCGCATTAGAACGACGAGTGAATAGTGAAGAAGGGTGTCAAGCGCGGCTGTAACGGAGTGATCGGCTTTGCGAAAAAAGATGAAAAAATTCAAATAATCAAGCTTCGCTCGCTTGACACGGGGGGGGGGGTAGTGTTATAATACTTGTATAAAAATACAAAAAATCATACAAAGATTCCACATCGATCCGTATGGTTTTGTTTTATGGAGGTATTATGGAAACAGAAAACAAAACGGTTGCGAAAGAGAGCAAAGCCGCAAAGAAGGGCGACGGGTTTAAGTTGCGGCTTATCTATGCAATCGGGTTGCTTGTCATGGGCGTTGTTTTTACTTGTGTAGGAATTGTTACGCGCATTTCTTCATATCACGGCAATTCGTATTTGGAGTGGCTGAAAAATTACGGTACCCCGGGATTATTCGGCGGCGGTCATTACAGCGGTAACGGAGACGGCAGTTTCGATGTGCGTCTCGACGACGGCAGATCGGCGAAATTTTATTTGCAGGATCGGGAAGAACCGTATCTGGCAGTCGACCCCGGAAACGCCGGCGCGGAAGAGGAAATCTATGTGTTCTTGTCCGAAAATATGAATGAAGAAACGTTCACTTTCGCGAGAGACGACGGAGAAAAGATTACCGTAAGCTTTGAAAATACATACAAGTTCGATCAATTTACGGAATACGGCGGTTGGGACGGATTGGGACTTTCGACGGTGATGACGGTATTCCTTTCGATAGGATTGGCGATCATTGCTCTCGGCGGATTGCAGATGATGGCTGCGTTTTTGGGTAAAAAAGTACTGTGGGTAAACTATTTGAGCGTAGTGCTCGGCGTATTGTTTGTTTATGCTTACGGACTCGGCGTTATAGGCATATTGGGCGGTTTGAGAGGCGCGAAACCTCTGCGCGAGATCAAAAAGGCGAAAAAAGAGGCGGAGGAACGCCGCAGAAAGGAAGAGGCAATTGCGAACAAAGAATCGACGTTTACGGGCGGCGCGTTTATGAACGCCGTTATCGAATGGGTTTCTGCGTTTGTTACGTTTATTACTCTCGGTATTTGCTATCCGTTTATGGCGTGTTGGAAGTTGAAATGGAAAGCGTCGCATACGTTTATCGACGGGAGACAGCAGGTCTTCGACGGAAACGGTTTGCAGTTTATGGGCAGATATATGCTGTTGCTGTTTTTATCGGCAATTACGTTCGGAATATATTATGTACTGTGCGCAAAGGTGGCTATAGAGAAATGGTGCACGTTACATACGCATTTTGCGGACGAGATTGCGGACGCGAGCGAGCAAACGGGAAACGAACAAACGGAGAGTACGAGTACGCAAAAGAAAGAAAAAAATTCGGAATTCGACGGACGTTGGTATCAGTTGCTCGGCGTTAACTGGCTTTGCAACTTTGTTACGATCATAACGTTGTCTTTCGGACAGTGCTGGGCGCATTGCTATAAGGAAAGATGGTTTTGCAAGCACAGAATTATCGACGGCGAAAGACTGTCGTTCGACGGAAAGGCGATGCAATATTTCGGCAAAAGATTGCTTTGGTCGTTTTTGACGATAGTAACATTAGGCATATTCGTATTCTGGCTGAAAATCAAGACGCTGAAATGGACGGTTTCGCATACGCATATCGTTGAAAAAGAGCAAGCGGCGTAAATATTTTACTTCTTGCAAAAGCGGATTTTAAGAACTGTATCTGAATTAAAAAACGGCGTTTCCGATTCGATCGGGAGCGCCGTTCGCATTTTTCGTTAATTTACTTAGCGCCGAAAAGTCGGTCGCCTGCGTCGCCGAATCCGCGCGTGTATCCGTTTTCATTGAGCGTTTGTCGAGATAGGCGACGAATATCTTTACGTCGGGGCGCGACTCGGCGAGTTTTTCTATGGTTTCGGGCGCGGCGATTATCGACATTTGTCTTATGTCCTTGCAACCGCGTTTTTTAAGCGGATCGATCTCGACTCATGCGTCCGCTTTTTTTGCTGCGAAATTTCGCACGTTGCGCGCTCGCATAGATGAATGTGAACAACTGCGGCGTGCAAAGCTCAGCGTTTGCAGCGCGGTACGGAAAAACAGCAAGAATATTCCGAATAATGCGCATGTTTCGCTTGACACGGGGGGGGTAGTGTTATCATATTATTGGAAATTTATAGGTATCGTCATAGGCATTGTGCGTGCTTAAACGATGAAAATTAAAACTAACAGGAGACGTGCGCGAATGAACACAGTAAAAAGATCGTTTGTTGCGATATTGTCGGCTGTGGCGGCAGCCGTGTGCCTGATCGGCTGCAACGCAGAACCCGACCCGAACAAAAACACCGAAGTGCCGCCGGTGCGCGACGACTTGTTCGCACCGTCTGCGTATTCGCTCGGCGACGAAGTATATTGGAACGCATGTTCGGGCGCAACGTCGTACGAAGTTTACGACGGGAACGAGAAGTTGGGCGTTACGACAGCTACGAGCTATGCTATAGTAAAATCGGATAACGATCGCAAAATACGCGTCAAAGCCGTATATGCCTCGGGCGTTTCGGATTTTTCAAAATCCACTACGGTCAGCAAAAATACGAATTACAGCGCGAACGAGATAGTTACGTTTGTCGATAACTCGCTCGGTGTGCGCAGGATTCCGTCGGATGTGAGAATGATCGTTATCGAGCGTGAAACGCAAACGACGGTTTCCGCTTGCTTTGTGATAGAAAAGCGCTCGAACGACTTGGTATTTTCGTTAAAAAACGTCGCGCTTGTAAACGAGGACGGACAATACGATTATTATGCGACGATTTCGACCGCGCCGTTATCGTATGAACGCAAAGCACACGATTGGAGCGTCGTTTTTTCCGTAGAGGGCGAGTGCTCCGTGGACGGCGGAAAAATCACAGAAAAGCCGTATGTTCCAGACGTCAATACCGAACACGACGGCAATCGAGGACGCAACGGAATACACGCTTTGTATGTTTCTTCGGTCGTCGTTCGCGGCGGCGGATCGCTCGCTCTAAAGGGCGGAGACGCGCAAAACGGCGCTCGCGGTGCGAGCGCGACGCTCGGCTCGACCGCTACTTACGGACACGGCGGAAACGGAGGCAGAGGCGGCGCGCCCGTTTTTTGCAAGTATTTGCTGCTCGACATGTCGTATGACGATTGCGAGCTTTCGCTCGAATGGGGGATCTCGGGTAAAAAAGGCGGACGCGGCGACGATCCGAAAGCGCTGACGGGAAATATCAAGCATTTCGGCTGTACCGACGCGGATTGCGACGGCGTGGACGGAACGAGAGAAGAAGGAATGATACAAAACAAGATCGTAAAAAGCGGCAGGCTGATCGATCTTTCCGATAAATAGAAGGAGACTTTAATGAGAACGAAAAAAATAATTTGCACGTTGCTTTCGCTTATAATTGCTTGCGGAATGTCCGTGATCTCGATAGGTTGCGATTCGTCGATAAATAACACGCCTATCGATATATCGTCGCTCGAAGAATTATATGCCATGGACAGCAAAAAAAGTTACAGGCTTACATGCGATCTCGATCTGCAAGGTCGCGATTGGACGCCGCTTTCCGTCAAAGCTTTCGACGGTAACGGTCATACGATTTCAAACGTCGCGATAAGCAAGTCTTGCATAATCGGCAACAACGTTTATTTCGGATTTTTGGCGACATGCGAGCGCATCGAGAACGTTACGTTCGACGGCGTGACCGTAAATGCCGCAAGCACGTTTTCGGCAAACTTTCTGCGCATAGGTGCGGCGGTCGGCGAGGCAGTTGCGGTACGTGGCGTCGCTGTCACAAACGCATACATAGACGTGTACGCCGACGACGGGATGTTACAGTGCGGCGGAATAGTCGGAAATGTTCACGGAAGCGAAATATTAGGAGACGTTTACGAAAACGGCGGAGAAGTTTCCGACTGCCGCGTCGATAAATGCGAGATCGTTTCGTTTAAGTTCGGCTATATAGGCGGGATAGCCGGAGACGGCAGCGCGCATATAACGAAATGCACTGCAAACGGAGTGAAAATCGATTCCGACGGTATGTTGGGCGGCGTTATAGGGTATCTGCGCCCGTTCGCCAATAAGGCGGAATATAAGTTGGAAGATTGCTCGGCGCGCGATTGCGATCTGAAGTCCGATGAAGGCAGCGTCGGCGGTTTGGTCGGCATTAACGGAGGCGTAATGAAAAGATGTCTATCCGAAAATAATGCGATCGCGGTGGGTAAGCAAAAAAACCGTGTCGGCGGGCTTGTCGGAGCAAACAGCGGCAAAGCGTCCGACTGCCTGAGCCGCGACAACACGATCGTATCGTCCGCAACGGGTAAAGGCGAAACGTCGTATTTCGGCGGTTTTGCGGGCGCGACAAACGACACGGTTCGATCGTGCGTGGCGTACGGCAACAAAATAGAATGTCATGATTCGGTTTCGTATGCGGCGGGATTTGCGGCTTCGGTCGGATCTACGGTCAGCTATTGCGCGTCGGAGCATATAAGCTGGGCGGGAAACCCGACGAAATTTTACAGCTTTGCCCCGAACGTAGATTATCTTGTAAATTGCTATGCGTACGGCGGCGATCCTATTATCGATAAGGTAGCGACGATAATAGGCGACGAAGAGTTTTTGTCGGTTGAGTGGCTCAAAGAAAACTTGAAACTCGACGATGAAGTGTGGTCGCTTAAAGACGGAAGCAAGCCGTCTTTCAATATATAGAAAAGAGGTGACATCAATGAAAAAAGTCAGGGTAGTATTGAAATGTTTGGCGTGCTGCGCGTTGCTCGTATGCGCGAGCTTTCCAACCGTAGCATGCGGCGGGCACGTTGCTCCTGCAGTTCACGTGTCGACTTGGGCGGAATTGAAATCCGCGGGGAGCGATTGCCGTATCGTTCTCGACGCCGATATAGATGCGGACGGCGAAACAACCAAACGCATAGGCGCCGTATCGATCGACGGAAACGGGCATACGATTTCAAACGCGATCGTAGAGGATATTTCCATGTTCGAGGCGAGCGAAGTGAAAAATCTCACACTCGACGGAATTACGCTTATTGCCAATCCGAGAATGCAAGAAGAATTCTGTTTCGGTATGGTGGCAAACCGCGCCGTTAGTACAAGCGGCGGCGGTTTTCGCGAAACGCTTTATAAGCTTGCGATCGAGAACGTCCACGTCAAAAACAGCGAAATGAAGATTACGCTGTCTAATTATAGTAACAATCATTATTATGAAGGACGTTATCATATCGGCGTTATCGCAGGCACCATGAACCATTATCAAAAACATGTGGGCGCGACGCTTGGAGAAGCTTATATTCGCGGATGTTCTGCGGACAACGTAAAAGTCGACGTTACGGCAAGCAAGAACAGCGTAAAATTTTCCGTAAGAGCGGGCGGCATAGTGGGAACGGCGAACGGCGAAGTTTCCGACTGCGTAGTAAAGAACAGCTCGATAACCGTCGCCGCGGGGTATTTTATGAATACGCCGTATATAGGCGGACTTATGGGTGTAGCCGGCGGTTCGACAAACCTTAAATACTCCGTTGCGCACGACAATACCATTACGGGAAACGCAACGTGGTGGCAATCCGGTATAGCCGGACTTTATTCCACGTCCGAACAGTGCATCGGCGGGGCTATAGGCTCTTGCAGTGAAGGCGCAATAATTACTTCGAGCTGCGCCGAAAACAACGTTATCGTATCGAATTGTTCGGGTTCAAACTACATAGGCGGATTTGCCGGTACTACTTACGGGGCTTTGACGCAGTGCTATGCCGCAGATAATAAGATCACTATCGGCGGACGTAAAAAAGAGGACAAGAGCTCGTGTCAGGTCGATTTCGGCGGATTTTGCGGGTATGCGGGGGATTCGCCCATAATGTCGTGTTTTGCCGTGAACAATGAGTTTTATAGGCACGTTGATTATTACGATAATGACGGCGATCAAATAAAAGAGCTGAGCGAAGGCGGATTTGCCGGCGCGTCGAATGCGAAAGCGCGGTTTGCTTACTGCGCGTCGTATTCCCCGACCGTCGGCTTGTTCGTAACCTTTGAATACAAAAACGACGCATTCTGCCCGACAAAGCTCGAAGATAAGCTCATTACGAATTGTTATGTAGACAGTGAGGCGAGCGGCAACGCCAACGGCTGCGAGGTAATGACGCTCGACGATTGGACTACGCCCGCCGTTGTCAAGAGTAACTTGAGATTGACGGACGTTAAATGGAAACTCGAGGAAGGCGAGACACCGTATTTCGATTTCGGTTAACACTATGAATCGTAAACAGTAATCAACGCGTCAAAAGCGCAGACCGTATCGTCTGCGCTTTTTGTCAACGAAAAAACGAACGCCCCTAAATTCGTGAGCGTTCGTTATATCTATATATGAATTTACTTAGTGCCGAAAAGTCGGTCGCCCGCGTCGCCGAGTCCGGGCAGGATGTAGCCGTTTTCGTTGAGCCGTTCGTCGAGGTAGGCGACGAATATCTTTACGTCGGGGTGCGCTTCGGCGAGCTTTTCTATACCCTCCGGCGCGGCGATTATCGACATTTGTCTGATGTCTTTGCAACCGCGTTTTTTGAGCAGATCTATCGCGGCGCAAGCGCTGCCGCCCGTAGCGAGCATGGGATCGAGCACTATCACGCGCTTTTTCTCTATGCCCTCGGGAAGCTTGCAGTAGTATTCTTGCGGCACGAGCGTTTCTTCGTTGCGGTACATTCCGATATGCCCGACCTTTGCGGTGGGGAACAGCGTGTGCACGCCGCTTACCATACCAAGCCCCGCGCGCAGAATGGGTATGACCGCTATCGAGTTTTCGACCACCATGCGCTGTTTGCATTTGACGAGCGGTGTGGTTACTTCGACTTCTCGCGTGGGCGCGTCGCGGAACGCCTCGTACGTGAGCAGAGTGGTGATTTCTTCGACAAGCTCGCGAAAGTCTTTCGTATGAGTGTCCACCGAGCGCAGTATCGCTATTTTGTGGCTTATGAGCGGGTGATCGAGTACCGTTACGTTATCGTATTTTTTCATGATTTTCTCCTTTATTCCGGTTGTTCGGTAACACCGTCGGTATTCGTCGCTGCTTCCTCAGCTTCCTCAGTTTCCGCACTTTCGGATTTTTCGGTTGTCGCAGTGGTTTCTTGCGCAGCGTCGACGGTATCGGACGTTGCGTCGGAATTTTGCGCATCCGATTTTTTGCTTTTGATATTGACTAACAGATTGACAATAATGCCGAGTATGAGCGCGCACGCAACGGGCGTTATGGTTACTTTGCCGATGTTGAGCGTCATGCCGCCCACGCCCGCTATCAGTATGACGCAGACGGTGAACAGATTGCGGTGATCGTTGAGATCGGATTTTTGAACCATTTTCAATCCCGATACCGCGATAAAACCGTAGAGCGCGATGCACACGCCGCCCATTACGCATTTAGGGATGCTCGAAAGGAACAGGGTGAACGGGGCGAGGAAGGCGCATATTATTGCCATTATAGCGGTGGTCAATATCGTAACTACCGAGGCGTTGCGCGAGATGGCTACGCAACCGACCGATTCGCCGTATGTGGTATTGGGGCAGCCGCCGAAGAACGCGCCCGCTATAGAACCTACGCCGTCGCCGAGAAGAGTACGGTGCAGTCCGGGGTCTTTGAGAAGATCGGTTTCGATTATAGACGAAATGTTTTTGTGATCGGCTATATGTTCGGCGAACACGACGAACGCGACTGGTATATATGCTACCGCTATCGAGCCGATATAAGTTCCTATTTCGCTTGCGGTATACGCTCTGAACACTCCGTCGGTCACTACTCCGTAGCCACCGCCGTATACGTTGAACGCGGTGAGGAAGGAGAAGTTGGGGTACCATGCCTCGGGATCGGCTATCGCGGCGAACTTGGTAAAGTCTATCACGCGCAAACATTCCGCGCCTTCTATGTACGAGAAACCGGTGAAGATCGCGGCGAGCGCATATCCCGAAAGAATGCCTATTACGAACGGGATCATCTTGAGCATTTTCTTGCCGTATACCGAGCATACTATCGTGACTATAAGCGTAGTAAGTCCGCACAGCAGCGCGATAAACGTGTTGGCATACGTGTAAGTTACGGTAACGTTCGAGATCTGCGAACCTATTATCTCGCCGGTGGCGGGGTCTTTGATCAACTCGGCTATCTGCTCTATAACGCTGTACGTTGCGCTGCCTTGCATCAGGTCGCCTATGGCGTTGCCCGCGAGCGACAGTCCGATTATGGCGACCGTAGGTCCGATGACAACGGCGGGCATGATCTTATCTATCCATTTGACTCCCGCGAACTTGACAATAAGCGATATTATGCAGTATACAAGCCCCGCGAACACCGCGCCGATCAAAAGTCCGAGATAGCCGAGCGACATGGATATGCCGCCTGCGAACGCCGCGCCCATAGAGCCTAAAAAGGCGAACGAACTGCCCAAGAATACGGGACTTCTGAATTTAGTCAGGAGCAGGTACACTATAGTGCCTATGCCCGCGCCGAAAAGCGCCGCGCTCGGCTGCATGCCGTTGCCTATTATCATAGGCACCGCAATCGTCGCGGCGAGTATTGCGAGCAATTGCTGCAACGAAAAAAGTAAGAGCCGACCGAATTTTGGTCTGTCTTTTACACCGTAAACCATTTCCATTTTGTGTTCCTCTCGAGAGTTTATTTTATATAGCGCGCAAAACGAAAGCGCGAAATACCATTGTTTATTATCGTTTACGATTATATCAAACGCATGAGGTTTTGTCAATTATGTGAGTGCGAATTTTGTAAAAAAACAAAGAACGGCGTACGGAAGGCTGCGTTTCGGCTCGAATCAATTAAATCAAATCGGTTGATTTTATTGTGCGATTGTGCTACAATATAAAGCGGTGCATAAGACGGACGAAAAAATTGCATATCTCGGCGACGAATATTCGTACAGCCACGAGGCGGCGCGGCGCTTGACCGAATTGCCGCTTTGCGCATACGGGTCCATGTCGGAAGTGATAGACGCCGTGGGTACGGAATGCTCGGGCGCGGTGTTGCCGCTCGAAAACAACGTAGAAGGCGCGGTGGGCGAGGCTCTCGACGCGCTCGCCGAACGCAGACTTAAAATTTCCG
>Ga0073906_1003548_pt1 | contig 17384 bp, 17 predicted proteins | sample Inofromicrocosms_FD_65485 | JGI IMG/M metagenome (GOLD analysis project Ga0073906, IMG submission 65485) | Mouse cecum microbial communities from Vienna, Austria - Inoculum for glucosamine and mucus D2O microcosms | ecosystem: Host-associated > Mammals > Digestive system > Large intestine >... | reverse complement strand
ATCATCGGTCCTACGCCCCAAGGAGAATCCGGAGGTATCCATGGCAGACACGCCCCGCCCGCTCGTAGCCGTCCTCGATTTTGGCGCCCAGTACGGCCAGCTCATCGCCCGTCGCGTGCGCGACCTCCACGTCTACAGCGAGGTCGTCCCGTGCGACATCTCCGCGGCAGAGCTCGGCGAGATGGCCCCCGACGCCATCATCCTGTCGGGCGGGCCGGCCTCGGTCTACGCCGACGACGCCCCCGACATGGACCCCGCCATCCTCGAGCTCGGCATCCCGGTGCTGGGCTTCTGCTACGGCCACCAGATCATGGCGGTGAAGCTCGGCGGCGAGGTGGGCCACTCCGACGTGGGCGAGTACGGCCCCGCCCAGCTCATGCGCCTGGGCAGCTCCCCCTTGCTGGACGGCACCCCCAACGAGGTCCAGACCGTGTGGATGAGCCACCGCGACTCGGTGAGCCGCGCGCCCGAGGGCTTCATGGTCACGGCCAGGACCGAGGCCTGCCCCGTGGCCGTCATGGAGGACCCCCGCCGGCGCCTGTTCTCCACCCAGTTCCACCCCGAGGTGCGCCACACCGAGCACGGCGAGCGCATCCTCAGGAACTTCCTCTTTGACATCTGCCACCTGGAGCCCTCCTGGACCATGGACAACATCGTTGAGGAGAAGGTGGCCCAGATCCGTAACCAGGTGGGCGACGCCAAGGTGATCCTGGCCCTCTCCGGCGGCGTGGACTCCGCCGTGGCCGCCGCCCTGGTGCACCGCGCCGTGGGCGACCAGCTCACCTGCGTGTTCGTGGACCACGGCCTGCTGCGCGCCGGCGAGCCCGAGAGCGTGGACCACGTGTTCCGCGAGGTGTTCAACATCCCGCTGGTGCATGTCCACGCCGAGGAGCGCTACGCCAGGCTCCTGGCCGGCGTCACCGAGCCCGAGGAGAAGCGCCGCATCATCGGCACCGAGTTCTGGAAGGTCTTCTTCGAGGAGGCCCAGAAGCTGGGCGACGTGACGTACCTAGCCCAGGGCACCATCTACCCCGACATCATCGAGAGCGGCGCCCGCAAGACCGGCGGCAAGGCGAGCACCATCAAGAGCCACCACAACCTGATCCCGTTCCCCGAGGGGGTGCACTTCGACCTCATCGAGCCTTTGGACCACTTTTTCAAGGACGAGGTGCGCGAGCTCGGCACCACCCTGGGCCTGCCCGACGAGGTGGTCTACCGCCAGCCGTTCCCGGGCCCGGGCCTGGCCATCCGCATCATCGGCGACGTGACCCCCGAGAAGCTCGAGATGCTCAAGGGGGCCGACAGGATCGTGCGCGAGGAGCTGGACGCCTACAACGCCAGGCTCTTTGAGGAGACCGGCGAGCGCAACAGCGCCCACTCCTGCTGGCAGTACTTCGCGGTGCTCCCCGACATCAAGAGCGTGGGAGTCATGGGCGACGAGCGCACCTACCAGCACCCGGTGATCGTGCGGGCCGTGGAGAGCTCCGACGCCATGACGGCCGACTGGGCCAAGCTGCCCTGGGAGGTGCTGGGAACCATCTCCAAGCGCATCGTGGACGAGGTGCCCGGCATCAACCGCGTGTGCTACGACGTCACGAGCAAGCCGCCGGCGACCATCGAGTGGGAGTAAAACACCGGTTCATAGGTGATTTTAAGAACGGCCCGGCGAATCATCGTCGGGCCGTTTCCTTTCCTTGACCCTTACGCCGCGTCATAGCTCACACTGACGACAGTTGCTCAAGAAGCCGCGAGATCGGAGAAGACGTGAGCGTCCCCGTGGACAGAACGTACACCACCAAGGAACTGGCCGACCTGGCTGGTGTGAGTTCGCGCACGCTTCGCTACTACGATCAGATCGGGCTGCTTGTTCCAGCGCGCGCCGCGAACGGGTACCGGGTCTACAACGCTGCGGACATGCACAGGCTGCAGCATATCCTGCTCCTGCGGTCTTGCGGCGTCCCCCTGGAGTCGGTCGAGGACGCGCTCGACAGGTCGGATTTAGACCTCGCATCCATGCTTCAAGAGCATCTGACCCTTCTTTGTCGACAGAGGAAAGAATTGGACGAGACCATCGCGGCGGCGAGGATCGCCGTGGCGGGATTGGAGGCTTTTGGAAAAATGGATGATAAAGAGCGATTCGAACAAATAAAGAAGCAGTCGGTCGCCGACTTCGAGAATGAGTACGGCCAAGAGGCCCGTTCGCTCTACGGTGATGCGGCCATCGACGAGGCGAACGAGCGCATGCTCGGGATGAGCAAGACGGCATGGGATGCCAAGGAGGAGCTGGAGCATCGCATCAAGGACAACCTGATCGTGGCGATGGCCACAGGCGATCCGGCCTCACCTGAGTCAAGGCTTGTTGCCGGCATGCACGCCCAATGGATCAAGGTGCACTGGGGAGAAGGCGCCTACACCCCTGAGGCGCATCGATCTCTGGCCCAGGGTTATCTGACAGACCCGCGCTTCGTGGAATACTACGACGGCGCCTGCGGCGATGGCGCTACCGAGTTCCTCTGCCGGATCATCGAGGCAAATATCGAGTAACGCCTTAAACGCCAGGCAGTTGTCGTGGGCGGCATGCGTGTGACAACATACATGCCGCCCTTACAGGAAACACCATCTCTGGGCTATCGGTGCGGCTTGCTCTGGGTGATAAGATTTCTCTTGGTTTCGGGGAGTGGGGGTAGGACATTCTGAATCTATGAGGGAGGCCGGGCGCGGCCTCCCTCTTTTCGTCTCACGAGAAGGGGCCAATGAACATCGAAGGAATCACCCTGCGCGAGGCCGTGGCCGACGACCTGGACGCCATCGCCCTCATCTACAACTCCCTCTGGTGCAACTGGATCCGCAAGGCGGGCGCCTGGGAGGACTGGGCCCTCTGTGGGAGGTTCAACGCCGCGATGCAGCTCCAGCGCTCCCCCATCACGCTGATGGCCGAGCGAAACGGCGCCGTCGTCGGCGCGCGCCTCGTGGGCGTGTTCGAAAACGGCGCCCCGGTGAGGAACCCTCGCTGGCAGCCGGTCTACGAGGAGCTCCTCGCAAAGGCCACCGAGCGGGCCGAGACCGCCGACGAGGACCTCGAGGGGTCGCTCTTCGGTGACTCGCGGGAGAAGGCCACGGCCGACCTCTCTCAAGACCAAGACCATCAACACAATCCATGTATGGGGAGGTAAAACACCTCCAATGACGAGGTCTACGAGGGCACCAGTCCCGTCCCCGCTCCGCTGATCCATCGCTAGGCAATCATTGGGTGAGAGCGGACGTTTGCTCGCTGGCGGGCTCTTGGCCCATGTTTGTATAGTTTGTCGAAAACAACCGATTTGCCGACATCGCCGCTCGCGATACTAGCGATCAGGCGATGCGATTCCACTGGTGATGACTGGAAGCCATGTGCAGCGTAGTCATCAAGTTCATGACCGAATGGAATTGTTTTGTCAGGTTCGGGTTACCCTTGATGCGAGACCCCTATCGTCGCACCGGGTGCACCCCCCCAACACGCAAGCATCAAGCTTGATGGCACCTTATCTAAAGCGCCCCTGCGGGCTACTGCATGAATCATGGCACGGCAACGTAAGGCAAGGCCCTCCTAATGGAGGCGAGCGACAGATACGCACCGGGCAGCAATGGGCTCCAGTAGGTCCCACGCAAACAGCACCAGCCAAATAACACGACACCTTAGTTTCGCCCGCTCAGATGTACTCAAATTACAATTCGAGTTGAAGGAGTTTACTTGGTGTTGTAAAGTAATTCGCAGCTACGAAAGGAGACCACATGGCAGCGACAGCGTTGGGAAAGTACCTTCGAAGGCTAAGGATTGACAATGACGAGCTTCTGAAAACCATGGCTGACAAGCTGGGAATTGCATCATCTACACTTTCCTCAATTGAAACGGGGCGGCGCAACCCCCCAAAGGAATTTGCAGGCCGTTTGGCAGCCACCTATAACCTTGATCCAGATGAACTTTCAGCGCTTCAAGACGCCCTGGATCGATCACGCGATGAGGTTTCTTTACGCATTAAAGAGCTTCCTGGCCAAGACCAGCAGCTCGCTGTGGCTTTTGCACGCAAATTCGCCTGTTTAAGCGAGGAGCAGAAAAAACGGCTCAGAGGAATCCTTGAGGAGGACTAAGCGTATGGATACCCATGACTACGGAGTTGAGGTGCCGCCGAAAAGTCGAATGGACCTCACGAAGGATGCGCATGCTGTTCACAGACTGGTCGGATACAAAGGCGACAAGCCCTTTCCAATAGTCGATTTTTTTGAGTTCGTTCTTCCCTTACTGTATGACGATTTCGATTCGGAAATAGTCTCCACCAGTGATTTAGGCGATAAATTCGGAGAAACATATCCCGACAGGCACCTTATTCGCCTCCGAGAGGAAGTGTATGACGGAGCAGTGGATGGCGACCCCTTCTCGCGCATGACAATTGCACACGAGGTTGGGCACCTTCTGGAGCACGAAGGAGTACCGCGGGCTCTCGCACGAAATGCAGCGAGCAAGAGCATCCCTGCATACAAAAGCTCTGAATGGCAGGCAAACGCCTTTGCAGGGGCGCTTCTGATGCCCGCCAGTAAAATACTCGATCTCACTCCAGATGAGGTTAGCGAGTCCTTTCAAGTCACAAAAACTGCAGCTCGGACTCAATGCGCCGCAATAGCGAAGGGAGAAAAGTGGTGCAGAGCGCTAAGGCTATAAGCAACACCACGAAAAGAAAGAGAGCGCCACCTCCGAAAAAGTGGCGCCCATTCGAAAGCGGCGTACACCGCTCCCTAGACAAGACGATTGTACGCACTTTCGAATCGGGCTGGGCTAACGCCCCAGTCTCTATACAAACGATTCGAAAGGAACCGCATTGTACGGCAATCTTGCCCCATACGACGTGTTCAACGCATCCCTTTTGACCGGCGCAGACTACGAAGGCCCTCTCGAGCTCCCCGTTATAATGCCTAGCCGGCTCATCCCCGAAAGCCTCACCCCCTTCACTCGTGCGCGAGCTCAAAAGACCGGTCTCGAAAACTCCTGTATCCACTTTTTTGAGCATGACGTGAAGTTCCGGTGCGTATGGAGGAACCCAATGCGCTACCTCCCCCTCTTCCGCCGCTGCCGGGCGGTGATTGGGCCTGACTTTAGTATGTACAGAAATATGCCGGCAGGAATGCAGCAATGGAGCTGCTTCAAATCAAGAACCATATCTTACTGGCTGCAGCATGAGGGCGTCGAGGTGATACCGAACGTACGAGTATCGGACGAGCGCAGCCTTGACTGGGTGTTTGACGGCCTCCCCCGCAATTCCGTAATCGCCATGTCAACTGTCGGCTGCTGCAAACACCGCGACGACAGAAGGTACATCAGACTTGCGGTCGAGAAAACAGTCGACGTGCTTCGTCCGTCCACCATCATTGTGTACGGCGCCGCTCCAGACGGGCTATTCATCGCAGCTCATAAAGCGGGAGTTCCGATTAAACACTTCGATAGCCAGTTTGCTCTCTCTCACAAGCGCGGGCAGGAGGTGCGCAATGGGGACCGGTAGAGGCGATGGACTCGATTTCGGACGAACCTGGGGCTCTCTCCCGGAAACGATTGCAGGTCAGCCGTTTGTAATCGGCAGAAGTCTTGGCGCAATGGCGCTGAACTATGACGTGAAGGACCCCAAGACAGGGAAGAGGTATCACTTCGCAGAAGGGTCCACCATTTCGGGAGTTGAAGTTTTCGCCGGTAAAGGAACGAGAAAGAAACTTCGTCGCCAAGTTGCAGAAGGGCTTGCCAGCCGATACGGTGGCAAGGCGAGAAATTGGCAACATGTAAAAGGTTTTGGCACGATTGTCAGAGACAATAGATTTATGACAGCAGAAGTCCACTGGTTTCAGGAGTCGAGTGTCGGAAAATGTGAGTTTAAGGTCAAGAGGTGGTTATGATGCAGGTTAAGTACCATGGAGAGTCTTCCCCCCTGGGGCTCCTTAATAATAAGATTTACGATGTTTTGTCCATAGAAAAGGGCTGGTATCGGATTATCGACGAAACTGAGGAGGACTACCTGTACCCGCCCGAATGTTTTGATGTCATAAAACCGAATGATGGATCAACACCGGTATACGACTAAGTTCTAGGACACATCTTCGATGTGTCAGCGGCCTGCAGCGAAATTATTGCTACAGGCCGCTTTAAATCTATCCGCATACCGACTAGAACCTGGACCACATTCTCGGAGCTCGCAGCCTCAGACTCTGTCATGTTTACACCATGTTCTAATACAACAAATCATTAGCTAACGAACCATAGCAGGCTAAACGAGGCCGCTCCAAAGGCCTCATGCATTAATACTGTCGAGGGCCACCCTCGCCAGAAGGCTTGATATATCTTCTTAGCCCATGGTGTTTTCTGGAGCTGCCGAGGTCATCGGCAGCTGGGAGACATACATCCCGGCCATAATCCCCTGTCTGAATGAGGCAGTCGGCCTCCGATTACGAGACTCCGGAGGCCGTTACCCTTGTGCGTGTCGTCCGGCTCTACTACGAATTTGAACACCTCCACTCGTTCCAAAACGGAAACGTCCCCCATCACAGCATGGGCTCATGCTCCTCGACGGACCCGTCGGCACCAAAGCGGAAGCAGGTGTACCTCCGGGCGACCGTGTCGTACTTGAGCACCGGGATCCGATGGCTCACGTGCACGGATCCATCAAGATAGTAATGGCTCTGGCCATCCCAGTAGACGTCGTGGAACCACGGGTCGTCCGCGATGGTGGCGGTGCCCACGTGCCCGGCGATCACGTCTTTCAAAAACGCGCCGGTGCTCCAGGGGAACTTCTCGCAAAAGTAGGCGTCCTCGGACCCGTACCTCCACAGGTCCTGCGCCTCCTCGTCCACCCCGGCATGGACGAATATCTGCGTGTCGGTCTCCCAGTAATACGGGAGCCCGCGCAGCCACGCGACCACGGGGTCGTCCGCCGACGCCACGGCCCTGTGGTCCTCGAGGTACGCGAGCTCATGGTTGCCCATGAGCGCGATCACCTGGCCGGGATGCTCGCCCTGGATCCCCATGATGAGCCGGATCATGGCAGTGTCGGTGTCCGGCGGCGCCATGTAGTCGCCGCACAGGACCAGCCGGTTGGCGGGATCGTCCAGGTCCACGACCGACAGGGCCCGGTCGAACGCCTCCATGTCGCCATGCATGTCGCTCATCGCATAGATGAAAGCCACGGCACCCTCCGATCTCTCGGCCCCATGACAAGGTACCCCAGGTCGACCTGTCACTCCGACCCTACCGCCGACCGGCCGGAGGAGACAATCAATGTCTGATATCCTCCCATACCATAGACAGCTGCATGCCAGGCGGCCAGCCGGCCCCGTTGGCGGGCCGTTTGCGACCGCCGAGAGACCCATGGGGGGTGACCGTCCTACCGTGTCCAAGAAGTCCCGGGCCACCGACGGCGCCGCCCCGGTCCTGGCCCGCCTGGCCGGGGCCCTGGTCGTCGTGTTCCTGGTCACCCTGGTCGCCTTCCTGCTCTCGTACCTCTCCCCCACCGACGCGGCGGTGAGGTCGTTCGCTGAGGCGGGCGTCTCCCCCACGGAGTCGCAGCTCGCCGAGAAGCGCGCGGAGCTGGGCCTCGACAGGCCCTTTACCGAGCAGTACGCCGGCTGGCTGGCGGGCGTCTTCCGCGGCGACCTCGGGACCTCCCTCAGAAGCGGCGAGCCGGTGGCCGAGGTACTGCTCGACGCGCTGCCCTACACCCTCGCCCTGGCCCTCTCGTCCATCGTACTGACGCTCCTCGCCTCCGTGCCCCTCGCCCTGGCCTGCGCCTACTGGCAGGGAGGGCCCCTGGACAGGGCCGTGCAGGCGGCCACCTACCTCTTCTGCTCCATGCCCTCGTTCTTTGTGGCGCTCCTGCTGCTCTACGTGTTCTCCGTGCGCCTGAGGATGCTCGACGTCCTCTCGACCAGGGACCTGGCGGGCATCCTCCTGCCCACCGTCGCGACGACGCTCCCGCTGTCGGCATGGCTCACGCGTCAGCTGCGGACGGTCGCCATAGGGCAGCTCTCGTCGGCCTATGTGGACGGCCTCCGGGCGCGGGGCGTCCCGGAGCCGCGCATCGTCCTTGTCCATGTGCTCAAGAACAGCCTGGTGCCGCTCCTCACCCTCGCCGGCACGGCCTTCGGGATGCTGCTGGGGGGCTCGGCGATCGTGGAGGGCATCTTCGGCTGGCCCGGTCTCGGGTTCGAGTCCATCAAGGCCGTGGGTCACCGGGACTACCCCCTCATAGGCGCCTACGCGCTCGTGGCGGCCGTCGCGTACCTGCTCGTCAACGCCGCCGTCGACGGCGCCTGCCGGCTCATCGACCCCTCCATCGAGGGGGAGGCGGGGGATGACTAGGGCGCGCGACAGGCGAAGGCTCTTATTTGCAGCGGCCCTGACCTGCGCCTTCGTCGGGTTTCTCCTCGTCGCGCCGGCATTTCTCCCCGCCAGCGTGAACGCGACCGACCTGGGGGAGGCCCTCAGGGCGCCGGGCGACGGCCACCTGCTGGGGACCGACTCCCTGGGCAGGGACGTCCTCGTGCGCACCGTCGCCGGTGGTCGGGAGTCGATGCTCCTGGGGCTCGCCACCGTCGCCGTGGTGGCAGCGGTGGGCGTGGCGGTGGGCCTGCTCGGCGGCTATCTCGGGGGGCCGTGGGGCTACGTCGTGGACAAGGTGGTCACGGCCTTCCAGGCCTTCCCGAGCTTCGTCCTCGCGGTGGCCGTCGCGGGCGTCCTCGGCCCGGGGGTGCCCAACATGGTGCTGGCCATAGCCGCGGTGTACTGGACGCAGTTCGCCAGGCTCTCCCGGGCCTTGGCCGCGTCGTTCAGGCGTTCCGACCGCCTCAAGGCGGCGAGGATGTGCGGGGCGCCCACCGGGGCCATAGTCGTCCGCTATCTCCTGCCCCAGGTGGCCGGGCCCACGATCACCTTGGCAGCGCTCTCCGTGAGCGACGTGGTCCTCACCATGGCGGGCCTCTCCTTCATCGGCCTGGGCCCCGAGCGCCCCACCAACGACTGGGGCGCCATGATGGCCGAGGCCCAGCCCACCTTCCAGTACGCCATCTGGTGCATGCTGGTGCCCATGGCGGCGCTCTTCCTGACCGTGGCGATCTTCAACCTCTTGGGCGACACGCTGCGCGAGGCACTCGACGCCGGATCGCAGACCCACGGCGGCGCCCGGCCCAGCGGGCCCGCGGGGAGCGCCCGAGACACGACCCGATGAACCTGGGGGAGACCATGACCCGACCCGTCACGACGGCGCGGCCCGCGATGGCCGCACTCATCCTATTGCTCGGCGCCCTCCTGCTCGCGGGGTGCTCCGGCGGCGGGCAGACCGCCCCCCGTGCCTCCGGCGAGAAGACCCTCCATGCCGGCTCCACCACCCACTTCTCCGCCGAGACCATGGACCCCGCCTCCGAGTGGGACAGCTGGTACCTCATCTACTACGGCATCGTGGAGACCCTCTTCAGGGTGGGCGACGACCTCACCCCGGAGCCCTGGCTGGCCGCGGGGGCCGAGCGGGTGGACGACCGCACCTGGAAGGTGACCCTCAACGACGGCATCGAGTTCTCCAACGGCGAGGCCGTGGACGCCGCCGCCGTGAAGGCCGCCTGGGAGCGCACCTTGGAGAGGAACCCGCGCGGGATGGAGACCCTGCCCTGCGAGAGGCTCACGGCGGAGGGCAACACCCTCACCATCAGGACCAGGGAGGCCGTGCCCTCCCTGGAGAACGCCCTGTGCGACCCGCTCCTGTGCGTGTACTACGTGGGCGACGACGTCGACTACGCAAGGGAGACCCCGGGCACGGGCCCCTACATGATGCGGGAGTTCGAGGCCGAGAGCCACATCGTCATGGGCCCCAACGAGCACTACTGGCGGGGCACCCCCAAGCTCTCAGAGGTGCGGCTCACGTGCTTCTCCGACGACAACGCCATCACCATGGCCATGCAGAACGGAGAGATCGACGCCGTGGCGATGCCCTCCGCCTCCACCCTGGCCACCCTCGCCCGGGACGGCGACGGCGACTACCGGGTCTCCCGGAAAACGACCTCCCGCGCCGACTTCATCTGCATGAACATGACCCACCCCGTCATCCAGAACGCGGTGGTGCGCACGGCCGTCGCATACTGCATCGACCGGGACGGCTACGCGGACGTCGTCTGCCAGGGCAACGCCACCCCGAGCTGGGGCGTCTACAGCCGGACCCTGCCCTTCGGGGGCACCGAGGGCCTCCGGGTGACCGTGGACCGCTGCGACGTGGCGGCGGCCGCCCGGGTCCTCGAGGAGGCCGGGATAACCGACACCGACGGCGACGGCGTCCGCGAGCTCGACGGCGCCCCGGTGGAGCTCGACCTCTACACCTGCACCAGCTACGAGCGCTTCGTCCAGATCGCCGACGACCTCCAGTCCAAGCTCGCCCAGGCCGGCATACGGCTCCGGATCGTCCCCACCGACTACTTCCTGGAGGACAAGGGGACCTGGGCCGAGGACGACCCCGACATGACCCTCGACAGCTCCGCCATGGCCCCCACCGGCGACCCGGCCTACTTCGCGAGGACCCACTTCGTCACCGGCGCCTCGGCCAACTACGGCGGCTACTCCAACGGGGAGGTGGACGCCCTCGTCGCGCGGCTGGACGAGACCTTCGACGAGGACGAGCGCAACGGGATCGCGCGCCGGATCGCCCAGGTGGTGCTGGACGACAACCCCTGCGTCTTCTTCTCCAACCCCGACGCGACGGTGCTGAGCACCTCGGCCGTGTCCGGTCTCGACGTGGCGCCCTCGGAGTACTATTTCGTGACGGTCGACACCGACGTCGCCTGACCCCCCCCCGACGCGGGCGCGGGGCACAGGGCCGGCAGAAAGCGCGCCACCCATGGACGGACTGCTCGAGATAGACTCCCTCACCGTGAACTACGGCCCCAACCGGGCCCTGGCCTCGGTGAGCCTTGGGCTGGGTGCCGGGGAGAGCCTCGCCGTCGTGGGCGAGAGCGGGTCGGGCAAGAGCACGCTGCTGCGCTCCATCGCACGGCTGCTGCCGCGCCAGGCCCGCATCGAGTCGGGCGCCATCGAGTTCCGCGGCACCGACCTCGTCACGGCGCCGGGCAGGGTGCTGCGGTCCCTGCGAGGGTCGCAGATAGCCTACGTCTTCCAAAACGGGCGGGAGTCCCTGGACCCGCTGTTCACCGTCGGGCGGCAGCTCGACGAGGTGCTCCGGGCCCACGGCAAGGAGGTGCCGCCCTCCTGGGGGGAGGCCCTCCTCCGGAGGATGGGCATAGAGGACCCCGGGCGGGTCCTGGCGACGTTTCCCCGGGAGCTGTCCGGCGGCCAGTGCCAGCGGGTGGCCGTGGCGCTCTCCGTGGCGTGCGGCCCCAGCCTGCTGCTGGCCGACGAGCCCACCGGCGGCCTGGACGAGGAGGCCCGGGACAAGGTGGGCGGGCTGCTCGGGGACCTCAACGCGAGGGAGGGCGTGGCCCTCGTCACGGTGACCCACGACATCGGGTTCGCCGCGCAGGTGGCCCGGCGGATCGCCGTGATGAGGGACGGGAGGATCGTGGAGGAAGGCCCCACCGAGCGGGTGATGGCGAGGCCGTCGCAGCCCTATACCCGGGAGCTCATCGACGCCGTGCCGAGGACGGAAAGGACGTTCAGGAGGGTCGGCGATGGGGCCTGAGGGCGGCGGGGACGCCCTTCTCAGCCTGGAGGGCGTGTCCAAGAGGTACCAGCGGTCCGGACTGCTCGCCCTGGACGATGTGTCGATGTGGGTGGGGGCCGGGGAGCGCGTGGGGCTCATGGGCCCCAGCGGCAGCGGAAAGAGCACGCTCGCGTGCATCGCGGCGGGGCTCCTCTCCCCCAACGCGGGCCATGTGCGGTTTGACGGCGTGGAGCGCCCCGGGGGCGGCCGCTTGCCGAGGGGCCGGTCGGCCGCGGTGAGGCGGGCCTGGCTGGGGATGCAGATGGTCTTTCAAGACCCGGAGGCATCGTTTATCCCGACCATGCGCCTGGGCGACGCCGTCTTCGAGGGGGCCCGCTACCTGCCGCGGTTCAAGGGGGCCGACAAGGACCGCCTGGTGAGGGAGGCGCTCGAAGCCGTGGAGCTGCCCGGGTCCTACGCGGAGAGGTTTCCGTACGAGCTCTCCGGCGGGGAATGCCAGCGGGCGGCGATCGCGCGGGCCGTCATAGGCAGGCCCAAGCTCCTCCTGTGCGACGAGGCCACGAGCGCCCTGGACGTCACCGTCCAGGCCAAGGTCATGGCGCTGCTTGGGAGGGTCCACCGGGAGCTGGGCACGGCGTTTCTCTTCATCAGCCACAACCCGGCCCTGGTGGGCGGGTTCTGCGACCGCATCTACCGGATAGGGGGCGGCCGCATCACGGAGGAGCTGGAGGCCTGCGGACAGCCGTAGGGCTGCCGAGGGGCCTTAGCCAGAGGGTGCGCCAAGTGGCCACTTGGTGCGGCCCCCAGGGACGGCCTTGTCTCGCAGGACGACGTGTGCCCCCTGCACCCATTTGGAGTTGGAAGCCGAGCCACATTCACCCAGCCTCCTCTGACCCCACTTGCGGGTGACCTCCGGACCGAAAAACGCATCCTCAGCGAAGGGGCTCCATACAGATCAACGGCTTAGCGTCCCTTACCATAGGTTGCTATGTACGCCGCACGTTATGCATAAGTCACTACGAGGGGCTAAAGCATGACCACCATGATGCCGAGAGAGAAGCTCGTTAAGTTCGGACCTGCGCATCTTACAGACGAGGAGCTGTTGCGCATCCTCATCGGAAGTGGAAACAAGCAAGTATCTGCTCACGACATTGCAAGGCAGGTGCTCAAGCTTCTCAAAGAAAAAGGAAGCTCCGTTACCTACGGAGAGCTTTCCTCCATAAAGGGCATGGGTGCAGCCAAAACAAGCGAGGTCGTCGCGTTGTTCGAGCTCGGTCGGCGATATCTTATGCCCGCAGAGAGCCCCGTCATCTCTTGCACCGACGACGCTGTAGCCCAACTCGGCGCCATTCGCGACAAGAAGCAGGAGCACTTCGTGCTGCTCACTTTGGACGGAGCGAACCGACTCATCAGCAACACGACCATCTTCCAAGGCACTCTTAATCAGAGCCTAGTGCACCCTCGAGAGATCTTTGCAAAGGCCCTCGAAGACAGAGCCGCAAGCATTATCGTCGCTCACAACCACCCGAGCGGGACGGCGCAACCCTCAGCCGAGGACCTAGAGACCACCGCTAAGCTCAAGGAAGCCGGTGAACTCCTGGGGATCAAGGTGCTTGAACACATCATCGTGACCAAATTCGACCACCTGAGCATCTAATCCTCGATTTGCGCCATCTCTGTTTTGTAATTAGCGACAATCACGATTCTTCATTGACATACCATTCAGGATGGCTATCCTTATATTGCAATTACCTGATAGCTCAAAGAAGGATGCTCCTATGGGACGACTGGCCGGCCTAGCGGGCCTAAAAAGCGGATCGCCGCAATCACGCATCGAGGAAACATCGGACCCCAACGCCCCGACCTACTACTTCTACGGCCAAGAAGAGCTTGAGGCGGACCTATTCGGCGAGGATTCATCCACTCATGGCGCACGGTTTATCAAGACCAATGACGACGTGCTTACCTTGCAGACGGGCGATCTGGTCTTCAGCCTCATCTCCGGGAAGGCGACGACGGTCGGGCGGCCCCACGACGGCTTCCTCTTCACCCAAAACTACGTGCGCATCACTCCGCCATCCACGATTGATGCAAATTACCTCGCCTACCTGCTTAACGAGGACAGCAGCACCAGACACCAGTTGCTCGCTGGACGGCAGGGATCAAAGCTCCTAAAGAGCACCGTTAGACAGTTGTCCGAGCTCGAGATCTCAGGTCTCCCCTCACTCGAAGTTCAGAAGACGATCGGATCGCTTTACAGAAACCAGCTCAAATTGGAGTCTCTGAAGAAACAGCAGGCAATGCTGGAAACGAAGTTTGTGCTAGCACGAATGAAGGGGGCACATTAGCCGTGAACGAACTCCAGTTCGAGAACGATCTTATTCAGTACCTCTGCAATGGAACCATCGCGAGCCCACAGGAGGGCGACGAGAGCCCGTGGGGAGTTGTGTGCGAGCCGGCAAGCTACGTTGCCAAGACCAAGCGATGGAAGTACGAGCCGGAGATCAAGACTACCGACCAGCTCTGGGACAACTTCAAAAAAATACTCGAGCGCCACAACCAGGACACCCTCGACAACCCACTGAGCACGGTTGAGTTTAACCAGGTAAAACGCATTATTTCCGACCTGGAGACCCCATATCAGGCCGGTCAGTTCCTTTACGGCATGAACGGTGTCTCGCAGATCGAAGTCGATCTCGATGACGGCCGCCACGTGTTTCTCACTGTGTTCGACCAAAAGCAAATCGGCGCGGGCGACACCGTTTACCAAGTGGTGAACCAGATTCGCCGCCCCGCAAAGATAACCGGCAAAAGAGACTGTCGCTTCGACACCACGTTGCTCATCAACGGGCTTCCCGTGATTCAAATAGAGGAAAAGACCGAGACGCACGATGTCAATGAAGCCCTCAATCAGATGGAACAGTACATTGATGAAGGCCAGTACCGCGACATCTTCTCGACTCTGCAAATTCTTGTAGCCATCACGCCCAATAACGTGAAGTACATGGCCAACACCACCGCAGACCGCTTCAATAAGGACTTTGCCTTCAACTGGCAGCGCAAAAGCGACAACACAGTGGTACGCAATTGGAAAGAGTTCGCAGACTCTATGCTCTCCATTCCCATGGCTCACCAGATGGCTACCAATTACATGATTCTTGACGGCACTAAGAACAAGGAAAGCCTCAAGGTCATGCGCCCGTACCAGGTGTATGCGACACAGAACGTGATCGACGGCCTCAAACGGGTCGACTTTGAGCTGGGAGTGAACAAGGTCGGCTACATCTGGCACACCACAGGCTCGGGCAAGACAATCACGAGTTTCAAAACGGCATGGCTCGCCAGCCGCATGCCCAAAATCGACAAGGTGGTCTTCCTCGTCGATCGCATCGCACTCACCAAACAAACGAGCGAAAACTATCGCGCCTATGACCCGGACGCAGACGACGAGATGCCCTCGAGTGTACAGGACACCCAGAACACGGGAGATTTGAGCCGCAAACTCAAGTCGAAGGACAACGGAATCATCGTCACTTCGGTGCAGAAACTCGACCGCCTGGTAAAGCGCAAGTCGTTCAAGTCTCCGGATAAGAACATCGTCTTTATCGTTGACGAGGCCCACCGCTCCACCGGAGGCGAGTCATTCAAGGCCATCCAGCAGGCGTTCAAGCATGCGGCATGGGTCGGCTATACGGGCACTCCAATGTTCGACGACGCCCCGTCTCTGCGAACCGAGGACATCTTCGGCAAGCTGCTCCATTCTTATACGATCCGCGAGGCCATCGCGGACAAAAACGTACTCGGTTTTAAGGTGGACTTTGAGACCACTATCAATGAGCAAGAAATGCGAGAGAAATACCTCCCTAGTTTTTATAGGCAGCAGCACCCGGATTGGTCCGATGAACAGATCCAGGAAAAGATCGACAACATGACCCCTGAGGACATGGACGATGCCGTGGAGCCGTCTTTCTACGACGAGAACGACGACCACGTAGCCCTGGTGGTGCAAGACATCTTTAACAACTGGCGTAACCGCTCAAACGACGGCAAATACAACGCGCTGCTCACCACCCACGTTGGTGGCGGCAAGGCCAGCACCCCCATGGCGATGAAGTATTTCCGAGAGTTCCAACGTATGAACGCCGAGCGCGCGAATGAGGGCAAGGATACCCTCAAGGTAGCGGTTACGTTCAGCCAGAACACGTCGAACAACGATACTCAGCTAGAAACCAACAAGGGGCTCTTTGAGGCTATCCAGGCCTACAACGAGGAATTCGGCACCAACTTTGGCATGGCCGATGTCTCTAGTTACACCCAAGACCTCACCACGCGCCTCAACCGCACCGCAAAAGACGGGAACTTTCTCGATCTTGTTATCGTGGTGGACCAACTCCTGACCGGCTTCGATGCCCCGGAGCTCAATACGCTCTACGTCGACCGAACGCTCAAAGGAGCCGGGCTCATCCAGGCGTACTCGCGCACAAACCGTATTGCCGACCTACAGGAAAAGCCGTGGGGACGCATTGTCAACTATCGCTGGCCCGCCCACAACGAGAGGCTCATGAACGAGGCCTTGGCCGTGTACGCCAACAAAGACTCGGCCGATCTTACCGACGAGCAGCGTAGTGAGCAAAACGTTGAGGACGGAATCACTGCGCCTGAATTTGAGGACATGCTCGAGGCGGTTCGAGGAAAGGTTGACAAACTCCGCGATCTGACAAGCGACTTCAACGAGCTCCCGCCATCGGAGGCCCAAAAGGACTTCATGCTCGACCTGTTGCGGGAATACAACCGCGGCATGGCCAAGCTCAAGCAGTACACAACCGTGAACGGTGAGGACGGATTCGACTACGACGATCCCGACAAGATCGTTGAGGCACTCGGGATGACACCGGATGAGGAGACAAGGCTCACCACTGTCCTCGCAAACGAGCTCAAGGAGCACCTCGCCAAAGAGAAACGCATCCCCATCCAACAGCTTGAGCTCCAGATGACACACATCAAGGATGTCGAAGTCAACTACGACTATCTGGCCGAGTTGGTCGAGCAGTTGATGAACCAGGTGCATGAGAACAGGGTTGACGAGGCAATGGCGACGCAGGAAGAAATCCGCCAGTTTGCCAACGGCCTCGAGGACCGTTCCTATGCGACAAAGATCATCAAGGCAGCCGCGGCTATTGTGAGCAAGGAGTACCCGCCCGCAGACGCAAAGATCGACTATCCCGTGAAGCTGGATGACTGCGGCCCCATTATTCAAGATGCCAACAGCGCGAGTCTGGACAGGCGCTTTCTGCGATTTAGGGTCAAGTGGGGCATCACCGAGATTGTTCCGAATGCGAAGATGCACGAGATGTTCAGCCATCACCGCTACGGCCAGCAGGACCTGGACGATACTGGATGGATAAAATCCATATTGTCTCAGGCATCCGAAGGCTATAAGCAGATCGCTGAGAGCGAAGAAGTCCAGGCGCTCTCAAAGATCAAGTACCGCAATGCCCTGCGAGAGGCGATCTACGAGCTCGCCGACGACCTAGTTATGGAGTAGAAGGGATGCAAATGGACGAAAAGAAGCCAAGTGTTCCAAAGCTCCGCTTTCCCGGTTTTACTGACCCTTGGGAACAGCGGAAGTTCGGGGATATGTACAGGCGAGCCGTCGAAAAGAATGACGGGTCCTTTGGGGAAGACAAAATTATTTCTGTCGCCAATATGCACTTC
>Ga0073906_1003544_pt1 | contig 17398 bp, 12 predicted proteins | sample Inofromicrocosms_FD_65485 | JGI IMG/M metagenome (GOLD analysis project Ga0073906, IMG submission 65485) | Mouse cecum microbial communities from Vienna, Austria - Inoculum for glucosamine and mucus D2O microcosms | ecosystem: Host-associated > Mammals > Digestive system > Large intestine >... | reverse complement strand
CCTCAAAAAGAATATATTTGCGTGACCGACATTCATCATCGTTTGTGCCGGGGCGCATACCAAAGAAAAACAAGAAGAAAAGCCGGGACGCGCCCCTGCATAATCACAAAGATGAAAAAAAGATTAGTAAGTATTTTGCTTTGTCTGGCGATGACTCTGACGGCTTTTACCGGCTGCGGCAGTTCTGATCCGGAAGAAGAAGCAAGATCAAAGGCCGCTATGGAAGGCGGAAGTACGGAAGGTACGGAGGAAAAGGGAGCAACTGGAGCAGAGGGTGTCTTTACATACGCAATTGGGGGCGACACGGGAAATACTCTGAATCCGCTGACAGCAGACGACAGATGGGGACTGATGACTTGTCATCTTCTGTATTCACCATTGTTCTATATCTATGCAGACGGAACGATCGATTATATTCTTGCAGAGAGCATGGAACCATCTGAGGATGGATTGACGTATACGATGAAATTGAAGGAAGGCTTGAAGTGGAGCGACGGCGAACCGCTGACGGCAGACGACGTTGTGTTTACTTATGAGGAACAGAATAAGCAGAGTGAGAACCTCTTTATTGGAGGGGAACCCATCGTACTGGAGAAGGTAGACGATCTGACTGTTAATTTCAAGCTTCCGTCCGTATGTGCAAGCGCGATGGAGATGCTGACCTCAGAGGCAAGTATTCTTCCGAAGCATTGTTTTGACGGAAAAGGGACTTTTGACATCAACATGCTGGAGGAGGAAGTTGTAGGCGCAGGACCGTATGTATTGGACGAGTACCAGACCGGGCAGCACCTGAAGTTCACGAAGAACCCCAATTACGCCAACGGAGAGGCAAAGATCGATACGATCGTCTATAAAATCATCGAAAACAATGATACGGCAACTCTTGCGCTGCAGAATGGTGAGATCGACGCGTGGATCGGGCTTCCGGACCTGTTAGATCCTTACCAGGATAATGAAAGCTTTCATATCACGAATTACAGCGAAGGCCGTGTCGCTTATATGAGATTGAATCCGAAGACGGCAAATATGCAGGATAAGTCATACCGTGAAGGTATCTTATATGCGATGAACCGCGAAGAGATCATGGTGGCGGCATATACGGACAAGGAATTCTTTGATCTTGGATATTCCTTCCTGCCTCCGAACAACAGTTATTACAGTGAGGATGTCGAGAAGTGGGAACAGGATCTTGACAAGGCGAAAGAGTTGACTGCCAATGGCTCCAAATCTCTGAAACTCTGCTATATCGAAGAAGACCAGGTTCAGACGAACCAGGCGCTTACCATTCAGGCAGAGCTTAAAGCGATCGGTATCGAGGTAGAACTGGTAGGCATGAATCAGGCTGCTTATATGAAGGTGGCTTATGACAATGAGAATACGGAATATGATATTTATCTCGGCGGTTATGTCATGGGCGTAGATCCGGATCTGTATTCTTCACTGTTCGTTTCTTCAAAGGATAACATGATCAATTACAACAGCGCGGAGGTGGATCAGTTATTTGCAGACGGCAATGCGACGCTGGATGAGGCAGAGAGAGCAGAGATCTACAAGGATGTTCAGAGGAAAGTATCGGAAGAGGCAATCTTCTATCCGTTCGGCTCTAACTTAAGGTCACTGGTGACCAGCGCGCGTGTAGGCGGTCTTGAAGAGGCAAAATTCGTGCCGATCTATACATTTGGAGATTTGTCTAAACTGGAATTGAAATAACAGTGTATGGGGAAGAGGCTGTTGCGGCAGCCTCTTTTTGCAAATGTATTTTATGAAAATACATACCATCACGAAGGAGGAGCATATGTTAAAGTACATTATAAAACGTATTTTACAGGCGATCCCGTTATTGCTGCTTATCACGCTGATCTGCTTTACACTGATCAATCTGGCGCCCTACGATGCGATTGATTCGATCACGACGCCGGAGATGTCCAAAGCGGAGGTGGAGGCAAAGCGGGAAGCTTACGGGCTGAATGACCCGATGATCGTGCAGTATTGCCGCTGGGTGGGGAATGTCCTGAAAGGTGATTTCGGATATTCTTTGCTGTCTCATACCAGTATCAAGTATGACCTTAAGATCAGGATCCCGGCTACGATCAAGCTGGTGCTGCCGTCTTATCTGACGGCGTATCTTCTCTCCATTGTACTGGGCTTGTTGGCGGGAAGCCATAAGAATAAATGGCAGGACAAACTGATCGACGGCATGTGTTCGGTGGGGATCTCTATGCCTACCTTCTGGTTTGCCATGATCGTCATGTATTTCTTCGGATATAAGTTCAAGATGTTCCCGCTGATGGGGATGCATACCATTGGGCTGGAAGATTCTTTCGCGGACTTTATGAAGCATTTTATCATGCCGTATGTCGTACTGACAGTAGGATTTCTGCCGGATCTGACGCGCTATGTGCGGGGGTCTACGATCGGGCAGCTGAAAGAAGATTATGTGATCGTACAACAGGCGTTCGGAGCAAGGAAGACAGAGATCTTGTTTAAGCATGTCGGAAAAAATGTGCTGATCCCCCTGATCACGAAGCTTGGTATGGCGCTTCCGATGCTGGTGACCGGAGCGGTCATCACGGAGACGATCTTTTCCTGGCCGGGGATCGGCTCTTACTTTGTAAAAGCGATCTCTGCCATGGATTACCCCATTGTCATGAGTATACTCATACTTTCCGGAACACTGGTGATCTTAGGCAATCTGCTTTCTGATGTGCTCTACTGCCTGACGGATCCGAGAATCAAGACGATGAAATAGAGGTGGGAGCATGAAGAAAAAGAACCGAAGATTAGAAAATGTAATGTATGAATTTAAACACAACAAGCAGGCGATCTTTGCCGCGGTGTATCTCTGTGTGATCATATGTGTCAGTATATTCGTTGTATTTGTAAATGTAGACCCGGATGCCATAGATGTGGTCCATAAGCTTGAGTATCCTTCCGGCGGACATTGGTTTGGAACCGATGAGATGGGGCGTGATTATTTTATCCGCGTGTTGTATGGAGGCAGGGTGTCCCTCCTGGTAGGTGTACTGGCAATGGTTACGTCTATTGTGATCGGTGTCTCGGTCGGGATGATGTCCGGATATTTCGGCGGGGTGGTGGATAGCTTTTTTATGCGTCTGGTAGATGTATTCTCTTCGATCCCGTGGATCATTATGGTTACCGTATTCGGATTATTGTTCAGGAGAGGATTATTTTCTATTATTATCGTGATCGGCTTATTTAGCTGGATGGGGATCGCGAGGCTGGTGCGTTCGGAAGTGTTGTCTGCAAAAGAGAGAGAATATGTGCAGTATGCGAGATTTATCGGGAGGCGTCCCGGGCAGGTTATGGTGAATCATGTCCTGCCGTCTATATTTCCGACGATCATCACGGCGGCGACTGCGGAGATTGCCAGTGCGATCATGATGGAAAGCGCGCTTAGTTTCCTGGGGATCGGCGTGGCGGCGCCGATGTCGAGTTGGGGAAGCCTTCTGCAAAGTTCGCAGCAGTATCTGCAGAAGGCGCCGTATATGGCGGTGCTGCCCGGAATCCTGATCATTCTGACAGTGTATTCTTTCAACAAACTGGGAGACGTACTCCGTGTATTCGTAGAACCTAAGATAACGGCAGGTGAAAAAAATGAGTAATAAAAAAATATTGGAAGTAGAGAATCTGAGGACAATATTCCGAAGCCGGGGACAGGAGGTTCACGCCGTACGCGGGGTCAGTCTTTCTGTGGAAGAAGGGGAGATCCTTGGACTGGTGGGAGAGTCCGGCAGCGGGAAGTCTGTGACTATGAAGGCGGTGCTTGGGATCCTGCCTGAGAATGCGCAGGTTCTCAGCGATCATGTCAAACTAAATGGAACCGAGCTTTCCGGGCTTAGCGAGGAAGCGTACCGGAAGATGCGGGGAAAAGATATGACGATGATCTTTCAGGACCCGATGACGGCGCTGAATCCGCTTGTTAAGATCGGGAAGCAGTTAGAAGAGGTCATCTTGCGCCACAGCAGTTGTTCGAAGGCGGAGGCGCGGGAGAAAGCTGTCGAGATGCTTCGAAAAGTGGGGATTCCCATGCCGGAGCAGAGATTGAAGCAGTATCCGCACGAATTCTCAGGCGGTATGCGGCAAAGAGTCCTGATCGCGATGGCGCTTGCCTGTGAACCGAAGCTTTTGATCGCGGATGAGCCGACGACGGCGCTTGACGTCACGATCCAGGCACAGATCTTAGATCTGCTGAAAGAACTGGAAAAAGAGTATCAGACGTCCATCGTCCTGATCACCCACGACATGGGCGTGGTGGCGACTGTGTGCAGTAAGGTGGCGATCATGTACGGCGGGCTGATCATGGAATGCGGGACTTCGGAAGAGATCTTCTACCATCCGAAGCATCCGTACACGAAGGCGCTCCTTCGGGCGATCCCGTCGCCGGATCTTGAGGAAGGGGAACGGCTTCAGTCGATTCCGGGACTTCCTCCGTCTCTAAGTAATCCTCCGGCAGGATGTCCTTTTGCCGAGAGGTGCGGACATGCAACGAAGCGGTGTCATGAAGAACTTCCCGAATATCAGGAGTTTGGCGGGACGCACCGTGCAATGTGTTTCTTGAATGAACAGGAGGAGAGCGTATGAGCCGGGAGATTTTGATCGCCGCGTCGGATTTGAAGAAATATTTTCCTGTGAAAGGATTCCTGGGCGGAAAGACGCGGTATGTGAAGGCTGTGGACGGGATCGATCTTGAAATCCATAAAGGAGAGACTTTCGGCCTGGTAGGAGAATCCGGATGCGGAAAGTCGACGCTTGGGAGAACACTGATCCGTATGTATGATGTGACAGGCGGAAAGCTGTCTTATAAAGGAAAAGATATCACCCACGCAAAGCCGTCGGAGCTGAAGGAATTCCAGAATAAGATGCAGATCATCTTCCAGGATCCGTATTCTGCGTTGAACCCGTTCTGGAATGTTGAGGAGATCCTGGATGAACCGATGAAGCAGATCGGGATGCCGGAAGCAGAGAGAAGAGAGCGGATGGAATATCTTCTGAATAAGGTGGGGATGAAAGCGGAAGATCTGCTGAAATTCCCTTACGAGTTCTCCGGCGGGCAGCGTCAGAGGATCGGAATAGCGAGGGCTCTGACGGTGAATCCGGAATTTATCATGTGTGACGAGCCCATCGCGGCGCTTGATGTTTCGATTCAGGCGCAGGTGGTCAATATGCTGGAGGATCTTCAGAATGAGTTCGGGCTTACGTATCTGTTTGCAGCGCATGACCTGTCAATGGTCCGTTACATCAGTACGAGGATCGGTGTGATGTATCTGGGCAATCTGGTGGAGGTGACAGGAAGCGGCGAGTTATATGAGAATCCCCTCCATCCGTATACGCAGGCGTTGTTATCGGCGATCCCGATGGCAGACCCCAGGAAGGCAGCAAAGCGGGAGCGTATTAAACTCGAAGGAGAGCTTCCAAGCCCGATGGATGTGCCGAAGGGCTGCCATTTTGCACCGCGCTGTCCGTACGCCAAGGATCGGTGTAAAGAAGAATGCCCAAGGCTTGGTGAAATTGGGAAGGGGCATTATGTGGCATGCCATTTTGCGGAGAAATTAGGTTAGAAAGTTCGGCGGTGATGTGGGTGCGGTGCATGGAATAGAGTTTTTACCGACGCGGAAGGAACGATTTTGAGAGTATAATTGATAGAAACAGATGAACGGGGCAGATGAGGTTTGAGAAAACCTTACCTGCCCCGTTCTTACTATATAGTATAGTAAGAAATCCGCCGAACCCGCATCTCCCTTTCGATTGTACAAGTGAGAATTCTGTAACAGAATTATCGACAGAAAGGGATGGAATACTTGACATATTAATATTACGAGTGTAAGCTTAATGCAAGTAAATCGAAAATTAAAAAACTGTATGAAGGAGGAAATCAGGGAATCTATGAATGGCAGGAATATGAAGAAGAAAAAGAAGAATCGCGCAGGAATAGGGATTTCCATCATATTGTCGATCGTTATCCTTGCCGGCGTCGTTGGCGGCTTGGGCTATGTGGCATATGTCAAGATACTTGAGAGAGAAAAGCCGGAAGAGCTGCTTGCCGAATATATGGGACACATAGAGAAAAAAGAATACGAAGCAATGTATGCCATGGTTATGCCGGAAGAGAAGGGCGGGCCGTCAAAAGATACGTTCATAGAGAGAAATGCGAAGATATACGAGGGGATCGAGGCGAGAGACCTGAGATTAAAGGATGTGATCCTGGGAGAGGAGAAAGACGAGAAGGTTGCGGTCTCTTATCATATGTCTCTGGAAACTGTCGGCGGGGAAATAAGTTTTGATAATGAGGCGGTCTTCAAACATACGGAAGACGGGTACAGGCTGATCTGGAATGACAGCCTGATCTTTCCGGTCCTGACAGAGAGTGATAAGATCCAGGTGAATTCTCTGGCGGCTGAGCGCGGCAGTATCCTGGACAGGAACGGCAGGATGCTTGCCGGTAAGGATACGGCGTCTTCCGTGGGTATCGTCCCGGGAAAACTGGAGAATAAGGAAGAAGCATTGCAAAGGCTGTCGGAGCTTCTTGGAACCGATGTGGGAACCATAGAGAATAAACTGTCCGCAGGTTGGGTGAAGGAGGATTCCTTTGTGCCGGTCGCAACGCTTCCTAAGATCAATGAATTGGATCTGGGGGCGGCAGTACCAGACGAGGCAGTGCTGAGAGAACAGGAGCGGCAGACACAGCTTCTTACGATCCCCGGCGTCATGATAACAGATACGGAGGTACGTTCTTACGGACTGGGGGCGGCGGCTTCCCATCTGACCGGATATGTCCAGGAGGTTACGGCGGAAGATCTGGAAGAGCATCCGGATGAGGGATACAGCGCCGGCGATGTGATCGGAAGGAGCGGGATAGAGGCGCTCTATGAATCCGAATTAAAGGGAAAAGAGGGGCATGAAGTCAGTATCGTAGATGAGAACGGCAATATGAAGGTTGTCCTTGCTAAGATCGAGAAAGAGGATGGGGCAGAGATCCGCCTGACCATTGACGCTGATCTGCAGCAGATGCTGTATGAACAATTCCGGGAAGATGAAGGATGCTCCGTGGCGATGAATCCTTATACCGGAGAGGTGTTGGCTTTGGTAAGCACGCCATCCTATGACAGCAATGATTTCATCAGAGGGATGTCCACAGAACAGTGGAACGGGCTGAATGAAGATGAGAAGCAGCCGATGTACAACCGTTTCCGGCAGGCGTGGTGTCCGGGGTCTTCTTTTAAGCCGGTGATCGCGTCGATCGGGCTTAAGACAGGAACGATCGATCCTGGAGAGGATTTCGGCAATGAGGGGCTTTCCTGGCAGAAGGACGCTTCCTGGGGTTCCTATCATGTGACGACTCTTCATGCATATGAGCCTGTGATCATGAAAAATGCACTGATCTACTCGGATAACATTTATTTTGCAAAAGCGGCGCTGAAGATAGGAGCTGATACCCTGATGCATTCTCTGGATGAGCTTGAGTTTAACCAGGAGATCCCATTTGATATCGTGATGTCAAAGTCCCAGTATTCGAACGAAGGGAAGATCGAGTCGGAGATACAGCTTGCAGACAGCGGGTATGGGCAGGGACAGATCCTAGTGAATCCCCTCCATTTAGCAAGTATCTATACGTCATTTGTCAATAACGGCGACGTGATCAAACCCTATCTCAGATATCAGGAGGACGCGCAGGGCGAGGTGTGGATCTCACAGGCATTTGACCCGGATATTGCAGCGCAGGTAACGGAAGGCATGCGGGGTGTTGTGAATGATCCGAACGGAACCGGATATGCGGCGCATCGGGATGATATTGCGCTTGCGGGAAAGACAGGAACTGCGGAGATCAAGGATTCTGTTGAGGATACCGAAGGGACGGAGATCGGATGGTTTGCCGTGTTCACGGAGAATCCGGAAGCCGAGAAACCGATCCTGATCGTGAGTATGGTGGAGAATGTAAAAGGACTTGGCGGAAGCGGGTATGTGGTGAATAAAGATAAGGCGGTGTTGGATGGGTATCTGGCACGGTGAGAGTATGTGCCTTGCTAAAAGTGAAAGCTGCTGATGTGTAAAAGCATCAGCAGCTTATTTGACTATATACTTTTTGACATGAATTTTGATAAAAGGCAAAATAGACCACAAAAGTTGTCGTAAATGACTACAAAAACAATAAAGCTCATGGTACAATATAAATACACAATGAATATGGAGGTTCAAAGATGGGAAATTTAAAAAACAATATTGACCATTACATGGAATTAAAAAAATTTAGGACGTATACCCAGTTACTCGTAAATATTGCTTACGAACTAGGGATTAAAGGGCAAGAAGCATATAAATTTGCAGATAAAGAAAAATCTAACTTTTCAAAAATGCTAAAAGGAGAAAGACCACTTAAATACGACTTTATTATTCCTTTGGAAAAAATATTTGGTATTTCATTGGCTCGGTTGCTATATGAAGATGCGTATAAATTACCTGTTGAAAAGGAAAATATACCGTTCAATAAAGGCTTTAGATATTACGCATATTTAGATAATATGAAATTGTATAAAGAGGAATTCGATGTGCTGCGTGCAAATGATGGGAAATCTATCCTTACTCAAACCGATGAATTTGGCAAAACATTCCTTGATTATGTAGTTGAATATCATTCAGTTAATGGTGTTAGATATCTGCACGACGAATATGGAATAAAATTGAAATGGTATCATAATCAATTTGAATTTAGGAAGGATAAAGGAATAATATGGGTTCATTTTGAAAACTGCATTGAGTTTGCTCGTCTTGTTGCAAGTATGAATGACGTAAAATTGTTCAATGATATTTATGATCCCTACAATATGTTTTTTAGAAATGGTCACTATGCTACAGTAGAGTGTATTTTTTGTCAAGATGAATATATGGAAATAATGCTAGACAATGATGACTTGTTTCATTCAATATTTGAAATCAAACCTTATGAGCTTAAGTTGGGGAGTGTTGAAAGAAGAAAAAAACAAGTTGATTCCATTACATATTACTCCATCAACCCGATAATCAATAACTGTTTAAGATATGCTTTGAAACACTTGAATAAATATAAGCATAGAGCAATAGATATATTAAAATTTGGAGTTGACTATAATAGAAAAATAGCCAGCGAGATTTCTCTTAACGATTATTATATATGTAATGAACTTGGCGGATTAAAGAATTCTAGAAATGAAGATTACTACAATATTGTTATTTTTGTCGATATAGAAGTAAATGATGATGAAATAAGACATTTAATTAAACAATTGCTGGAATTCAATAAATGGTAGTGATACCAACCATGCATTGAGATTCTACCTTCCCCCTCATATTTGAGGGAGAGGTAGAAAAAATATCACCAAAAAAGATGTATAGTTTTATTCTTTTTTTCGTGTTAAGAATATCCCAATGATCGCACCAGTAAAGAGAATCGGTGCAGCTCTGACAAACAGCCATTCAAATGAGTGAACTGCTACTCCGAGGACGGCGATTTCAGGATCACTATAATCCCAACCCAGGTAGGGGCTTTCGAAAGCCAATAAGATTGCAAAAATTCCTGCTATGACTACGCAGAGTGAGATAAGAAGCCAATGTACAATCCTTTTTCTTGTGGTCTTTCTCTGTGCAAGCTGCAAGTTTATCACCTCCAGTTTTTCGGAAATTACTTTTAAATCATCAATTTTTTGCTCAGTGACATTTTCTCCAAGCAATGTGCTCACGGGTGTTTCAAGCACTTCCGATATGGTGATCAACATATCAGAATCCGGAACAGACAATCCTTGTTCCCATTTAGAAATGGTCTGTCGTACCACGTTCAGCTTGACGGCAAGTTCCTGCTGCGAAAGTCCTTTTGATCTTCTGATCGTTTTCATGTTTTCGTTGAGCATTAGGGATGACCTCCTTTCATTTTCACCACTATTATAGGCAAAATTAGCCGTTGCCACAAGCAACGCAGATTAACATTGGCTGTTTTCTCTCTTGTATTCTCTAAATTTGGCGAGTGGATAGCGATTGGTTTCATGAGGAAACATAAAAATAAGGCGGAGGAGATAGTAGTGTATCTCGTCCGCCTTAAAAATTTTCTGTTAGAAGAAACAGAATATATGAAGATATTGCGGGATACAATCTGTAATGAAGTACGGCACTTCATTATGTGACAGATTCATGATAAAATTCCCACATAAACTCTGTTTATCTAGGCTATCTTACCACGCTGAAAGTTATTTGTCAACATTCTTGCCAAATGCATTGGCATTTGTAATCCTTTGGTAATACTTCTTTCCTTATAAAAAGATATAGAATACGAAAGATCAAATGCCAAAATTCGTGGATTTTACCTTGATTAGCAGTCAAAAAAATGGTAGAAATTACAAAGGAGGAACAACATGCCACGAAGAGGCGAGAATATTTTCAAAAGAAAAGACGGGCGGTGGGAAGCACGCTACATACACCACTATGAGAATGGAAAAGCAAAATACCGATACCTATACGGCGCAACCTATATGGAAGCAAAAGCAAAAAGGCTGGAAGAACAGTCAAAAATGGAGAACTGTCCGATTCCGTCAGCCAGGAAGCTGACCACCTTTGAGGCATTGGCAGGCTTATGGCTGTCCGATATCAAGATTAAGGTGAAGGAATCTACTTATACCAGATATTACCGTATCGTACAGTCATATTTGTTTCCGATTTTTAAAAATCAACTTCTTTCTAAAATCGATTCGGGCTTTCTAAAAGGACTGACGGAGCAATTACTTTCGGAGGGCGGGATAAAGAAAGCGCCGCTTTCTCCCAAAACAGTATCTGATATCTTATGTGTATTGAAGGCAATATTTCAATATGGAAGAAATCATGATTATCCATGCCCGGATCCTGGTCAGCTGCGTTATCCGCAGAAAAAATCCAAATCTATTAAGATATTGACGGAAAAAAACAGAATAGAATTAGAACGACTATTATTGAACGCCGAGGATACAACAAGCCTTGGCATCCTTTTTACAATGTTTACGGGTGTGAGGATCGGGGAATTATGCGGGTTAAGGTGGGAGGATATTGATTTCCATAATTTAACGGTCTGCGTCAGCAGAACGATCGAAAGAATTGCAGATCTGAATCCGCAGACAACGTCGAAAACAAAGATTGTTATCAGCGAACCAAAGACAGAGAGTTCCATCCGTGTGATTCCTCTGCCGGAATTTCTTGCAGAATATCTTCTGGGACGAAAGTGTGACCCGGAATGCTATCTGCTGACGGGAAACAGAAAGCATACGGAACCACATCAGTTTTACATCCGTTACCAAAGATATCTGGAACAGCATGGGATAGAGAATTATACTTTTCATGCACTTCGCCATACATTTGCTACACGTTGTGTAGAGATTGGATTTGATACAAAATCTTTATCTGAGATTCTGGGACATTCTGATATCAATACCACACTTTCTGTGTACGTACATCCATCCTTACAGCAGAAAAAAGTACAGATGGAACGTCTGACTCCACATATGTTAAGGGACGAATAAGATTATTGTACATAGAAATGTGCCGATATGAGACGGAACAGAATCTGATGATGTATCAGGCGTTAATATTCGCGAAGCATCAAGCCAAGCAGCCGTGCCTGCATATTTGGGCGGCTTTTGCAAGGTCATTGATCTTATAATTGCAGTCAATTTTATAGTCAGGCTCAGCCGGGTATCCAAGTATTTTACAGGATATCCGGCTGTTTTATTTATGAAGTGCCGTACTTCATTATATTTTCTTCATACAGTATGAAGGGAATGATTGACGGCATATTCAGTGGCAGGAAAGGGGTTGTGAGATATGGCGATTCAATTATTCGAACATAATCAGACAGCCTGTCAGGCGGCGCTTAAGATGTTGGAAGAGGAAGGGAAAGCGGCGGTCATTCATCCGACAGGAACGGGAAAATCTTTCATTGGATTCAAATTATGCGAAGAATTCTATGACAAGACGATCTGCTGGCTATCCCCTTCGGAGTATATTTTCCGGACACAAGTGGAGAACCTGGTCGCTACCGGAGCAGAAGAGCCGCAGAATATCAGATTTTATACCTACGCAAAACTGATGTTTATGACAAGGGAAGAATTAGACGAGATTGGACCGGATTATATCGTGTTGGATGAATTTCACCGATGCGGCGCGAAGATGTGGGGGCAGGGAGTACAGAATCTTCTGGACGCCTATCCGGGAGCGCCTGTACTGGGACTTTCGGCAACGGCGATCCGGTATCTGGATAATCAAAGAGATATGTCGGACGAGTTGTTCGGCGGAAATATTGCTTCTGAGATGACGCTTGGGGAGGCAATCGTACGGGGGATCCTGAATCCGCCGAAATATGTGTTATCTGTCTATTCTTATCAGAAGGATCTGGAGAAATACCAAAGGCGGGTACGGCGGGCGAAGAACAAAGCCGTCCGTGATGCCGGGGAAGAGCAGCTTAATGCCCTGCGGCGGGCTCTTGAACACGCAGACGGCCTGGATGAGATATTTGAAAGGCACATGAAGAATCCTGCCGGGAAATATATTGTCTTCTGTGCGAATTATGAGCATATGGCGGAGATGATCGGAAAGGCAGAGGAATGGTTTGGTAAGGTTGACAGGCAGCCTCATATTTATACGGCGTATTCCGATGATCCGGAGACGAGTCAGGCATTTGCAGAATTCAAAGCGGATGAGAGCGATCATCTGAAACTTCTATATTGTATAGATATGCTGAATGAAGGGATCCATGTGGAGGATATTCAGGGAGTGGTCCTGCTGCGTCCGACGGTGTCGCCGATCATCTATAAGCAGCAGATCGGACGCGCATTGTCGGCAAGTAAGAAAACAGATGCTGTGATCTTCGATATCGTGCTGAATATTGAGAATCTTTACAGTATCGGAGCGATTGAAGAGGAAATGCAGATTGCCGCGTCTTATTATCATTATCTGGATCGGGATGATGAGGTGGTACAGGAGCATTTCGAAGTGATCGATGAAGTGCAGGATTGTATGGCGCTTTTTAGGAGATTGGATGAAACACTGGCTGCTTCCTGGGAGATGATGTATGGATTTGCCAGGCAATATTATAAGCGGTACGGCAACCTGGAAGTACCCGTAAAGTATAAGACGGAAGACGGTTATAGTCTTGGGCGATGGCTTCTGACGCAGAGAAAGGTCCGCGCCGGTGAGAAGTACGGGATTCTTGGAGAAGAACGTATCCGGAAACTGGATGCGATCGGCATGATCTGGGGGAGTTACCGGGATCTGTCGTGGGAGCGGTATTTTGCCGAAGCAAAGAAATATTATAGAGAACATGGTGATCTGAATACGAATGTAAATGATGTAACAGAGTCCGGAGTCCGTCTTGGCGCATGGATCTGTCAGATCCGGACGTATCGTAAGAGCGGGATCCAGAAAGCGTATCTGACCGAGGAAAGGATAGAAGCGCTTGATGGGATCGGGATGATCTGGGACATACCAGATTATCTGTGGGAAGAGAATTATGCAGAATGCCTGAGATACTACAGAGAGCATGGGAATCTGGATATTCCCAATGCATATTGTTCGCCGGGCGGTTTGAAGATCGGCGGTTGGATCCGCAGACAGCGTTTGCTTCGGAAGGGCTTGACGAACGGTGCAAAGCTGACGCAGGAGCAGATCACGCGGTTGGATTCGATCGGGATGGTATGGAAGACCAAGCCGGAACAGCAGTGGGACAAGGGATATGATGAAGCGAAGGCTTATCATGAAGCATATGGGAATCTGAATGTTCCGGTTTCTTATGTAAGCCCTTCGGGATATAAGCTTGGAGGATGGATCGCGGACCGGCGGGAGAAAGGAAAAGAAAAGCATTCTCCTGAACAGCGGCAGCAGTTAGACGATCTTGGAATGGTCTGGGTAAAACCAGATCCCTGGGAAGTTAGATTTCAGTTTGCGAAAGCATTCTATGAAGAAAACGGGAATCTGAATGTCCCGTCAAAATATAGAGCAGACGGCATCTGGCTTGCAAAGTGGCTGAATGAACAGAAACAGATCTATGCAGGGAAGCGGTCTGGGAAGATGTTGAGCGAAGAGCGGGTGCGAAGGCTTAACGAGATCGGGATGGTATGGGAGAAGAGCAGCCGGAAGATCTATGCGTTTGATGGTGAAATGAATAGAAGACCAGAGACTTTGGCGCCAGAAGAGACAGTGATGGCGGCAGTATAAGGAAGAGCCGGTGAAATGACGGCTCGTTGCTCGCAGGAATAAAGGAATGGAGTAGAGGACAGATGGCGAAAGATTTGTGGTACGCCGCGCAAGTTCGGACAGGCTCGGAAGAAAGTGTCCGGCGGCAATGCCTGGATAGGACATCTCATGGGGTGCTTAAGGATTGTTGCGTCTTCTATTATGAAGAAAAAAGACATATCCGCGGCGAGTGGGTCATCCAGGAAAGACTCCTGTTTCCAGGCTATGTATTCTTCGTTGCAAAGGAAGGGTATGGCAAAGAGACGGAAGAAGAACTGCGGAATATAGACGGCGTTAGGAAGCTTCTAAGGATTGGTGATGAGCCGGCGGCTCTTACAGGCGAGGAAGTGGATTTCCTAAAAGAATTAGGCGGCAAGGCACAGACAGTGGAGATGTCGGAAGGCATTATTGAACAGTCAGTGATCAAGGTGTACTCGGGACCATTGGTTGGAAAAGAGAAATATATCAGAAAAATAGACCGGCATAAAAGGCGGGCAATGCTTGAGATGCCCATGTTCGGGGAAATGCGGAAGATGCAGGTGGGATTGGAGATTGTGGCGAAATCATGATGTACAAATATTTTTGGAAAAGAATTCTGGATATAGTGTTATCGCTGGCGGGGATCATAGTGCTGGCGGTTCCGATGCTTATCATTGCAGTCATCATTAAGATTGATTCACCTGGTCCTGTGTTCTTTAAACAAAAGAGGATAGGGATAAATAAATCGTATTTCAATATTATCAAATTCAGGAGTATGCCGATTACAGCGCCGCATGATACGCCGACACATCAGCTTAAGAATGCGGAAGATATCTTAAGTCCGTTCCAGAAGATGATCCGGCGGCTGTCCATCGACGAGCTGCCGCAGTTATTCTGCATCTTCACGTCGAAGATGAGTGTGATCGGTCCGCGCCCGGCGCTTTGGAATCAGGACGACCTGATCGCGGAGCGGGATAAATACGGCGCGAACGATGTGAAACCTGGGCTTACCGGATGGGCGCAGATTAACGGGCGCGATGAACTGGAGATCCCGGTTAAAGCAAAGTTGGACGGAGAATATGTGAAGAAGCTGAATGCCGGAGGATTCACTGCATTTGCAATGGATTGCAGATGTTTCTTCGGGACGGTCCTGTCTGTGCTCAAGCATGACGGTGTAGTGGAAGGTGGAACCGGGGAATTGGAAAAAAGTCTTGATGAATCTTCTGTTGGGTTCAAGAGACATTAGAGAAGGAACGGATAACTATGAAAAGGGTTTTGATAACTGGAGCGAATAGTTATATAGGGATGTCGTTTGAAAAATGGATGGCAAAGATGCATCCAGGGGAGTTTGAGATAGACACCGTTGACATGGTAGGAGACGGGTGGCGGGAGAAAGATTTTGCAGGGTATGACGTGGTATTTCATGTGGCGGGGATTGCGCATGCGGATGTAGGGCATGTGACGGAAGAGCAAAAGGAGCTCTACTATAAAGTAAATTGCGGCTTGGCTGTGGAAACGGCAGAGAAAGCGAAAGATTCAGGAGTCAGACAATTTATATTTATGAGCAGTATGATTGTATATGGAAAAAGTGGGAATTTGGGAAAAAAGAAAGTGATCAAGCAGGATACCAAACCACATCCGGCTAACTTTTATGGCGATAGTAAATGGCAGGCAGATAAAAAGGTCAGGGGATTTAATGATGACGATTTTCATGTGGCGGTGTTAAGACCGCCTATGATTTATGGAAAAGGAAGCAAAGGGAATTATCCTGTGTTAGCAAAACTGGCAAAATTGATTCCTGTATTTCCAGATATAGAGAATGAGAGAAGTATGCTTCATATAGATAATCTGTGCGAATTTCTATTTCTCTTGATATGCAGTGGAGAGAGTGGAATTTATTTCCCTCAGAATACAGAATACGTGAAGACAAGTGAAATGGTTAAAGAAATTTCAGATTGCATAGGGCATAAAATTTGGTTCACAAAACTTCTGAACCCATTTGTATATGTAGCAGGCAAAATACCAGGGAAAGTATCAGGAATGGTGGATAAGGCTTTTGGAAATCTGGTGTATGAAAAGAGTATGAGCGAAAGTTTTGCGGGGAAATACCAATTGAAAAATCTTAGAGAATCAGTTAGAGCTACAGAAGGGAAAAATCAAGGATGAGAAAAAAGAGTATCTTGGTTATCAGCCAGTATTTCTATCCGGAACAATTTCGTATCAATGACTTATGTAAAGAATGGGTAAGGAGAGGATTTGAAGTAACGGTGGTTACTGGAATACCGAATTACCCACAGGGAAAGTTTTATAAAGGATATGGATTGTTTAAAAAGAGAAAAGAAATATATGCAGGAGTACATGTTATAAGGCTTCCGCTGATACCCAGGGGAAATGGCAGCCTCATGCTGATATGCAATTATTTTTCGTTTGTCATATCTGGATTATTGTGGAGTATGTTTACCAGAGTTAAGGCAGATCAGGTCTTTATCTTTGAAGTGTCACCGATGACGCAGGCATTGCCCGGAATATGGTATGCGCGAAGAAAGAAGATTCCATGTTCTATATATGTGCAGGATCTTTGGCCGGAGAATGTTGAAGTAGTTACTGGGATTCGAAATAAGCAGATCATAGGCATGATAGATAGAATGGCGGATTATATCTACCGGAATTGTAAATATATTTTTGCAACATCACCAAGTTTTGTCAGTAGATTAGAAGAGAGAAAAAGTGTATATCGAAAGAATACAAGCAAAGTGGTGTATTGGCCCCAATATGCAGAGGACTTTTATAAACCTGTAGTGAAGAAGAAATTGACAGATATGCCGCAGGAAGAATGTTTTAAAGTGATTTTTACCGGAAATATCGGATATGCGCAGGGGTTGGATATTCTTCCGAAAGCAGCGGCTATATTAAGGGAAAGGGAGATTTCCTGTAAGTTTTATATTGTCGGGAACGGAAGATATCAGGGAGAGTTTGAAAAGGATATCGATAAGAATGATGTGGGGAATATGTTTTGTATGTTGGGAAGAAAGAAGCCGGAAGATATCCCTGCATATTTGGCAAATTGTGACGCGGCATTTTTGTCATTTGCAAATCATTCACTATTTCGAATGACGATTCCGGCAAAGCTTCAATCTTATCTGGCATGTGGTATTCCAGTAATAGCGGCAGCGGCAGGAGA
>Ga0073906_1003541_pt1 | contig 17417 bp, 16 predicted proteins | sample Inofromicrocosms_FD_65485 | JGI IMG/M metagenome (GOLD analysis project Ga0073906, IMG submission 65485) | Mouse cecum microbial communities from Vienna, Austria - Inoculum for glucosamine and mucus D2O microcosms | ecosystem: Host-associated > Mammals > Digestive system > Large intestine >... | reverse complement strand
GAGGACAGCGACTATTCCTTTACTTCGGAGCGCGTGATGCAACGCATCAACGAGTTGGAGCAGGGCGACGATCCCGATTTCGAAGAGCTTCGCCGCGGCGACGTAGAGGCGACCTATAACGTTCCCCTCGAAGCGCCCATCTATATCCGTAGCGTAAAGGTTACGAAGTACTAATTCGTTTAAAACTGAAAAAGAGCCGATAAAATCGGCTCTTTTTTTATTTCCTCATTTTATGCCTCCCCCTAAACATAGGGGGAGGGCAGGGGGATTGCAGTTAAAACGGTAGGCTTTGGAAAATTGACGGACAGTAAGCAACGGGTACGCAGTATCAACCGCCCGTAATATTTTTGATTTTGCCGTCGCAAAGCTCGATGCGGAAATAACGCAGGTCGTAAATGCGCTCTTTGCGTTTGTAGACGAGTCCCACGCGGTCGCGCGCTTCCGTTAAAACGACGGAGCGGAAATCCCCTAAAAATTCCCGCAGGCTGTCCGCTTTTTCCGAGAGCGTTTCGTGCAGGAAGGGAAGCGGGTCTGCGCCGATGAGAATGCTCTCGAAAAAGGCGATGGCAAAGGTATCCGCCTGCGGTTCGCTTGCGGTTCGCACGGTGCATTCAACCAGCTTATCGCCCTCCCAAGCGCATACGGCGGTGTGCTGTGCGCTGTCGCGGAAGGGCACTTCGGCGCGTAAGTGTTCCCCGCGCTCCAATACTTTTCCCTCCGAAAAGAGTAAAAGCTTTCCCTCGCGGGATATGCGGGCAAACGCGCCGTCCCCTTCCAACAAAAAGTCATCGCCTAAGGGGAAAACTTGACAGTCCGAAAGCGCATCGGGCAATTCGAGCAAATGCAGTTCACCCCCGCATTGCAAATTGAGTTGCAATTTTCCTTGCGTGCAGAGTGTGAGCAGGGTGTTTCCGAAGCGCTTTTGCCATATTACGCGAAGCGTTTGGTCGGCGTAGGAGAAATTTTCCGCATAGATCGCCACCCCTCGCTCGGTATAGTACAGTTTGATTTGCGGGGGCGGGGCAAGCAAAAAGTCCTCGTCGAAGAAGAAGGACACGGGAAGCCTGTCGCACGGTTTCAACTCGCAGAAAACACGGTCGGCCGGTTCCAATTCGCAGGTGCGCTCGAAGCCGTCCACAATGCCCAAATACACGCCGTTCACGGTGAGCGCGCAGGTCGTTTCCGCCAAAAAAAACACTCTCATACGGTTAATAGATGTATAAAGAGATAAAATTATGTCAACAATTTCCGTGAGGTGACAACTATGAATAAAATAAACGGCTTTACGGAAGAGGAAGCGACGGGTTTGATCGAGTACATTTACACGGGGAAGAACGCGGGCAAAACCCTTTCCTATCTATTCGAAACTTACGGGAAAGAGCATTCCCGCGCCAAGGGAAGCGTGCGTAATTATTATTACGCGTTTTTGAAGAAAAAAGACGATTCGCGCGTGCAGGGTATTTTGCGCGGAAAAGACTTGAAGGCGGGAGAGATCCGTCCGTTCACCGAGGAAGAAACGGATGAAATGCTCAAAAAGGTGCTTGCCGAGCGCAGTAAAGGCGTTTCGGTGCGCCGTGCAATCATCAACGTTTCGGCGGGTGACGAACGGCTGATGCTCCGTATGCAGAACAAATATCGCAATTTGCTTAAAAAACAGCCCGAAAGGGTGGCGAGAGCGGCGAAAGCGGCGGGCATCGAGGAGGACAAGACTTTCTTGCAGCGTCGCTTGGAGCGGGAAATAGACGCCCTCTACGCCCGACTTGCCGTCGATTTACGGCGGGAAAACGAACGCCTTCGCGAGGAATTGGAAAAATTACGCAACTCCGCCGAAGAATAATCGGAGGATACTTTCACAAACTGAGGATAGGCAGGATCGAACCCGTAAGGGGCGGTTCTGTCGGGGAGGAAACATGGAAAAAATTTTTTGTTTGGGACTCGTGATGGGCGCGGTCGGCGGTGCGCTTTTAGTCGCTAATAGCTATAAGGCGCGTTCGCTGGTGAAAAAGAGCCAATCGGAAGTCATGCAAAAGGTAAACGACATGATGGACGAAAAGTTACAGGCTTGCAGCGGCGGCGATTCCGAAAAAAAATCCAAAAAAGCCTAACAAAAAAAGCTCGGCTCCGCTCGGAGTCGAGCTTTTTTTACGGACTGCGAAATCTCCGCTGCTTGCCCTCCCTCTATCAAGGGGGAGGGGTAGGGGTGGGGGTGGAATGCTAAACATGAAAACACCCCGCGGTCTTAACGATCACGGGGTGTTTTATTACTCTTCTTCCAGTCCGAGTAAATAGTCGGACGTTATGTCGAAGTATCTGCAAATTTTTCTAATAGAATCGATTGAAGGTTGACTGCGTCCTTTCTCCCAAGAATAAACGCTATCATCGGTTGTATTGATTGCGTTTGCAAGCTCCTTTTGTGTAATCCCTTTTTCTTTTCGAAGTTCGCGCAATCTTACTTCAAATATATCCATGACAATATTTTACCGTAGTAATTACGGAATGTCTTGACAACCGTAAAAATTACGGTTATAATATAACTATCAAAAACGGAAGAAGGAGCAGGAAATGGAAAAGGGAAGCGGAATATGCTACTGTTGCTTGTATTTCGAAAGGTACTATATAAAAGGAGCAACAAACTTTATCGCAACAAAAGTGGGGCGGTGTTGGAAAACACAGGAGTGTGTAGGCACAAAGGAAATCTGCGAAAATTACGAAAGAAAACCGAAAAGGTCGAATAGGGCAAACGGGATGATAAAAAAGCGGATAAACGATTTGATGACGGAGTTAGCGGCGATACGGCAGATATTGGAGGAAAACGAACGTGAAAACGACGGGCAGAAAAACGTGTGAAAACTGCGGTGCATGTAAAACGATATATGCGATGTGTTGTTGCGGATTGTAACTAAAAATGACGAATTCCCCTTTGTCACTGCGTGACGTTCCCCCCTTTTATGAAAAGGGGGGAACAAGAAATATGGTAAGATTCTTACGCCGCTTATAAAAAGGGAACAAGAAACGGGAGAGAAGAAACAAAAAATAATACCGCCGCGCGCAATGCGCACGGCGGTATTTTTAATGCTTGAATGCGGGATTATTCTTTCCCTGCCATTTTCTTGTAGCCTGCAAGGCGCGCCTTGGAAGACTCTTCCGTCTTCTTGAAGAGGTCGTCCGCTACCTCGGGCTGCGTCTTTTTGAGGGAAGCGTAACGCGTTTCGCCCAAAATGAACGCCTGATAATCGCCCGTGGGATCCTTGCTGTCGAGCGTGAAGGGATTCTGCCCCGCCTCTTCGAGCGTGGGATTGTAGCGGTAAAGCTGCCAGTAACCGCAATCTACCGCGCTCTTCTGCTCCGCCTGCGACTTGGTCATGTTGATGCCGTGGTTGATGCAGGGGGCATAGCAGATGATGAGGGAAGGTCCGTGGTAAGCTTCCGCTTCTTTGAGCGCTTTCACGAGCTGAGCTTTGTCCGCGCCCATCGCGCACTGCGCCACGTATACGTAGCCGTAGGAAGCCGCGATCATGCCCAAATCCTTCTTCTTCACGCGCTTACCGCCGGAAGCAAACTTTGCGACCGCGCCGATCGGAGTGGATTTCGAAGCCTGTCCGCCCGTGTTGGAGTAAACCTCGGTGTCGAGCACCAAAACGTTCACGTCCTCGCCCGAAGCCAAAACGTGGTCTAAGCCGCCGTAACCGATGTCGTAAGCCCAGCCGTCGCCGCCGATGATCCAGAACGACTTCTTCACGAGGCAGTCTTTATCCGCAAGGATCTCCTTGACGGTAGGCCCGCAGGTGGGGCAGGAGGAGTGCTTGTTGAGCGCTTCGACGAGAGCGGCGGCAGCCGTCTTGCTTGCTTCCGCGTCGTCCATGCCGTCGATCCAAGCCTTGCAAAGGGCTTGATCTTCGGGATAGCCTTCCCAAAGCCCGATAAGCTTTTCGACCTTATCTTTAAGCGCGCTTCTTCTCGCCTTGTAGGCAAGGTTCATGCCGTAGCCGAATTCCGCGTTGTCCTCGAAGAGAGAGTTCGCCCAAGCGGGTCCGTGACCCTTTTTGTTCGTCGTGTAGGGGCAGGTGGGAGAAGAACCGCCGTAAATGGAGGAGCAACCCGTCGCGTTCGCAACGATCATTCTGTCGCCGAAGAGCTGGGTGACGACCTTCACGTAAGGGGTTTCGCCGCAACCCGCGCACGCGCCCGAGAACTCGAAGAGGGAAGGGGTGAACTGCGATTTCTTCACGTCCGCCATCTTCACGCCCGAAAGGTCTGCTTCGGGAAGCTCTACCGCGTACTCCCAATTCTTTGCTTCTACTTGTTCGATTTCGGCAAACGGCGTCATAACGAGCGCTTTGTTGCCTTTCATGCCGGGGCAGATTTCCGCGCACACGCCGCAACCCATACAGTCGAGCGGGGAAACCTGCATACGGAATTCGTAGCCGGGGATACCCGTTGCGGGTTTGGTGTCGAAGTCTGCGGGCTTGTCCGCACCGCTTGCCGCAAGGGCGGGGCGAATGCAGGCGTGCGGGCAGACGAACGCGCACTGGTTGCACTGAATGCAGTTTTCTTTGATCCACTTGGGAACCATAACGGCAACGCCGCGCTTTTCGAATTTCGTGGTGCCCGTGGGAACGGTGCCGTCCGCTTCGAACGCGGAGGAAGGAAGCTTGTCGCCTTCGAGCGCGAGAATGGGAGCGACGACCTTGCGGAAGTAATCGTTATCGGCAAGGGCGATCATCTCCGCGCCTTCCGTCGCGGTTGCCCAAGCGGCGGGAATGTCGATTTTCACGAGATGTTCTTTTGCCGAATCGATCGCGTTGTAGTTCATCTGAACGACGGCATCGCCCTTTCTCGCGAAAGACTTGTACGCCATTTTCTTCATGTATTCGACCGCATTCTCATAGGGCATGATCTGCTCGTTGATATAGAAGAACGCCGATTGCAAAATGGTGTTGGTTCTGCCGCGGAGTCCGAGTTTCGCCGCGATGGAGATCGCGTCGATGACGTAAAGGCGGGCGTGCTTTTTCGCAAGCGCGTTCTTCACCTTTGCGGGCAGGTTTTTATCCAGCTCCTCGATCGTCGTCCAAGGCGCGTTCAAGAGGAATGCGCCGCCCTCTTTCAAATCGCTCGTCATGTCGTAGCGGATGATGTAAGAGGGGTTGTGGCAGGCGATGAAGTCCGCCGAGTCGATGAGGTATTCGCTCTGAATGGGCGATTTGCCGAAGCGGAGGTGGGAAACCGTAATGCCCCCCGATTTTTTGGAATCGTAGAAGAAGTAAGCCTGCGCGTACATATCGGTGTGGTCGCCGATGATTTTGATGGAATTTTTGTTCGCGCCGACCGTACCGTCCGAACCGAGCCCGTAGAATTTGCAGGAGGTAGAGCCCTCGGGAGCGGCGTCGAATTTCTCGGAGAAGTCGAGCGAGCTGTTGGTAACGTCCTCGTAAATACCCACGGTGAAGTGGTTTTTGGGCTGTTTCGCTTCGAGGTTTTTGTAAACGGAGAGCACCATAGAGGGGTTGAATTCCTTGGAACCCAAGCCGTATCTGCCGCCTACCACGTCGATGTTTTTAAGTCCTTTTTCGAGGAGCGCCGTGCAGACGTCGAGATAGAGGGGTTCGCCGAGCGAGCCGGGCTCTTTCGTCCTGTCGAGCACCGCGATTTTTTTGCAGGTTTTGGGGATTGCCGCAACGAACGCGTCGGTCACGAAAGGACGGTACAGGCGAACCTTGATCAAGCCGTATTTATGTCCTTGCTTGTTGAGCTTGTTGATGCTCTCCTCGACCGTTTCCGCGCCCGAGCCCATGATGACGATGATCTTGTCTGCTTTGGGATCGCCCACGTAGTCGAAGAGGTGATAGTTCCTGCCCGTAAGCGCGGAAACCTCGTCCATCATCTCCTGAACGATCGCGGGGGTGGCGTTGTAATAGCTGTTTGCCGTTTCGCGGTTCTGGAAGTACGTGTCGCCGTTCTGCGCCGTACCGCGCTGTACGGGGTGCTCGGGATTGAGCGCGCGCGCTTTGAACGCGGCTACGTCCTTATCGAGCCCCTTCTTGTCGAAGATCTTCTTCATTTCTTCATAATCGATCGCGTCGATCTTGCTCACCTCGTGGGAGGTGCGGAAGCCGTCGAAGAAGTTGATGAAGGGCACGCGGGAACGAAGGGTGGAAAGGTGCGCGACAAGCGCGAGATCCATGACCTCCTGCACCGAGCAGCCCGCGATCATCGCAAAGCCCGTCTGACGGCATGCCATAACGTCCGCGTGGTCGCCGAAAATGTTCAGCGAGTGCGCCGCAAGCGCGCGCGCGGAAACGTGCATGACCATGGGAAGCAATTCGCCCGAAATCTTGTACATATTGGGGATCATGAGAAGCAATCCCTGCGAAGCGGTGTAGGTCGTGGTGAGCGCGCCTGCGGAAAGAGAACCGTGTACCGCGCCCGCCGCGCCGCCTTCGGACTGCATTTCCGCAATGCGGAGGGGCTGACCCCACATATTCACTCTGCCCTGCGTCGCCCATTCGTCAGCGGATTCCGCCATAGGGGACGAAGGGGTAATGGGATAGATGGCAGCCACTTCCGAGAACGCGTAAGCGACGTGCGAGGCGGCGGTGTTGCCGTCTATTGTCATCTTAGTCATTGAACAAACCTCCATAAAAAATATTTAATGTTTTCGTATTTTCGGCAAGCAAAAAGAACGCGCCTTTTCGCCGCCTTTCCTATTATAATGTTTTTTTTGTGTAAAGTCAATCCCAATCGGGAATTTTCTCACATTTTTTTGCGCTCTCTTTCTTCCCCTTGGGGGAGGGCGAGAAAAAGGAAGAAAGGAAAAACGAAGCGCCCGCACAATTTTGTGCGGGCGCTTGCAATCAAACTTGTTACGGGAAAATCAGTCTTTAAAATAACCGATATTCGAGCCTTGCGCCGCATTGAACGTGAAGTTGCAAATGGACGCCACCAATGAATAAATGCCCAAAGTGATCATGCCCAAAAAGAAATAAGCGCACGTTCTCGATTTCCAGCCCGTCGGTTTTAAGGAAGTATGATTGATAATAAAACTTCCGATAAAACCCAATAAAAACGTCAGAATAAACCGAATCGCGTTTCTCCCGTCGGTTGAACTTAATACAGGTTCGTTTTTAATTCGGCAACCGCAGTGGACGCAAATTTCCGCCTCATCGAGATTACCAAAATAAGTTCAAAGACAACTTGAAGGAATTTCGGAAAGATAAAAACATAGGGCAAGTGGAATTGGCCAAAGCGATCGGCGTCAGCAAAGGCATTATCAGCTTGTGGGAAAACGGGCTTAGAGAGCCGAATATGTATTCTTTGATCAAACTTGCCAAGTATTTCGACGTCAGCATCGACGAACTTGTGGGATTAAGACAAATTTAAGAAGTTCATGCACCTCAAACGGCAGGTGCATTTTTTGTATCCTCCGCATGGGAATTGTGGGGGAAATCGTTTTACTTTTTTTTCCAAATGGGGTAGAATAGAGAGAAGAAAAAAGAGGTGCGAACATGAAAGGCAAATATTACATTACCACTCCCATCTATTACCCCAGCGGGAATTGGCATATCGGGCACTGCTATACCACCGTCATTTGCGACGCTTTGGCGCGCTTTCATAAAATGCAGGGCGAGGACGTGTTCTTTTTAACGGGCACCGACGAGCACGGGCAGAAAGTGGAGCGGGAGGCAAAGGAGCGGGGCATCACTCCCTTGCAGTTTATCGATCCGCTCGTTGCCCGGCTCAAAGATATGTGGAAGCTTCTCGACGTTTCGTACGACCGCTTTATCCGCACTACCGATCCCGACCACGTTGCCTGCGTACAGAAAATTTATCAGAAGCTGTACGAGAGCGGGGACGTCTATAAATCGACCTATAACGGGTGGTACTGCACCCCCTGCGAGAGTATGTGGACGGAGGGTCAGCTCGTAAACGGCAAATGCCCCGACTGCGGGCGGGAAGTGACGCTTCAAAAGGAGGAAAGCTATTTCTTCCGCCTTTCCAAGTACGCGCCCAAGATTTTAAAGCTCTACGAGGACAACCCCGAATTTTTACAGCCAAAGTCCCGCATCAACGAAATGGTCAACAATTTCTTAAAGCCGGGCTTGCAGGATCTGTGCGTGTCGCGCACTACCGTCAAGTGGGGAATTCCTCTTCCCTTCGACGAAAAACACACGGCGTACGTGTGGATCGACGCGCTGTCCAACTACATTTCCGCGCTCGGGTATCTGAGCGGGGACGATTCCCTTTACAAAAAATATTGGAATGCCGATCTGCACCTCGTGGGCAAGGAGATCGTGCGCTTCCATGCCATTATTTGGCCCGCCATTTTAATGGCGCTCGGCGAGCCTCTGCCCAAGCAGGTGTACGGACACGGGTGGCTTCTCATCGGCGGGGAAAAGCTCAGCAAAAGCAAGTCTGACAAAGTCGGCGTACAGCTTGCCGATCCGTACGAGCTCGTTAAACGGTACGGCGCGGACGCGATCCGTTATTTTCTTCTTCGGGAGATCCCTTTCGGGAGCGACGGCGAATACACCACCGAAAAGCTTCTAAGCCGCATCAACGCCGATCTTGCCAACGACCTCGGGAATCTCGTTTCCCGTACGACCGCGATGATCGGGCAGTACTTCGGCGGTTCTCTTCCCGCGCGCGGTGCGATAGAAGGTACGGACGGCGAGCTCGTTTCCATGGCGGAAGGGGTGTTCGGGAGAGTGCGCGCCTGCATGGACGCGCTCAACGCGCCCGACGCATTGGCGGAAATTTTCGCGCTTGTTTCACGCGCGAATAAGTATATCGACGAAACCACGCCTTGGATCCTCGCAAAAGACGAAAGCAAGCGGGCGAGGCTGGGCGCGGTGCTCTATAATTTGGCGGAAACGGTGCGCGTCTGCGCCGTGCTGTTGAAGCCCTTCCTGACGCAAGCCCCCGCGCAGATTTTAAAGAGCTTATCCTTCCCCGAGGACGCGGGCTTCGACAGTCTGCGGTTCGGCGCGTTGGAGGCGGGCGCGAAAATCGAAAAACTGCCGCCCCTCTTCCCGCGCATCGACGTGAAAAAGGAGCTCGAAGCGGTTGCCGAGCTCGTCAAGAAAAACGCCGAAGAAAAGGCGAAGGCGCAAGTAAAGAAAACGGAAGAGGAAAAACCGCTCATCGGTATCGAGGACTTCGGGCGGGTGAGCCTTAAAGTGGGCGAGGTAATCGCCTGCGAGCGGGTGGAAAAATCGGATAAGCTCCTGCACGAAACGGTAAAAATCGGCGACGAGGTGCGTTCGATCGTGTCGGGTATCGCAAAATACTATACGCCCGAGGAAATGGTGGGCAAAAAGGTGGTCGTGGTCGCCAACTTGAAACCCGTGAAACTGCGGGGTGTTCTCTCCGAGGGAATGATCCTCTGCGCGGAGGATAAAGAGGGCAATTTGTGCCTCGTTGCCCCCGAAAAGAATATGGCGGGCGGGGGCGAGGTACGGTGAAATATCTCGACGTTCACGCCCATTTCGCAGACGAAGGATATTCCTTTCCCGAAGAGTGGGAGCGCATTCGGGCGGCGGGAGTAAAAACGGTCGTCCTTGCGGGCGATACCGTGGAACATACCGCCATGCACCGCGATTTTTGCGCGGAACACGAGGGCGCGTATTTCTGCGCGGGTGTGCATCCCTCCGTTACGGAGGGCTTCGGCGCGGATACGGTCAGGGAGCTCGAAAAGCTCGCGCTCGATAAAAAGTGCGTCGCGATCGGGGAAATCGGTTTCGACTATCACTATCCCGATACCGATAAGCCCAAACAGCGCGAAGCGTTTTTGACGCAGCTCGAATCGGCGTTTTCGTTAAAGCTTCCCGTGCAGATTCATTCGCGGGACGCCTGCGCGGACACCCTCGCGTTATTGAGAGAAAACAGGCGCTTGCTTTCCGAAGGGTTTTTACTGCACTGTTATTCTTACAGCGCGGAAACGATGAAGGAGATTCTGGATCTCGGCGGTTATTTTTCGTTTGGCGGAGTGAGCTGTTTTAAAAACGCGGGGAAGGTTCACGACTGCGTGCGCTTCTGCCCGCCCGACCGCATTTTGTCGGAAACGGACAGCCCGTATTTGTCGCCTTTCCGCGGGGAGAAAAATTCGCCCGTCAACATTCCCGTCATCGTAAAAAAACTCGCCGAGCTTCGGGGAGTGGACGAGGAAACGCTTGCGGAGCAAATCGAACAAAACGCGCGAACGCTGTTTCCGCGTTTGGGGGCTTGATATGGATACTTATACCTATCGAATCGGCGATAATTTATATGTAAATCTTACCAACCGCTGTTCCAACCGTTGCACTTTCTGCGTGCGCGAACAGGGCGCGGAATACGAGGGGTATTCGCTTTGGCTGAAAGACGGCGAGCCGACGGCGGAGCAGGTGATTCGGGAGATCGGCGACCCTGTCCGCTACCATGAAATCGTATTTTGCGGGTACGGCGAACCCACCTATCGTGTGGCGGAAATGCTCGAAATTTGCGAGTGGGTGCATTCCAACGGCGGAAAGACCCGCCTCAATACGAACGGGCACGGCAATCTGATACAGGGCAAAAGCATCGCAAAAGAGTTGGCAATACACTTGGACGGCATCAACGTGTCGCTGAACGCACCCGACGCGGAAGCCTATTCCGCGATCTGCAAGCCCTGTTTTCCGCAGGCGTTCGAAGCGCTTCTGCGTTTTGCCGGAGAGGTGAAGGAAGCGGGCGGAAACGTGTGGTTCTCGGTGGTGGACTGTATCGGGGAGGAGCAGGTAAACGCTTGCAAGGCGCTCGCCGCAAAAATTGGCGTGCCCTTGCGCGTGCGCGAGATGATCGGAAAACGACCTCCTTCGCCTTCCCCCTAAAAGAAAAAATCGGAAAAACAAAAAAGCCGAATGAATTCGGCTTTCTTTTTCCTTTGTAGGGAGGTCCTCGAAGTTAGTATGCGTGACCTGTGCGTAGGAAAACAAGGAAAGTTATGGAAAATTTCAAAGACGTTTTAAAAGAATACGGCTTTTCGTTCAAAAAGCAATGGGGGCAGAATTTTTTGTCGGACGGCAACTTGCTGCGCGCGATCGTTTCGGACGGGGGCGTAGACGAAAACACGACCGTGCTCGAAATCGGCGCGGGCGCGGGCGCGCTTACCCGCGCGCTTTCCGAAAGGGCGAAGCGGGTCGTATCGTACGAAATCGACAAGAGTCTGCAACCCGTGCTCGCCCGCACCCTTGCGGGCTGTGAGAACGTAGAAGTGGTGTTTCGGGATTTCGCGCGGGAGGATCTGTCTGCGCTCGAAAAGGAGCTCGGCGAATACGTCGTCGTTGCCAATTTGCCCTATTACATCACCACGCCGCTTGTGATGCGGTTTGTGGAGGAATCGGCGAAGTGCAAACGCATTACGGTCATGGTGCAGGAGGAGGTCGCCGAACGCTTTTGCGCCCGCGCGGGCACGGCGGAATACGGCGCGGTGACTGCTTCGCTCGCCCGTCGGGGCACGGCGAAAATCACCCGCCGCGTTCCCAAGGAGGCGTTTCATCCCCGCCCGCAGGTCGATTCCGCCGTGGTCACGGTCGTGTTCGGCGAGGGCGGGTTCGAAGTGCGGGACGTCCGCGCCTTCCGCGAAACGGTGCGCTGTGCTTTCCAAAGCCGCAGAAAGACGCTTGAAAACAATCTGATGAACAGTTTCCGTCTATCCCGCGAAAGCGCGAAAAAACTGCTCGAAAAGGCGGGCGCTCCCGAAGGGGTGCGCGGTGAAACGCTCACACCCCGAGAGCTTGCAAACTTGTCCGATATACTATTCACGGAGTTTTCGTGCCGGAAAAATCCGTGAGGCAAAGCGTTTCCCTCATACCCGTCTTGCGCAGATGAAGTAATTGCGTCGCGTTTCGGACATGCGTTCCACCTTTGCAAAGTCGGAAGCGGTGTGCAGAATATATCCGTCGCCGAGGTAGAGCGCAACGTGCCCGATGCGTTCGATGCCCGTTTTGTAATAGCGCGAGGCGTTGGTGAAAAAGAGCAGATCGCCCCGTTGCAGATCGGCGTAATCAACGGCTTTCCCGTTCGAAGCCTGCGTGCGCGACGTGACGGAGAGCAGCGCGCCCTTCCCGTAATAAAAGATGTATTGCATCAGGGAGGAACAGTCGAATTTCTCTTTGGTGAAACTCTTTAAGAAATTTCCCGCGCCGTCGTGCAAGCGCACCGCGCCGTACACGTATGGCACGCCCAACAGTTTCATGCCCTCGTCTATCACGTTTTCGGTTTTCTTGTCCGCCGCCGTCGTTTCGTACTTGACGGCGTATTTTTTACTGATAAACGCCTTGCGCCCGCGGCAGTACGTCTGATACCAGCCGTCGGTTTCTCCCGTTACGGCGAACAGCGTGTTTTTCTCCGCCTTGCCGAGAATGGAATACCCCGTGCCCGCGCCGCTGCGCAAGTTGACGCTGTCGCCCGTTACGCGCAGATATTGCGCTTTTGCGACCGTCTGTGCGGGATCTTCGGGTTCGGGCTGTTCGGGCGGAAGCGTGGGCTTTTCGGGCGCCTCGGGAGTTACGGGTTCTTCGGGCAGTTCTTCCGCGGGCGGTTCTATCGGGAACTCCGATGGTTTTTCCACGGGAATTTCAGGTAAATTCAGGATTTCGTCGTCTTTCTGCTCTGCGCAGCCGGCGGCGATCAAACCCGTGAACAGCGCGAGAAGGCAAACCGCAGTTTTCATTCGTTTCATGTCGTCACCTCTTAAAAAGATTTTTTGTAATATCATCTTATCAGATTTTATACAGTGGGCGCAAGAAACGCGTGCAGGTGACTTTTTCCCAATTTTGGAAGCCGTTCCCAACGGGGAAAGCTATGGGATACGAAAATCCTTGCTTTTTTCAGGCGGATTGTGGTATAATAAGATCCGATTTTAGGAAAAACCATGAAAACGATACAAAAGCAAAATTTCCCCAAAGAAAGAGATCTTTACGGCGCGGAAAACGTTGCGCTCGTCGATTGCTCGTTCGACGGCGCCGAGGACGGCGAGTCCGCGCTCAAAGAGGCGAAGAACGTCAGCCTTACCCGCTGTTTTATGAATCTGCGCTATCCGCTTTGGCATGATGAAAACGTGAAGCTCGACGGTGTGAAAATGACCGAGCTGTGCCGCGCCGCCCTTTGGTATTCGCGCGGGATCGAAGCGGAGGGGTGCGATCTGTTCGGCATCAAAGCGCTCAGGGAGTGCAACGACGTCCGCATTCGCGCCTCGCGCATTGCCTCTCCCGAATTCGGCTGGCGGTGCGACGGCGTTCAAATCGAAGATTCTCAAATCGAAAGCGAGTATTTGTTTTTTCTATCCAAAAACGTCAAGCTGAAAAACGTGCGCTTTTCGGGCAAATATTCCTTTCAGTACGTGGAAAATTTGACGATAGAGGACAGCGAGCTTGTCACTAAGGACGCGTTTTGGCACGCCAAAAACGTAACGGTGAAAAACAGCTTGGTGCGCGGGGAGTATCTCGGTTGGTTTTCGGAGAACGTCACGTTCGAGGGTTGTAAAATCATCGGCACGCAACCTCTTTGCTACTGCAAGAATTTGAAGCTCGTCGATTGCGAAACGGAGAACTGCGATTTGTCGTTCGAGTATTCGAACGTGGAAGCGACCTTACGCGGAGAGATCGCTTCCGTCAAAAATCCCCGTTCGGGCAAGATCGTTGCCGACGGGTTCGGAGAGATCTTGCTCACGGCGGACAGCAAATATCCCTGCGCCTGCAAGATTTTAAAGCGTTGACCGCGCTTTCGACGCATTCCATTTAAACGGTAAAACAGGAAATATATGAACGCTTTGGAACTCAAAGGAGTAAGCTTTTCTTACGAAGAGGAGGGCGGATTCCGAATCGAAAATTTAAACCTTTCCGTCGCGGAAGGGGAGTTCGTCGCCGTTCTCGGTCACAACGGGAGCGGGAAGAGCACCCTCGCGCGACTTTGTAACGGACTGTTGGAGGCGGACGCGGGCGAAATTTCCGTGTTCGGCGTTCCGCTTACCGATAAAAATTTATTCGAGATCCGCAAGAACGTGGGGGTCGTTTTTCAAAATCCCGACAACCAGACGGTCGCCACTTACGTGGAGGACGACGTGGCGTTCGGGGCGGAGAATATCGGGCTTCCCCGCGAGGAGATCGGCAAACGCATCGACTTCGCGCTCAAAGCGACGGGAATCGAAGAACTCCGCCGCGCCACCGCCTCCCGTCTTTCCGGGGGGCAGAAACAGCGCGTCGCCATTGCGGGCGTGCTCGCGCTCAAACCTAAGATCGTCATTCTCGACGAATCCACCGCCATGCTCGATCCGCGCGGGCGGAGGGAGATCGTCGAGGTCGTTAACAGGCTCAACAAGGAGGAGGGGATCACCGTCCTGCTCATCACGCACTTTCCCGAGGAGGCGTTGCTTGCCGATCGCGCGATTGTCATGAACCGCGGGACGGTCGTCATGCAGGGCGCGCCGAAGGAGATCTTTGCGCGGCAGGAAGAGCTGTTAACTTACAATCTGGATATTCCCCGTATCGGCGTCATCTGCAACCGCTTGCGCGGTTTGGGAATGCAGATCGCGGATACCATGGACGAGGACGAGCTCGTCAAGGAGATCGTGCAGTGCGTATCGTAGCGGAGCATTTGAGCTATACCTATAACGCCGCCACCCTCTTTGCGACGACGGCATTGAAGGACGTTTCTCTTACCGTAGAGGAGGGGGAATTTTTCGGCATTATCGGACACACGGGGAGCGGGAAGAGCACTTTCGTCCAACACCTCAACGGGCTGATCCGCGTGCCCTCCTCCATGAAGCGTTATAAAAAGAAAAAGTCGAAGAAGAATCCTCCTCTGCCGCAGACGGTTTTGCAGGTGGGCGAATTTGACCTTACCGATAAAAAGACGAATTTCCGCGAGCTTCGCAGACACGTCGGATTGGTGTTCCAATATCCCGAATATCAGCTGTTTGCGGAATCGGTGAAGGAGGACGTTGCGTTCGGGTTTAAAAACTTCGCCGAAAAAAAGCCGACGGACGGAGAGGTCGCGGAGGCGGTGCGCGCCGCGCTCGAAGTGGTCGGACTCGACTATAACGAGGTGGCGGGCAAGTCTCCGTTCGAGCTGTCGGGCGGGCAGAAGCGGAGGGTCGCGATCGCGGGCGTTATCGTCACCCGTCCCGAAGTGCTGGTGCTCGACGAACCCGCCGCGGGGTTGGATCCCGTAGGTAAGCGGGAGATCATGGAACTGCTTCACAAGCTTCATCGGGAGTGGTGCAAGACGGTGGTCATCGTTTCGCACGACATGGACGAGATCTCCGAAAACTGCACGCGGGCGGCTGTCTTTGCGGAGGGGAGCGTCAAGTACGTGCTTCCCCCGCGCGAGCTGTTCCGCAAGAGGGACGAGCTCAGGGCGTTGGGTCTGGATATTCCGCTCACCGCACGGCTGTTGGAAAAGCTCGAACAGGCGGGCGTGAGCGTCGATTGCGATTTCACGGCGGAGGATTTCATCGCCAAGATCTCCGCGCTTAGGGGGGATCGGGCATGAAAGACGTTTCTTTCGGGCAATACTATCCCGTAACCTCCTTCATTCACCGCATGGATCCGCGACTGAAAATTCTCTTTCTCATCGCGTTCATCACGGCAATCTTTTTGGCGACGAGCTTTTACGGGCTCGCGATCTGCGCGGGCGTTCTGATTATCGCCATTCTCCTTTCCCGCGTGCCGATCGGAAAAGTATTCCGTGCGATCAGAGGGATCTTATTCATCGTCGTCTTCACTTCCGTCCTCAACGTATTTTTCTATCGCGGGGAAACGGTGTATTGGTCTTGGAAGTTTTTGTCCGTCACCCGCGAGGGGCTGATTTTTTCCGCCTTTTTGGTGTGTCGGCTGGTCTTGCTCGTAACGTGCTCTTCCATGCTTACCTACACTACCTCGCCCGTGGAGCTCACGGACGGCATCGAGAGCCTCTTAACGCCCCTCAAATGGGTGCGCTTTCCCGTTCACGAATTGGCGCTCATCATGAGCATCGCCCTGCGGTTTATCCCCATTCTCATGGACGAAACGGAGCGCATCAAAAACGCGCAAAAGGCGCGCGGCGCAAACTTCGAATCGGGCGGGCCGGTCAAGCGCATTCGCGCGATCGTGCCCGTGCTCATTCCGCTGTTGCTCTCTGCGCTTCGGCGCGCGGAGGAGCTCGGCGACGCGATGGACGCGCGCTGTTACTCGGGCGGGCGCAAGCGGACGAAATTTAAAAAACTGCGGTTTAGCTGGCGCGACGTCATCGGCTTTTTGGCGGGTGCGGGCGTCGTGACGGGCGTCGTGCTTCTCCGCGTTTACGGGGTGGGCACGCTATGAGATACGCGCTTACCGTCAGCTACGACGGCACACATTTCAGCGGATTCCAGCGCCAGCCCGCCGCGCGCACCGTACAGGGAGAGCTGGAACGGGCGGCGGAAGAGGTGTTCGGCTGTCGCACGCGGGTGCAGGGAAGCGGGCGGACGGACGCGGGCGTTCACGCGCTCGGGCAGGTGTGCCACTTGGACGGGACTACCTCCGTTCCCCCCGAAAAATTAAAAGATTGCCTGAATCGGTTTCTTCCGCGCGATTTACGGGTATTAAATAGTATGGAAGCGGTTAACGGCTTTGACTGCACGCGCGGGGCGAAGCGGAAAACGTACCGCTATTCGTTCTATTGCGCGCCCGCCGAACAGCCCCTGCTGTCCCGTTACTGCGCTCGCGTCAAGACCGCGCCCGATTTGGAGAAGATGCGCGCCGCCGCAGAGCTTTTGATCGGCGAGCACGACTTTAAAGCGTTTTGCGCCTCGGGCTCTTCGGCAAAGACGAGCGTGAGAACGGTTTATTCGGTAGATCTGCGGGAAGACGTTTTTGGACAAGCCCGCGTTTACGGAATCGCCGTGTGCGGGAACGGATTCCTCTACAACATGGTGCGCATTCTCGCGGGCGAGCTTGTCGCCGTGGGGTGCGGGAAGGAAGAGGGCTTTACCGAGGCGTTTGCAAGCGGGAAGCGTAGCTGTTTGGCGCGTACCATGCCCGCGTGCGGGCTGTGCTTAATGGACGTGGAGTACTAAGTTCACACTTTTCTTGCGTAAGGCGATACCGTCGTTTCGGGCGAAGCGAAGAAACCCGCGGGCGGAGCGCGGCGTAAGTAAATTCCGCGATCTACTATCCTTGTTTTTGCTTCGCGCACATGATTGTAACTTCCCGTCCGAAGCGGCGGGAAAGACCGGTGAACTTCCAAAGGAGGTTTTTCACATATGGATTTTTTCGATTGGCTGGCCGTACCGCAGGTGGTGTTGAATTTCGTCGCCATCAGCGTGAATAGTGCAGAGGAAGCGGCCGAAACCGTTCGTTTGGTTTGGGTCATCTGCCTTTGCGTGGCGGCGGGGCTGTATCTGATCGGGCACTTGTTCGGCGGGTTCGGGCTCATGACGATGGCGAAGC